>Ga0308175_100001453_pt1 | contig 16017 bp, 10 predicted proteins | sample PhyCR1_3_FD_203893 | JGI IMG/M metagenome (GOLD analysis project Ga0308175, IMG submission 203893) | Soil microbial communities from UC Gill Tract Community Farm, Albany, California, United States - DLSLS.C.R1 | ecosystem: Environmental > Terrestrial > Soil > Agricultural land | place: USA...
CTCCTTGCCTTTCCTTTCGCCGTCCCGCTGTGGACCGGCGACCTTCCCTGTCGCGGGGTGCGGGCCGGAATCCGGCCCTCGTCGACACCCTTGACGCGTACACGTACAGCACAAAGAATGGGCGCGCTGTGCGATCTGACAACGTTGTCCAGACCCGGGGAGGCGTACGCGCCCATGAGTGGGACCCATCCGCGCACGAGTTGGAGCCGACGCCTACGCGGCGGGGGCACGGTGGTCGCGGCGGCCGCGCTGATCGGAGCCGCCCTCACCGCGCCCACGGCCCAGGCGGCCGCCGTACCGGACGGCCAACTGACCGACCTCGTCAATCCGTTCATCGGCACCCAGAACGAGGGCAACACCTACCCGGGCGCGGCCGTGCCCTTCGGCATGGTGCAGCTGTCACCGGACACCGGGCACAACACCGGTTACGACTACGCCCAGAACCACATCCGGGGCTTCTCGGTCGTCCATCTCTCGGGCGTCGGCTGCGGCCTGGGCGGTGACCTGCCCGTCCTGCCGACCACCGGCGACATCACATCGACCGACTACGCCAAGTACCAGGCCGAGTTCAGCCACGACGCGGAGCAGGCGAGCCCCGGCTACTACAAGGTCGGGCTGAAGACCGGCATCGACGCCGAGCTGACGGCGACCGCGCGCACCGGTGTGCAGCGCTACACCTTCCCCGCCACCGACAAGGCCAACGTCCTGCTCAACGCCGGTCAGTCGCTGCACCGGACGGTGTCCACCAAGGTCGAGGTCCTCGACGACCACACCGTGCGCACCGCGATCACCGGCAGCGGGTTCTGCCAGGACACCAAGCCGTACACGGTGTACACCATCACCCGGTTCGACCGCCCGTTCACCGCGTTCGGCACCTGGGACGGCTCCACGGTCAGCGACGGTTCGAAGAGCGGCCGGGACGGCGCGTACGTCCGTTTCGACACGAGCAAGGACCGGACCGTCGAGGCCACGACCGCCCTGTCGTACGTGGACGCCCACGGCGCCGCGCTCAACCTCCGTGCGGAGGGCGGGCGTTCGTTCCAGCAGGTCCGCGCCGCCGCCCGGCGTGCCTGGGAGGACCGGCTCGACGACGTACGCGTGCGGGGCGGGAGCGAGACCCTGCGGCGCACGTTCTACTCGTCGCTGTACCGGTCCTTCCTCGCCCCCAACATCGGCAGCGACACCGACGGCCGGTACACCGGCTGGGACCAGCGGATCCACCGCGCCCGGGACTTCACGTACTACCAGAACTGGTCCCTGTGGGACACCTACCGCACCCAGTCGCAGCTGCTGTCCCTGCTCGCGCCGCGTGAGGCGAGGGACATGGCGATATCGGTGATCCGGATCGACGAGGAGAGCGGCTGGCTGCCCAAGTGGGGCTACGGCACGGTCGAGACGAACATCATGACCGGCGACCCGGTCACCCCGTTCCTCACCAACGCCTACCAGCAGGGTCTGCTCAAGGGGTACGAGGACCGGGCCTACCGCGCCCTGAAGAAGAACGCCGACGGGGTGCCGCCGGCCGACTCACCGGCGGTGGGCCGCGAGGCCAACAAGGAGTACATCGCGGACGGTTTCGCGCCCTACGTCAAGGGCCGCCCGCACGTGAAGCCGGGCGACTCGGACTACGACCACGGTGCCTCGGCGACGCTGGAGTACGCCCTGTCGGACGCGATGCTCGCCGAGATGGCACGCGACCTCGGACATGACGCGGACGCCGCGCGCTACGCGGCCCGGGCCCAGAACTACCGCCGGATCTTCGACTCCTCGACCGGCTTCTTCCGTGCGCGCGACGCCTCCGGCGCCTTCACCGGGCCGGCCGATCCGGCGCGGAGCGAAGGGTTCCACGAGGGCACGTCCTGGCAGTACCAGTGGCTCGTGCCGCAGGACCTGCCGGGCATGGTCGGCCTGATCGGCGGCAAGCAGGCGGCCAACGAGCGGCTGGACTCCTTCTTCGCCTACGACAAGTTGGTGCAGGACCCCGCGAAGACCGCACGCGAGGTGTGGGTGAACGGCCCGTACGACTACTACAACGCGGACAAGTACAACCCGCAGAACGAGCCCGACCTCATCGCCCCGTACACCTATCTCTCGACCGGTCAGCCGTGGAAGACCACCGATGTGGTGCATGCCGCGCTGACCCTCTTCACCGACACCCCGACCGGCATGACCGGCAACGACGACCTCGGCACCATGTCCGCGTGGAACGTGCTGTCGTCGATCGGTGTCTTCCCGGTACAGCCCGGCTATGACACCTGGGGCCTGTCCACCCCCGTCTTCGAGCGTGTCGACCTCACGCTGGACCGCCGCTACTACCCGCGCGGTTCGCTCACCGTGACGGCACCCGGTACCTCCGACGGCAGCCACTACATCCAGTCGGCGCGCGTCGACGGCGCCCCGTACGGCCGCACCTATGTGACGACGCGTGAGCTGCGCGGCATGCGGTCCCTGGCGTTCACGGTCGGTGCCGAGCCGTCCGTGTGGGGGACGGACGCCCATGACGGGCCGCCGGCGCTCGGCTGACCAATGAAGGACGGGCCGCGGCCACGATCGCCGGATCGTGGCCGCGGCCTCTCTCACATGTTGATCATGTGGCCGGCCAGGCCGTGCACGGCCTCCTTGACGGCCTCGCCCAGAGTCGGATGGGCGTGCACGTTGCGCGCCACCTCATGGACCGTCAGATCCCACTGCTGAGCCAGGGTCAGCTCGGGCAGCAGCTCGGTGACGTCCGGGCCGATCAGGTGACCGCCGAGCAGCTCGCCGTACTTGGCGTCGCTGATCAGCTTCACGAAGCCCGTGGCGTCGCCGAGACCGTGCGACTTGCCGTTCGCGCTGAAAGGGAACTTGGCGACCTTGACGTCGTGACCCAGCTCGCGGGCCTGGGCCTCGGTGTAACCGAAGCTGGCGACCTGGGGCTGGCAGTAGGTCGCGCGCGGAATCATCGCGTAGTCGAGCTCCATGGTCTCCGCGTCCGCCAGGGTCTCGGCGGCGACGATGCCCATCGCCTCGGCGGCGTGCGCGAGCATCAGCTTGGCGGTGACGTCGCCGATGGCGAAGATGTGCGGAACGGAGGTGCGGCAGCGGCCGTCGACGTCGATCGCGCCGCGCTCGGTGACCCGTACGCCGGCCTTGTCCAGGCCGTAGCCCTCGATGTTCGGGGCGAAACCGATCGCCTGCAGGACCTTGTCGGCCTCCAGGACCTGCTGTGATCCGTCCTTGGCGGTGACGGTGACCCGCACCCGCGGGCCCGACTCGTCGATGGCGTCGACCCTGGTGGAGGTCAGCACGTCGATGCCCAGCTTGCGGTACTGGCGGGCGAGCTCCGCGGACACCTCGGCGTCCTCGAGCGGGGTCATGCGGTCCAGGAACTCGACGATGGTGACCTTCACGCCGTAGTTGTGCAGGACGTACGCGAACTCCACGCCGATCGCCCCGGCGCCGGCGATCACGATCGACTGGGGCAGTTCTTCGGCGAGGATCTGCTCCTCGTAGGTCACCACCCGGGAGGTGCGGCGGGTGCCGGGGAGCAGCTTGGGGGTGGCGCCGGTGGCGATGACGCAGTGGTCGAAGCCGATGGTGCGCGTCGAACCGTCGTAGCCCGCCACCTCGAGCGTGTGCGGGTCGAGGAAGGTGCCGCGGCCGTCGAACTCCGTGATCCCGTTCTTCTTCATCAGGTAGTGGACGCCCTTGACGCGGCCGTCGGCGACCTTGCGGCTGCGGCGGAAGGCCTCGCCGAAGTCGAAGGACACCTGCCCGTCGACCTTGATGCCGAAGGTCTTCGCCTCGCGCGTGAAGATGTGCGCCAGCTCGGCGTTGCGCAGCAGCGCCTTGCTCGGGATGCATCCCACGTTCAGGCAGACACCGCCCCAGTACTTCTCCTCGACGACGGCGACGCGCTTGCCCAGCTGCGCGGCGCGGACAGCGGCGACGTAGCCGCCGGGTCCCGCTCCGAGGACCACGACGTCGAAGCGTTCGTCCAGCTCGGGCATGGGGGTTTCCCTTCCTGTGGAACGGTTTTGACGACCGGATGTGGGTGCCCGGCCTCGAATGGATCATCCACGCGCCGGACCGGCTCCCGCAACCGCTTCTTTCCTGACCGGCCGCCGCCGTACCGGAGCGCGGGCGGATTTCGCCAGTGCCGCGACCGGAAAGGTTCACCGGCTCGCGACACCCGGCACGGCACCTCGCCGCGTTGTCGCATCACCCGAGTACATCCAGTAAGCGGGCGAAAGCTCCGCCCTGCGACGCACCGCACCGGACGCCGCGAGCTTCCCGGCAAATCTTTCCGGCCACAGCACTATTCGCGGGCCCGTGCCGCGGTCATCGTCGTGGGCTCGGGTACGGGGCCGGCGCGCGGGATGCGGGCCAGGTCGGTCATCAGCGCGCTCAGCCACGAGACGGTCGCGTAGTACAGCCGGGGTGCGCCGGGCGGCTCCGCGGTGAGTCCCGCGAGGGCGGGGTCGAGGCGGGGCACCGGCGCGGCCGGGGTGTCACTCCCGGGGTCGAGCGCAGCCGAGACGAGCAGCATCCGCCCGGCCACCCGGTCCCCGAGTCCGGCGGCCGACCCGGCGGCGGCCGGGCCCAGCGGGGCGGACGGCGGTTCCAGCAGCCGTTCGGATCCCCACAGGGTGTGGTGCCCGGCGATGAGTGTGGCCTGCCAGTCCACCGTGGGCAGCGCCGCCCCTCTCCCCCGGCCCCCGAAGAGCGTCGGCTCGCTCTGGAACTGGGCGTACGCGGACTCGGCGAGGATGACCGCCTGGTGCAGCGAGCGGTGGCCGGAGACCGCGAGCGGCACGGCTGCCACCGGGCCGCCGGCCGCCACGTCGGCGCTGGTCGCCACCACGATCTCGGCCGCCCTGCGCAGGAGTTCCGCCGCCGTGTGGCGCAGCTCGTCGTGGGCGCCGCGGGGCCAGGCGAGCAGCCCGAACACCGCGCCGATCGCGCTGCCGACCAGCACGTCCAGCAGGCGAACCTCGGCCAGCCGCCAGGTCGGCGGCGCCAGCTGGGCGAAGACCAGGGCCACGAGTACCGTGAACAGGCCCTGCGCCCAGCCGACGCCCTTGACCGGGCCCAGGGTGAATGCGAGGAGCATCCACAGCGGGAGTACGGCGGCGTAGATCTCGGTGTGGGCGCCCACCAGGGTCAGCAGCCCGGCGGTCAGCAACGCCCCGGCCAGCGTCCCCCCGAGCGCCCGGCGGATGGTGCTCCAGGTCTCGTCCATGGTGGTCCGGGTGAGGGTGAGCGTGGCCAGCATCGCCCAGAATCCGTGGGGCAGCGTGTCCACGCCCGCGATGAGCCGGGCCGCGGTCAGGGCCAGGGCGATGCGCACCGCGTTCTGGAAGAACACCGACCGGCGCCCGGCATGGCCGCGCACCCGGTGCCACCACAGCCTGGGGGCCCGGATCGTGGCGTACCAGAAGCGGCCCGGCGGCACCGGCACCGACGCCCGCCGGCCCCGTACCGCGAGGTCGGCCGCCGTGGCCATGGCCAGCGCGGCGTCGGCGATCTCCAGTACGGCGGCGTGCCGGCGCAGTACGGCGGGCGGGAAAACCGGCCGGTGTGTGCCGCCGGTGGCGGCGGACGCGGGGCCGGCGGACGTGGCCGACAGGTGTGCGCGGGCCGCGGCAAGTTCCTCGTAGGCGGCCACGGGCGCCGGCCCCGATCCGAGGCTGTTCGCGGTCCCGGTGGAGAGGCCCGCGACCGCGTGCAGGACCGCGGTCACCCGGGGGCCCTGATCGTCGCCGGGCGGGGTGGTCAGTTGTGCCAGCCGGCTGAGCAGGGTGCGGGTGGCAAGGCCGGTGTGGGCGAGGGCCCGGTCGCGCAGCCCCGGCCCGGCGGGACGCTCCGCCTCCGGCACGGTCAGGGGCCGCAGCGCCGCGCCGGCCTCCCGGGCTGCCCCGCTGTCCGTGCCGGTCAGGGCGTGCGGGGGCGCGGCCAGGAGGGTCGCGCAGTGGGCCGCGGTCCGTGCGGCGTGGGCGGCCCGCTCCGGGTACGACGGTGGCGGGGGCTCGGGGAGGAGCAGCGCCTCGGCGGCGATGAGCAGGGCCAGTCCCGTCGTCGTACCGATCAGGCGTTCGCCGAGTGAGCCGGGGTCGTACGGCGGGAAGGAGGGCAGGATGTAGAGCAGTTGCAGACCGGGAGCCGCGCCGGCCGGGCGGGGACCTCCCACGGCCGTGAAGGCCAGGGCGAAGCCCACGATCAGCATGCCGGCGACGGCGCTCCAGGTCCGCACCGACAGACAGGTGCCGACGATCACCAGCAGCCAGCACACCGGCAGCGCGCGCAGTCCCGTCGCGGCCCGCTGACGTCCGGTGCCGGGGATCTTGGACAGTCCGCCCAGCGCCACGGCGGAGAACAGGGCGTACGTCGCCGCGACGGGGAGGCCAAGGCCGTAGCGGAAGAGGAAGAACCCCGCCGCGGCGACCAGCGTCACGCGTACCGCTCGGCGGCCCGAGGCGGCGTAGGCCGCGGGAATCCGGCCGGCTGGGACACCACACACGCTTACAGAATCCCGCATCGTCCGGTACCCGGCACGCGCAGCGGCCAGGTACCCGCGGGGAAGCGAGCAGCGCGCCGACCGGGAAAAAGAACGCGGGCAAAAAGAAATGGAAAGGAGGTTTCCCACTCCTTTCCACTCTCAACTTATAGCGCACCAGGGGGCTTGCGGCAAGGCCCCCGTCGTACCGCACAATTGCCGGCCGAAGCCAGAACCTGCGGAAATACAGGAATCGCGAAGTACATGCGGTGTGGTCGGCATTGGTGCGTGCAAGCACGTCGAACCGGTGCCGGCGCTCGTGGTGCGGTCGCGGTCCGGAATTGCGGAGCTGATCACCCTGAACCCTCTGACCACCAGTGCGTTCGACCTTCCCGACCGCCTTTCCGCGAAGGCCGACCCGCGGCTGATCGCCGACGACGAAAGGCATTTCGCGGCCGTCGCCGAGGCGCTCGCGCAGTCGATCGCGGAGGTCCGCGACCGCCTCGACGCCGAGCGCATGGCGCCCGGTGGCGCGGGCCGGCAGGCGATGGACCGGGATGCGGAGATCCACCGGCTGACCGCTCGGCTGCGCGCGCTGCGGCGCTTCGGTCTCGACCTGTGCCTGGGCCGCATGGCCGGTACGGACAGCTCCGAGCCGGTGTACGTCGGACGGCTGGGCCTGACGGACAGCGCGGGGCGCCGGCTGCTGGTCGACTGGCGCTCCCCCGCGGCCGAGCCGTTCTTCGGAGCCACCCACGCCAACCCGATGGGGCTGGCGAGCCGCCGCAGGTACCGCTGGTCCGGCGGCCGGATCGGCGACTACTGGGACGAGGTGTTCGCCGCGGACGGATTCGCCGGGCACGCCGCGCTCGACGACCAGTCCGCCTTCGTGGCGAGCCTCGGCGGCAACCGGTCGGCACGGATGCGGGATGTGCTGGGCACCATCCAGGCCGACCAGGACGCCGTCATCAGGGCGGGATCGCGGGGTGCTCTCGTGGTCGACGGCGGTCCGGGCACGGGGAAGACCGTCGTCGCCCTGCACCGGTCCGCCTATCTGCTGTACTCCGACCCCCGCCTCGGGCACCGCCGGGGAGGCGTGCTGTTCGTCGGCCCGCACCGGCCCTATCTCGCCTACGTCTCCGACGTCCTGCCCAGCCTCGGCGAGGAGGGCGTGCGGACCTGCACCCTGCGGGACCTCGTGGCCGAGGGAGCGGAGGCGGGGACCGAGGCCGATCCGGACGTGGCCCGCCTGAAGTCGTCGACGGACATGGTGAAGGCGATCGAGACGGCCGTCAGGTTCTACGAGGAACCGCCGGCCGAGGAGATGACGATCACGACCCCCTGGTCCGACGTCCGGCTGGGCGCCGACGACTGGGCCGTGGCGTTCGAGTCGGCGGATCCCGGCACCCCGCACAACGAGGCCCGTGATCAGGTCTGGGCGGAACTGCTCACGATCCTGGTGGACAAGCACGACGGCGACGCCCCCACCGAGGCGCTGCGCACCGCACTGGCCCGGGACAGGGACCTGCTCACCGCGTTCGGCCGCGCCTGGCCGCTGCTCGAGGCGGCCGACCTCGTCGCGGACCTGTGGTCGGTCCCCGCCTACCTGCGGTTGTGCGCGCCCTGGCTGAGCCGCGAGGAGGTCCGCGAGCTGCGGCGCGCGGACGCCCGGGCCTGGACGCTGTCCGACCTGCCACTCCTGGACGCGGCACGGCAGCGGCTCGGCGACCCGGAGGCCTCGCGGCGCAGGCACCGGCAGGAGGCCGCCCTCGCCGTTCAGAGCGCACGCATGGCGCAGGTCGTCGAAAGCCTGATCGAGGCCGATGACGACGGCGAGGGCCTGGTGACACAGCTGCGCCGGGCGGACCTGCGGCGGAACCTGGTCGACGAGTCCGAGCTGCCCGTCACCGAACCCGACCTGCTCGCGGGGCCGTTCGCGCACATCGTGGTGGACGAGGCCCAGGAACTGACCGACGCGCAGTGGCAGATGCTGCTGCTGCGGTGCCCGTCCCGCAGTTTCACCATCGTCGGGGACCGCGCCCAGGCCCGGCACGGGTTCACGGAGTCGTGGCGGGAACGGCTCGAGCGGATCGGGCTCGACCGGATCGAGCGGGCCTCATTGAGCATCAACTACCGCACGCCGCAGGAGATCATGACCGTGGCCGAGCCGGTCATCCGGGCCGTGCTGCCGGACGCCAACGTGCCGGTCTCCGTCCGCAGCACCGGGGTCCCGGTCGTGCACGGACCGAGGGCGGACCTGAACGCGGTCCTGGACACCTGGCTCGCCGCCCACGCCGACGGCATCGCCTGTGTCATCGGGGATCCGGCCTTCCGGGCGACGTCCCGGGTGCGGTCGCTGACCCCGGAGCTGGCGAAGGGGCTCGAGTTCGACCTGGTCGTCCTGGTCGACCCGGCGGAGTTCGGCGACGGGGTCGAAGGCGCCGTGGACCGCTATGTCGCGATGACCCGGGCGACCGGACAGCTTGTGGTCCTCACGAGTCCCTGACCCGGGCCGCCGCCGACGGGCGGCTCCGTGCGGGCTCGGGTTGGTGGGGCGGCTCCGTGCGGGGCGGGTCGGTGGGGGCGGCGGATCTGCGGCTGAGCGGGCCGCCACCGAAACGGGCCGGCGGCGGGAAGGCTCCGTGGCGGGGCGGGCCGGCGGCGGGGCCATCAGGGTGGTCGCAGGCCGTGTCGGGCGGCCGGCGCCGAACCCGTTGGCCATGCTGGAGCGCGAGCTGCCCCATCCCGGCGAACAAGGAGCACGGTATGCCGACGGACCCGGTGGGACGTTTCCTCGCGGCCCTGGACCCGGAGCACCGGGAGGCCGTGGCCGCCAGTCCCCGCGAGGAACAGGAGCGGCTCGCGGCGGCCTGGGAACGGGAGCTGGAGTCGGACACCGAACTCGACACCCTCGACGAGCTGTCCCCGCCGGCCGCGGAGGCCGAGGCGGCCCGTCGCGTCCTGGAGTCCGGAACCGACTAGTGGAGGTGCCCTCGGCACCACGGTGTGCTCCGCCGCCGCCCCTCAGACGCCGGGTTCCGCGCGATCCCAGGGGCAGGGTCCGGTGCCGTCGGACCAGGCACTCAGCTCCGCGCCGTTGACGCACAGGATCCCGCACTGCTGGGCGTACTCGAGTGCCGGTGCCGTGAAGTCGCTCGTCGTGACGACCACCGCTATGTCCGCCTCGTGGACGGTGAAGCAGGTACCGCCGAAGCGCTGCATGTCCTGCGAGCCGACCTTGTTGGTGTCGCAGTAGCGCTTGCACTGGATGACCACGCGCCGGCCGTCCGGGGTGACCGCGGTGACGTCCGCGCCCAAGTCGCCCGCGCCGCCCACCACTTCCACCTGCCGGCAGTCGTCACGTGCGCACAGGTCGGCTATGGCCTGTTCGAAGGCATCGGGGTCGAGCTCGGCGTGATCGACCACGTCGTCGAGAGGGACGGTCGGCTCGTCACCACCGAGCCCGAGCGGCCCAGTGCCGGGGTACGTGGCTTCCGGACCGGGGCTGCCGGCCTCGCTCGGTACGCCGGCCGGTGCGGTCGGCGCCACCGCCACGTCCACCGACTCGACCGGAGCCGGGATCAGGGCCGGGGCCGGGGCCGGGGCGCGCAGTGTGTCGGAGGCCGTCTCGGCCGCCGCCTCCAGCGTCTCCGCGGCACGGCGCGCGCATCTCGCGACGGACAGACGCCGCCACCGGGACCTGCACATCAGCGCCGCCGCGAAACTCCCCATGGCCAGTGAACAGGCCCAGAGCGGACGGCGTTCGACGATGTCGACCGCGGTGCGGGCGACGAAGGTCATGACGCACAGAATGATCGCGAGCAGCCCGAAGAACAGGGCGGTCGTACGCAGGTCGAAGCGCCGCCGGTCACGGTCGACGGGGTGGAACGGGCGCGCGGGGACGGTCATGCTGGGCTTCCCTCCGGGAGAACGACGACGAAGATCACCCGGCTACGCGTGCCCAAGATCGTCAACTTCAACGGTGGTTGAGGTTCACCCGGCCGGAACGCCATGTCCTCCTGTCGTCAGAGCCGCATCCACGGCGAGCCGCGCCGCGCGTCGCCGTGGATGCGGTCGCCGGGTCAGGAGACGTCGGCGCGGATCGGGTCACCGATGAGGTTCTCCGTGTACGTCACGTACTTCGCCGTGAAGACCCCCTTGCCGGTGACCGTGCCGGAGATGTTCTCGCCCGGGGCCAGGTCGACCGTGTCGATCTGGTTGTCGTCCACGCCGAGTTCGGCGGTGTGCTTGGTGCCGTGGGTGTCGGTGACGGAGAAGTAGAGCGGGTTGACGCTGAGCTTCTCGTCGCCGTTGTTGGTGATGGTGATCGACACGCTGGTGTAGTCGCTGCCGTCGGCGAGGATGCTCTTGGAGAAGGCGGCCTTCTTGGCCGTGATCTTCACCGGTGCCGCCTTCGCGGCCGGCTCGGCGTCCTTCGAGGTGCCCCCCTTGGAGGTGCCGGCCTTCTCGGACGCCGCGGCAGCCGGGGCGCCGCCCTTGCCGGAGCCGGCCTTGTCGTCGCTCTTGCCGTCGCCACCGCCGATGATCGCGCCGATGATGCCGATCACGACGAAGAGGGCGACGATGCCGAGGCAGCCGAACCCGATGATCTTGCCCGCGCCGGGCTTCTTCGGCGGCTGGGGCGGGGGCGTGCCCCAGCCCTGCTGCGGGCCTCCGTAGCCGGGCTGATTCTGCGGGCCTCCGTAGCCGGGCTGCTCGGGCTGAGGGTACTGCTGCTGGCTCATGGTCTGTCCCGATGATTCGTGCTGTGTGTCTTGCGCGTGTGTGACTGGTGAGGAGTGCACACGGTTGCTTCAAATCGGTGAAAGTCGCTCATTTGTGATCAATGTTGCCTCTGAGGCAATGGAGTTGACGCGCGCGGGTCCGCGGCGCCGGAGAGCGCGTGCCTTTGCGGATCGGGCCGGGCGGGCGTTTGCTGGAAGTGTTCAGCGGCGCGGCGAGGACTCCGCGGGACCACGGGGCTCGGGCCCGCAGGCCCGCCTGCCCGGGTGCCCTCAGGAGCGGCCCGTCGCCGCCGCCGTCCGGCGTTCGACGCGGAGGTGACCGAAGGTGAAAGCCGTCGTCTATGAGAAGCCGTTCAACGTGACGGTGAGGGACGTCGACGATCCGCAGATACAGCACCCGAACGACGTGATCGTACGAGTCACGTCGACCGCGATCTGCGGGTCCGACCTGCACATGTACGAGGGCCGTACGGCCGCGCAAGCCGGCATCGTCTTCGGCCACGAGAACCTCGGCATCGTCGAGGAGGTCGGCAGCGGCGTGGCCTCCCTGTCGAAGGGCGACCGGGTCGTGATGCCGTTCAACGTGGCCTGCGGGTTCTGCAAGAACTGTCTCGCTGGGAAGACCGGGTTCTGCCTGACGGTGAATCCCGGGTTCGCGGGCGGAGCGTACGGTTACGTCGCGATGGGGCCCTACCCCGGTGGGCAGGCGGAGCGGCTGCGGGTCCCGTTCGCCGACTTCAACTGCCTGAAGCTGCCGCCGGGCGAGGAGTTCGAGACGGACTTCGTGCTGCTCGCCGACATCTTCCCGACCGGGTACCACGGCTGCGAGCTGGCGAAGGTGTCGCCCGGTGACTCCGTGGCCGTGTTCGGGGCCGGTCCGGTCGGCCTGATGGCCGCCTACTCGGCACTGCTGCGCGGGGCGTCCAAGGTCTTCTCGGTGGACCGGGTGCCCGAGCGGCTCGCCAAGGCGGAGGAGATCGGGGCCATACCCATCGACTTCACCAAGGGCGACCCGGCCGAGCAGATCAAGGAGCAAACCGCGGGCGAGGGGACCGACAAGGGCGTGGACGCCGTCGGGTACCAGGCCACGTCCCACAAGGACGTCAGCCACGAGGAGCCCGCCGTCGTCCTGAACACCCTGGTCGAGACGGTACGGCCCACCGGCATGCTCGGCGTGCCCGGCCTGTACGTGCCGTCCGACCCGGGCGCGCCCGACGAGCACGCCAAGCACGGCCAGTTGCTGGTCTCCATCGGCCGAATGTTCGAGAAGGGCCAGCAGATGGGCACCGGTCAGTGCAACGTCAAGCTGTACAACCGCCAGTTGCGCGACTTGATCATCGCCGGGCGCGCCAAGCCCAGTTTCGTGGTCTCGCACGAGCTGCCGCTCGAGGACGCGCCTGAGGCGTACGAGAAGTTCGACAAGCGGATCGAGGGTTACACGAAGGTCGTGCTGCACCCGGGCCACGCGCTCGCGGCATGACGTGACTCAGGGCCCAGGCGCCGGCTCCGGCGCCCGGGCCCTGCGGGTCCGGCTCACAGGCTGCCTATGCCGTTTCCTCCTGGCCGAGGAAGGCGCGGGGTGCGAGGGGGCGAGGCGTCGGGTGTGCCGGGCGGTGGGGTCTCGGGTACGTTCGCGTCGATCGTCGATTCCTCAAACAGTCCGTTGCGGCCCAAGGGTTGCCCGGTACGCGTGATGGTCCGCCTTCTGCGGCGTACCCGACCGGGTATCGCGTGTTCGTCGGCGTCTTCGTCCATGCGTTCAAACACCTGCTGGAGCCTGACGGCGTCAGGCTCGATGTCCGGCGTGTCCTCCCTGGGGCCGTCGGCGACCTCCTCCAAGCGTTCGAGCGACCGCAGGAGGTCGTCGGCGTCACGCTCGAGATGTGCAATGCCCGCCTCGGGCACATCCGAGAGCACTCGCAGATGGAGTTCCGCGGCGGCATGGGCCTGGTCTGCCCAAAGCCAGTCACCGGCCTCGCCATCGGGGTTCTCGAGGATCGCGAGCAGGCGGCGTCCCTCTCGCAAGGCCTTCTCCGCCGCCGTCCTGTGCAGGGCGACGACGGACGGCCGAAGCTCAGGGGGGTGGAACAGATCCCTCAGATCTTTCGCGGACGGCAGCAGAATGGCCGCGATCGAGGTTCCGGCCGTCGAAAGGGCGGCTGTGAAGGCGCCGCCGGAACCGCTGGAGACCAGAGCGACGGCAGTCGTGGTGGCCACGTGCGGGACGAGTGCCCGCGACACTCGCACAGCTCCCTTGAGGCGGAGTCTCCAGTATCCGGGCGCCTCGCCGGTCCGCGCCTTGTCGGCTTCCTGCCCGACGAGGTCGATGATGTCGTCGAGACAACCCAGCGCTTCGGCCCTGTCCTGCTCGGTCCTCGGGTTGCGGAGGGTGTCACGGGCCTCGGCCAGGTCGGCCAGGATTCCTGTGAAGGTGGGCGGTGGAGGGTCCTCGTAGCCCACGGACGCCAGGAGGCTGGGTACGAGGATGGCCAGGCACGTACACGCGTCCTCGGCATCGATGCCGCCGTCCCGCTCCGGCCCCTCGCGGATCACGTTCTCGGCCCTTGTGAGCAGGAACCTTGCGGATTCCAAAAGCCGCGTCGCGTCGGCGAGCCGGGCCGGTGTCGGCTCACCCCAAGCGGCGATTCGTTCAAGCCTGCGCTGCTGAGTGATGAACTCCGCCAGAAGCCGGCGTAGTTCGTCCGCGGACATGGCCATGCCCCCTCCCCCTGGTCACCGCACAGTGTGCGGGAACCGGTCCTGTGGGGCAATACGGCCTTTCGTCGGCCATGTGACGAAAGGCGGCCGACGGCGCGCCACTCCGGGTGAGTGACGCGCCGCAGGTCAAGGGCTGCCGAGTGCCGGATCAGCGGCGGTTGCCGTGCCAGCCGCCGTGGCGGCGGTCATCGCGCGGGCCGCGGTCGTCGTGGCGGCGGTCACCGCGGTGGTCGCGGTCGTCGTAGCGGCGGTCCCCGCGGTGGTCACGGTCGTCGTAGCGGCGGTCGTCGCCGCGGTGGTCACGGTCGTCGTGGTGGCGGTCGCCCCGGTGGTCGCGGTCGTCGTAGCGGCGGTCGTCGCCGCGGTGGTCGCGGTAGCCGCCGCCCCAGCGGCCGTGGCGGTCGTTGCCCCAGGAGGCGGAGTCGATGTAGCGACCGTGGTTGTCGCGCAGGGTCGCGGTGTCGTTGTTGTCCCACACCTGGCGGCCGCGGTCCTGGTAGACGTCACCGGCGCGGTCCCGGCCGATGCCGGTGTGGACGCGGACCGTCTCCCGGCCCTCGAGCCGGAAGTAGCGGAAGACGTAGGTGTGACCGTCCTCGTCGGACAGCGTCCAGCCGTTCAGGTTGACGTCGCGGCGGCCCTCGTTGCTGATCTCGACCCACTCTCTGTTCAGGGCGCGGGCGTCGCGGACGTGGGAGCCGTGCTGCACGGCGCTGATGACGACCTGTGCGCGCTGCGAACGGCCGTGGTCGGCAGCCGAGGCCGGCAGTGCCGCCGCGCCCACGACGGCCGCCGCGGCGACGGTGGCGGCAGCGACACTACGTGCGGCCACGAAGACAGAAGCGGACAAGGTGTCCCCCTTCTCAGGGTTGTGCGAGTGGCGGCCGGGCGGCCGCACAGCCACACCGTGCAGGCCGCGGGCCGCGCCGCCGGCGGACACACGAGGTCCGTTACGGTTCACGCACATTTCCGTGACTCTCGGATGCAATGTCCATTAATGCGGTGAATGAGTCATCTGAGGATGTCGCCCGGTGCATCCCGCCCGGGCTGGCCGTACCGGCCTCACCCGAAAGTGAGTAACAGTCAGCGGCCCGGCGAGAGGGGTCGCCGGGCCGCGCCTGGTGTCGTTACCCGGTCACCTTCAGCAGCTTGTTGGGCGTTCCGCCGCCGGCATTGGTGATCTTGTCGGCGGTCGCCCCGCCGGTCAGGGCCGTGGCGACCTGAGCCGGTGTGGCGTCCGGGTGGCCGGCGAGGTAGACGGCGGCGGCACCGGTGACGTGGGGGGTCGCCATGGAGGTGCCGGAGATCGTCTTGGTCCCCTCGTCGCTGTCGTTCCAGTCCGAGGTGATGTCCGATCCCGGCGCGTACAGGTCGACGAGGGAACCGAAGTTGGAGAAGTCGGACTGCGCGTCGGCGTTGGTGCTGGAGGCGACGGTGAGTGCCTCGGGCACCCGGGCGGGCGAGCTGTTCTTGGCATCGGCGGACTCGTTGCCGGCCGCGACCGCGAAGGTGACACCGGCGGCGATGGCCTTGCCGACCGCCGCGTCGAGGGCCGGGTCGGCGCCGCCGCCGAGGCTCATGTTGGCGACGGAGGGGCCTTTGTGGTTCTTGGTCACCCAGTCGATGCCGGCCACGACCTGTTCGGTGGTGCCTGAACCGTTGTTGTCGAGGACTCTGACGGCGACGATCTTGGCCTTCTTGGCGACGCCGTGGGCGGTCCCGGCGATGGTCCCGGCGACATGGGTGCCGTGGCCGTTGCCGTCGTCGGCGCTGTCGTCGTTGTCGACGGCGTCGAAGCCGTAGGAGGCGCGGCCTCCGAAGTCCTTGTGGCTGATGCGTACGCCGGTGTCGATGACGTACGCGGTCGCCCCTTCCCCGGCCTTGTCGGGGTAGGTGTACTTGTGGTCGCCGGCCGTGTCGGCCTGGTCGACCCGGTCCAGGCCCCAGGACGGCGGGTTGTCCTGGGTGGCGGTTGTGTGGAACTTCTTGTTCTGGACCACGGTCGAGACCTCGGGATCGGCGGCCAGCCGCTTGGCCTCGGTCTCGGTGAGGCTCGTGGCCGAGAAACCGTTGACCGCC
>Ga0308175_100001454_pt1 | contig 16009 bp, 11 predicted proteins | sample PhyCR1_3_FD_203893 | JGI IMG/M metagenome (GOLD analysis project Ga0308175, IMG submission 203893) | Soil microbial communities from UC Gill Tract Community Farm, Albany, California, United States - DLSLS.C.R1 | ecosystem: Environmental > Terrestrial > Soil > Agricultural land | place: USA...
TCCGAGCCGTTCCCAATGCCGGCGCGGTGGCCGCGGCGGCGGTCCTCGCCTCGCCCGCTCTCGCCCAGAAACCGACCGCTCCGCCACCGGGGTTCGATCGTTACGTGGCGCAGGTGCTCCAAACCTTCACGGTGCCAGGGGTGTCGATCGCCATCGTGAAGGACGGGAAGGTAGTGCTGGCCAAAGGGTACGGTGTCCGGCGTCGGGGAGATGCTACCCCGGTGGACGCTCAGACTCAGTTCGGCATCGCCTCCAATACCAAGCTGTTCACCGCCAGCGCGCTGGCCACGCTGGTGGAGGCCGGCCGGATCGAGTGGGATGCCCCGGTCATCCGGTACCTGCCCGGCTTCGCGATGTACGACCCCTACGTCACCCGCGAGCTCACCGTGCGCGACCTGCTGGTGCACCGGAGCGGCCTTGGCCTCGGCGCCGGCGACCTGCTCTGGTGGCCGGCCTCCACCTACGATCGGAAGGAGATCGCGCGGCGGCTTCGGTACATACAGCCCGCGACCTCATTCCGCACCGCGTACGCCTACGACAACGTGCTCTATCTCGTCGCCGGCGAGCTGATCGAAGCGGTGACGGGACAGAGCTGGGAGGACTACGTTCGCACCCACATTCTCGAGCCGGCGGGGATGACGCACAGTGACGTCCGCCACTCAGCCGCGGGGCGAGGCGGCAACGTCGCCACGCCGCATGCGGCGGTGAACGACACGGTGCGCCCGGTGGCGCCATTCCTGAGCGACAACACCAACCCGGCCGGCGGCATCGTCTCAGGCGCCGACGACCTGGCCAAGTGGCTCATCATCCAGCTCGACTCGGGACGGGTAGCGGGTGGCGCGCCCATCTTCTCTCCCGCCAGCACGCGCCAGCTCTGGCGCGAGGTGACGCCCGAGCCGATCGGCGATCCGGTGCCCGGGCTGGAGGAGCTCCAGCCCCGGTTCCTGGGCTACGCGCTGGGCATCGAGACCCGGGACTATCGGGGCAAGCAGATGCTGACCCACACGGGCGGCCTGCCCGGGTACGTCTCGCGGCTCGCCATGATCCCCGAGCTCCGTCTGGGCGTCGCGGTGCTGACCAACCAGGAGTCGGGGCTGGCGTTCAACGCGCTGGTGTATCGGGTGCTGGATCATTACCTGGGGGCCAAGGCGCCAGACTACGTCGGAATTTACGGCCGGCTGCAGCAGCAGTCCCGCGCCAAGCTCGCCGCCGCCGCGACATCCGCCGCCGCGGAGCGCGATTCGACCGCCGGCCCATCGCTCGCGCCGGCCAGGTATGCCGGCCTGTACCGCGACGCGTGGTACGGCGACGTCAGCATTGCCCAGGAGGGGGGCGGGCTGGTGATCCGGATGATGCAGACGCCGGGCATGGTGGGCGACCTGGTGCACTGGCAGTACGACACCTTTCTGGCCCGCTGGCGCGACCGCGAGCTCCGGGCCGACGCCTACGTGACGTTCGCGCTCGATCCCGACGGCAGCGTCGACCAGGTCCGGATGGCGCCCGCGTCCGACGACGTGGACTTCAGCTTCGATTTTCAGGACCTGCTGCTTCGGCCGGTCCAGGGCGATGCCCGCTAGCGGGGCAACCCGGGCGACGCTCGCCTCGTCGCCGCCCCGCATGCCGAGGAGGCCATCGTGCAGCATCCGATCCGCCACCTGCATCATGTCACCGCGACCGTGGCGGAGGCCGCCCCCGACCTGGCCTTCTGCCGCGGCCTGCTGGGGCTTCGCCTCGTCAAGCGGACGGTCAATTTCGACAATCACAACGTCTACCACTTCTACTACGGAACCGAGCAGGGGGCGCCAGGTACCATCTGGACCACCTTCCCGTACGCGGGGTGGAACGTGCCACCAGGGGTCCACGGCGCCGGACAGATCGTGGCTACCAGCTTCTCCGTTCCGCCAGGGAGCCTGGACCGCTGGAAAGCGCGGCTCGAAGCTGCGGGCTTCGCCCCTCGGGCGAGCGGCGAGCGGTTCGGAGCAGCCTGGCTCGCGGTGCGGGATCCATCGGGCCTGACGCTCAAGCTGGTGGCCGACGCGCGCGACCATCGCGCGCCGTGGACGGGCGGGAGCGTGGACCGCGAGAGCGCCGTCCGAGGGCTCCACGGCGTCACCCTCCTCCTTCGCGACCGCGCGGCGACCGTGACCCTCATGACGGGCCTGCTCGGCTTCGTCGTCGTCGACGAAGGCCCGGACCGGATGCGGCTGGCCGTCGGCGACGACGAGCCCGGTCATCTGGTGGACCTGGTCGTCTCCCCCGACGCCCCGCCGGCGCGAAACGGCCTGGGCACGGTGCATCACGTAGCCTTTGCCATCGGCAGCGCGGAGGAGCAGCTCCACCTCAGGGCCGAGCTGATGCAGCTGGGCTATGACGTGACCCCGGTTCGCGATCGCACCTATTTCCAGTCGATCTATTTCCGCGAGCCGGGTGGCGTGCTGTTCGAGGTCGCCACGATGTCGCCCGGCTTCACCTACGACGAGCCGCTGGACCAACTGGGGACCGACCTCAAGCTGCCGCCCTGGGAGGAGCCCGACCGAGCGGCGATCGAGGCCGCCCTGCCGAGGCTGGCCTGAGCCGGAACCTGACGGTCCGGGTGCTGATCGCCATCGCACTGGGCGTGGCGGTGGGAGTGCTGTGGCCCGGCGTGGGTCGGGCCATGAAGCCGCTGGGCGATACCTTCGTGAACCTGGTCCGGATGGTGATCGCGCCGATCATCTTCCTGACCATCGTTCTTGGCGTGGCGCACACCCGCGACCTCAAGCGGGTCGGCCGGCTCGGTCTCAAGGCGCTGGTGTATTTCGAGGTCGTCACCACCTTCGCGCTCGCCATCGGCCTGGTGGTGATGCATCTGGCGCGACCGGGTGCGGGCATCGATGCGACCCGAGTGTCGGCGGCGGATATCGCCCGGGTCACGGCGCCGGGCCAGGAGCTCCGCTTCGTGGACTTCCTGACCCACATCGTACCGTCGAGCGTGGTCGGGGCGTTCGCCCAGGGCGAAATCCTGCAGGTGGTCTTCTTCTCGATCCTGTTCGGGGTGGCGCTGGCCTCGATCGGCGAGGCGGGACGGACGGTGACCGGCCTGCTCGACGGCCTGCTGCAGGTATTCTTTCGAGTGGTCGAGATCGTCATGGTGGTGGCGCCGATCGGGGCCTTCGGCGCGATGGCCTTCACAGTCGGAACGTTCGGGGTCGCCTCGCTGCTCTCGCTCGGGCGGCTCATGGCCTGCGTCTATACCACCATGGTGATCTTCATCCTGGTAGTGCTCGGGACCATCGCCCGACTGTGGGGCTTCAGCCTGTTCCGGCTGCTGGCGCACATCCGGGAAGAGATCCTGATCGTGCTGGGCACCTCGTCGAGCGAGGCGGTGCTGCCCAGGATGCTCGACCGAATGGAGCAGTTCGGCTGCGAGCGGTCCGTGGTGGGCCTGGTGATCCCGGCGGGCTACTCGTTCAACCTGGACGGCACGTCGATCTACCTTTCGATGGCCACGCTGTTCATCGCGCAGGCGTACGGGGTCCATCTGGCCCTGGGACAACAGTTGGCGCTCGTGGGAGTGCTGATGATCACCTCCAAGGGAGCGGCGGGTGTCACCGGCTCGGGATTCATCGTCCTGGCCAGCACGCTTTCGGCGCTCAGGGTCGTGCCGGTGGAAGGCGTGGCACTGGTGCTGGGCGTGGACCGCTTCATGAGCGAGGCGCGCGCGATAACCAACCTCATCGGCAACGCCGTCGCCACGGTCGTCATCGCCAAGAGCGAGGGCGCATTCACACCACCCCTCCATGCAACCTCCGATGCCTAGTCGTCCGCTGTCCTGCACGACGGTTCTTCACTCGCTGCTGCTGGCGCTCCTCACACCGTTCACGCTGGCCGCGCAATCCGCCCCGCCGGCCCCGACCATTGCCCCCGAGGAGTACGCCGCGCGGCGGGACTCCCTCGCGGTGCGCCTGGGCGAGGGCGTGGTGCTCGCGTTCGGGGCGGTAGCGCCCAGGGGGGAGGAGCGACCGCACCAGCTCCCCGCGTTCCGCTGGCTCACCGGGTTCCTCGAGCCGGACGCGGCGCTGGTCCTGATCGTCCACGGCGGCCGTGCTCGAGGGATCCTGTTCACCCAGCCGCGCGATCCCCGGCGCGCCCTGTATGACGGCTTCCCGCCGGACTCGGCGGCGGTCGCGCGCGCCACCGGCATGGGCGTGCGCTCCATCGCGGCGCTCGGCCCGACACTGGATTCGCTTCTGGGGAGACGGACGACGCTGTTCACCCTCCGCGATTACGCGGGCAACGACTACGCCGAGAGCGACTCGCTCAGCCGCGGCGCCGCGTTCCTGCGCACCGTTTCGTCGAGCCACCCGGGCCTCGAGGTGCGCGACGCGCACCCCGTTACCGACAGCCTGCGGGCGCGCAAGAGTCCCGCCGAGCTGGGGCTCCTGCGCCGGGCGATCGACGTGACCGTTGCCGCGCAGCGCGAGGCGATGGCGACGGTGCATCCGGGGATGTGGGAATATCAGATCGACGCGCTGTTCGATGCGGCCTTCCGGCGGACCGGGGGGGACGGACCGACGTTCGGCTCGATCGTCGGCTCGGGCCCCAACTCCACGCAGTACCACTACGCGAGCAACAATCGGCAGATGCAGGCCGGTGACGTGGTGGTCATGGATGTGGGCGCGGGCTGGCAGGGTTACGCGGCCGATGTGACCCGCACGATCCCCGTGAGCGGCCGGTACACCCCAGACCAGCGCGCGATCTATCAGCTCGTCCGCGACGCGCAGCGCGCCGCCGAGCAGGTGGCCGGCCCCGGCGCCTCGTACCAGGCGTGGCGCGACGCCGCCCGCGCCGTGATCGCCCGCGGTGTCGCCCGGCTCGGCCTTACCGAAGGGGTGGACGCCACCTTCGATCCGCCGTGGGCGGACCAGTGCCGGGTGGAAGCCGTGCGCTGTACGCAGGCGTTCCTGTACATGGCCCATGGCCTGGGGCACGGCATCGGGCTCGAAGTCCACGATCCGCCACACCCGTGGAAGGACACCGGGACGTTCGCGCCCGGCGACGTGTTCACCATCGAGCCCGGGATCTACGTGAGCACACGCCTGCTCGACATCCTTCCCGATACGCCCAAGAACCGCGCGATGATCGCCAAGGTCCGCTCGGCCGTGGCCCGATACAACGACATCGGGGTCCGGATCGAGGACGACTACACCATCACCGCGACCGGCGTGGAATGGCTGAGCCGTGCCCCGCGCGAGCCCGCCGAGATCGAGTCCGCCATGGCGCGCCGTGGCCACTAGCCGCGCCCCGCGGTCGGTGTGGCCGCTGCTGCTCTCGCTGCTGCTGTTCGGGCTGGCGGTGGTGGTCGGCCGGGGCGTAGCTCGCGGCGCGGCGCCACTCCGGCGGTTTACCGGCGGTGAAACCAACGTCAGCCAGTCCGTCGTCGTGGAGCAGACCCGAGCGGTGGCGCGGCTGGTAACCAGCGAGACGATTTTGCGCGATGTAGTGACCTACGAGAACAGCCGGCTGGGCTCGACCAAGCGCTCGCTGGTAGTGGTCACCGGAAAGGTGCTCACCGGATTCGACCTCGACCGCGGCACGGAGGTCACCGTGGACCACCCGTCGCACCGCATCGTGATCACGCTGCCGCCGCCGGGCGTCATGGGCGTGGAGATTACCGATCTCAAGACCTACGACGAACAGCGGGGCCTGTGGAACCCGTTCCGTCCCGCCGACCGGGACACCATCTTCGCTATCGCCCGCCGGCAGCTGGTGCAGGCGGCCAACGAGGTCGAGCTCACCCAGCACACCGAGGAGAGTGCTCGCCGGCTGCTGGAGGCCACCGTGCGGGCGGATGGGTACGCGACCGAGGTTCGATTCGGTCTCCCGCCGGCGCCAGCCGACACGGGACGGTGAGTCAGTCCATCATGCTGGCCTATGTCTTCTGGCACTGGCGCCGACCCACGGCGGCGGCGGCCGACTACGAGGCCGCCCAACGCCGATTCCACGCGGCGCTGAGCGCCGCACCGTCCCCGGGCTTCGTGCGCTCGTTCTCGGTCGCGTTCGAGGGCGCGCCGTGGGCCAGCCATGGGGGCGAGGCCTACGAGGACTGGTACCTGATCGATGGATCGGCGGCGCTCGATCCGCTCAACGCCGCGGCGATCAGCGCATCGCGTCAGGCACCGCACGACGCCGCCGCGGCGCTGGCCGCCGGCGGCACGGCGGGATTGTATTCGCTGCGGCAAGGAAAACCGGTAGTGACGCCCACCGTGCTCACCTGGTTCGCCAAGCCGGCGAGCATGAGCTATCGTGAGCTCTTCACCATGCTCGAGCCGTTCACCGGCCAGGCGGAAGCGGCACTCTGGTGCCGGCAGATGACCCTGGGGCCGGCGCTCGAGTTCTGCCTTCACAGCCGAGACTCGGTGACCTTGCTCCCGCCGCTGACGCCGCTGGCGCTTCGTTGCCGGGCGGTGTGGCCGGGGTAGGCGATACGACGACAGGGCCACAGGAAAAGGGGGCGAGCCTATCGGCTCGCCCCCTTTTGCGCTTCCAGCCCGACCTGTCGTTCAGGGCGTGACCGTCAACTGCAGCGTCACCAGCGAGCAGCCGACCGGCGTGCTGCAGGCCACCACCTCGAGGCCGGCGCCCGTGAGATCGTCGATGAGGTCCCCGTTCGCCAGCCCCTCGGTGTAGCTAAGCGCCGGCTGGCCGAAGTACACCGTCCAGGTGTGGGCGGGCGACGCGTTGTCGCTGCCCGTCAGCATGCCGGCACCCGTGGTGGTCCCGCTGGCGTTGTCATAGAGGAGCTGAGCCACCGCCACGCCGCCGGAGTAGAAATTGAGCACCCGATTGCCGGTACCGTCGTTGGCATCGAACAGCTGCGCCTGGGGCGCGAAGCTCAGCACCAGCGAGCTGGTCGTGGCGCCGGTGCGGGCGCACTTCGGGTGGAAGGGGTGCGTCTCCTGGCCGCCCGGGTTGATCCACAGGCCAGGGAAGCCGTCAGTGGAGGTGACGCACTGGCCCTTGCCGTTGTTGCCCGGCCCGCCGTCGCTTCCGTAGTCGATGCAGTTCGGGTTGTTGGGACCGAACACGTTGCCGTCGGGATCGGTCCAGAACCCGTTCGCGCCGCAGGTGCCCTGGTTGTAGAGAGCGGCGCCCGAGGTCTTGAACACGAGCATCGTGCTGGTGCCCGTCGTGCCGGCGGAGCCGCTGCCGGTCGGGTCGTAGCTGGTCGGATCAACCGGCTGAACGGTCGGCGGTGTCCCGTCAGGCGAGTTCCAGCCGCCGTTGCTCACGGGGTCGCCCGCGCCGGTCGTGTCCGGCGGAAGCGTCGACGTCGTGTCGCCGGTCGAGGTGGTATCGCCGCCGCCGCTGGTGCCACCGGGAAACCCGGGCGTGCGCGGACCGCCAGGAAGCGGAACATCGTGGGTACCGGTGCCGGACGGGGCCGTGAGGTTGTCGGCCTCGGAGCAGGCGCTCAGTGCGAGAACCGCGACGAGCGCGGTCGCCAAGCGGATTCGGAACATGGGTGGCGCTCCTTCGACATCACGAGGGTGAGCCGGCTGTAGCCGGCATCAGCCCCTTCGACGGCCAGGCTGTCTGCGAGAGACCCTTGGCTTTGCGGACCGGCCTCGCGGCCGGGGTGCCCTAGTCGAAGGGAATGGTAACAGAATGCGGTTGGGGATGAGGCAACGTGGGTGCCAGATCGGTAAGTGTTCACCAAGCCGTTAGTTACAGCGAAGCAGACGATCTGGCCCGGGTGTGCCATGCCGCGACATGCGAGGACCGTCGAGAATTTGGCCGGCGTGTCGGTGAGGAACCTGGCCCCAGCCAATCCCTCGACAGAGTCCGCCTGCCGGGGCGGGGGCCGAGAGGTCATGTGTATGTTACTGCCGATCACTCAGACGTAACGACGACCCGCTCACCCTCATCTCAAGGACTCATGCGCGCCGATCAGGCCTACGATCAACTGATGCGGCGGGTGCGCGAAGAGAGCACGCTCACCGGCATCGAGGCGCTCCTCGAGTGGGACGAGGAGACGTACATGCCTCCTGGCGGTGTCGAGAATCGGAGCGAGCAGCTCGCGCTGGTGGCCGGCCTGCTCCACGACCGCGGCACCGATCCCCGCCTGGGCGAGCTGCTCGATGCCCTGGAAGGCTCGGAGCTCCTGGCCGATCCGGCCGCGCCCGCCGCGGTCAACGTGCGCGCCGTACGCCGTGAGTACGAGCGGTTCGTCCGGCTGCCGCGCAAGCTGGTGGAGGACGTCGCCCGCACGACCGCGCTGGCCCAGACCGCCTGGGCCCAGGCCCGCGACGCGGCGGACTTCGCGCGCTTCCGGCCTTGGCTCGAGCGCATCGTCACCCTCAAGCGCCAGGAGGCCGAGTGCGTCGGCTACGCCGACGAGCCGTACGACGGGCTGCTCGAGGATTATGAGCCGGGGCTCCGGAGCCGGGTCGTGGCCCGGCTGTTCGGTGCGCTCCGGCGCGAGCTGGTTCCCCTCGCCGCCCGCATCGCGGATGCGCCGCGCCGGCCGGATCCGTCGGTGCTCCGGCGGTACTTCCCGCGCGACCGCCAGCGGCGGTTCGGTGAGCGGGTGGCCGCCGCCGTGGGGTATGATTTCCGGCGCGGGCGCATGGACCTCGGGGTGCATCCGTTCTGCACCGGCCTCGGCGCGGGGGACTGCCGGATTGCGGTGCGGTTCGACGAGCGCGACTTCGCGGGCGGGACGTTCACCATCCTGCACGAGGTCGGTCACGCGCTGTACGAGCAGGGTCTCGATCCCGAGCACTACGGCACGCCGCTAGGCGAGGCCGCGTCGGTCGGGATGGACGAGGCGCAGGCCCGGTTCTGGGAGAACCGCGTGGGGCGCGACCGGCGCTTCTGGGAGCACTTCTACCCCCAGGCTCGCGAGCTGTTTCCCGAAAGCCTCGGCGACGTGCCGCTGGACGAGTTCCACTTCGCGGCCAACCGGGTGACGCCGTCGCACCTGCGGGTCAATGCCGACGAGGTGACCTACAACCTGCACGTGATGATCCGCTTCGATCTCGAGCGGGCCCTGATCTCGGGGGCGCTGCCGGTAGGCGACTTGCCGGAGGCGTGGGGCGCCGCCTGCCGCGAGGCCTTGGGCTTGGCGCCACGAAACGACGCGGAGGGCTGCCTCCAGGACGGCCATTGGGCCGACGGGATGATCGGCTACTTCCCCACTTACACCCTGGGCGATGTGTTCGCCGCCCAGCTCTTCGCCGCCGCCGAGCGGGAGCTCGGTCCCCTCGGCGAGCAGTTCGCGCAGGCCGACTTCACGCCCTTGCTCGTCTGGCTCGGCCGCAAGGTGTACCGCCAGGGCGCCCGCCACCCGTCGGCCCGCTTGATCGAGGTGGTCACGGGCTCACCGCCGGACCACCGCCCGCTGGTGTCGATCCTCAAGGCCAAGTACGAGGAGCTCTACGGCATCTAGTCGGCCAACGAACCCGGCGGAGGCCAGAGCCCAGCGCTACACCGTCCGCACCCGCGCCGCGGCCTCCTCGGGCGCCAGCCCACCGGCCGGCTGCCGCTCCCGCGCCTCGGCGTGCCGGCGGCGGCCGAACCGCTGCTGCAGCGCGTCGAAGTAGGTGTAGATCACCGGCGTGATGTAGAGCGTGATGAGCTGCGAGAACGCGAGGCCGCCCACCACCGCGATGCCCAGCGGCCGCCGCGACTCCGCCCCCGCGCCGTGCCCCAGCGCGATGGGCAGGGTGCCCATGAGCGCGGCCATCGTGGTCATCATGATGGGCCGGAACCGGACGCTGGCCGCCTCGAGAATCGAGTCGGTGGCGTTCTTGCCATGGTTTCGCTCCGCCTCGATGGCGAAGTCGATCATCATGATGGCGTTCTTCTTCACGATGCCGATCAGCATGATGATGCCGACGAACGCGTAGATGCTGAGATCCTGCTGGAAGATCACCAGGGCCAGCAATGCGCCGAAGCCGGCGAACGGGAGGCCTGACAGGATCGTGAGCGGGTGCACGAAGCTCTCGTAGAGAATACCGAGCACGAGGTAGATCACCACGATCGCGAGGATGAGCAGCACCAGCAGTCCCTGCTGCGCGTCCTGGAACGCGGCCGCCGTGCCCGAGAATGCCGTGCTGATGGTGGAGGGCAGCACCTCGCGCGCGGCCGCCTGCACCCGATCGACCGCCGTTCCGAGCGAGGTACCCGGCTCCAGATTGAACGACAGCGTCACCGAGGGGACCTGGCCCGAGTGGTTGACGGTCAGCGGACCGACATCCTCCTTCACGCTCGCCAGGCTCCCCAGGGGTACCGCCACGCCGTTTCGTCCCGTGAGGTGCAGAAGGTTCATCGCCGAGAGGTCGCGCTGGTACTGCGGCAGGAGCTCCATCACCACCCAGTACTGGTCGGTGGGCGTGTAGATGGTGCTCACCTGCCGCGCGCCGTAGGCGTTGTAGAGCGCGTTCTCGATCTGGTTGACGTCGATGCCGAGTGCCGAGGCCCGGTCGCGGTTGATGCTGACCTGCACCTGCGGGTTCTTGATCTGGAGATCCGACGTCACGTCGGTGAGCCCCGGGATGTCGTGCAGCCGCCGCTCGAGCTTCGCGGCGCCATCGTAGAGCGCGTCGACGTCGGAGCTCTGCAGGGTGAACTGGTACAGGCTCTTCGATGAGCGGCCGCCGATGTTAATGACCGGCGGGTTGGTCATGTACACCCGCATCCCCGGTATCACCGCCAGCTTCCGCGTGAGCGACTGCGCCACCGCGTCGGCGTCGAGCGGCCGATCGCTCCGGTCCTTGAGATGGATGAACAGGCGGCCCTGGTTCACCGAGTTGCTCCGGCCACCCGCGCCCACCGAGGACATGAACCCCTCGACGTTGGGGTCCTCCTGCACGATGGCCGCCGCCGCCCGCTGGTGTTCGACCATCGCCTCGTAGCTCGTCCCCTCCGCGGTTTCGGTGGTTCCGCTGATCTGACCGGTGTCCTCGCTGGGAATGAAGCCCTTGGGCACGATGCGCCCCAGGACGAACGTGCCGACGAGGATCCCGAGGCTGAAGAGCAGCGCCAGCGGGCGGTGCCGCATGACCCACCCGAGACTCCGCTCGTACGCCCCGAGTGACCCCTCCCAGGCCCGCTCGGTTGCCCGATACCAGCGGCCGTGGCTCGCGTTCCGCTCCTCGGGCCTGAGCCACCGGCTGCACAGCATGGGCGTGAGCGTGAGGGAAACGAATCCGGAGACCAGGATCGCGACCGCGATGGTGACCGCGAACTCCTGGAACAGCCGGCCGATGAGTCCGCCCAGCAACAGGACCGGAATAAACACCGCCACCAGGGACAGCGTCATCGAGATCACCGTGAAGCTGATCTCGCGGCTTCCGTTCAAGGCCGCCTCCCAGACCGACTCGCCATGCTCCATATGGCGGACCACGTTCTCGAGCACGACGATGGCGTCGTCCACCACGAATCCCACCGCCAGCACGAGCGCCATCAATGACAGGTTGTCGAGACTGTAGCCCAGCAGATACATGACGGCGAAGGTGCCCACCAGCGACATCGGGAGCGCCAGTGCCGGAATGGCCGTGGCCCGGATGTTCCTGAGGAACAGGAAGATGACCATCACCACGAGGCAGAGCGCCAGGAACAGCGTGAACTTCACGTCGGCCACCGAGGCCTTCACGGTCTGCGACCGGTCGTATAGCGTGGCCAGCTCCACCGCCGGCGGGATCTGCGGCCGGAGCTGGTCGACTTCATCTCGGACCCGCTGGGCCACCTCGACCGTGTTGGTGCCGGGCTGCCGCTGGATGGCGAGCACGATCGCGCGCTGGCCGTTGAACCAGCTCGCCTGCTTGGTGTCCTGCACGCTGTCGAGCACGTTGCCGAGGTCGCCCAGACGGACCGGCGCACCGTCGCGGTAGGCCACGACCAGGTTGGCGAACCCCGCCGCGTTGGTGAGCTGGCCCTGGCTCTCGACGGCGTACGCCTTGTCGGTACCCCACAGGATGCCGGTCGGCACGTTCACGTTGCCGTTCTGCACCGCGGTGGCCACTTCGTCGATCCCAATGCTCCGGGCGGAGAGCTGCTGCGGGTCGAGCTGGATCCGGACCGCGTACTTCTGGGAGCCGTACACCTGCACCTGCGCCACCCCCTCCACGGTGGACAGCCGCTGCGCCAGGAAGGTCTCGGCATACTGGTCGAGCTGCGACAGCGGCATCGTGGGCGAGCGCGCCGCGTAATACAGGATGGGCGAGGACGACGGGTCCACCTTGCGGAAGCTGGGCGGCAGCATGTCCTTCGGAAGCTGGCGCTGCGCCTGCGAGATCGCCGCCTGCACGTCCTGCGCGGCCGCGTCGATGTTGCGGCTCAAGTCGAACTGCAGGGTGATCTGGGTGGTCCCCTGGCCGCTGGTGGAGGTCATCGTGCTGATGCCGGCGATGGTGGAGAACTGCTTCTCGAGCGGGGTGGCCACCGCCGAGGCCATCGTCTCGGGGCTCGCGCCCGACAGGTTGGCGCTGACCGAGATGGTGGGATAGTCCACCGCCGGCAGGTCGCTCACCGGCAGCTGGCGGTACGCCACCATGCCGAAGATGAGAATGCCGGCCATGACCAGCGTGGTCATGACCGGACGACGAATGAACAGCCCCGTGAAATTCATGACGCCCCCTGACTCGTCCGGGCGCTGTCGCCCCGCGACTTGATCTGGACCTTCGCGCCCTGGCGCAGCCGGAGCTGGCCGTCGGTCACGACCCGGTCGCCCGGCTTGATGTCCCCACCCACGAGCGCGATGTTGCCGGCGGTGCGGCTCACCGTGACCTTCTTGGTGGCGGCCGAGCTGTCCGGCTGCACTACGAAGACGATACTCCCCTGCTGGCCCGTAACCACCGCGGACGCCGGCACCACCAGCGCGTTCTCGTCCACGTACAGCCTGAGCCGCACGTTCACGAACTCGCCGGGCCAGAGTGCGCCATCGATGTTGGGAAAGCTACCCTTGAGCAGGATGGTGCCGGTCGAGGTGTCCACCGCATTGTCCACGAACGCCAGCGTCCCCTGACTCTCCGACCCGCCCCCGGTGGGCGACGCGAACACCGCCATCCGGTCGGTCCGATACTTCTGGATCGCGCCCAGGTTGCTCGCCGGCACGGCGAATCGGACCAGGATGGGCCGAATCTGGTTGATCGTCACCAGCGGCGAGGTGTCAGTTGACCGCACCAGGTTCCCCTCGCGGACCCGCAGGCTTCCGGTCCGGCCCGAGATGGGCGCGCGGATGGTGGCGTACTGGAGGTTCAGGCGTGCCTGGTCGGCCGCGGCCTGGCTCGCCGCCACCGTCGCGCTGGCGGCCATGGCTTCGCTCCGGGCAGCGTCGTTCTGCTCGGCGGTGACGTACTCCTTGGCGGCGAGTGCGGCGTAGCGCTTGGACTGCTCCGCGGCGTTGGTGGCGGTAGCCCGGTCGCGGGCCAGGATGCCCTGGGCCTGATTGAACGCGGCCTGGAAGGGACGCGGGTCGAGCTCGAACAGCATCTGCCCCTTTTTCACGTCCTGACCCTCGCGAAAGCCGATCCGCAGGATCGGCCCGCTCACCTGCGGCAGGACGGCGACGGTCTGAATCGGCTCGACGGTCCCGGTGGCCGAGAGCTCGTAGGGGACGGCGCGGGTCTCGGCGGTGGCCACGGTGACCGGCACCGGCGGCGCCTTGGGGGCGTCCTTCTTGTCACAGGCCGACGCCAGCACGAGGCCGAGGGTGGCGAACAGGCGAAAGCGCGGCGAGATCATCGGGATGGCACCGTCGTGGTGTCGGAATTGAGATGGAGCGAGGTTCCGCCCTTGGGATCGAGAACACCCGCATCGTGCGCCAACTGGGCGAGCGACACGCTCCAATTGAGCCGCGCATCCACCCGCTGGGCGCGGGCGCTGGCCAGCGCGCTCTGGGCCGCGAGCAGGTCGAGCACCGTGCCGACGCCGGCCTTGTAGCGGGCCAGGGCGACGTCGTTGGATTGCTGAGCGCTCGCCACCAGATCCTCCGCGGTTCGGACGCGGCGGGTGGATGTCTGGAGCGCGTAGTAGGCGCTGAATACCTGATAGACCACCTGCTGCCGCAGCGTCTCGCTCCGGGCCGTCGCCGCCTCGGCCTGGAATTGGGCCGCGCGCAGATCGTACTGGCGGGAGAATCCGCTGAACAGCGGGATCGAAAGCTCCACGCCCACGTTGTAGCTGTTGGCGCCGTTCGGGATCGTCGTGGCGTAGGTGCGGCCCGTGGTGGCGTTCAGGTTGAGCGAGGGCAGCAGGCTCGAGCGCGCTTCGCCAATGCTGGCGCGAGCCGCCTCGGCCTGCGAGCGCGCGGCGGCCAGGTCGGGCCGCCCCTTGAGCGCCGACGCGATCAATCCGTCGACGCTGTCGGCCAACGCCGCCACCGGCACTTCGGCGGCGGTCGAATCCACGTCGTACGGCAGATTGGCCGGGATGCCCAGCGAAAGCGCCAGGGCACCGCGGGTGGTCTGCAGATTGCCTTCGGTAGACTGGAGATCGAGCCGCGCCTGGCTCGCCGCGGTGCGGGCCTGGAGCACGTCGGCTATGGTGGCGAGCCCCACCCGGCGCCGCTCTTCGGCCGCCTCGAGGTTGGCCTGCGCCTCGGCGAGCGTGGTGTGCTGCGCTTCGAGCAGCGAGCGCGCGGCCAGGTACTGGAAATAGGCGACCTGAATCTGGAGCACCACGTCCTGGATGGCGGCGTTGTGGGTAAAGCCCGCGGCCAGGAGATCCTGGCGTGAGCTCTCGATCCGACCGCTCCGGCCGCCGAAATCGAACAGCAGATAGGACAGCGACGCACTGGGCGTGAGCACCGACTGCTCGACGGCGGTGCGGCCCTGGCTCGCGACCGTCTTGAGCCGGGTAGCCGTCACGTCGCCGTCCACCGTGGGAAGCCACTCGCCTCGCGCGGCGCCATAGGTGGCCGCGGCGGCCTGCGCGTTGGCCCAGGCCAGCCGCGTGCCGGGGTTGTTGCGGAGGCCGATGTCCACGATCTCCGGCAGGGTCAACCGCTGGATGCGGTCACCCAGATCGGGAGGGAGCTGGGGAGCGGCCGCGGTGTCCGCCGCCTCGAGCTTGCGCATCGCCTCGGCCGGCGGCTGCCATGGGGTCTGCGGGGCCGGCGAAGCCGCTGGCACGCCCGACACCCTCGGCGTCCCCACGCACGCGGCCAGACCGAGGCCCGCCACGGCCAGCCCCACGGTGGAAGGCCGGCGTAGCGCCAGCCACCATTGGGAGCGGCTCACCGCCCACCTCCGTTGTGGGCCAGCCGGCCGTTGGCCCGCTCGCCGGCGGACCCCTGCTCCCAGCGCGCGAGGGCTTCACCGATCTCGCCCACGATGTAGGCGTAGGCACTCTCGTAGCCACGCAGCCGAGCCCGCACCCGCTCGCTTCGGATCGGCAGGGTACGGCGGGCCTCGCCCACGGCCTGGGTGAATCGCTGCCAGCGCCTCATCCGCTCCGCCATGGTCCGGCTGAACAGCTCGGGCGCCACCCGGTAGTAGTCGTGCCGGTCGGCCGGCCGGCACACCCGCTCGAGCATTCCCATCTCGGCCAGCCGCCTCGCGTTGGTACTGACGCTGGCCTTGCTGACGGCAAGGGCGCTCGCCAGCTGGTCCAGGGAGCGGGGATCATCGCTCACCAGCAGATATCCGAAGATGCGGCCGGCGATCGGCGGTTGTCCTTCGGCCTCGAAGATGAGGCCCATGCGGTCGGTGAAGCGGATCGTGGCTGAATCCATGGTGCTCCCGGTGCTGGGTCCGTCCCTGCCCACAGAACGTTTCATACATTCAATACGTACTAAACGTTGGGTGATGGCAAGTCCGTCGCGGTTCACGTCTGTGGATCCCTGCTAACAGCCGGAAGAGCGGGGAGGCCCTGGGAGAGCGGGGAGGCCCTGGGAGAGCGGGGGAGGCCTCGGACGGAGGGACGGAGGGACGGAGGGACGGAGGGACGGAGGGACGGAGGGACAGAGGGACAGAGGGACAGAGGGACAGAGGGACAGAGGGACAGAGGGACAGAAAGGAACGGA
>Ga0308175_100001455_pt1 | contig 16008 bp, 12 predicted proteins | sample PhyCR1_3_FD_203893 | JGI IMG/M metagenome (GOLD analysis project Ga0308175, IMG submission 203893) | Soil microbial communities from UC Gill Tract Community Farm, Albany, California, United States - DLSLS.C.R1 | ecosystem: Environmental > Terrestrial > Soil > Agricultural land | place: USA...
GCACCGGGGACCAGCGCTCGTGGCGTCGTCCATGCGGGCAACAACAGGTACGTCCGGCTTGCGGGCAGGTGTCACCGCGATGGCGGCAGGAATGCGGAAGGCGACCGTGCGCGGGGGTCCCACTACGGCTGCGGCCAGGCGCCCATGGGCACCCGGCCGGTTGCTGGTCTCAGATCTCGCCGCGCAGTTTGGCGAGGGCCTCGGCGAGGATCGCCTCGCCGTCCGCGTCGCTGCGCCGCTCCCGTACGTACGCGAGGTGCGTCTTGTACGGCTCGGTGCGCGGCGGGTCCGGCGGGTTGTCCCGGTCCTGGCCGGCCGGGAAGCCACAGCGCGGGCAGTCCCAGGTCTCGGGCACCTGCGCGTCGCTGGCGAAGCTGGGCTGGGTCTCATGCCCGTTGGAGCACCAGAAGGAGATGCGCAGACGCGGCGCGGACTCGCCGCGCTCGGCCTCGCCCATCGGCCCCGCCCCGACCCGGCTACCTCGGATCGCGTTGCCACTTGCCACGGTCGTAACTCCCTGCGTGATGGTGCCGCAAAGCGAGTCGGCGTTTCGCTTCGCTGCGAGCGCCTCAGTCTACGTAAGGCCCAACGCGCGTCCAGTGATTGGAGTTACCGGCCCCGCGCCTAGACGCAAGCCCCATGATAGGCCGCGCACAGGAGCGCGTGCCGAACATGGGGCCTTACGTACGGAATGGATGTACCTGGGCGGTGCGGATCAGCCGTTCGACTTCATCAGCAGGCCGAGGACGACGATGCAGGCGAACCACAGGAGCCCGACCACGATGGTGATCCGGTCCAGGTTGCGCTCGGCGACCGAGGAGCCGCCGACGGAGGACTGCATGCCGCCACCGAACATGTCGGAGAGGCCGCCGCCCTTTCCCTTGTGCATCAGCACCAGCAGCATCATCAGCAGGCTGAAGACGATCAGGGCGATCGAGAACCCCAGAACCACGGCTGGACCAACTTCCTCGGAATCGGATGGACGACGGGGGCACAGCACCGGGCCATGCCCCCGCAAGGGTACGACGAATCGCCGTTACCGCCTACTCACGGCGCGGATCACTGATCGCGGAACCGAACGATCTTCACGAACTCGTCGGCGTCCAGCGAGGCACCGCCGACCAGGGCGCCGTCGATGTCGGCCTGCGCCATGATCTCGGCGACGTTGCCCGACTTCACGGAGCCGCCGTACTGGATGCGGACCTTGTCGGCCAGCTCCTGGGAGTACAGCTCGGCGAGCTTGGCGCGGATGGCGGCGCAGACCTCCTGGGCGTCCGAGGCGCCGCAGACCTTGCCGGTGCCGATGGCCCACACGGGCTCGTACGCGATCACGATCGTCTCGGCCTGCTCCGCCGACAGGTCCTTCAGGCCGCCCTCGACCTGGGCGAGGGTGTGCGCGACGTGGTTGCCCGCCTCGCGGACGTCCAGCTCCTCGCCGACGCACAGGATCGGGGTGAGGCCGTGCCTGTAGGCGGCCTTGACCTTGGCGTTGACGACGTCGTCGGTCTCGTGGTGGTACTGCCGGCGCTCGGAGTGGCCGATCGCCACGTACGTGCACTTCAGCTTGGCCAGCATCGAGCCGGAGATCTCGCCGGTGTAGGCGCCGGAGTCGTGCGCCGACAGGTCCTGGGCGCCGTATTTGATCTTGAGCTTGTCGCCGTCGACCAGGGTCTGCACGGAGCGCAGGTCGGTGAAGGGCGGCAGGACGGCGACCTCGACGGCCTCGTAGTCCTTGTCGGCCAGGGCGAAGGCGAGCTTCTGGACGTGTGCGATGGCCTCGAGGTGGTTGAGGTTCATCTTCCAGTTGCCCGCCATCAGCGGCGTGCGCGTGCTCATTGAGTTCAGTCCTCCAGTGCGGCGAGGCCGGGGAGCGTCTTGCCCTCGAGGTATTCGAGGGAGGCGCCGCCACCGGTCGAGATGTGGCCGAATGCGTTCTCGTCGAAGCCGAGCGTACGCACGGCCGCGGCGGAGTCACCGCCACCGACGACGGTGAAGCCGTCGGTTTCCACGAGGGCCTGGGCGACCGCCTTCGTGCCCTCGGCGTAGTCGGGGTGCTCGAAGACGCCCATGGGACCGTTCCAGAAGACGGTCCCGGCGTCGGCGAGCTTCGAGGCGTAGAGCTCTCGGGTCCTCGGGCCGATGTCCAGGCCCTCCTGGTCGGCGGGGATCTTGTCCGCGTCGACCACGGTGTGCTCGGTCGGAGCCATGGCCTTGAGGTCCGGGAACTCCCGGGAGACCACGACGTCGAGGGGCAGCACCAGCTCGACGCCCTGCTTCTCAGCGCGCTCCATGTACTCGGTCACGGCCGGGACCTGGTCCTCCTGCAGGAGGGAGATGCCGACCTCGTAGCCCTTGGCCTTGAGGAACGTGTAGGCCATGCCGCCGCCGATGAGGAGGCGGTCGGCCTTGCCGAGCAGTTCGCCGATGACGGCGAGCTTGTCGGAGACCTTGGCACCGCCGAGCGCGACGACGTAGGGGCGCTTGACGTCCTCGGTGAGCTTCTTCAGGACGCCGACCTCGGTGGCGATGAGGTGGCCGGCGTAGTGCGGCAGGCGGGCCGGGAGGTCGTACACGGAGGCGTGCTTGCGGTGCACCGCGCCGAAACCGTCACCGACGTACATGTCGGCGAGGGCGGCGAGCTGGTCGGCGAACGCGCCGCGCTCGGCGTCGTCCTTGGCCGTCTCACCCGGGTTGAAGCGGAGGTTCTCCAGGACGGCGACCTGGCCGTCGGTGAGGCCGGCGACCGTGTCCTGGGCGGACCGGCCCACGGTGTCGGCCGCGAAGGCCACGGCGGAGCCGAGGAGTTCACCCAGGCGGGAGGCTGCCGGGGCGAGGGAGAAGGCGGGGTCCGGGGCACCCTTGGGGCGGCCCAGGTGCGAGGCGACGACCACCTTGGCGCCCGCGTCCGCGAGGGCCTTCACGGTGGGCAGGACGGCGCGGATGCGGCCGTCGTCGGTGATGGTCCCGTCGGCGAGCGGCACGTTGAGATCGGCGCGGACGAAGACCCGCTTTCCGCTCACGCCGTCGGCGAGAAGTTCGTCGATCGTCTTCATGGGGTGGACTCCTGAGGAGGGCTCTTGATGCCCCTGATCGTATGAGGGCGTGGTCCGTACGCGAGACAGGGCCCGGACAGCGCGACGGTGCGCTGCCCGAGCCCTGTTCTCACTTCAAGGTCCTGCTGCTGTGATCTCGGACGATCAGAGCTGGTCGCCGACGAAGACCGTCAGGTCGACGAGGCGGTTGGAGTAGCCCCACTCGTTGTCGTACCAGCCGAGGATCTTCACCGAGCTGCCGTCCTGAACCATGGTCAGGGAGGAGTCGAAGGTGCAGGAGGCCGGGTCGCCGACGATGTCCGAGGAGACGATCTCGTCCTCGGTGTAGGTCAGGTAGCCCTTGAGGTCGCCGTCCTCGGAGGCCTTCTTGAACGCGGCGTTGACCTCGTCCTTGGTGACCTCGCGCTGGAGCTGCACGACGAGGTCGGTGGCGGAGCCGGTGGGAACCGGCACGCGCATGGCGATGCCGTCCAGCTTGCCCTTGAGCTGCGGCAGGACCAGCGCGGTGGCCTTGGCGGCGCCCGTGGTGGTCGGGATGATGTTCTCGGCGGCGGCACGGGCGCGGCGCAGGTCCTTGTGCGGGAAGTCAAGGATGCGCTGGTCGTTCGTGTACGCGTGCACCGTCGTCATCAGGCCCTTGACGATGCCGAAGTTCTCGTCGAGCACCTTCGCCATCGGCGCCACGCAGTTGGTGGTGCAGGAGGCGTTGGAGATGACGTGGTGGTTCGCCGGGTCGTACTTGTCCTGGTTGACGCCCATCACGATGGTGATGTCCTCGCCCTTGGCCGGAGCCGAGATGAGGACCTTCTTGGCGCCGCCGGCGATGTGCTTGGCGGCGTCTTCCTTCTTGGTGAAGATGCCGGTCGACTCGATGACGACGTCGACTCCCAGCTCGCCCCACGGGATGTCGGCCGGGTTGCGCTCCGACAGCACCTTGATGGTGTGACCGTCGACGGTGATCGTGTCGGCGGTGTGGGAGACCTCCTGCTTGAGGCGGCCCAGGATCGTGTCGTACTTGAGCAGGTGCGCGGTGGTCGCGGTGTCACCCAGGTCGTTGACAGCCACGACCTCGATGTCCGCACCCTGCTCCAGCAGCGCGCGGAAGTAGTTACGCCCGATGCGGCCGAAGCCGTTGATGCCTACGCGGATCGTCACGAACCGATCTCCTCGTTGGTACGCCGGCCATGCGGTGCCGGCGAGCTGTATTTGGGATGTCCCCGACCACCCACGACCCTACCCCTCCGGGGGCCCTGAGGTGACATCGAGATGCCGCATACACGGGCAGGCGGTCCGTACCCGTCAGTAGGGTACGGACCCTCCCGGATCGACGTTCGCTTCACTCCCATTTATTACGGAATGCGAGTGCCCGTCGGAGCTTTTTTCACTCGTTCGTGAGCGGGTCGGCTCACCTGATGACCAAGCCTCACCGCACCGTTGAGAGGGGGCTCCGCTCACCTGTCGAGTGCGGCCAGCGCCTTCCTCACCACGGCTGCCCGGTCGGCGGCGGACGGCACCTGTTCCAGGCCGAATCCGAGCAGCACGGTGTCGTCCGTGGTGACCGCTCCGTAGGTCTGGAACAGGGTTCCGCTCCGCGTCCAGTCCTTCAGCACCGCCGGACTGCCCGCGGGCGGTCCTGACACCCTCCAGGCACCGAGGGACGACTCGAATCCCTCGGTGTCCTTCGCCGTACCCCCGACGACGAGGGAGGCGTCGTCGGCGAGGACGCCGTGTCCGCCGCTGCCCGGGTCGGTGACGTAGGCGATGGAGACCTCCACCGTCCGCCCGGCGTATGCGCTGAGGTCGAAGCCGGCCTGCCGCCAGCCGCCGGAGCTGCCGGTGAGGCTGTGCCACGAGCCGGTGGTGCCGGTCGCGGCGCAGGTGTTGTCCGCGAGCGTCAGGTAGTGCCCGAGCCACGGGTGCTCGCCGATCAGGAAGCCGGCTCCGCACTCGGCCGGTACGGAGTCGGTGGTGGCCCCGCCCGTCTCCGGCAGGGTCGTCCAGTCGTCGGCGCCCAGGGTGTGCGCCTCGATCAGCGCGTGGTCGTAGCCGGGTTCGGTGTCCCACAGCAGGCGGGTGGAGAGGGTGGGCCGCTCCGCGGCGGTGACACCGGTGAGGTCGATGGTGCGGGTGAGGCGCTTGTAGGCGTCGTCGGTGTGCACGGCGGCGGCCATGGCGGAGCCGCTGTACGGACCGTACGGGTTGACGGTGCCGGCGAACCGGCCCGCGCCCTCGCTCCTGAACCGCGGGTACGTGGACGGGGGCAGCTCGTCGGAGGTGACGCCGTAGGTGCCGGCCCTGTCCAGCGGGTTGCCGGGCGCGTCGCCGAGGGCGCCGCTGTAGCCGTCGAGGCCGCCGGAGCCGGTGAAGCCGGTGGCCCCCTTGGTCGAGGTACGGCTGTAGGCACCGAGGTAGTACTGGCTGAAGTCGTTCGAGAGGGTGCCGTCGCCGAGGTCGACGCTGCCGCCGGCCAGCTCGCCGGCCTCGATCAGTTTCCCGCCCTCGTTGAGGTAGGCGCGCAGCTGGAGCTGGGTGGCGTTGCCCGGGCCGCTCGTGCCCGAGTAGTGCACGACGGTGCGGAAGTGCTTCAGCACGCCGAGGGCGTCCGGGGCGCCCCGGCCGGCCACGTCCCACACGATCGCCCGGTGTCCGGCCGCCCGAAGCGCGTCCACGTACTTCTGCGCCTCGGCGGCGGTCGCGCCCTCCTCGGCGACGACGAGGGTGTCCGCGCGGGGCCGCTCGGCGACGGTGTACGTGAAGTGCGGGCCGGTCACCTTCCCGCCCTTGCCGGCCTCGCCGGTGAACCACACCTCGACCCTGTCGCCCGGCCTGCCGTCGCGCACCGTGGCCCGGTACTCGTCGAAGTAGAGGTTGTCCTCGCCGCCGTAGGTCCGGCCGCCCTTCCAGGGCCGCAGCGGCCGCTCGTGCGTACGGCCGTTGTTGACGCGGTACTTGAGCTCCTTGTCGCGGACCGCCCTGCGGACGACGGCCGAGACCTCCTGGCCGGCGCCCCGGGAGTACGACGTGGTGAACGCGGCCGGGGTGATGTCGGCGGCGTCGAGCCCGACCGAGGAGACCGGCCGGTCCGGGTGGGCGGCGGTCTCGGCGACGGAGAGCGCGAAGGGGACGTTCTTGACGAACTCCTGCTGGATCAGCTTCTCGTCGTCGGGGAAGTTGAACACCGACTGGCAGTCCTGGGGCTTCCAGGCGTCGTCCGGATCGACGTCCGAGGCGGTCTGGCAGGTCGACATCTCGGGGGTGAACATCGAGACGCCGTTGACGTTCGAGGCATGGCCGTCGGCCTCGCCGTTGGTGGTGTACAGCTCCGAGGAGAGCTGCGAGCGGTAGCCGGGGACCGCCGGTTTGGCGGGGGTGCCGGCGAGCGCCCGGTAGAGGACGTCGTCGGGGGTGGGCGTGGCCACCTGCCAGCCGACGCCGTACAGCAGGAGTTCGGCCGCGGAGTGGTAGTTGACGGCGTACTTGAACCCGACCCGCTTCTCGAGGGCGTCGAGGGCTCTGGTCTCGGGCTCGGACCCGGGGCTCGCGCCGCGGTAGGTCTGGCTGGTGGGGTTGGGGGACGAACCCTCGTCGTCGTAGCCCCACTTGTAGGCGAAGTTGCGGTTGAGGTCGACGCCGTCGCCGGCGCTGATCGCCCCGTCGCCGTTGACGTCGCGGAGGTTCTTGCGCCACAGGCGGTTGCCGGGGCTCTTGAAGGTGTAGTCGTAGCCGTCGGGGTTGGCCGAGAGGACGAACCACAGCTCGGTCGAGTCGACGATCTTCCTGATCCGCCGGTCGGACCGGTAGTTGTCCAGGTAGTAGTGCATCAGGCGGCGGGTCGTCTCCGGCGTGATCCACTCGCGCGCGTGCTGGTTGGACATGTACAGCACGGAGGGCTTCGAGCCGTCCTTCGACTTCCTGGCGTCCCTGGTCAGTCTGAGCGCGAGGATGTCCTGGCCGCCGACGGTCCTTCCGATGGACTCGACCTTGGTGAGGCCGGGGTTCGCCCGCGCCGTCCGCAGGATCTCCTCCTTCAGGCCGCCGTCGCCGCTGTACGGGCGGAACACGCCCTGGGCGGCGCCCTCCAGGCGGGCCTCGGTCCGGGCCGACAGGGTGTGCTCGGTGAGCCGGACGCCCTGTTGCTCGAGCCTCCTCGCCTGCCGCTCGGTCAGGTAGACCTCGACGGCGGTCCGGCCGCCGGCGGTCACCTGTTCGGACAGCTCCCGGCCGTCCTGGCCGGCCGCGAGGAGCAGGGGTAACTGCTGGCGGGTGACCTGGGCGCGGAAGACCTTCACCTCGTCGGGGTGGGACGGGGCGGAACTCGCTCCCTGCGCCTGGGCGATGGGCGTGAGGCTCGCGGCTCCGGCCAGAAGCGCGCCGACAGCGAGGATCGATCTCGCTCTGTGTCTCATGAACCCCCCTAGGGCCTGACCGCCACAGCGGCGACCAGGCTGCCAGGTTCATGTCACTCCATGATCGAGTCAAGGGCGCCTCATGGACACGCAAACGCCGGTGCCGGCACCCCGAGCGGGTGCCGGCACCGGCGAGTCGGCGCGGAGCGGGTCAGCCCACCAGGTTGTCCGCCAGCTCCTCCGAGAGGTTGGACTCGGTGCTCGGGATGCCCAGGTCGGAGGCGCGCTTGTCGGCCATCGCCAGCAGCCGGCGGATCCGGCCCGCGACCGCGTCCTTCGTGAGCGGCGGGTCGGCGAGCGCGCCCAGCTCCTCCAGCGAGGCCTGCTTGTGCTCCATGCGCAGGCGTCCGGCGGCGGCGAGATGCTCGGGCACCTCCTCACCGAGGATCTCCAGGGCCCGCTGGACCCGGGCGCCGGCGGCCACGGCGGCGCGGGCCGAGCGGCGCAGGTTGGCGTCGTCGAAGTTGGCGAGCCGGTTGGCGGTGGCCCGCACCTCACGCCGCATCCGGCGCTCCTCCCAGGCCAGCACCGACTCGTGCGCGCCGAGCCGGGTCAGCAGGGCGCCGATCGCGTCACCGTCACGGACGACCACCCGGTCCACCCCGCGCACCTCGCGGGCCTTGGCCGCGATGGACAGCCGGCGGGCCGCACCGACCAGGGCGAGCGCGGCCTCCGGTCCGGGGCAGGTCACCTCCAGGGAGGAGGAGCGGCCCGGCTCGGTCAGCGAGCCGTGCGCCAGGAACGCCCCGCGCCAGGCCGCCTCCGCGTCGCAGGTGGCCCCCGAGACCACCTGCGGGGGCAGGCCTCGGATCGGACGGCCTCGGCCGTCGACGAGGCCGGTCTGGCGGGCCAGCTGGTCGCCGCCCGCCACCACCCGCACGACGTAGCGCGAGCCGCGGCGCAGGCCGCCGGGTGCCATCACGATCAGTTCCGAGCTGTGGCCGAAGATCTCCAGGATGTCCCGCTTGAGCCGGCGGGCGGCCATCGCGGTGTCCAGCTCCGCCTCGATCACGATGCGCCCGCTCACCAGGTGAAGGCCGCCGGCGAACCGCAGAATGGCGGAGACCTCCGCCTTCCTGCAGCAGGTCCGGGTGACGGGGAGCCGGGAGATCTCGTCCTTCACCGCTGCCGTCATCGCCATGGGCCGATCCTTCCATGCATCCGAAAAATACGGTCGTACGCGGCGGCCAACAGCTCCGGGTCGTGCCTGGGGCTTCCGTCGGTCCGGGCCACCGGCGCCAGCTCGACCGCGGCTCCGAGCCGCTTGGCGGCCTCGGTGAGCGAGTCGCGGTCGGGCACGGCGGCCTCGTCGGCCAGCACCACGTCCAGGGCGAGTTTAGGGGCGTGTCGCCCCAAAACCTCCAAATGACGCTGCGGGGAGAAGCCCTCGGTTTCTCCGGGTTGCGGGGCGAGGTTCAGCGACAGTACACGGCGCGCCTTGGTCGCGGTGAGGGCGTCCAGCAGCTCGGGGACAAGCAGATGCGGGATGACCGAGGAGAACCAGGAGCCGGGGCCGAGCACCACCCAGTCCGCGTCCAGGACGGCGGCGACGGCCTCCGGGACGGCGGGCGGGTCGTGCGGCACGAGGTGCACCGACTGCACCTCGCCCGGGGTGAGGGCCACCGTCGCCTGGCCGCGGACGGTGTCCACGTCCTCGGGGCGCTCGGGGTCGTGCCCCTTGACCAGGGCCTGCAGCTCAAGCGGCACGGCGGACATGGGCAGCACCCGCCCGTGCGCGCCGAGCAGCTTGCCGACCAGGTCCAGAGCCTGGACGTGGTCGCCGAGCTGCTCCCACAGGGCCACGATCAGCAGGTTGCCGACCGCGTGGTCGTGCAGGTCGCCCTGGGACTGGAAGCGGTGCTGGATGACCCGGGCCCAGGTCTGGCCCCAGTCGTCGTCCCCGCACAGCGCGGCCAGCGCCTTGCGCAGGTCGCCGGGCGGCAGTACACCCAGCTCGTCGCGCAGGCGCCCGCTGGAGCCGCCGTCGTCGGCCACCGTGACGACGGCGGTGAGGTCACCGGTGATCCGGCGCAGCGCGGCGAGCGAGGCGGACAGGCCCATGCCGCCGCCGAGCGCGACGACCTTGGGCTGGGCGCCGCGCCTGCGGGGCCGGCCGCCGCGTGCCTCGGCCGGGCGGACCGCCCCGCCGTCGGCCGTCGCGCGGCCCGAGCGGCTGTCCGGCACCATCCGGCGCAGCCGGCTCAGCCGCCGTGTACGTTCCGTCATTCCCGTCCCATGTCCCGGTGTACGACCACCGTCTCCACGCCCTCGGCCACGAGGCGCGCGGCGAGCTTCTCCGACATCGCCACCGAGCGGTGCTTGCCCCCGGTACAGCCGATGGCGATGGTCACGTACCGCTTGCCCTCGCGCCGGTACCCGGCCGCGATGAGACGCAGCAGCTCGGCGTACCGGTCGAGGAACTCCTTGGCGCCGGGCTGGTTGAAGACGTACGCGGCGACCTCGTCGTTGAGGCCGGTGTACGGGCGCAGCTCCGGGACCCAGTGCGGGTTGGGCAGGAAGCGCATGTCCGCGACCAGGTCGGCGTCGACCGGGAGGCCGTACTTGAAGCCGAAGGACATGACGGTGGCCCGCAGCTCGGGCTCCTCCTCGCCGGCGAACTGGGCGTCCATCTTGGCGCGCAGCTCGTGCACGTTGAGGCTGGAGGTGTCGATCACCAGGTCGGCGTCGCCGCGCAGCTCGCGCAGCAGCTCACGCTCGGCGGCGATACCGTCGACGATCCGGCCGTCGCCCTGCAGGGGGTGCGGGCGGCGCACCGACTCGAAGCGGCGCACCAGGGCGTCGTCGGAGGACTCCAGGAAGACGATCCGCCGGGTGACGTGCTTGGCCTCCAGGTCCGCGAGGGACTCGCGGAGGTTGTCGAAGAAGCGGCGGCCGCGCACGTCGACGACGACCGCGATCCGCGCCACGTTGCCCTGGGAGCGGGCGCCCAGCTCGACCATGGTCGGGATGAGGGCGGGCGGCAGGTTGTCGACGACGAACCAGCCGAGATCCTCCAGACACTTCGCCGCCGTCGACCGGCCCGCTCCGGACATGCCGGAGATGATCACCAGCTCGGGGATGGCCGCCTCGGCGGGGCCGGCCGGTGTGACGTCCGTACTCACCTGTGCTCCGTTGTCCTGAACCGGCTGCTGCGGGTGTGCCCCGGCCGCCTGCCGCGGCTGGTTCGCGCCCGTTTCCCCGTGCGCCTGTTCTCGCTGTGCCGTGGGCTGTGCGTCGTGCTCGGTCATGTCTCCTGCCCCCGTCGTTCGTCCGGGAGGCCCGCGCTCACGGGCCCTCCCGCGGAACCCGCCGTCGTTTCGGGTTCCTCGTCCTCAATGATCTCTCCGGTCGCCGTGTTGACGGCGGGTCCGGCCGGGACCGCCCCGGCGAGGGCCGCGGCGATGGTCTCGGCCGTCTTCCGGCCTATCCCGGGCACTTCCTGGATCTGCTCGATTGTGGCGGACCGCAGCCTCTTCACCGAGCCGAAATGCTTGATGAGCGCCTGTTTGCGGGTGTCGCCGAGGCCGGGCACGTCGTCCAGGGGGCCGGCGCGGAAACGCTTGGCGCGTTTGGCGCGCTGGTAGGTGATCGCGAAACGGTGGGCCTCGTCGCGGACGCGCTGGAGCAGGTAGAGGCCCTCACTGGTGCGGGGCAGGACCACCGGGTCGCCCTCGCCGGGCACCCAGACCTCCTCCAGGCGCTTGGCGAGGCCGCACACGGCGATGTCGTCGATGCCCAGTTCGTCCAGCGCCCGGCGGGCCGCGGCGACCTGCGGCTGCCCGCCGTCGACGACCACGAGCTGGGGCGGGTAGGCGAACTTCCTGGGGCGGCCCTCGTCGTCCTTGAGGGCGCCGTCGATCACTTCCGTGCCGGTGAGCGGGGCCGCCGTGCCGTCGGCGGGTACGGTCCCGCCGTCGACGGGTGCGGACCCTTCGCCGGTGAGCGCGGTCCCGCCGTCGGCGGGTGCGGTCCCACCGTCGGCGGGTGCGGTCCCACCGTCGGCGGGTGCGGTCCCTTCGCCGTCGACCGCGGTCCTGCCGCCTTCACCGGTGAGCGCGGTCCTGTCGTCGGCGGGTGCGGTCCTGCCGTCGCTGAGCGCGACCCCCTCGCCGGTGCGCACGGCCTCGCCGTCGGTGTTCGCCTCCTCGCCGTCGGCCCACTCCCCCGTCCGCTCCTTCTCGGCGAGGTAGCGCCGGAAGCGGCGGCTGATCACCTCGTGCATGGAGCGGACGTCGTCCTGCCCGGCGAAGCCCTTGATCTGGAAGCGGCGGTACTCGCTCTTGCGCTGCAGCCCGTCCTCGAAGACGACCATGGACGCGACCACGTCGTCGCCCTGGAGATGCGAGATGTCGTAGCACTCGATCCGCAGCGGCGCGCTGTCCAGGTCCAGGGCCTCGGCGATCTCCTCCAGCGCGCGCGAGCGGGTGGTCAGGTCGGAGGCGCGCTTGGTCTTGTGCAGGGCGAGCGACTGCAGGGCGTTGCGCTGCACGGTCTCCATGAGCGCCCTCTTGTCGCCGCGCTGCGGCACACGCAGCGAGACGTTCGCCCCGCGGCGGCCGGCCAGCCACTCCTGGACCGGCTCGACCGGCTCCGGCAGGGCCGGGACCAGGACCTCCTTGGGGACGGCGTCCCCGCTCTCCTCGCCGTAAAGCTGCTGCAGGGCGTGCTCGACGAGGGCGCCGGTGGTGACCTCCTCGACCTTGTCCGTCACCCAGCCGCGCTGGCCGCGCACCCGGCCGCCGCGCACGTGGAAGATCTGCACCGCCGCCTCCAGCTCGTCCTCGGCGACGGCGATGAGGTCCGCGTCGGTCGCGTCGGCGAGCACGACCGCGTTCTTCTCCATCGCCTTCTTCAGGGCCCCGATGTCGTCGCGCAGGCGGGCGGCCCGCTCGTACTCCATCTCCTCCGCGGCCTCCGTCATCCGGCTCTCCAGACGGCGGAGGTAGGTGCCGGTGCGGCCGGCCATGAAGTCGCTGAACTCCTCGGCCAGCTCCCGGTGGTCCTCGGGGGTGATCCGGCCGACACAGGGGGCGGAGCACTTCCCGATGTAGCCGAGCAGGCAGGGCCGGCCCGTGCGGGCGGCGTTCTTGAAGACACCGGCCGAGCAGGTGCGCACCGGGAAGACGCGCAGCAGCAGGTCGACGGTGTCCCGGATGGCCCACGCGTGCCCGTACGGGCCGAAGTACCTGACGCCCTTCTTCTTGTGACCGCGCATCACCTGTACGCGCGGGAACTCCTCGTTCATCGTCACCGCGAGGTACGGGTAGCTCTTGTCGTCACGGTACTTGACGTTGAACCGGGGGTCGTACTCCTTGATCCAGGAGTACTCCAGCTGCAGCGCCTCGACCTCCGTGGACACCACGGTCCACTCCACGGACGCGGCGGTGGTCACCATCGTCCGGGTGCGGGGGTGCAGGCCCGCCAGGTCCTGGAAGTAGTTCGCCAGGCGCTGGCGCAGGCTCTTCGCCTTTCCGACGTAGATCACCCGGCGGTGCTCGTCACGGAACCTGTACACCCCGGGAGAGTCCGGGATCTCACCCGGCCTGGGGCGGTAGCTGGAGGGGTCGGCCATGCTTCACACCCTACTGGCGAGCACCGACACCGCGTCGGGCCTGTGGACGGCGCACCCGGGGCGGGCGCTCCCCGGGGAGGCGAGGTCGGCCGGAAATCGCGCGTGCGGGGGGCCGTGACCCGGCCAGAGCGGACCGCGACCGGTCGGCGGTGTTGTCGGGGCATGGTCAACACGCTTCAATGCGTGGGAACTCGGGGCCGTGCCCACCGGGCAGGGACGCGACGTGCGCGGAGACGGGCGTGCCCGGGCGCCCACGGGGGTGGACCCGCGCCCGCGCCAGCGGTCTGACCAGCCGTCGTGACACCTCACAGAAAGGCCTCTGCCCATGCGGCACGCCACAGAGCACGCGGACGTCCCCATCGCCGAACTCGATACGGCCCTGCGGGGCGGCCCCTTCCATGTGGCGCTGCGCGCCGCGATCGCCGCCCGCGGACTGCCGCTCCAGCGCGTGCAGCACCATCTCTCCCGCCACGGGGTCCGGGTCGGCATCACGAGTCTCAGCTACTGGCAGCAGGGGGCCCGGCGCCCGCAACGCCCCGAGTCACTGCGTGCCGTACGGGCTCTGGAGGAGATCCTGCGACTGCCGGACGAGTCGTTGATCCGGCTCCTCACCGAGCCCGGCGAGCCCGGGCCGGCCGGCCGCCGCCCGGCCCGCTCCTACCGCTCCCTGGCCGCGGCCTGTGACGCAGGGAACCGGCTCCGGTCCGATCTGGGCTGGTCCCTGGACGGGGGGCTGCACACCCTGGGCCATCACGAGCGCGTCCGGATCGGCGCCCGGCGCGAGCTCGCCGGCCTGGAGTCCCACCACATCGTGCGGGCCCATCGCGACGGCGTCGACCGTTTCGTCGCCGTCCACCACGGCGACCCCGGCTGCAGTCCGGGCGCGATGACGGTGCGTGCCCTGGAGAACTGCCGCACCGGCCGGGTCCGCTGGGACCAGGACACCGGCGTGCTGGTGGCGGAGCTGCTGTTCGGCACCCGGCTGCGCTCCGGCGACACGTTCCTCTTCCGCTACGGCGTCGACGACGGCACGGCGGGGGTCTCGGGCGAGTACGTCCACCGGTTCGGCTTCCCGGGCGGCCAGTACGCGCTCCAGGTGAGCTTCGACGGGGCGGCGCTGCCGGCCCGCTGCCACCGCTTCACCCAGCACACCCCGGCCGCCCCGCGTGGTGGCCGGCAGGAGCTGCGGATCAGCGCGCCGCACCACGGCGTCCATGTGGTGGAGCCCCGGATCCGGCCGGGACTGGTGGGCATCGCGTGGGAATGGGAGTGAACCCGCTGGGAATGAACCCGCTCAGGCGCCGGGCCCGGCGATGATCCTCCCCTTCGAGGCACGGACCGGGAGTTCGCCGAGCGGCTCGGTGGCCGGGGCCTGCAGCACCTTGCCGGTCACCGCGTCGAACTCGCTGCCGTGGCAGGGGCAGATCAGGGTGGTGCCCTGGAGCTTGTTGATGACGCAGCCGGCGTGGGTGCAGACCGTGCTGTAGGCCTTGAGCGCGCCGCCCGCGTCCCGGCTGACCACCACGTTCCGGTCCCGGTAGAGCTTGGCGCCGCCCTTGGCGACCTCGCTCTCGGCGCCGAGGTCGACCGGCGTGGTCGGGGTCGCGTCGGCCGAGTCGTCGCCCGGGGCCGAGCAGGCGGCGAGTCCCAGCCCGGCGGCCGGGGCCACGACGGCTCCGCGGAGGACGGTACGACGGCTCGCTGACGATCGGGCGGGCATCAGGATCTCCACTGGTCAGGGGGCATGCAGCCCGACGATACCCGGGGACGGCCGGGGGCCGGGGGGCGGGTCCGGGGCGGCGGTGGACGGGAGGGGAACCCTGTGGACGGAGGGCTGCGGTGGGGTGGGGTGCCCACGCGTAAACGCTTGCGCAAGCGTTTACGCGAGCGGTGCGGATGGGATACCTTCCCGCCGAAGGGCCACCCGCCCGTGGCCCCGGCAGCTCGGAAGGCTCCGACGGCTCCGACGGCTCCGACGGCTGGAGAAGGGATGACGCGATGCCCACCATGGCGGACGTGGCCCGCAGCGCCGGAGTCTCCGTGGCGACCGTCTCCCACGTGCTCAACGGCACGCGTCCGGTGCTGCCCCACACCCGCCAGGCCGTACTGGACGCCGTCGACGCCCTCGCTTACACGCCCAACACCCTGGCCCGCTCCCTGGTGACGTCCCGTACCCGCTCCATCGGTCTCGCGGTGTCGGCGATCAGCAACCCGTACTTCACGGAGATCCTCCAGGGGGTCGAGGCAGCCGCCCTGGAGGCGGGTTACAGCCTCCTCATCGCCGATCCGCACGACGACCCCGCGCACGAGCGCAAGGTCGTCCAACTCCTCCACGAACGCCGGGTGGACGGCGTGATCATCGCCCCGTCCGCCCACCCGCACGACCTCGTGGCCTACCTCGGGCGTCACGCCGTGCCGGCCGTGTTCCTCGACCGGGTGCTCCCGGCCGGCGACCATGCCGCCGGCGGCCCGGCCCCCGACCGGGCCCCCTTCGATCAGGTGTGCGCCGAGAACACCGGCCCGACGGCGGACCTCGTCGGCCATCTCACGGGGCTGGGCCACCGCCGGATCGGCCTGATCGCCGGCCTGCCCGGCCTCAGCACCACCGAGGAACGGGTGGCCGGGTACCGGCAGGCCCTCGCCACCGCCGGACTGGCCTTCGACGAGGATCTCGTGGTGTCCGGTCACTCGGAGTCGGCCGGCGCCGAGCGGGCCACGGCCGCGCTGCTCTCCCTGCCCGCTCCGCCCACCGCCCTCGTCACGGCCAACAACGCCATGACCATCGGCGCCCTGCGCACCCTGCGCGAGCGGAGTCTGGCCGTACCGGACGACATCGCCCTGTGCTGCTTCGACGACTTCGCCTGGGCCGACCTGTTCTCGCCCCGGCTCACCGCCATCGCCCAGCCCGGCAGGGAGATCGGCGCCCGGGCCGTCCGCGTGCTCCTTGAACGGCTGGCCGCGCCCGGCCGGCCCACCA
>Ga0308175_100001456_pt1 | contig 16000 bp, 16 predicted proteins | sample PhyCR1_3_FD_203893 | JGI IMG/M metagenome (GOLD analysis project Ga0308175, IMG submission 203893) | Soil microbial communities from UC Gill Tract Community Farm, Albany, California, United States - DLSLS.C.R1 | ecosystem: Environmental > Terrestrial > Soil > Agricultural land | place: USA...
TGCTCGGTCTCGTCGACGTAGGTCACGATGACGCCGGCGAACTGCTCGCCAGACAGCGCGAGGGGGTCGAGCTGGACGTCGAGCGTCCGCGGGTCTTCGTTGCTCTTGCGCCACGCAACGTTCCGGCGCACCAGGGCACGGTTCTCCTTTCGCACCTCGTCGATCAGGGAGCGGAGCTCGAGCGGCCGGTAGGAGAGCTCGAGATCCTGCAGCGAGCGTCCGACGTCGCGTTGCCGGAGTGAGAACAGCTCCCGCGCCGCCTGGTTGATACCCGCGACCCGGTTCTGCTCGTCGAGCACGACTTGCGCGGTCGGCGCATGCTCGAAGCCGATCTCGCCGAGGCCCGAGGCATCGGGCTCGAGGGACTCCGGCGTGGGCAGCCACGGCAGCCGGAAGGCCGGGTCTGCGGCGCCGTCCTTCATGAAGACGCGACGCTTCAGGTTGTACGGAACGAAGAAGTTGCGGCCGCTCTGGAGCGCTTCCGCCTTGCCCGCCACGAGGAAGCCGCCGTGGTTCAGCGCGAAGTAGAAGTTCGCGAGGATCCGCTGCTGCAACTCGGTGCCGAAGTACATGAGCGTGTTGCGCGAGACGAGCAGGTCGACGCGCGAGATCGGCGGGTCCCGGTGAAGGTCGTTGCGGCCGAAGACGACCGCGCGGCGCAGGTCGTTGCGGAACGAGAAGCCCTGATTCGCCTCCTGGAAATACCGCTCCCGGAGCTCGGGCGGCACCTTCTCGAGCTGCTTCGCGGTGTAGGTCGCCTCGCGCGCCTCGGCGAGGGCGGTGTCGTCGACGTCGGTTGCGTAGATCTTCACGCGCCGCTGGAACCCCTCTTCGCCGAGCGCCTCGGCCAACAGCATCGCGACCGTATACGGCTCCTCGCCCGAGGCGCAGCCCGCGGACCAGACGCGAAGCGGCGCCTCCTCCCGGCGTTCGCCGAGCAGGCGCGGGATGACCTCCTTCGCGACGATCTCCCAGGTCTCGGCGTCGCGGAAGAAGCCGGTGACGTTGATCAGGATCGTGTTGAAGAGCTCGGCGAACTCCTCGGCGTGCTTGTCGAGGTACGCGCGGTACGCCTCCCAGTCGGTTGCGCCGACGGACTGCATCCGCTTCTCGAACCGGCGCATCAGCGTCGGGCGCCGGTAGCCGGTGTAGTCGAAGCCGCGCTCGTCGCGGACGTACTCGAGCAGCCGCTCGAACTTCGGGTCGGGTGAGCTCACGGTGCCACCGGCTCCCATTCGACCACGGCCGGAGCGATCTCGGTGAGGGGGAGGACTTCGTCCACCCCGCCGGCGAGGATCGCCGCGCCGGGCATGCCGAAATACTGCGACGTCGCCTCGTCCTGGGCGAGCACGCGACCCCCCGCGCGCTTGACGGCCGCCGTGCCTGCGGCGCCGTCGATCCCCGTGCCCGAGAGGACGATCGCCGTGCACGGCCCGCGGTGGTTCCCCGCCAGCGAGAGGAGCAGCACGTCGGCGCTCGGCCGCACGTGGTGGACGAGCTCGGAGTGGTCGAGGCGGATCGTCTCGTGCTCGTCGACGAGCATGTGCGCGTCGGGCGGAGCGACCCACACGACACCCGGCTCGAGGTGCGCAGCGTCGACCGCCTGCTCCACGCGCAGCTTCGTCGCGCGACCGAGAATCGCCGGGAGGACGCTCGGCGCGAGCGGCGTCAGGTGGATGATGGCGAGCACGGACGCGTCGAGTTCGGCAGGCAGGCCGCCGAGGACGACCTGGAGCGCACCGATGCCGCCGGCCGAGCCGACGACGGCGACGACGTGTATCGCCTGCGGCTCAGCCGTCGGAGCCATCCGGCCGCGCCAGGAGGAGGTTGATCGTCTCCGCCTGCCTGCGGGCCTCCTCGGCGATCTCCTCGAAACGCCGTCGGCTCTTGGCGGCTCCCGCCTTGCCGACCCGCTCGGCAAGCCGGTCGTTGAGTCGCGCGCGCTCTTGCAAGGCATTGATCGCCGTCCGCAACGCGGTCTCGACGGACTCTCGCTGCGTTTCGTTCACACCGTCTGCGTACGCGAACTCGATGTTCGTCATCTCCCCACCGCCATTCTCGCTCACCTCGGCGGCGTCCGAAAGCCGGCGGACTTCTGCGGCGATTGCCGGCGCAAGCTGGGCGAGGGGGAGGACCCGATCGGGCCGGTCGTGGACCACGGTGTGGATGGGGAGGCTCGCGAATTCAGCGTCGTCGGGATCCTGGACGAACACGCAGCCGCCGCGGTCGCCGACCGCGCTCGCTCCCGCGACGCCGTCGTCCCGGGTGCCGGAGAGTACGACTGCAACCGTTCGCCGGCCGTACGCGCGCGCGGCGCTGCGGAAGAGCACGTCGATCGACGGACGCAGCCCGTTCTCGTGCGGGCCGCGCACCACCAGTACGCGCCGGCCGCGTATGACCAGATGGTGGTCGGGCGGGGCGACGTACACGTGCCCGGCGGTCAGCTGCTCGCCGCCGCTCGCCTGGATCGCAGGCAGCGGGCCGGCACGGGAGACGATCCTGGCGAGCCGACTCTCGATTTCCGGCTGCAGGTGGACGACGACGCAGACCGCGGCCTCGAAATCCGCAGGCAAGCCCTCCACGAGCGTCATGAGCGCCCTGACGCCGCCTGCGGACGCGCCGACGACGACCACGCAGGGGGCCGTCTCGTCCATCCGTTCCTTGTCTCCCGCGGCGGCCGCGCGAAACTGCACGGCCGCTGAGTAGGTTCTCGCTGCATGGCGACTGTTCCCCGGCGGCTGACCTTCGGCGCACACGCCGGCGCATACGAGCGCGCGCGCCCGGAGTGGCCCGAGGAGGCGGCGCGCTGGCTCGTGCCCGAGGGCGCAGAGCTCGTCGTCGAGCTCGGCGCGGGCACCGGGAAGCTGACGCGTGCGGTCGCCTCGCTCGGTGCCCGGGTCGTCGCGGTCGAGCCGGATCCGCGGATGCTGGCGGTGCTGCGCGGGCTCGGGCTCGAAGGGGTGGAGGGGGCGGCCGAGGCGATCCCATTCGGCGACGGGGTGGCGGATGCGGTCGTCGCGGGCTCGAGCCTGCACTGGTTCGAGCTCCAGCTCGCGCTGCCGGAGATCCACCGCGTGCTGCGTCCGGACGGCCGCTTCGGCTTCGGCTGGAACCATCGCGACGACCGGCACCCCGCGATCGCGGGCATGAGCGAGGCGGTCTACGAGGCGCAGGCGCGCAGCCGCGGGCCGCGCTGGCGTAGCCGCGACTGGTCGACCGAGCTGGCCGCGGGCGGTCTTTTCCGGGACGTTGAACGGGTGCTCTTCGAGCACGTCCTCGAGCTGCCGCGCGAAGCGCTCCGCGACCACCTGATGTCGTACTCCGGCGTCGCCGCGCTGTCCGAGGATGAGCGCAAGCCGATGCTCTCGAACGTCGCAGCGCTGCTCGACGCCGACGAGTCCGTGAGCGACGGCGTCACGCTCCGGCTGCCGTTCGTCGTCACCGCCTATCGCGCAAGGCGCGCCTGACCCCTCGAGTCGGGACACGGCTTTCCTTGTAACAGACTGTTACTAACCGATCGGGGATCCGTGTCGGCATCACAGGAGACACGCCCGGTCGGGGCAATGTCCAAGCAAGTAACAGACTGTTACAAGGTTAGAGTGGGACGAGGCGCGTGCCGGTCGCCTTGAAGGTCGCGTAGGCGATGCCGCCGTCCGCGAGCTCGAGGCGCGCCGCGGACGCCGCGGTGACCTCGGCGGTGACCGGCCCGACGCGGACGCGGACCCGGTTCGCCACCTCGACCAGCGAGCCGACCTGGCCGCGGATGACGTTGAGCGCCGAGTCGGCGTTGGGGACGTGCGCCCGCGCCACCGACACCTCCCAGGGATAGATCACGACGCCGACCTCTCCCTCGGCCTCGTCCGCGGAGTACAGATCTTCGCCGCTCTCGAGCCGGATCGCGGTCAGGGCTCCCTCGCCGCGGCGGGCGCGCCCGCGCAGGAGGTTCGCGCCGGTGAAGGACGCGACGAACGCGTCGCGCGGTCGCGCCACGAGCTCGGCCGGCGTCCCGAGCTGTCGCAGCTTCCCCTCGACAAGGACGCCGACGTGGTCGGCGAGCGCTGCCGCGTCCTCGTAGTCGTGCGTCACGAGCAGCGTCGGCAGGGCGAGCTCGCGCAGCAACTCGGAGAGCTCGTGCCGCACCTCGGCCTTCGTGTGCGCATCGAGCGCCGCGAGCGGCTCGTCGAGGAGGAGCACGCCCGGCTCGCGCGCGAGCGCACGGGCGAGCGCCACGCGCTGCCGCTCGCCGCCGGAGAGCTCGAGAGGATGCGCGGTGGCGAGGTGCCCGATCCGGAACCGCTCCAGGAGCGCGTCCACCTCGCGTCCGCGGGCGCCGAAGGCGACGTTCGCCCGCACGGTCAGGTGGGGAAAGAGCGCGTAGTCCTGGAAGACGAGCCCGACTCGGCGCCGGTCGGGCGGGAGCGAAAGCCGGAACGCGGTGTCGAGCCACGCCTCGCCGTCGAGTGCCACGCGTCCGCGCTGGGGCCTTGCGAGGCCCGCGACGACGCGCAACGCAGACGTCTTGCCCGCGCCGGAGGGCCCGACGAGCGCGACGGTGCGCGAGACCTCGAGCCCGAGCTCTAGCGCGAAGGCGCGAAGAGGAAGCGTGAAGTCGGCTTCGAGGGTTGCCATTGGAGAGCGAGCCTGAGCGCGACGAGCAGCGCGCCGCTGACGACGACGAGAAGCGCGCTCATCGCGAGCGCGGTCGTGAAGTTGGTGTTGAACTCCTGGTAGATCGCGAGCGGCAGCGTCTGCGTCACGCCCTGCAGGCTGCCAGCGAACATGATCGTGGCCCCGAACTCGCCGAGCCCGCGCGCGAACGCGAGGGCCTCGCCGGCGGCGAGGCCACGGCGGCCGAGAGGGAGGATGACCCGGAAGAACGTCCTCGCCGGGCCCGCACCCAGCGTGCGCGAGGCGGCCACGAGGTTCGGGTCGACCGCCTCGAAGGTGGCGATCGCCTGGCGGATGTACAGCGGGCTCGAGACGTACGCGACGGCGATGACGACGGCCGCCTGGGTGAGTCCCAGCTGGATCCCGAATGCGTTCAACGTGTCGCCGAGCAGCCCGAACCGGCCGAACGCGGCGATCAGTCCGATCCCCGCGACGGCGGGCGGCAGGACGAGCGGCAACTCGACGAGCACGACCGCGAGCGAGCGCCCTCGAAAGCGGCGCGTCGCAATGAGGTACGCGGTCGGCGTGCCGAGAAGAAGCACGAATGCCTGCGCGATCGCGCTCGTCTTCAGGCTGACTACGAGGGCGTCGGTCACGACGGGGCGGGAAAGCTGTACGACGAGATCTTCCGGCGAGACGCGGGCGAAGATCGCCACGATCGGGAACAGCAGGAAGCCGAGCGCGACGGCCGCGGCCGCGAACACGCCTGCGCTTCCGAGCCCGCGCCGGATCAGTGTGGAACCGGCAGGAAGCCCGCCGCGCGCAGCTTTCTCTGCGCCCGCCTGGTGAGGAGCCGCTGAACCCATGCCTTTGCCGCCTGGAGATGCTTGCTCGACTTCACGGCCGCCGCCGCGTAGAGGACGCGCGGCTGTGCCGACTTCGGGAGCCCGATCACCCCGAGCTTCCCGGTGAGGGTCTTCGCGTCGGTCGCGTAGACGAATCCCGCGTCCGCCTCCCCGAGCGCGACCTGCGCCAGCACCTCGCGCACGTCGTTCTCCTGGGCAACGGCCTTGTCGACGAGGTCCGAGAGCCCGAGGCGCTTCAGCACCGTTCGCGTGTAATCGCCCACGGGAACCCCGGCCGCCGCCATCACGATCTTCAGCCCCGACCGCTCGAGGTCGTGGACGCCGTGGAGGTGTTGCGGGTTTCCGCGCGCGATCACGATCACGAGTTTGTTCGACGTGAAGACGACCGGCCGTGTGACGAGCCCCTTGCGGTGCAGTTGCCACGGCAGGCCTCTGTTGGCGGAAGCGAACACGTCGGCGGGAAGGCCCTGCTGGATCTGCGCCGCCAGCATGTTCGAGCCGCCGAATGAGTAGCGAGCGCGAGAGTCGATGTGCGGGAAGACGTTCGTGAGCGAGGCAGCGGCGAAGACGGTCAGGCGTGCTGATTGCTGGTGCGAGCTGCCCGCGAAGGCGACCGCGGCGAGGACGGAGGAGGCAACGACGAGCGCCGCAGCCAGCGCCGCCGCGAGCGCGCGGGGTCTCACGCCTCCACCATCACGGAGGTCGACTTGACGACGGCCGTTGCGGCCATCCCGGGTTTCAGCCCGAGCTCCTCGACCGCGTCGCGCGTGACGACGGCGACGACGCGGGCGGGCTCGGTCACGGTCAGCTCGACCTGCGCGAGCAGCCCCTCGACGCGCACCTCGGTGACGGTGCCGCGCAAACGGTTGCGCGCGCTCATGTGCTGCGCGCCTGCCTCCCCGCGCAACCGCTCGATCTCCTCCAGCGCTACGACACGCCGGTTCGCGCTGTCGCGCTTCGTGTGGATCCGGCCCTCGCGATCCCAGCGGCGAAGGGTGTCGACGCTGATCCCGAGCTCCCGGGCGGCCTCGGTCGCGGTGTAGGCCTGCTTCGGCATGTGGCAAGGATACACATAGGCATTGCCTAGGCGCGTATGGGATTACGGATCCCGATCGCGCCGATCAGGCCGCCGCCGACGAGCAGCACGGCGACGGCTCCCATCGTCACGTGGAAGCCGTGCACGGTGAGGTGGTCGCCGCCGCCTGCGGCCAGGATCCCGAGGATCGCGATCGCGAGGAGGCCCGCGATCCGCGCGACGGCATTGTTCACGCCGGAGGCGACTCCCGCGTCGCCGGGGCCGGCGTCGGCAAGCACCGTCGTCGTCAGGGGCGCGACGGTCAGCGACAGCCCGAGCGCGAAGACGACCAGTGCCGGGAGGATGTCCACCCAGTAGTTCACGTCCTGTGGGAGCTGCGTGTAGGCGACCACTGCGAGGCCAGCGACGATCGGCCCGACCGCCATGAACAGCCGCGGCCCGTACTGCATCGAAAGCCGTCCCGTGCGCGGCGAGAGGAAGAACATGACGACCGTGACCGGCAGCAAGGAGATGCCCGCGTGCAGCGCGGAGAAGCCGGCGTACTCGATCAGGTACAGCGTGAGGAACGTGGTCAGCGCCGAGAGGCCGCCGTAGACCGAGAGCGTCTCGACGTTGGTAACCGAGAAGTTGCGGAGCCGGAACAGCCGGAGCGGGAGCATCGGCATCGGGGTCCGCAACTCGTAGGCGACGAAGGCGCCAAGGCACGCGAGGCCGCCGAGGAAGGCGCCGACGATCAGCGGGTCGCCCCAGCCGCGCCGCGGCTGCTCGATGAAGCCGGCCACGAGGAGGCCCAGCCCGGCCGTGCACAGGATCGCGCCCGTCACGTCGACTCGCAGGTCCTCCCGCCGCGCCTGATGCATCCCGCCGAGCCGCATGAGGAAGAACAGGGTGACGGCCGCGATCGGCAGATTGATGAGGAAGATGAGCCGCCACGTCGAGACGTCGACCAGCCAGCCGCCGAGGGTTGGCCCGAGGATGAATGAGATGCCGGACCAGGACGTCCACTGGCCGATGGCGTTGCCTCGTGCGCTGCCGGTGAAGGTGGCGGTGATCATGGCGAGGGAGGCCGGCACGAGCAGCGCGCCTGCCATGCCCTGGATCCCGCGGAAGACGATGAGCGCCGGCGCGTTCGGGGCGATCGCGCACAACAGCGAGGCGCCGGCGAAGCTCGCCACCCCGATTGCGAAGACCCGCGACTCCCCGAAGATGTCGCCGAGCGATCCGCCCACCAGGATCAGCGACCCGAGCGTGAGCAGGTAGGCGTTGACGACCCACTGCTGGGTTGCCAGCCCGCCGCCGAGCTCGTGCTGGATCGCAGGCAGCGCGACGTTGACGACCGAGCCGTCGACGAAGGCCATCGACGAGCCGAGGATGCTCGCGATGAGCGTCCACCGCGCCACACCCGGGTCCAGCGGCAGCGCCGCCCGCTCCGCGCTCTCCATGCGGCGATCCTACGGCCGCAGTCACCGCCGCGGCGGGCGGCCGTGGGGGGCCGCCCGCCGCTCGGAGGGACTAGGAGGAGGGTGAGCTGGGCTGGACGCCGAGGGTGACCGCCACGTGCTTCGTCGTCCCGTCTCGGCGGACCGTGACGGTCACGTGCTCGCCGGCCTTTGCGGCCGTGACGGCGGCGGTGAGCTCGTCGGCGGACGTGATCGTCTTGCCGTCGAAGGCGGTGATGACGTCACCGACCTTCAGGCCCGCTTTCGCTGCCGGGGCACCGGCGACGACCGTCGTGACCTTGGCCCCGCCCGTCACACCCTGGATCCGGACGCCGAGGTAGGCGTGCTCCACGGTGCCGCCGGCGATGAGCGTCTGCGCGACTTTCTTCGACGAGTCGATCGGGACGGAGAAGCCGACGCCGGCGTTGTCGTTCGTGTCGCCCGCGTTGAGGATCTGGTCGTTGACCCCGATCACCGTGTTCGTGGCGGTGTCGATCAGCGGCCCGCCGGAGTTGCCGTGGTTGATCGCGGCATCGGTCTGGATCGCGCCGGTGATCGAGAAGTTGTTTGGAGCGGTGATCGTGCGGTTCGTCGCGCTGACGATGCCCGCGGTCATCGTCTCGGCCAGGCTGAACGGGCTCCCGATCGCGACAACGCTCTGGCCCGGCTCCACGGACGACGAGTCGCCGAGCGTGAGCGGGTGGAGCTGCGAGGCGGGCAGGTCGACGTGGATCACGGCCGTGTCCGTCGACTTGTCACTGCCGACGACCGTCGCCTTCGCGGTCGAGCCGTCCTCGAACCGGACCTTGATCGAGTCGGCGCCGCTGATGACGTGCTCGGCGGTGAGGATGTTGCCCTTCGTATCGATCTCGAAGCCGGTCCCCTCGGCCTCCTGCTTCTGCGACCCGTTCGGAGTCCCGAAGGGAAGGCCGCCGGACGAGCCGCCGCTCGAGGTGGACTGCACGGTGATGTCGACGACGCCCGGCGCGTCCTGCTTGTAGAGCTGCGTGAGCGAATCGACGCTCGATGTGGACGAGGCCGGCTGCGCCGGCACGACCAAGGGGGACGCGCTCGGCGTCTTGGAACCGTGGTTGCTGAGGGCGTACGCGCCGGCGCCCGCTGCAGCGCCGATCACGAGCGCGACGGCGAGGGGGAGAGCGCGGCGCAGGCGCGTGCTGGCAGGGCGGGGATTCATGTCTGTCGGGTCTCCTTGCATCAGGGTCGGCCTCCAGAGTGCCCGTAATCCCTAGGACGAGCGTGAGAGACTCGTGAGGGTCCGGTAAGAGTCGCCGGCTGATCGTAGGGATCAGGCGGAAGTTTGCGCGGCGGCGACCGTAGTGCCCGGAAGCACGGCACGTTCGGTGCTGTAGGTGGTGTCGAGCGCGGCCTGGAGCCGGGGATCTGCCTGGGCCTCAGCGAGCAGGCAGTCGGCGACGGCGGCCGCGACTTTGCGCACGGCCTCCGCGACGAGCAAGGCTTCATCCGCTCGGAGCGCGCGGAGCGGCGGGCAGCGCCCGAGCTCGCTGTCGGCGATTTGCCGTGCTTGCCGGTGGATGTCGCTGCGGATCATTGGGCGGTCGTGGCCGGCTGGGCTGCGTGTGGCTGCGGGGGCCGGCGTGGCGCGGGTGCCCGCGAGGGGAGGGTGAAGCCGCAGAACATGAGCGCGAGCCCGGCGAGCTGGCCGAGGTAGACAAAGCTGTAGTCACCGGTGCGAGAGAGGCCGGTGGCCAGGGCGACCACCAAGGCGCCACCGGCGATCCAGAGGTTCTGGCGGACGCGGATGCGGCGTGCGATCGCGAACAGGGAGCCGCCGAGCAGCGCCAGCGTGCCGAGCGAGTTGAGCGTGGCCGCCCACAAGAAGGCGTGGCCGGCGATCGCACCGTTGTCCGGCGGACGGCCGCCCGCGGCGCGCGCGAGCGTCCCGGAGTCCACCTGGGCGAGGGCGACGGTGATCACCGTGGCGAACGTGGCGGTTGCGAGCGTGCCGAGCAGCCAGTCACGGCCACGCGGAGGGAGGAGCAACCAGGCGGAGCCGGCACCGAGGTAGGCGACGGCCAAGATGCCGCCGCAGAGGTAGTACGTACGGAAGAGCGTGGGGGTCCAGCCTCCGTGCTGGGCGAGCGCCTCCGCCGCAGTCGCCGCGGCAAAGAGGAGGAAGCCGGCGGCCCAGAACGCTTTCTGGCCGGCCGGCCGGGCGCGGAACGAGCGGAGGAGGAGCAGGGAGAAGGCGAGAGCGAGCAGGGTCGCGGCTACCGGCGGCACGGCATGGGCGATGGTGGGTGCGCGGCCGCCGCCGCTCGCGATCGGAGTCATCGGCGCACCCGGTGGGACAATCTCGAGGTAGGCGTAGTCGCGACCGCCGAACATGCCCTCGTGCGACGCGGTGTAGACGTAGCGGCCGGCCTCCAACCGGCCCTTCGGCGTCAGCCGGAGCTCGCGTGGCCCTGCGCGCTTCGCCTGGAGCGGCACCAGCACGTCGCGGTCGAGGTCGTAGAGCCGGTAGGCGGCGGCAGCGTCGAGGGCCGCCGCGCGAGCGGTGAGTGCGCGGACCTCGCGGGCATGGATGCGCAGCGCATCGGGAGGGAATGTCTCCTGCGGATCGCTCCAGGAGAAGAGCTTGACGGCTCCGCGTTGCGTGGAGAGGAACTGTCCCGTGATCTCGGAGGTCAGGTGCGGCAGGTAGGCGTAACGGACGCCGCCGCTGCCGATGCCGCCGACGGCGGCGACGAACGGAAGCGAGACGAGCATGAGCGCGATCGTCCCGGCAGCGGCTCCGATGCGCAGGCGCGGGTTGGGCCGCCGGGACCGTCGTCCCCCGCCGGGCGGCGGGCCGAAGAAGGCACGGCGTCGCCGCCGGTGAGCGAAATAAAGCGCGCTTGCTGACAGGGCGGTGCTGATAGGGAGCCAGAAGAGCTCGACATGCCAGCCGACGCCGCGCAACGGACCATGTCCAAACGGCGTGAATGCGGCCGGCAGGACCGCCCAGGCGAACGCCGGGCCCGCGAGCAGCAGCACGCTCGCCTGGAGCGGATAGCCGGCGAAGAGCCAACCGACGCCGGGGAAGCCGAGAAGGCCCATCGGGACCTCGTAGGCGGCCACCGAGGCGGGTGGTCGGCGCAGCACGCGGACAGGCACGCGGCCGCTGAAGGCGCGCGGGAAGAGGCGGAGCGTACGGCGTCCCTCGGCCCGCTGCTCGGCCGTCGCCGCCCAGACGCTGCGGGCGTAGACCGCGAACCCGGCGAGCACGGTCAGCGCGGCCGGGATCAGGACGAGCGCCTGCCAGGGCTCGTAGGTGGCGACGGCGGTGCGGAAACTCCGGCCGCGGGTGATCGCGTGCGCTTCGAGGGCCGCGAAGGCGATGCCGGCCGCGTAGTAGATGCCCATCCCCGCAGGGACGGCGAAGAGCGTCCTCCGCATCCTCCGCGTGGGGAGCTCGAGCAGTCCGCCAACGGCCCCGATGAGCAGCACCATCAGCCCGCCGAGCATGTTCAGCTGCGCATGCAGGTTGACGATCAGGTCGCCGGCGTCGCCGCCGCGGTCGAGCAGCTCGTTCACGGTCGGCAGCGCCTGGATGGGCCCCTGGAGCGTCCCGACGGCGAGGGCGGCGCACCCGGCGTAGACGAAAGACCGCAGGGGCCACGCTGCCTTCCTGTACGCGCGCAGGAGCGTGGCGAGGAGGAACCAGAAGGCGGCGAACATGAGCACGCCGCTGCCGACGATCAACGGCGCATGTAGTCGCGTCACCTCCTCGGCCCGCTCCGGCGAGAGGCCGCCGCGGACGACGAGCCTCCCCTCGTGGAAGCCGAGGTAGAGGCAGGAGCCGTAGAAGGCGAGCGATCCGACCAAGAGCGTCCAGAAGCACACGTCTGCGCGGCGGCGCGACGGCGTCTCGCCGCCGAGCCGTGGGGCGAGCGCGAGCAGCGCCCCCGCAATGAGCATTGCCAGCCCGGTGACGAGGTTGATGTGGGCGTGGCTGATCGGATCGATCCACTCGCCGGCGTGGCCAGCGCGGTAGAGCCAGTCGGCCTTCGCCGGCTGCACCTGGATCACGCCCTGCACCGTGCCGACGGTCAACGCGAGCGCGCCGGTCGCGACGAACTTCCACAGGTGCCCGAGCGGCTTCGGAACCCGCACAAGCCGCGCGTGGAAGATCGTGAGGCAGACGTTGGCGGCGAAGCACCAGTAGCCGAGGCCCATCACGCCGGCGCCGACGCCGACCGGCACCTTGTACCACTTGCCCATGTGCGCCTTCGCCGCCTGGTAGTCCCAGCCGTGCTCGACGAGCCGGCCGATCGCGATCCCGTCAGCGACGAGCGCGACGTAGAAGACGAGGAGGCCGAGGGCCGTCAACCAGAACGCGCACTGAGCAAGCCCCTCGCTCGCCAGTGGACGGCCGACGATTCGGGGCAGCACCCACCAGCAGAGCCCGGTCGCGAGCAGCGTGCCCCCGCCGACGATCATCACGTGTGTGTTCGAGAGGTCGCGGACGAGGTGGCCGGCGTAGCCGGCACCGGCGAGCCACTGGGCGGGCCACGGCAGGTTCTTGGCCACCATGTGCAGCCCGCCGAGGACGAGGAACCCACCACCGGCCACGAAGTACTTGCCGAGACGGCGGTCGTGTCGTCCGAGCTCCTCCTCGCTGTACGGCTCGGTTCGCGCGGGCGCCGGTGTACCGGGCAGGAACCGCATCACCGCAGCGACGACGACGGCGAAGAACCCTACGTATGTCAGGAATTGAAGCGACGTGAGGTGCTTGACCCACATCGCGAGTTGTCAGCGCAGCCCTGGCTCGAGGAAGTAGATGATCAGGGTCCAGCCCAGATAGCCGAGCACGAGCAGTCCGAGGATGATCCAGGCGCGAATGACGTGCGGCCGCCCGTGGCGGACGTCATGGCCGATGTCGCGGTAGCCGTACAGCGGCCGGGCGGGACGGCGGTCGGGTTGTTTCGGCTCTTCCATCAGAAGACCTTCTCCATGACCAGGGTGCGCTGAGGGGCGGGGGCGTCGAGATTGGCCAGCAGCCGTTCGAAGGTGTAGCCGCGCTCGAGGAACGCCTCGAGCTGCTCCGGGGTGTCCCAGGTCGCATAGCAATGCATGCGAACGTCGCCGCCGTCGGTGAGCAACACGTAGACGTCGAAGCTCTGGCAGCCCGGATACTCCTGCACGTGTGCCTTGTACGCCTGCAGCGACGGATAGACGAACATCCACGCCGCTTCCGGGACCAGCGCCTCCCAACCGACCGAGTAGGAGGCGAATGGTGGTGCGGCGTAGGTCGGTGGGGCCATCAGAAGATCTGTCCATTCACGATGTGGCCGACGATCATCGCCACCGCGAAGCCGGTCACGATCGCCGTCAGGAGGACGAAGAAGAGGCTCGCTGGGCCTGCGAGCTCGCTCGCGTAGCCGCTCCAGCTGTCGACGGGATAGATGCCCGTCCGCTGCCGGGTCGTCCGGTACTGCCAGATCCACCAGATGAGAATCACCGCCAGCGCGGCGACGAAGCCCCACAGCCAGGCGAGAGAGAACCAGTTCACGTACCAGGTCCGGACCGCGTGCTCCGTCTGGTGGTGGGCGAGCATGTAGTGGTAGTACTCCTGCGCCTTCTGGGGGCTGTCACCGCTCGGCATGCCCATCGGCCCACTCCTCCTCGTCGAGCGCCCAGTCGGGCGTGTAGTAGTCCTCCTCCTCGACCAGCAACGCGATGCCCGCCTGCTTCTCGAGCTCGTGGAAGTGGCCTGCCTTCCATGCTGCGAGGAAGGCGACGAAGGCGATGCCGGAGAAGATGAAGAACGTGTCGATCATCCAGTCCGCCATTACCCACTTCGACTGATCGTTCTCTGGCGCTTCGTGCGCGAGCGCGACCCCCGGTGTCGCGAGGAAGAGCAGCAGCGCAATCGTCAGCAGCCGTCTCAGCCTCATTCCCCCGGCACCTCCGGCGGGATCATCTTCTGCGACTCGGGTGGCAGCTTCTCACCGCGCGCCTTCGCCTCCGCCCAGGCGCGGTTGAGGAGGTCGAAGTAGATCGTGCGGATGGCGTTGCGCGCCGCCTGGAGCGAAAGCGTCTCCTTCGTGCCGTTGATGTAGAAGCTGTCGCGGGGGGCGAGGCCCGGGAAGACCCGCATCGCCTCCTGCATGAACGGATCGTTGACCGCCTTCTTGCTGAAGGAGGCGTTCTTGTCGAGCTTCTGGCGACTCTTGAGCCAGGCGAGCAGCTCCTTCGAGGGCTGCCAGGTGATGAAGTCCTTCGGCTCCGGGACGACGCCCTTCTTCAGCGTGCCGTTCGGGATCGTCTTCAGGAACAGGACTACGCGCCAGATGTCGTTCACCGACAACCGGTCCCCGAAGTTCTCCATCCCAGTCCCGGTCCAGCCGCGCAGGATCCGGTAGTAGAAGTCGCCGGGGCCCGTGTCGCCGCCGCAGCAGGCGTCGTCTGCATCGGTGAAGTCCGCCGGCGCCGGCGACATGAACTTTGCTCCCGGCCCCGTGCCGTCTCCCAGCGGTCCGTGGCACGCGACGCAACGCTCGAGGAAGACCTGCTTGCCGCGGACCAGGTTCTGCTCGGTGACCGGCAGCGGGTCGGACGAGAGCCAGTAGCTGCGGTCGATCTGGGAGAGGTTCGGCGCCTCCTCGAGCTGGCCGTCGGGAACCGGCTGGTCCTTGCACTCGACGATGTCTGCATGGGCCGCTCTGAAGCCGGTCGCAGGCACGGGACAGCCCTGGTTCGTCGTCACCACGTGCTTTGCATACAACTGGCCGGCGTAGCGGAGCAGGCCGGACTTTCCGCTGCGCATCTGCACGAACGACGTGAGCTGCTCGATCTGCTTGTCCGAGAAGAGCGACTTCATCTGCGGCATCAGCGAGAGGGGATCGACGAAGCGCGGGTCGTAGAAATGCGCGCGTTGCCAGTCGTCGGGATGCCAGCCGGCTTCCTGTGAGAGGTCGGGGCCGGTGCGCTCGGTGCCGAGCAGGTTCGGCGACTGCTCGCTGCCGTAGAAGTCACCCGGCTGCGAGACCTTCGGATACAGGAAGTAGAGCGCGTGCCGCACGTCTTGCGGCCTCGAATAGCCCGAGTGGCAGACGTAGCAGCCGTTCTCCGCGAACAGCGCCCGTCCCGCGAGCGCAGTGTTCGAAAGCGGCGTCCAATCTTCGGAGGCCGCCGGGTCGAAGGTGTGGATCGGCAGCCAGACGACGATCGCCACGACCGTGAAGAAGGCGATCAGGCCACCGAGGCCGGCGACCAGGGGGGTGATCAGCATCCGCTCGCGCGGGTGACGCGCCCACCCGCGCGGGATCCGTTCCTCGGACTCCGGCGGCGGGTTCGAGCCGTCGTCCACCTATGCCTCCACCGGCGGCGCGATCGCCTCCGCAACGCGCAGTGTCTCGCGGCGGCGGCGGTCGCTCGTGTTGGTGAAGATCGTCATGCCGATGTTGACGATCTGGACGATCCCCGAGAGGACGATCATGGCGCCGAAGATTCCGCGCGCGATGTAGTACCCGTGCAGTTGCTGCAGCACGTTGACCTCCGGGATCCCCTGCTCCCACTCGTAGCCCTGCTGGAAGCCGGCCAGCGTCAGCACGCTGAAGAACCCGGTGAAGCCGATCGTGACCAGCCAGTACATCCACTCGGTCAGGCTGCGGCTCCACAACGGACGCGCGTACATCTGGGCGACCATGTAGTCGATCACCCCCATGCCGAGGATCGTGAAGGCGCCGAGCAGGGCCAGGTGCGCGTGTGCGACGACGAAGTTCGTGAAATGGGTGAGCCGGTTGAACGGCTGGAGCGCCTCGAACGCGCCCTGGATGTTGACGAGGAAGTAGAAGAAGAACGCGGTCAGCGTGAAGCGCAGGGGTAAGTTCGTGAAGAACTTGTCCCAGTTGCCCTTCATCGTGCCGAGGATGTTGATCGTGAACGCGAAGACGGGGACGAGCAGCATCCACGACGACGTCTCGGCGATCGTCTTCAGCCAGGCCGGGGTGGGCGACTGCAGGATGTGGTGGTCGCCGACTCCCGTGTAGAAGAACGCCATCCCCCAGAAGCTGATCAGCGAGAGC
>Ga0308175_100001457_pt1 | contig 15999 bp, 17 predicted proteins | sample PhyCR1_3_FD_203893 | JGI IMG/M metagenome (GOLD analysis project Ga0308175, IMG submission 203893) | Soil microbial communities from UC Gill Tract Community Farm, Albany, California, United States - DLSLS.C.R1 | ecosystem: Environmental > Terrestrial > Soil > Agricultural land | place: USA...
GGATCGAATTAACTCGCGGCCGGACCTGAACGACACGAAAGACTGCCTCGATGCTACGGAGATTCGCCCCGAGCGTGGCCATGATCGCGCCACCCCGCCCCTGACCGCCGGGGGCCGGGCCGCCGGCCCCGCGGACGCGGGCTGGGGAGGGTGTCCGCCGCCCCTTCCCGGCCCGGCAGGGGCCCGCGCCGGGTCGGGCCGCGACCCGGCGTGGGCCCGACCTCAGTGATCATCGCGGCTCGTAGGGCAGGCTGATCGTGTCGGTGTAGTCGCCCCAGCGCAGGTCGACGTGCCAGCACCCGGCCCGGGGAAGGTCCACTATGGACGGTCCCGGAGCGGGACCGATCTTCCGCTGGTACCGGACGTCGGTGCCCTCCAGGCGGGCGTCGATGGAGAAGGCGCCACCCTCGGTGCCTACCTTCGGCACCCAGAGGATCTTGTTGTTGTGGTCGGCCGCCGGCGGCGCGGTCAGCGGCGTCCCGAACAGGATCGCCAGCATCAGCCCGTGCTCGCTGTAGACCATCGGGATCCCGGGGTTCGGGGTGCTGAAGCCGGCCCTGGCCCAGACCGGCAGGGTGCCGGGCTGCGGTGTCGGGCATCCCTCGGCCGCCGGCGGCGTCGTTCGGCTGCTCGCCGCCGGTGCCGCCGGCGCCCCCGGCGCCCGCAGCCGGGTGGCCGCGACCGCCCCGCCGGCGACCAGCACCAGCACCGCGAGCGCCGAGGCCAGCACCGCGGCCTGCCGGCGCGCCCGGCGGCGTACCGATCCGACCAGATCAGGGTCGTGCGGCGCGCCGACGCCGAGATCCTCCAGCTCCGCGGTCAGCAGTCGCTCCACATCGGTCATCGCGGCCCTCCCGGCGAGGTCGTCTGGTCCAGGGACGCCCGCAGCCGGGCCAGGCCGCGGCTCGCGTGCGAGCGCACCGACACCTCGCCGCAGCGCAGCAAGGCCGCGATCGCCGCGTCGTCAAGGCCCTCGTAGTGCCGCAGCACCAGCACCGCCCGCTGCTTCGGGGAGAGCGTGCCGAGCGCGCGGCGCAGCCGGTCCCGTTCGGCGACGCCCTCGGCCACGTCGGGCTCCGGCCGGTCCGGCAGCACGCCGACCGGTTGCTCACTGCTGCTGCGCCGGCGCCGCCAGTCCAGGTAGGACCGGGTCACGATGCGCCGCACGTAGGCGTCCGGATGTTCGGCCCTGGCTACCCACCGCCACCGCCGGTAGGCCTTGAGCAGCGCGGTCTGCACGAGGTCCTGGGCCAGGTGCGCGTCTCCGGTGAGCACGTAGGCGAACCGCTCCAGGGCAAGGCCGCGCGCCGCCACGTACTCGGAGAACTCCACACCCTCTCAACGACCCGACCGCCCCCGAATGTTGAGGGCAGCGCTGCGGCACCACCGGACGTGGAACGGGCGACACCGGTAGGGACGGGGACCCGCCGGTGTCGCCCGCGTTCAGGGGCCGTACTCAGTGGCCGTGGGTGGCTCCCGACGAGTAGTCGGTGTACTGGTACGGATTGTCGAGGATGGTGGTCTCCGGGACGTCCGGGTTCATCCCCTTGGCCCACGCCTGCTCGCCGAGCGCGCCGCGCAGGTAGTCCACAGTGGACTCCACCTCGCGCCGGGCGGCACCGAGGTCGATGCCGACCAGCTCGTGCTCGTGCTTCACGATCTTGCCGTTGACCAGGACGGTGTGCACGTCCGCGCGCTGCGCCTGGAACGCCACGTGCCCGTACGGGTTGATGAGCGGGAACATCACCGGCGACCGGTCGTTCTTGATCAGCACGACGTCGGCCTTCATCCCCGGCTTCAGCTCGCCCACCACGCCGTCCAGGCCGAGTGCCTTCGCCCCGCCCCGGGTCGCCCACTCGACGACCTGGTCGGCGCGCAGGTGGCAGTTGGTGATCGTGTCGCCCTTGGCGTGTGCCTCGTAGTGCTCCCGGGACCGGTCGGCGCCCAGCGTGCTCCGCATCGCCGAGAACAGGTCGCCGCTCCACCAGACGCTGGTGTCCATCGACAGCGACACCGGGATGTCGTACGAGCGCAGTGTCCAGGTGGGCGGGTAGCCCTGGCCGGCGCTCTGCTCGCTCTCGGTCGACACCGACACCGATCCGCCGCTGGCCGCGATCCGCTGGTAGGAGTCCTCGGACAGCGTCGCCGCGTGCACGTAGATGTTCTGCGGCGTGGCGAAGCCGTTGTCGTAGATGAGCCGGATGCCGTCGTCGTTGGTCGCGCCCCAGACGCCGGCGTGCGTGGTCACCGGGACACCGAGGTCGCGGGCCACCTCGAACGCCGCCTTCTCCGGGAACGTGGGGTCGCCGGTGACGTCGAACGCCATCTGGAAACCGAGCATCTCGTCGCCCGGCGTCATCCGCCGGCGCACGAACTCGCGGAACTCCGGTCGCGTCGACCACTCCCACGGACCGGCCTGGATGTTGCCGTAGGCGAGCACGAACCGGCCCGGCACCGAGGTCAGCGCGTCCACGGCCGCGTCGGCGTGCTCGGTGGTCTGCAGCCCGTGCGACCAGTCGACGGTGGTCGTCACACCGGCGTCGAGCGACTCGATCCCGGCCAGCACGTTGCCGGCGTGGATGTCCTGCGGCCGGAAGGTCTTGCCGTGCTCGAGGTAGTACCAGACGAAATACTGGGTGAGGGTCCAGTCGGCGCCGTAGCCGCGCATCGCCGTCTGCCACATGTGCCGGTGGGTGTCGATCATCCCCGGCATCACGATGCCGTCGGACGCGTCGATCTCCACGGTGCCGTCCGGCACCGGCAGGTCGGGTCCGACCGCCTCGATCCGCTCACCGACGACGAGCACGTCGGCGCCGACGAGGACGCTGCGGCGCTCGTCCATCGGCAGCACGGTGCCGCGGCGGAACACCACCGGGCGCCCGGCGAGCTCTTCCACTGGTCCTCCTCGGCGTACGGGTGTCCGCAGCCCGGACACGACGTTGTGCGCGCAACGATGACCCGACCGTTCGGCACCGTCAAGGGCCTCGCCGTGTTTCGGGCCGATTGACCGGTCGCGAGGTGTCCGCACAGCGGACAGCCGGTGACACAGCGCCGGTGGCCCGCCGCACCCACACTCCCGACTCCGTCGAGGCGATCGCGGGTGGCTTCGACGTGATCCGGGCATTCGCGCCGTACCGGCCGGGTGCCGACGCTCAGCGAGGTGGGGCCGGGTCCGGCCTGGCCTGGTCCCCGTAGGCGCCGCCGAGGACGGTCGGTCGCCGGGCCGGGGCCGGACGGGACCGGCGATCTTCGCCTCGACGAACGTCACTATGCCCGCGACCGAGACCTCGGTCGCCACGCCCACCGGCGAGTACGGGCAGCTGTTGCCGGGCACCGGCTGCACGGGTGAGCGCCGACGTCGCCCGCCGCCCGTCGCTCCCGGTGGCCCGGACAGCCGGTTGACACCCGTATGGTGGCCCCCGACGATGGTTTGTCGGACAACCGTCCGGATGGCGGACGAGGGGACGCGATGGATTCGATCGAGCAGGGCGCCGGCGCCGCCGAGCTCGGACCCGACGGCCCGGCCCCCGAGGCTCCGCGCGGCCCGCTGAGCGGCCTGCTGGTCGCCGACTTCTCCCGGATCCTCGCCGGACCGTACGCGTCCATGCTGCTGGCCGACCTCGGCGCCGAGGTGGTCAAGGTGGAGAGCCCGAGCGGCGACGACACCCGCACCTGGATGCCGCCGGTCCGGGACGGCGTCTCGACCTACTACCTCGGCATCAACCGTAACAAGCGGTCGATCGCGCTCGACCTCAAGGACGACCAGGACGCAGCACTGGCGCGCGAGCTGGCCGGCCGGGCCGACATCCTGCTGGAGAACTTCCGCACCGGCGGGTTGGTCCGGTTCGGGCTCGACTACGAGTCGGTGGCGGCGACCAACCCGGGCGTCATCTACGCCTCGATCACCGGTTTCGGCACCGGTGGCGGCGCCTCGCTGCCGGGCTACGACCTGATCGTGCAGGCGATCGCCGGGCTGATGAGCCTGACCGGCCCGGCCGGCGGCCAGCCCTACCGGGCCGGCATCTCGGTCTTCGACGTGATGTCCGGGATGCACGCGCTGATCGGGGTGCTGGCCGCGCTGCACGCGCGCGAGTCCACCGGCCGCGGGCAGCACGTCGAGGTCAACCTGATGTCCTCGGCGCTGTCCGGGCTGGTCAACCACTCCGCAGCGGTGGTGGCGGCCGGCGTGACGCCGACCCGGATGGGCAACTCGCACCCGAGCCTGTTCCCGTACGACGCGCTGCCGACGGCCGACGGCGAGATGATCATCACGGCTGGCAACGACCGCCAGTTCCGCCGGCTCTGCGAGGCGCTCGGGATCCCGGAGCTGGCCGACGACCCGCGGTTCGCCAGCAACGCCGACCGCACCGCCAACCGGGAGGAACTGCGGCCCCTGCTGGTCGCGCGGCTGAAGACCAGGACCAAGGACGAGTGGTTCCGGGAGATCATCGCCCTCGGCGTGCCGTGCGGGCCGATCAACACGGTCAACGACGGGGTCGCGTTCGCCGAGGAGCTGGGGTTGGATCCGGTGGTGCGCCCCGGTGGTATCCCCTCGATCCGCAACCCGATCACGTTCTCCGAGACGCCGGCCCGCTACGTGCTGCCGCCGCCCGGGCTGGACGAGCACGGCGCCGAGATCAGGGCGTGGCTGGAGGAGAAGGCGTGACCCGCAGCTACCCGTCCTCGCTCGGCACCTCGGACACCGACCACATCCGGCTGCTCGGGCACGACCTCGCCGACGAGCTGATGGGCAGCATCGGCTTCGGCGAGCTGGCGTTCTGGCTGCTCGCCGCCCGCCGGCCCACCAAGGGCGAGGTCAGGGTGTTCGAGTCGGTGCTGGTCGCGCTGGCCGACCACGGGTTCACCCCGACCGCGATCGCGGCCCGCGTCACCTACCTGTCCGCGCCGGACTCGCTGCAGGGGGCGCTCGCCGCCGGGCTGCTCGGCGGCGGCTCCAGGTTCCTGGGCGTCACCGAGGACGCCGGGCTGTTCCTGCACGCGGCACTGTCCGCTGTCGACGGTCCGCTGCCGACGGACGACGCCGGCTGGGACGCGCTCGCGCTGCCGCTGGTGCAGCGCACCAGGGCCGCCGGCAAGTACGTGCCCGGGCTCGGCCACCCGGTGCACAAGGTGCGGGACCCGCGCACCCCGCGGCTGCTGGCGATCTGCGAGGAGGAAGGGCTGCGCGGCCCGCACCTTCGACTGTACGAGGCGATCGGCCGGGTGCACCCGCAGGTGCTCGGCCGGACGCTGCCGCTCAACGGTGCCGGCGTCTGCGGTGCGGCGCTGGCCGACCTCGACCTGCCGGTGGAGCTGCTGCGCGGGGTCGCGCTGCTGGCCCGGGCGGCCGGGTTGCTCGGCCAGCTGGCCGAGGAGCGGCGCCGGCCGCTGGCGATGGACATGTACCTGGAGATCGACCGGAACGCGGTCGAGGTCCCCGTCTCCGACGAAGGAGAGTGAGATGGCCGAGCTGGCCGCGGTGATCGCGTCGACCCACCATCCCTTCTACTACAAGGCCAGCACGGCCTCGCCGGAGGAGGCTCCGCCGTTCGCGGCCGAGTGGGTGCGCAAGGTCGAGGCGTTCCGCGAGACGCTGACCAAGGCCGACCCGGACGTGCTGCTGATGGTCGGCTCGGACCACTTCCACCAGTTCTGGCTGGACAACATGCCCCAGTTCCTGGTCGGCCACGCCGAGGAGTACGACGCCAACTGGTACAACGAGGAACGCGAGTTCGGCCTGCCCAGGATGCACATGGCCGGCGATCGCGACCTGTCCGGCCACATCCTGCGCAACGGCCTCGACGCCGGCTTCGACCTCGCGTTCTCCAACGAGCTGCGCATCGACCACAGCGTGACCTGCCCGATCATCACGCTCCGGCCGCAGAACGACCTGCCGATCGTGCCGGTCTACACGAACATTTTCGCCCCGCCGCTGCCCCAGCCGAAGCGGTTCGTGGACCTCGGCCGGACGCTGCGCCAGCTGGTCGAGGCGTGGCCGTCGGACAAGCGCGTGGCGATCATCGGCACCGGCCACCTGTCGCTGGAGCTCGGCGGCCCGCGCCAGTTCGGCCCGCACGGGCCCGACCCGCAGTTCGACGCGAAGGCGGTCGACTGGATCGCCAACGGCGACCTGGAGGGCTGCCTGTCCGAGGTGACGCTGGACAGCCTGCACGCCCCGGGCAACGCCACCCACGGCTTCATGGACTTCATGCTGATGATGGGCGTCGCCGGGGAGAACGCGAAGGCCGACTACGTCGACACGTACGACCTCTTCCACACCATGGAGGCCTACTTCACCTGGTACCCGAACGGAGTGCCGGCATGAGTGAGCGCGCGTGCTCGCAGCGCGGACGGAGCGGGAGATGAGCAGATACCTGCTGAACAAGTTCCTCTACTACGTCGACCGCGACGCGGAGCTGGTCGAGCGGTACCGGGAGGACCCACGCGGCACGGTCGAGTGGTGGGAACGCGAGCGGGCCAACCACCTGCTCAACTGCGCGGTCGTCGAGGCAAGCACCTACCAGCGGTTCACCGACGCCGAGCGCGAGGCACTGTCCACACACGACTACCCGACGCTGTTCGAGATGGGCGCGCACCCGTTCCTCACGCTGACGCTGTTCATCGCGATGTTCGAGCGGGACTACGACGAACCGCTCGGCTTCCAGCTGGACTACGCCCGGAAGCTGTCCCACTTCACCCTGCCCTACGCGGATATCGCGACCTGAGATTGGTGGTCGTTCCATGACACTGTTCCCGACCTCGCTCGTCGGCAGCTACCCGCAGCCGGAGTGGCTGATCGACCGGGCCAAGCTGGCCGGCCGGTTCCCGCCGCGGGTGCGGGCCAAGGAGCTGTGGCGGCCGGCACCGGAGTTCCTCGCCCAGGCGCAGGACGACGCCACCCGGGTGGCGATCCGGGCCCAGGAGGAGGCCGGGCTCGACATCGTCACCGACGGCGAGATCCGCCGGGAGAGCTACTCCAACCACTTCGCCACGGCACTGTCCGGTGTGGACATCGACAACCCGGGCGAGGCGCTGGACCGCAGTGGCCATCCGAACCCGGTGCCGCGGGTGGTCGGTGACGTCGTCCGGTCCGGTCCGATCGAGCGGTCCGACCTGGAGTTCCTCCGGGCGCACACCGACCGCACCGTGAAGATCACCGTGCCTGGCCCGTTCACGATGTCGCAGCAGGCCCAGGACGACCACTACCGCGACCCGCGGGCGGTCGCGCTGGCCTACGCCGAAGCGGTCAACCAGGAGGTCAAGGACCTGTTCGCGGCGGGCGCGGACATCGTCCAGCTGGACGAGCCGTACATGCAGGCCCGGCCGGATCGGGCCCGCGCGTATGGGCTGGAGGCGCTGAACCGGGCGCTCGACGGGGTCGAGGGCACCACCGCGGTGCACATCTGCTTCGGGTACGCGGCGATCATCCACGACCGCCCGTCCGGCTACTCGTTCCTGCCCGAGCTGGCCGACTGCCCGGCCGACCAGGTCTCCATCGAGACCGCACAGTCCAACCTGGACACGGCGGTGCTCAAGCACCTGTCGGACAAGACGATCATCCTCGGCGTGATCGACCTGTCCGAGCCGGCGGTGGAGACCGCGCAGACGGTGGTCGAGCGGGTCCGCCGGGCGCTCCCTTACGTGGACGCCGAGCGGGTCGTGATCGCCCCCGACTGCGGGATGAAATACCTGCCGCGGGAGTCGGCCGACGGCAAGATGAAGGCGATGGCGGCCGCGGCGCGGATCCTCAGGGCAGGCTAGGCCTGCGGCACCCGGTCGAGCTCGATGCCGAGGTGCTCCCGGTACGCGGCGAGCACCTCGGCGTCCGAGCCGAGTGTGGTCTCGGTCCGCTCGGTCCCGACCGTCCGGATCAGCGTCCGGCCGGCCACGGTCACCTGGCCGTCCGCCGTCTGCAGTGAGGCCACCGGCCCGGACCGGAAGTGCGAGGACGGCCAGGTCTGCTGCCACCAGCAGGTCGGCGCGTAGTCGGACAGCCGGCGTGCCCGCGGCTCCACCCGGTACTGCGCGGTGCCGTCCCGCAGTACGTCCAGGTCGCCGCCGCCGGCCTCGACCAGCCGGAACGTGCCGACCGGGTCGACCTGGTCGCCCCGCTCGGACAGCCGCAGCGGGTGCAGGCAGTGGCGACCGAAGCCGACGTCGGCCAGCCACGGCTCGTCCAAGTCGACCCGCAGCGCCATGTGGTCGAACGGCGGACCGAGACCGGACGGTCCGTACACGCCGGCCGACAGCAGCGTCACCTCGGCGCCGAGCGCCCGCAGCAGCGCCGCGAACGCGCCGTTGAGCTCGTAGCAGAAGCCGCCGCGGCCGCCGACCACCTTGGCCACCAGGCGGTCCTCGTCGAGCTCGATCGGAACGCCGAGGTGGATGTCGAGGTTCTCGAACGGCACCGCGGCCAGGTGCCGCTCGTGCAGCTCGACCAGTGCTGGACCATCCACAGTGGCCGGTCGTCGGGCTCCGATGCGGTCGAGGTAGGCGTCGACGTCCACCCCGCCATCTCACCGCGCCGGACCGGTCCGGCGCCATCCGCCGCAGGTCCTAGGTCTGGTGGCCACCGCCATGGCGCCAGTGCGTCGTCGGTCACAGTGCCCACCGTCCAGCGGCGGGTAGCGTGCCCCGTCGTGGCCGGCGACCGCTCGATGGGCGAGCCGGACCCGCGGCGCTGGCGGGCTCTGGGCGCCTGCGTCTGCGCGCTCTACATCACCCTGCTCGACGTCAGCATCGTCAACGTCGCGCTGGTGCCGATCGGCCTCGACACCGGCGCCGGGCCGGCCCAGCTGCAGTGGGTGGTCTCCGGGTATGCGCTGGCGTTCGGGATGGTGCCGATCATCGGCGGCCGGCTCGGCGACGACCGGGGGCGGCGGCTCATGCTGCAGATCGGGATCGCGTCGTTCGTGGTGTTCAGCGCGATGGTCGGGCTGGCGCCGAACCCAACCGTGCTCGTCGCCGGCCGGGTGCTGCAGGGGTTGGCCGGCGGGCTGCTCAACCCGCAGGTGGCCGGGCTGGTGCAGCAGCTGTTCCCGCGCTGGGAGCGGGGCCGCGCGTTCGGGCTGATCGGCACCGCGGTCGGCGTGGCCACCGCGACCGGCCCGGTGCTCGGCGGCGCGATCATCGCTCTCGGCGGGCCGACGCTCGGCTGGCGGCTGTGCTTCCTGCTCAACGTGCCGGTCGGGATCACCACGCTGGTGCTCGTACGGGCCTGGCTGCCACCGCCGGAGCCGCGGCTCGGGCCGCCCCGGCCGCTGGACCTGCCCGGGGTGGCGCTGCTCGCCGCGGGCGTGTTCACGTTGCTGCTGCCGGCGGTGCAGTTCGACGCGAACCACGACCCGCGGCTGGCCATCCTGCTGCTGCCGGCGCTGGGGCTGCTGGTCGCGTTCTTGGCCTGGGAGCGCGGGCCGGCCGCGCGCCGCGGTTACCCGCTGGTCGACCTCGGCCTGTTCAAGATCCGCTCGTACGCGGACGGGATCTGGCTGGCGGTGCTGTTCTTCTGCGCGTACACCGGCACGCCGCTGGTGCTGGCCCTGTTCCTGCAGGGCGGGCTCGGCTACACGCCGCTGCAGTCGGGGCTGACCGCGTCCGCCTTCGCGATCGGGGTCACCGTGGCAGCGCCGATCGCCGGCCGGATGCTGCCGCGGTTCGGCGCGCGGGTGCTGCTCGCCGGGCTGGTGCTGTTCACGCTCGGCGTGGCCGCGGCCGGCCTGGCCGGGGCGCTGGCCGCGGGCCGGGTCTGGGCCGGCGGGGTCGCGTTGCTGCTCGTCGTGCCGCTGCTGGTGGCCGGCGCCGGCGGCGGCAGCGTGATCACCCCGAACCAGGCACTGTCGCTGTCCGAGGTCGACGTCGCCGGCGGGTCGACCGCGGGCGGCACCCTGCAGACCGCGCAGCGGATCGGCAACGCCATCGGTGCCGCCGTGATCAGCGCGGTCTTCTACGCCGCGTCCCGCTCTCCCGGCCCGAACCGGGAGGCCACGTACGGGCACGCGTACGGGCTCGCACTGGGTGTGTCGGTCGTCTTCGCCCTGGCTGCGATCGCGCTGGCGATGCGCACCGTGCGGCACGGGCGGACGCTCTGAGCCCGCCCGGTAGCGTCGGGCGACCAGGGCCAGGACCGGAAGGAATGGTGTTCCTGCCGGTGGTCGGGTTCACGATCGCCGCGGGGCTGGCCTGGGTGAACACCTGGGCGGCGCTCGCGCTGGACGCGGCGCTCCCGCTGCTGCCGGTCTTCGGCGTCACCTACCGCCTGCAGTACCGGCTCAGCCGACCGCACTGACGCCGCCACCCACGGCCGCCACCACCACCCACGGCCGCCACCACCACCCACGGCCGCCACCACCACCCGCGGCCGCCACCACCACCACCCAGGGCCGCCACCAGAGCCCGCCGGCAGGCGACCAGCCGAGCCGGCCGGGCAGCTCAGCGGCGGGGGAGGCGGTCGACGAGGCGGTCTACGAGGCGGTTCACGGCCGGCAGCAGGACCGGCCGGCCGAGCACGGCGCCGAACGCGCCGCGGGAGCCGATGCTGAGGATCGACCCGATCGAGCCGACGCTGGCGATCGAGCCGACGCTCGCCACCGACCCGATCGACCCGATGCAGCCGGCCGAGCCGATCGACCCCATCGAGCCGGAGCTGCCGATCGAGGCGATCGACCCGGCCGACCCGATCGAGCTGATCGAGCCGGCCGACCCGATGGATCCGATCGAGCCGGCGCTGCCGATGGACCCGACGCTGCCGGCCCACGGCGTCGCGCCCCGGCCGATCGGCGTCACCGACCCCGGACCCCTGCCGCTCTCCACCCCGCTCATCCCCGAATCATCCCAGCCGTCCGTCGCGCCGTCGCCCCGGAACGGGTGAGGGCCCGGGTGAACAGGTGTCCACCCGGGCCCTCGGCGGGATCGGCACGCGGCGCTCGCGTGCCGGCTCCGGTTCACTCCGCCGGCGGGGTCTCGGTGGCCGGCTCGGCCGGCTCCGCAGCGGACCCTCCGTCGGCCAGCAGCTGGTAGGCCCGGCGGCGCGCCTCGGCGAGCACGCCGAGGATCTCGGCCCGCTGCTCGTCGGTGCCGACCTGGGCGACCTGCCAGACGGCCATCCCGAGCTGGCCCATCTCGGCCCGGAACCGGTGCCCGACCTCGAAGGTCTCGTCCCGCTCCTGGCTGAACGGGGACCGGCCCTCGTATCGCGCGGCTTCCTCGCGGCCGGCGTCGGTCAGCGTGAACAGCCGCCGCCCGCCACTCTCGTCGCCGCTGACCAGGCCCTCGTCGGCGAGCAGCTGCAGCGTCGGGTAGATCGAGCCGGGGCTCGGCCGCCAGACACCGCCGCTGCGCTCCTCGATCTGCTGGATCAGCTCGTAGCCGTGCATCGGCCGCTCGAGCAGCAGCGCCAGCACGGCCGCCCGGACGTCACCGCGGCGCGCGCCGCGCCGCCTGTGCCCGCGCTCCGGCCGGAAGCCGGGGCCGAAGCCGGGCTCGAATCCCGGCCGGAAGCCCGGGCCGAAGCCGGGACCGAATCCACCGCGAGGTCCGCGGTGGCCGCCCGGACCGAAGCCGGGCTCGTCGAACCCCGGGCCGCCGAACGGCGGATGCCGGTGCGGATGCCGGTCGGGGCGTGGGCCCCGCTGGCCGTGTCCTGTGGTGCGCATGTCGCACTCCTCTCGTTGTAGGATGAGTTAACGATATATCGCGATCGTCTTCGACGCAACGTAAAGTATCGTGTGACATACGTCACACGAGAGGAAGGATCGACTACAGGACGACCGGGCGGACTTTCCAGTCGTTCGCGTTCCCGGTCAGCGAGGTCGCGATCGCCGCGACGCCGTCGGAACGCAGGGCCAGCGCCACCACCAGCAGGTGCGGTCCCCGCTGCGGCTCGCGCAACACGTACCCGACCGACCCGACGTCGGACGACTCGGCCACGTCGGCAACCCCGTCCTGGGACAGCACGGTCAGCACGCCGCGGTCGATCACCACCAGCCGGCCGTCCTTCAGACCGACCGCGCCGGTCACCGAGTCGAGCGGAACCTCGGACCGGACCTGGTGCGGGGCAGCGCTGAGATGCGGGGCCGGGGCCGAGACCACCCACAGCCCGGTCGCGGCGATCGCGCCGCGCCGGGCCGGCTTGCCGAGCAACAGCCACGCCGTGTTCAGCTCGGGCACCGGCAGCACCTGGACCACCAGTGCGGGGTCGGTGGACACCTTCGGCAGCGGCGCCGTCGCCCAGCTGGCGCCGTCGTCCATGCTGGCGGCGATCGCGTACCGATGCGTGGCCGGGTCGACGCCGGCCACCCAGAGCTGGCCGCCGACGACGCCGAGCGCACGCGGCTTGACCGGCGGCTGGACCTGCAGCGGGCCGAGCTCACCGGTCCTCGGCTCCAAGTAGTCCAGCCGCGGTGTCCGGCACCGCGGCGCCGAGCAGATGCGGACCATCGCCTCGCGGCCGGCCGGCACCCTGGCCCAGGACCCGCGCGGGACGATCCGCCGGGTCACGAACGGGCTGTCCGTGCCGCCGACGGTGATCGTGGCTCCGTCGCCGTTCTCGATCGAGAGCGACTCCTCGACACCTGTGACGGTGAGCCGCCAGCCGGCCACCGCGGACTGGTCGGACGGCATCCCGGGCAGCGTCAGCGTCGACCACGTGGCCCCGTCGTTGTCGCTGGCGAGCAGGATCGGCCGGCTGCCGGCGCCGCTGTCGGCGGCCAGCGCGTACAGCGTGTTCTGCCCCGACACGAGCGTGATCACCGAGCCGGCCAGCGGCGGCTTGCGCTGTGCTCCGGCCACCGGCGCGCCGGGACCCTGCTCCGGCTTGAGGCCGGCGATGCCGGCCCGCAGCACAGCCACCACACCGACGACGGCGACGACCGCGACCAGGGCGACCAGCGTCCGGCGGTGCCGGCGCAGCAGGTCCGGCAGCCGCACGGTCCATACCGCCGGGTGGCGGCGCGGAGCCCGATCCGGCTCGCTGCCGATGACGTCGTGGTCCACGGCCCTCCCTGCCCGTTCTGGTCAGATTCTGGTCGGCGCGGCGGCGAGGGGAACACGTGCGGGGCCGATCCGACGCCTGATCGCAACCTGCCAATAGCTCTGAAACAGAGGTACTGTCGAGCCCGATGGATTCCGACACCAGCCTCGCCGAAGAGCTGTACGCGGCCGTCGGGCTGCTGCGCCGGCACGCGCGCCGCATCGGCGGCCGGCCGTTCGGCGACCACTCGACCGCGCCGACCACGGCACAGCTCGAGCTGATCCGCCTGGTCCGGCGCAACCCGGATCTGTCCGTGGCCGATGCCGCCGCGGAGCTCGGCCTCGCCGCCAACACCGTGTCCACCCTGGTCCGCCAGCTCGCCGGCACCGGCGTGCTGGAGCGGGTCCGGGACAGCGCCGATGGCCGGGTGGTCCGGCTCCGGCTCACCCCCGACACGCGGCGCCGGGTCGAGGCCTGGCTCGACCGGCGCACCGCGGTGACCGCCCGGGCGCTGGCCGAGCTCGGCCCGGACGACCGGGAGGCACTGCGCCGGGCGCTGCCGGTGCTGGTGAGGATCGCCGGCGCGCTGGACCGGCAGGAGGTGCCCGCGTGAGCGGGCCGCAGGACGCCGGAGTCGACGCGATCACGCTGCGCGCAGTGAGCCACCGCTTCGGCGACTACCTCGTCGTAGACGACATCGACCTGACCGTCGCCCCGGGCGAATGCTTCGGCCTGCTCGGTCCCAACGGCGCCGGCAAGACCACGACGATCCGGCTGATCACCACGCTGCTGCCGGTGCAGCAGGGCGAGGTGCTGGTGTTCGGCACCGACGTGCGGCGCAAGCCGATGGTCGTGCGGCGGCTGCTCGGATACGTGCCGCAGCAGCTGTCGATCGAGGGCGCGCTCACCGGCCGGGAGAACGTGAGCTGGTTCGCCCGGCTGTTCGACGTCCCCCGGCGCGAGCGCAAGGAGCGGGTCGCCGAGGTGCTGACGATGGTCAACCTGGACGAGGCCGCGGACCGGCTCGCCGCCACGTACTCCGGCGGCATGGTGCGCCGGCTCGAGCTGGCCCAGGCGCTGGTCAACCGGCCGGCGCTGCTGGTGCTGGACGAGCCGACCGTGGGCCTCGACCCGGTCGCCCGGGACAGCGTCTGGGCGCGGGTGGCCGAGATGCAGCAGCGATACGGCATGACCGTGCTGCTGACCACGCACTACATGGAGGAGGCCGAGGCGCTGTGCGACCGGGTCGCGCTCATGCACCAGGGCGCGATCCAGGCCCTCGGCGCGCCGGCCGATCTGCAGGCGGCGCTCGGCCCAGGGTCGAGCCTCGAGGACGTCTTCCGGCACTACACCGGCAGCAGCCTGACCGAGAACGAGAGGGGAGGCCTGCGCGATGTCCGCAGCACCCGCCGCACCGCCCGCCGTCTGGGCTGACGTCGACTCCCGCCGGACGGGCGCGGGCCGGCTGCTGTCCCGGATAGGCACGTTCTGCCTGGTCGAACTGCAGCGGCTCAGACACGACCGCAGCGAGCTGGTGACCAGGGCCATCCAACCGCTGCTCTGGCTGCTGATCTTCGGCACCACGTTCAGCCGGGTGCGCGCGATCCCGACCGGCGGCGTGCCATACCTGGACTACCTCGCGCCGGGGATCATGGCCCAGTCGGCGCTGTTCATCGCGATCTTCTACGGCATCCAGATCATCTGGGAGCGCGACGCCGGCGTGCTGACCAAGCTGCTGGCAACGCCGACACCGCGAGTCGCGCTGGTTGCCGGGAAGGCGTTCGCGTCGGGGGTACGGGCGATCACGCAGGCGGTCGTCGTGCTCGTCGCCGCCGCGCTGCTCGGCGTCGGGCTCACGACCAACCCGCTCAAGCTGCTCGGGACGTTCGTCGCCGTCGTGCTCGGCACCGCGTTCTTCTGCTGCCTGTCCGTCACGCTGGCCGGCTGGGTGCTCAAGCGCGAGCGGCTGATGGGCATCGGCCAGGCGATCACGATGCCGCTGTTCTTCGCCTCCAACGCGCTCTACCCGGTGGCGATCATGCCCGGCTGGCTCAAGGCGATCAGCCTGGTCAACCCGCTCAGCTACGAGGTGGCGGCGCTGCGCGGGCTGCTCATCGGCGTGCCGACGAACTACTGGCTCGACTTCGGCGTGCTCACCGCCGCCGCCGTGGCCGGGATCTGCATGGCCGGCGCGGCCATCGGTCGCCTGTCCCGGTGACGGACGCGGCCCCTGCCGCTGCGGCAGGATGAGCGGATGGAGAGCGAGCCGCGCGTACGGGTCCCGGGCAGCGCGCGGACGCCGATCCCGGGCGCCGAGGTCGTCGGACCGGTCGACCCGGGCGAGTGGATCGAGGTCACGGTCGTGTTGCGGCGGCGTGCCCCACTCCCGTCCGGGCAGCGGCTGAGCCGCGACGAGCTGGCCGACCGGTACGGCGCCGACCCGGCCGACGTCGAGCTGGTCCGGTCCGCGGTCGAGGCCGCGGGCGCCGAGGTCGTGCAGGTCGAGCCGGCGTCCCGGCGGATGCGGGTGGCCGGGCCGGTCGGCACGCTGGCAGAGCTGTTCGCGGCCGAACTGCAGCAGGCCCGTATCCCGGACGGGCACCTGGTCCGTCAGCGCACCGGCGCGCTGTCCGTCCCGGCCGGGCTCGCCGACGCCGTGGTCGCCGTGCTCGGTCTCGACGATCGCCCGCAGGGCCGTACCAGGGTGGTCAGGGCCGCCGTGGTCAAGAGCAGCTTCACCCCGCCCGAGCTCGCCGACGTGTACGCGATGCCGGCCGGCACCGACGGCGCCGGCACGACGCTGGCGATCATCGAGCTGGGCGGCGGGTACGTCGAGACGGACCTGCGGGCATACTTCGCGAGCATCGGGGTGCCCGAGCCACGGGTGTGCGCGGTCGGCGTCGACGGCGCCACCAACGCGCCCGAGGGCGACCCGTCCGGGCCGGATGCCGAGGTCATGCTCGACATCGAGGTCGCCGGTGGGCTGGCACCGGCCGCCGACATCGCGGTCTACTTCGCGCCCAACACCGACG
>Ga0308175_100001458_pt1 | contig 15989 bp, 13 predicted proteins | sample PhyCR1_3_FD_203893 | JGI IMG/M metagenome (GOLD analysis project Ga0308175, IMG submission 203893) | Soil microbial communities from UC Gill Tract Community Farm, Albany, California, United States - DLSLS.C.R1 | ecosystem: Environmental > Terrestrial > Soil > Agricultural land | place: USA...
CGGCGTGCGGAACGTCATCAACACCACCACGGGCCCGAAGATTTCCACTTGGGCCACGGTGGCCGCCGGCGACACCTGGGTGAACAGCGTCGGCGGATAGAACCAGCCGTCCTTGGGGCAGCTCCAGGACGGCTGCCACAGCTCGGCGCCTTCTTCCTGCCCGCGCCGCACCAGCTCCTGGATCTTCTGGAGCTGGACCGGCGCGATGATGGCGCCCATGTCCACCGCCTTGTCCAGCGGATCGCCGATGCGGAGCGTTTCCATCCGGTCCTTGAGCTTGGCCACCAGCCGCTCGGCCACCCCTTCCTGCACTAGGATGCGTGACCCGGCGCAGCACACCTGGCCCTGATTGAACCAGATCGCGTCCACCACGCCTTCCACCACGCTGTCGAGGTCGGCATCGGGAAACACGACGAACGGCGATTTGCCGCCCAGCTCGAGCGACAGCTTCTTGCCGCTCCCCGCGGTCGCCGTGCGGATGATCCGCCCCACCTCGGTCGAACCGGTGAACGCGATCTTGTCCACGTCCGGGTGGGTCACGATCGCCTCGCCGGTGCGGCCATCGCCGGTGACGATGTTCACCACGCCGGGCGGGAGCCCCGCCTCGGCGCACAGCTCCGCGAACCTGAGCGCCGTGAGCGAGGTGAACTCCGCCGGCTTGAGCACCACCGTGTTACCCATGGCGAGCGCTGGGGCGATCTTCCAGGCCAGCATGAGCAGGGGGAAGTTCCACGGGATGATCTGCCCGATCACGCCTACCGGCTCCCGGCCGGGCAGCTCGCGCGCCATGAGCTGGGCCCAGCCGGCGTGATGGTAGAAGTGCCGCGCCACCAGGGGCACATCGATGTCGCGCGACTCCCGGATCGGCTTGCCGTTGTCGAGCGACTCGAGCACGGCAAACAACCGGCTGTGCTTCTGGACCTGTCGCGCCAGGGCGTAGAGATACCTGGCGCGCGCGTGCCCTCCCAGCTCCCACCACTCGGCTTGCGCGTGGCGCGCCGCGCGGACCGCGCGATCGACGTCCGCCGGGCTCGCCTGCGTGAGCCGCGCGAGCGGCCTGGCCGTCGCCGGGTTGAGGGTGTCGAACGTCTCGCTACCCGGCGCCGTCCACCGCCCGCCGATGAACAGGCCGAACCGCCGGCCATGCTGATCCAGCCAGGCCTGGGCCGGGGCCGCCGCCTCGGGGGCGGGGCCGTAGGCCATGTTCTCGAAGATCTCAGGGATGGACGCCATACGCCTTCCGAGGCTCAGCCCGTCGGGTGCCGGTGCGCCGCCGAGTACCGCCCGGTGACGAAATGCTCGAGCTGCCGCTCGATGTCGGTCAGAAGCGAGCTGGCGCCCAGCCGGAACAGATCGGATCGGAGCCAACGATCGCCCAGCTCCTCCTTCATCAGCGCCAGCCACTCGAGCGATTCTCTCGCCGCGCGGATCCCGCCCGCCGGCTTGAGTCCCACCAGCTGGCCGGTGCGCTCCCGGTACTCGCGGATGGCGCGAGCCATGACCAGTCCCACCGGCAGGGTGGCGTTGACGCCTTCCTTGCCGGTGGAGGTCTTGATGAAATCCGCGCCGGCCATCATGCACACCAGGCTGGCGCGGGCCACGGTGCGAAGGGTGCCCAGCTCGCCGGTGGCGAGGATAGTCTTGATATGGGCATCGCCGCACGCCTCGCGCATGGCCCGAACCTCGTCGTAGAGAGCACGCCAGTTCTCGGTGAGCGCATGAGCCCGGGTGATCACGACGTCGATCTCATCGGCGCCCGCCGCCACCGAGGCACGGATCTCCCCCAGGCGCTGCGTGAACGGCGAGAGTCCCGCCGGAAACCCGGTTGAGACCGCCGCCACCGGAATCCCCGAGCCCTCGAGCGCGTCGACCGCCGTCTCGACGAAGGTGTGGTAGACGCACACCGCCCCCACCCGGATCGGGAGCTGGTCCGCTCCCATCGCCTCGAGGAGGTCCTGCCGCACCGGACGGCGCGCCTTGGCGCAGAGACGGCGTACCCGGCCCGGCGTGTCGTCTCCCCCGAGCGTGGTGAGGTCGATCAGCGTGACGGCCCGGAGCAGCCAGGCGGCCTGCCATTGCTTCTTCACGGTGCGGCGGGTGCGCAGGGTGGCGGCCCGCCGCTCGACCGCGCTCCGGTTGACCCGGACCTCCTCGACCCACTCCAGCTCGAGGGGCATCCCCGGGTTCCGCGGACGGACGGGAACATCGAATGGGACGGCGGCCGACGGCGCAACGGTGCCGCGCGGGAGAGGGTCGGACATGGTGGAGAACATACTCCCCGGGGTGAGCCCGGCGCTATCCGAGGAGCTGGGGGGCCGGCTACACGTATCGGGCGAGGGCCCGGTGCCGCCCCACGAGCTCCTGGTCCTTGAACACCGAGATCAGCGCGGCCCCGGCGACGAACCCGCCCACGTGGGCCCAGAATGCCACCCCACCTTCACCCTGTGCCGCGCTGCCCCCGAGGAGCTGGAGCAGGAACCAGTAACCCAGCATGAGGTAGGCGGGCACTACGATCCGCGTGACGAAGATGAACAGGAACACCAGCATGTGCACCCTGACCCTGGGATACAGGATCACGTACGCGCCCATTACGCCGCTGATGGCACCCGAGGCGCCGACCATGGGCACGATGCTTCCCGGGCTCACGAAGGTCTGCGTGGCGGCGGCCGCGAGACCGCACAGCAGATAAAACGCGAGATACCGCGCGCGGCCCATCGAATCTTCCACGTTGTTCCCGAACACCCACAGGAACCACATGTTGCCGATGAGGTGCAGCCAGCCGCCGTGGAGGAACATCGAGGTGAGCGGCGTGAACCAGTGGTGCTCCACCCCGAGCACGCAGACCTCGCCCGGGCTGAGGGGGACCTCGGTGCCGGGGACGACGCGGCCCAGGAACTCGCCGGGAATGAGTCCCAGCTCGCAGACCGACCGCGCCAGAGCGGGGTCCTGGCCCATGCCCTGGACCAGGATCCATACCGCGACGTTGGCCGCGATGATGAACAGCGTGACGACCGGCGTCTCGAGCGTCGGGTTGTCGTCGCGGTAAGGAAACATGGGGAGAAGAATATAGGGGGCGGGCTCACCCGGTCGTCCGACCGGGCGGCCCCGCCCCCCATCACGCCGTCACGCCTGAAAGCCGGTCGGTGCGGCCGGACGTCAGAGGGCTCGGCGTCCCTGCAGGAGCTGCATGATGGCAATGATGACCGCAATGACCAGCAGGACGTGAATGAACCCGCCCAGCGTATACGAAGTCACCACGCCAAGCAGCCACAGCACCAGCAGGATCACGAAGATGGTCCACAGCATTCTGCCCTCCTCGAGTTCGAAAGCTGCCACCTGCCCCCCGATGGGAAGAGCCAGGATACCAAACCTGCCGTTCGGCCGTCGTGAGCCGTGTCACGACCGCCAAATGCCGCCATTTTGGCAGCTTTCGGAGGTACGGCAGTTGCACCCGCGGGCCACATCCGTCGTGGCCAGCAGCCGATAGCTGGTCCGGCAACCCAAGCCCCTACTCGGAGTCGACATGGCTTCCAAGATCATCGGAATTGACCTCGGCACGACCAACTCCGTCGTCGCCGTCATGGAGGGTGGCGATCCGGTCGTCATCCCCAACGCCGAAGGCGGCCGCACCACGCCGTCCGTCGTCGCGTTTACCAAGGAGGGAGAGCGACTGGTGGGCCAGGTGGCCAAGCGCCAGGCCGTGACCAACCCCAAGCGCACCATCTTCTCGATCAAGCGGTTCATGGGCCGGCGGCAGAACGAGATCGTCGAGGAGATCAAGCGGGTCCCCTACGAGGCCGTGGCCAGCGCTAACGGGCTCGCGGCGGTCAAGATCGACGGCAAGACCTACACCCCGCCCGAGATCTCCGCGATGATCCTGCAGAAAATGAAGCAGACCGCGGAAGACTACCTTGGCCATTCGGTGGACAAGGCGGTCATCACCGTGCCCGCGTACTTCAACGACGCCCAGCGGCAGGCCACCAAGGATGCCGGCAAGATCGCCGGCCTCGATGTCCAGCGCATTATCAACGAGCCCACCGCCGCCGCGCTGGCCTACGGCCTGGATAAAAAGAAGGAAGAGAAAGTCGCCGTGTTCGACCTGGGCGGCGGCACCTACGACATCAGCGTGCTCGAGCTCGCCGAAGGCGTGTTCGAGGTGAAGAGCACCAACGGCGATACCCACCTGGGCGGCGATGACTTCGACCAGCGGCTGATCGACTGGCTGGTCACCGAGTTCAAGAAGGACCAGGGCATCGACCTCTCCAAGGACGCCATGGCGCTCCAGCGCCTCAAGGAAGCCGCGGAGAAGGCCAAGATGGAGCTCTCGAGCACCACGCAGACCGACATCAACCTGCCGTTCATCACGGCCGACCAGTCCGGTCCCAAGCACCTCAACATGGCGCTCACCCGCGCCAAGTTCGAGCAGCTGGTAGACGACCTGGTCCAGCGCACCATTCCGCCGATGCAGCAGGCGCTCAAGGACGCGGGCCTCGATCCCAAGTCGATCGACGAGGTGATCCTGGTCGGCGGCTCGACCCGGATCCCGAAGATCCAGCAGATCGTGAAGGACTTCTTCGGGAAGGAGCCCAACAAGTCGGTGAACCCCGACGAGGTCGTCGCCATCGGCGCGGCCATTCAGGGCGGCGTGCTGGGCGGCGAGGTGAAGGACGTGCTGCTGCTCGACGTGACTCCGCTCTCGCTCGGCATCGAGACCCTGGGCGGCGTCACCACCGTGCTGATCCCGCGGAACACCACCATTCCGACCAAGAAGTCGGAAACGTTCTCCACCGCCGAGGACAACCAGACCACGGTGGAGATCCACGTGCTCCAGGGCGAGCGGCAGATGGCCCAGGACAACCGGACCATCGGCAAGTTCCAGCTCACCGGCATCCCACCCGCTCCCCGCGGCATGCCGCAGGTCGAGGTCGGGTTCGACATCGACGCCAACGGCATTCTGCACGTGTCGGCCAAAGACAAGGCCACCAGCAAGGAGCAGAAGATCCGGATCGAGGCCTCGAGCGGTCTCAGCGACAGCGAGATCGACCGGATGGTCAAGTCCGCCGAGCAGCACGCGTCGGAGGACAAGAACCGCCGCGAGCAGATCGAGCAGCGGAACCAGCTCGACAGCCTGATCTACCGGGTGGAGAAGGACAGCAAGGAGTGGGTCGACCGGCTGCCGGCCGATGCTAAGACCCGGCTGGATTCGGCTCTCGAGGGCGCCAAGCAGGCGCTTCGGGGCGGCGATGGGGACACCATCCGCCGCGGGCTCGACGAGCTCAACGCCGCTTACTCGGCGGCGGGCGCCGCGCTCTATCAGGGCGCCCAGGCGCAGGGCGGTGGCGAGTCGAGCGGCGGGGCCACCGATCAGCAGCCCGGCCAGACGCCCGGTCAGGACGACGTGGTCGAGGCCGACTACGAGATCGTGGACGACAAGAAGTGATGTAAGTCGGACGGTCAGACGTTCAAACGGTCACGGAAGGGTCGCCGGGAAGCTCATCTCACCTGGCGACCCTTTCGTCTGACCATCCGGGGCGTCCGAGCAGGTGACTCTCGCAACTCCTTTTCTGGAACGATTTTCGCTCCGGCCGAAACACCGCCCCAGCCACGGTAGTACTATTAATCAGGCGCAGCGTCGGCCAAGGCTGTTCCCCACACGCTTTTCGAAGGGTCGCTCGATGTCCGCACGTTCGTTGAACTGGCTCAAATTCGGTGGCCTGGTAGCCTTGGCATTCGCGCTGGGCTTGCTGTTCGCGGGATTGCTGGACCTGCCCAACCGGGGCTCGGCCCAGGAGCGGGCGCGCCAGGCCTCGGCCATTGCGCCGGTGCCGGCGCCGTCCATCCCGGCCGCCCGGCCGTTGCAGGAGTTGAGCGAGGCCTTCGCGGCGGTCGCCGAGCATGTGAAGCCAAGCGTGGTGTACATCCGTTCGCAGCGCACCGAGCACGCCAATCAGCAGCGCGTCCCTCCCGGGATGGAGCGGTTCTTCTCGCCCCGGTTCCGCCAGCAGCCCGAGATCGAGCAGGGCAGCGGGTCGGGTTTCATCATCTCGGCCGACGGATACATCCTCACCAATAACCACGTCGTGGAAGGCGCCGAGCAGGTCATCGTGCGGCTGCTCGACCGGCGCGAGTTCAAGGCCAAGGTCGTGGGTACCGACCCCAACACCGACGTGGCCGTGCTGAAGATCGACGCCCGCCAGCTGCCGCCGGTGGCGCTGGGCAACAGCGACGACTCGCGGGTCGGTGAATGGGTGCTGGCCATCGGCAACCCGTTGGGCGAAGGCCTCACCTTCACCGTCACGTCCGGCATCGTAAGCGCCAAGGGGCGCGCCCTGAACGGCCTCCCGGGCCGCGGCCAGGGCAGCATCCAGGACTTCATCCAGACCGACGCCGCCATCAACCCGGGCAACTCGGGCGGCCCGCTGGTGAGCGTCCGGGGCGAGGTCATCGGGATCAACTCGGCCATCGCCAGCGAGACCGGGTTCTACTCGGGCTACGGCTTCGCGATTCCGATCAACCTGGCGCGCACCGTCATGAACCAGCTGATTCAGGACGGCAAGGTCCATCGCGCGGCGCTGGGCGTCTCCATCGACAACGTCACGCTCAACGACGCGGCGTACGTCGGCCTGCCTGAAATTCGCGGCGTCGTGGTCAAGGACATCCCGAGCGACGATTCCCCGGCCAAGGCCGCCGGCATCGAGCCGGGCGACATCATCGTGGCGGTGGACGGGAAGCCGGTGGAGTACGTGGGACAGCTGCAGCAGGTGATCGGGTTCCGCCGTCCGGGTGACGTGGTCAAGGTCGAGGTGGCCCGCAAGGGGGGCGTGCGGAAGACCTTCGACGTCAAGCTGCAGCCGCTCAACGACACGCCGCAGGTGGCCACCGACGAGGAGAACGGCGACACCGACAGCGCCGACGCGCCGACCGGGTCGGCCATGGGCCGGCTCGGCATCAGCGTCGAGCCGGTTACGCCTGCCGCGGCCCAGCAGCTCAACATCCCGACCGACTCGCGCGGTCTCATCGTCACCGACGTGACCCCGGGTGGCCCCGCCTGGGAGGTGCTGTTCGACGACCCGCAGCGCGGCGGCCCCGACATCATCCTGTCCGTCGAGGGCAAGGCGGTCCGGACCGAGGCCGACCTGCGGAAGGCCCTGGGCGGCGAAAAGCCGGGTAGTATCGTGACGCTGCGCGTGTTCAACCCGCGGGCTCAGTCCCGGCGGGTCGAGCGGATCCGGCTGGCCGACCCGAAGTAGCGCCGGCGGGCGTACAGCATCGCGCGAGGGGGTGGGCCGGCCGGCCCGCCCCCTCGTCATTTCGGAGGGTGATTCATGTCTCCTCCGGGCCCCCGGTAGGGTGCTAAGTTGTGACCACGGAGGCCGACGCCCACCCCCGGAGGACCCATGACGACCAGCCAGGCGACTGACTGGATGAACCACCCCGCGATCCGCGCCCTGGTGGACCAGGCCGCGGCCCTCGCCTTGGAAGAGCGCATCACGCTGGTCAAAGGGTTGATCCCCGGCATTGCCGACGCCCTGTCGGAAGAGGAGTACGAGCAGTTCGTCACCTTCATCCGCCTCAAGGGCGAGCGGTTCCTGGAGGCCAAGTCGCACCCCGGCGAAGGGCGGGCGGAGCGCCACATCCCCGGCGAGCGTGACCTCGAAGGCCGCTGAGACTAGCTTCTCGTCACCCAAACCAGCCGGGAGCGCGGGATGTCGCAATGGATCCAGGGGGTGCTGATGGCCGGCCTGGTCGGACTGGGGGCTTGCGGAGGAGGCCACGAGGCGGCGCCGGCTGGCTCGGCGGAGGCCAAGGCGCCGGCACCGGACATGGCGGACAAGGTCGGGCAGTACACCCCGGTCCGCCTCACCGCCGACCTGAGCCGCCTGTCCGACCGCGAGCGGCGAATGCTGCCGCTCCTGATCGACGCGGCCGCGGCCATCGACACCATGTACCGCCAGCAGTACTACCCTGCCCTCGATTCGCTGCTCAAGGCCACCCCCGATTCCGTCACCCGCCGGTACGTGGAGATCAACTACGGACCGTGGGACCGGCTGGCGGATGACCAACCGTTCATCTCCGGTGTCGGGCCCCGGCCGCCGGGCGCCGCGCTCTATCCGCCGGGTGTGACCAAGGAAGAGGTCGAGCGGCAGCCGGATCTGCTGGGCCAGTACACGGTGGTGCGGCGGGACAGCGCCGGCCAGCTCACGGCGATCCCGTATCACCAGGCCTACGCCGGCCCGATGTCCCACGCGGCCGCGCGGCTTCGGGAGGCGGGCAAGCTGGCCGACGACGCCGGACTCCGCCGCTACCTCGAGCTCCGCGCCCGGGCCCTCGAGACCGACGACTACCAGCCCAGCGACTTCGCCTGGCTGGACATGAAGTCCAATGCGATCGACGTGGTCATCGGTCCGATCGAGACCTACATCGATAACCTGACCGGCCACAAGACCGCGGCCGAGTCCTACGTGCTGCTCAAGGACAAGGCGTGGAGCGCCCGGCTCGCCCGCTACGCGGCGCTGCTGCCCGCGCTCCAGCGCGGGCTTCCGGTGCCCGAGGCGTACAAGCGCGAGCGGCCGGGCACCGACTCCGACCTCAACGCGTACGACGCCGTGTACTACGCCGGCGACGCCAACGCCGGCTCCAAGACCATCGCGATCAACCTGCCCAACGACGAGGAAGTCCAGCTTCGCAAGGGCACCCGGCGGCTCCAGCTCAAGAACGTCATGCAGGCCAAGTTCGAGAAAGTGCTGGTGCCGATCGCGCAGGAGCTCATCGTCGAGGATCAGCAGCCGCAGATCAAGTTCGACGCTTTCTTCGACAACGTGATGTTCCACGAGGTGGCCCACGGGCTCGGCATCAAACGCACCATCGACGGCAAGCGGACCGTGCGGGAAGCCCTGAAGGAGCAGGCCGGCGCGCTGGAAGAGGGCAAGGCCGACATTCTCGGCCTGTACATGGTCACCCGGCTGCTCGAGCGGAAGGAGCTGAGCGGAACCACGCTCGAGGATCACTACGTGACCTTCCTCGCCAGCATCTTCCGCTCCATCCGGTTCGGCGCGGGTGACGCCCACGGACGGGCCAATGCCGCGCAGCTCTCCTACTTCGCGGAGCGCGGCGCGTTCGCGCGCGAGAGCACGACGGGACGCTATCGGGTGGACTTCGGCAAGATGCGGGTGGCGGTGGACAGTCTCGGCGGCCTGATCCTCCGGCTCCAGGGCGACGGGAACTACGATGCCGTGAAGCAGTTCATGGCCCAGCGGGGTGTGGTTGCGCCCGTCACGACCGCCGACCTCGCGCGGCTCGGCACCAAGCGGATCCCGGTCGACGTCGTGTTCGAGCAGGGCACCGATGTGCTCGGGTTGGAGCCGTAGCGCATGCCGCGCTGGGAGCCCCCGACCGAGCAGATCATCGAGCAGCCGAAGCCCAGGCGGTGGCCATTCGTCGTGCTGCTCCTGGCCGTGATCGGTGTCGCGGTTGCCGGATCGTGGATGATCTACCGCCGGCAGCACGCGGGGTACCGCGGCGGATCTCTGCCGACCGCGATGAACGTGCGCTCGGAGCTGGCCACCGCCGCCGACTCGCTGGAGGTGATCGTGAGCTGGGACATCGACCTGCGGTCGGCGGTGGTGCGGCGGGTGGATTCGGTCCGGGTCGAAGTCGGTTTGGGCGATGGTCGCCAGTCGCAGATCAGGGTGAGCCCGAGCGAGCAGCGCACCGACACGCTGAGGCTGCCGGTGCCGGCAGCCGGGGAAACGGTGGCCGGTTACTCCTGCGTCGCTACCGTGCAGGCCGCCCGGCTTTCCCGGGAAACCTGCACGCCGTGGCAGTATGTCCGGCCCACCGCCGAGGTGCGGACCGGCCCGGCCCCGCCGGATTCGGCGTCACGGTCGGATTCCACCAAGGCCAGGCGGCCACAATCCGCCAAGGCGGCCGAGCCCACGGTGGCTCATATCGTGATCCAGCCCGAAGGCCAGCAGGTCGATCCCGATCTGGGCGGCAAATGCTCGGCGTGGCAGCGCCAGCATCCCGGGCTCAACGTGTGGATCGATGTCAACCGCGAGGCGGTCCCCGAGTGCACCGGCCCCAACGGAAAGCCGACGGTCGCCAAGTTCTGCGCCTTCGCCGTGCTCACTGACGGGCGGCGGGTGAAGACCGCGAGCTCGACCAACGACGCATATTGCGAGCGGCTGTTTCAGGCCTGGGTTCGGGAGCGGGTGGCCTGAGCCTGCTCGGTACGGTGCCGTACCTCGGGGATCCTGCCCTAACGCCGCGGGGCGATCCCCCGTAGATTGGGGCGCTGGCCATTCGGGACACCGATTCGCGGCCAAGATTGGATATGACGCTCGCCCTCGCACACATTCCTTCGGAACAGAGCCGGAACCACCTGCTTGCCCGCCTTCCACCGGGCGAGTTCGAATCCGTGCGTCCGCTGCTCACGATGGTGCGGCTGGCCGGGAAGCAGTCCCTGGGCGAGCCGGGGCAGGCGCTCGCCTACGCCTACTTTCCTCACGATGCGGTGATCTCGATGTCCGCCCTCGACGCGGCCGGCGGCAGCGTGGAGGTGGGGAGCGTGGGTTGCGAGGGCGTAGCCGGGCTGCCGATCCTGCTGGGCACCGATCGCTCGACAGCCCGAACGGTCGCGCAGATCGGCGGCGACGCCGACCGGGTCGAGGCCGCCGCGCTGCAGCGCGAGGTGAATCGCCTTCCGGAGCTCCGCCGGCTGCTGTTGCTCTATGCCCAGGCGTTCATGACCCAGGTGGCGCAAAGCACCGCCTGCAATCGGCTCCACTCGGCCGAGCGCCGGCTGGCCCGCTGGCTCCTCATCTGCCGGGACCGGCTGGGCCGCGACGACCTGCCGATTACGCACGAGACCATCGCCCACATGCTCGGTGTGCGCCGGGCGACGGTGACGGAGGCGGCCGGCGACCTGCAGCGGCAGGGCATCATCCGCTACCGTCGCGGAGTGGTCACCATCGTCAAGCGCGACCGCCTCGAAACGGCGGCCTGCGAGTGCTATCGGATCGTACGCGCCGAGTTCGACCGCCTGCTGGGGGTTCGCGTCGGATGACCGCGGCCACGGCGCTGGTGGTAGACGACGAGCCGATGGTGCGCCATCTGGTGCGGCGCATCCTCGAGCCGGAGATCTGCGGCGTCATGGAGGTCGAGGACGGCGAAACCGCGCTGCGACTGATCCAGCGGCGCGCAAATTCGATCGACGTGGTGCTTACCGATCTTTCCATGCCCGGCATCGACGGCTTCACCGTGGCCGAGGTGCTGACGCTGCACCAGCCCGCCCTGCCGGTGCTCTGCATGTCGGCTTACGTGGCGCAGCTCGACCCCGACCACCGGATCGGCGTGCCGTTCATCCAGAAGCCGTTTACCCCCGAGGCGTTGTGTGAGGCGGTGACGCGGTTGATCGCGCGGAGCCGGGCCCTGCGGGCGCAAGCGCGGGAGGAGAGACAGCGGGCCTCCGGCGGGCGGCGGGCAAGCACGGAGTCGCGAGCGCGGACCGAGGACGCCGTCGCGAAGGCCGTAGACCTGGTAGCGGCCGCCAAGACGCTGCAAGGCGAGCGCGCGAAGGCAGTCAACCAGGATTAGATTGGCTCGAGCGCGGACGTGGCGGAACTGGCAGACGCGCAGGACTTAGGATCCTGTCCCGCAAGGGGTGCGGGTTCGACTCCCGCCGTTCGCATCATGCTGCAGTTATTAATCTTAGATAATCGCCTAGAATTAGGCGCCTGAAGGCGGCCTTTAACAACCTCCGGGAGCACTTCGCCGGCTGGAAGGCGACCGCCATTACCGCAAGGGCCCTGGAACAATACGCCACTGATCGGCTGAAGGAAGCCGCCCCCGCCACTGCCAAGTACGAACTGTCAGTTCTGCGGCGGGCGATGTCCTTGGCCGTGCAGCGAGGTGTGTTGGCCACCCGCCCACCCTTCCCTGAGATCGGGGTGCAAAACGCGCGCGTCGGATTCTTCGAGCTGCCCGAATTTGAAGCTGTGGTCAAACAGTTGCCCGATCCGCTCAAGCGCATTGCCCTCGTCGGCTACTACAGCGGCTGGCGGAAGAGCGAAATCCTGGGCCTGACGTGGGGCCGCATCGACCTTGAGCACGGCACCATGCGCTTGGAGCCGACATCGAGGAAGGCCGGCACGTCAACCAAGACCAACGAGGGTCGGACATTTCCCTTCGGGCAGGTGCCCGCACTTGTGGAGGCCCTTCAGGCCCAGAAAGCCTATACCGAAGTGGTCCAGCGCCGCCATGGTATCGTGATCCCCTGGGTCTGGCATCGGGATGATGGGAGCCGCATCTGCAAGATTGACGAAGCATGGAAGTCAGCTTGCAGGCGTGCAGGGTATCCCGACCGGCTCTTCCATGACCTGCGCCGGACGGCCGCCCGCAACCTTCTCCGGGCAGGGGTACCGGAGCATTGGGCCATGCAGTTGTGCGGACACCGGAGTCCTGAAGTCTTCCGTCGCTACGCCATCACTAGCGAAGCCGACCTCAAACAAGCAGTAGCTCGCCTCGCGAACCTGCCTCGCGGGGAGGCTCTGTCGGTAATCGCGCTGACGGCGGCAGGGAGATGAATCCATTGCTCCTCACCCCGAATCGACTGGCGCTCCTCCAGGGGCTGTTGGATAGGCCACGTGGGGTGGCCCGCTCTCGGCGCGACCTGGCTCGCGCAGGATTGCCGTACATAAAGCGGTTCCGACGCGGACTACCCTCCTACTGGACGCTCTACCACGCATCGGTCAGGCTCCCCAAGGAGTGGGTCGCGCGGCGACGTGTAGGCGCCCGAATCGAGTACCGACTGCGACCTAGGGGTAGGGCCGTTTTGGACGGGAAGGAGCCAATTCGCCCGCGCGGAATTGGTTCCTGGGCGCCGCGGGCTGGCCCGTACGGGGGCCAGGGACGATGAGGGGCGAGATGCCGACGTCGGCCGTCTTGAAGCCGCCAAAGGGTCCTGTGGCCAACGGTCACTGCCCCTGTGCGAGGACATCCTTAGCGTAGCTTCAAACACCGCAACGCCCTCTTCGTGGAGAGGCCAACCGGCGGCGCCGATGCTGCCTAGAGGCCTGATGTCCGACCACGGTGAGACCATCCTCCCGATCACCTCCGGCCCTCTCATCTTGGTCGTGGCTGACGACCAGACCCACCGCGCAATCGTCACTCGGATGGTCCGGACCATGGGCTTTCCGGTCCGGAGCTGCGCCGGAAGCTTCGCCGCACTGCGCTATCTGCGCGAGCAGCGGACCGGTGCGGTTGATGCTCGCCGACCTCGCCATGCGGCGCATGGACGGCGGGCAGCTGGCCGAGAGGGGGAAGGACCTCGATCCGCGCCTGGGTGTGGTGCTCATGGCCGCACCGAGCGACCCGCACGTAGCCGACCTGCTCGGTGGGTATTACGACGTGCCCTTCCTCACTAAGCCGGTCTCGTTCGCCGACCTCGCCGCGATGCTCCAGCAGCTGCTCGGCCCGGCTCCTCAGTCGCCGCTCGACCCGCCGATCATGGCGCGGCCGCGCCAGAGGCGGGGCTCCGGCCAGCATTCCAACTGACCGATGCCGGCCCGCCGTATTGCGGCCGCACCGCCGCTGGTCGAGCCGATTGTGCCGGTACTCTACCCCCAGCCGTTCGACGGCCCCGAATGGCTGTTCGAACCCAAGTACGAGGGTTTCCGCGGCCTCCTTTACCTGACGGGCCGGGATGCCGATTCGGCTCGAAGCGCGGCAACCATCTGCAACGGTTCGACCAGCTCTGCCATTGGGTGCGGGACGAGCTGGTCGAGCGCAGGGTCATTCTGGACGGTGAAGTGGTGGCGCTCGACGAGTATGGGCGGCAGGACTTCCGGAGCCTGATGGCGGGCCGGGGCAACCTCCAGCCTACCGCCGGCGGGGTGGCAGTTTCCGCAGCTTGATCCGGCCCTCCGCATCCCACCACACCCCGCAGAAACACGCGTGCATCCCGCCGTGGCCGGGCTCGAGAAAGCAGGCGTGTTCGTGGTTGAGACTCTCTTGACGAGCTGGGCAGCCACTCTTGAAGTCGGGCACGTTGAGGCTCGGTGTAGGGGAGGATGCTAGTGTGGCAGGGTCGAGCTTTCGTGAGTGAAGAGGTGAACTGAGGCTTTTCCACGGGGCTTGCCTGGGTTTTTCGGCCGAGCCCTGGGAGTTCGCTAAGGTGCAACTATCGCCCGCCCTCCGGGGCCGGGTACTGCCGCATGCGCCAGCCATCCGGATCCAAGCTCTGGTACCAGCCCCGATAACCGATCCACCAGAACGTCAGTTGGCGTAGCAGAGTCACCAGGCCGTCGGCGTCGCCGGTGATGCGGGATGCGCTGTCCCAGCGGCCTCCAGCCCCGTGAGCAACGTCATTCCGTACATCCCTCCAGAGCTGGACCAGTCCTCGATCCACCGCCCCGACACGCCGCAGAGCATGGAGCTCGTCCCCGGCTCCGATCTGTGACATTCTCGGAAACAGGCCGTCGATTCGGTTGCGAATCCGCTCGGGGCAATTCAGACGCTCGAGTTCGCGCGCGACCCGCCCCCGCCATTCCTCGGAGATTTCGCCGGAAATCGCTTCGATGCCGGCCGGCATCTCTCCAGCGTTGATGATTGCCTTACAGACACCCTCTACAGCGATTGCAGCGACCAGTACGAGCGACTCCATTTCCCGGGAGCCAGCGCGGAGCACCTCTGACCACCAAATCGAAAGCGGGTGCCACCGCCCGTCCGAACTCCGGCTAACGTGAAGGTAGTAGCAGCGAAGGAGCTCGCTCATCCAGTCTCGCGCGCCCATTACGTTATGCGGAATCGGTTGCCCGAAGTGAGGGGCTAGATCGTGCACTGGTCGACCGCGTAGGGTTGTTACCACGCGCGATTCGGCGGTATGCACGGTTGCCGACCACGAAACCGGCCGTCCAAACACAAAGCGCACGGTCTCCAGGAGCCGCTGCTCAAAGCGCGGAGGTAGCGGCCCGGGACTAGCAACGTCGATGACTGAGTACTCGGGGTCGTCCTCTTGCCTGATGTCCACCTGAATCTCGCCTATCGGGAACCGGAGTATGTTCCAGCGCCCGCTTTCAGACCGGCCATCCGGCCGAGTGATCGTGCGATCTGTCCGGGCGTTTGCGTCGATGGGAAGAGAGCGGAAGATGTATCCGGCAAAATGTGCCCCATCGGCAGCTCGTGTGATCTCCTCTTCCCGGCGAACAGATTGAAGGGGCACATCGATTGGCCGCCACGATGGGACATGAAAATCGTCCACGTCCAGGTGGACTCTCTCGGATCGCCATCGCCGGCGACCGCCCTGCTCCTCTGAGGTTAGATCCCAGTAGCGATCCGGGGGAACTCCGGTGCCGACCGGGGGATCTGCCTGCCGGACCCGGTCGAAGGCCTCGAGATACGCGGTGACCCTGATTGTCCCGTCCGGCTGCTGAAAGATCCTGCCCGGGCCGGCGATTAGCCGCGGCTCTTCGACTGCCCGTTGGACGAACTCAATCCGCCTGCAATGCACGTCGAGTTCTCCGGCTCGGAATCTGAGGATCTCGTACTCATCCACCTAGGATATCTCCCTGTCGAGAGCTCACCCAATGCGCCACAGAAGGCCTCAAAGGACAGGCAGGTTGTCGGCGGTGCGCTGTACTGGCTGGATTACCTACCCCAACGACTTGCCCATCTCAGAACCTCCGGACGCTCACCGATAGCGCCGGTATGTTCAAGCGGCGACTGCGATCAGGCCGCGGATGGCCAGGAGGCCCAGAGCTTTGCCCGAAGGCCTTGCCGTCGCTCGATCGGGTGCACAGGGGCGCGGCATAGGGGGCAGATCCCGAAGTGCTCGGCCAGGTGGACCCCTCATGACGGGCAACTGAATGCCTCTTGCATGACCTTACGGACGTTGGCCGCGGGCGACTCGCTCAAGTCCCTCCCTGACGCAGAGCGCGATCTCCGCGGGCTCAGTGGGCACGTTGCCGACTGCGTCCGCGCCGATCTTGACC
>Ga0308175_100001459_pt1 | contig 15985 bp, 4 predicted proteins | sample PhyCR1_3_FD_203893 | JGI IMG/M metagenome (GOLD analysis project Ga0308175, IMG submission 203893) | Soil microbial communities from UC Gill Tract Community Farm, Albany, California, United States - DLSLS.C.R1 | ecosystem: Environmental > Terrestrial > Soil > Agricultural land | place: USA...
CCGGTGTAGACCTCTCCGGTCGCTTGGTTGACCGCGACGCCGCAAGGGAAGCCGTTGCCGCTGGGGTCCAGCAGGCCCTGGTAGATGCCGTTCGCGTCATAGACCCGGACCCCGCTGATGAAGCCCGAGCCGTAGAGCGTGGTGGCGTAGATGTAGCCGTCGTCCGGCCCCCCCGACGAGTCGACGGCAACGCTGTAGTAATAGCCAGCAGGGTCGCCGCCGGGTCCCTCCGGCGCAAGCAATTTGTTGCCCTGGATGTAGGCGGCGCTTCCAGCGAAGGCGACCGGGGCACCGGTCGCCGTGTATTTCGCGACCCCGCTGTTCGCCTCGGTGTCGCGGACGTACAGGTTGTCGGCGGCGTCGAGGGTCACGTCGCGCGGCCAGGAGGCGGGCCCAGTCGAGAAGCTGCGGAGGAGCGGGTGCCCGGAGGCGGCGGAAGCCGGCGAGCTCGCGGCGAGCGTCAGGGCCGTCGCTATCAGGAGCGCGCCGACGAGGTATGCCGCAGCAAAGCGCGAATGCGAGTTCGAAGCTCTGACGTCCCGTTTCACCGCGATGTGTCTCCTTGCGCTTTTCCCGGGGGTCGGCCGCTGGCGCGACCCGTAAGAGCCCTGCAATCCCTGATACCTGCTTCGAACCCTGGTTCCCATGCCGCAGCCAAGCCGCGACGGTCGCCACGATAGAACACGTCGCCTTTCCATGTCAAGTGGGCAGCTGGTGCCCTCCGTCGCCGAGCGCTCGAAAATTTCCCCTAACATCAGGGGAATTCAAGGTGGTCAGCCGAAGCCTTTCCTAGGCCGGATGGCTACCAGAATGGAAAAGGGGACGCTTCCGTCTTGTCCGTCCCGGTACAAAGGAAGGGTTGTCCATAGTGTCTCGCATTGTGATCGCCACCCCGTGGGGAGACTCCGAGACGCTGCGGGAGCGGATGTTGTCCCCTGGTCCGGGCAACACCCCGGAGGAGGTGGAGGAAAACCAGCGCCAGCGGCTTTTCGGCGCGATGGTCGCAAGCGTCTCCCTCCGCGGCTACGAGAACACGCGCGTCTCGGATCTCGCAGAGCTCTCCGGCGTCTCCACGCGCAGCTTCTACGAGCTCTTTTCCGACAAGCGAGCCTGCTTCCTCGCCGCCGTGAAGACGATCCTCGCGGGAACCGTCTCGCAGATGTACGAGGGGCCGGGAAGGGCCACCGGCTTCGAGGGCGCGAAATGGCGGGTAGAGACCTTCCTCGAGCTGGTCGCGACGCAGCCGGCGGCGGCGCGGATGTGCCTGGTCGAGGCCTATGCGGCGGGGCCCCAGGCGGCGGCGCTCGTCGACGAGATGACGGAGCGGGCCGAGAGCCTGATCCGCCAACGGCTGTTCGGAGCCGAAGAGGAGGCGGAGATGCTTCCCGAGCTGCTCACCGCCGGCATCGCATCTGTGCTGGAAATCGTTCGTCTGAGGTTGCTGCGGGACCGGGCGGCGCGGCTCCCGCACCTCGCCGACGGGCTGATCGCCTTCCTGCTCGCGCACGAGCCGCCGGTGCGGCCGCTCCGCACCGCGGCGCGGCCTCCGAGCCCCCGGCCCGAGGAGCTCGAAGCCGGAGACCACGCCGAGCGTGCGATGCGTGCGTTCGAACTGCTCCTCGTGGACACCCCCTACGGGGAGATCACCATGGAGCAGGTCGCCAAATGCGCGACGATGTCGGTGCGCACGCTCTACGCGAATTTCGCCGGCCGGGAGGAGCTGATGTTGGCGACGGTCGACAGCGCCTGCGCGCAGACCCTTGCCGTGATGCTTCCCGCCTACCGGCGCGCCCGCAGCCACCCCGAGGGAGTTCGCGCGGCCCTCGGGGCTCTCTTCGGGCTTCTCGCCTCCCGCCCGAACCTCGCCCACCTGCTGCTGATCGGGCTTCACGAAGGCGGCGGCAAAGCCCTGTCGATGAGGATGGAGGCGCTGCAGCCGCTCTCCACGCTGCTCACCGGCACCGAAGGGACGCATCTGTCGGCGGTCCCTCGGCTGAGCATCGAGGCTTTCGTCGGGGCTGTGCTCGGCCTTTCGCGGGTGAGGATGCTCGAAGCTGGGGCGGCCGCTCTGCCGAGTTTGACTCCACTTTGCACGTACTTGACCCTTGCTCCCGTGTTGGGAGCCGAGGATGCGACGGCGGCGGCTGAGGGCAAGAGCTACCGGCGCCCGCCACGAGACCACAAACCGCCCCTGCGCGCCCTGAGGAACCCGGCTGGCGACGACGTCCTGCTCGCACTCTCCGGCGGACCAATGACCCCAGGCGAGCTGGCGCGCGAAACCGCGCTGGAGACGAAGCAGATATGGGTACGCATCAAGGCGCTCCAGGCGGCGGGGCTGGTGGAGCTGCTCGACGAGGGCACCTCCGGGGAGGAAGCGCTGGTTCGCTCGAAATGGGCCGTCGAGCCCACCGAGGAGGGGGCCGGCCGCGAGCAGGGCCATCGTGAGCAGATCTCGGCCGCGATCCGCGGCATCATCGCCCGGGAGATCCAGGACGCCGTCGACGCGGGCACCTTCGACGCCCGGCCCGAGCGGCACCTCACGCGGATCGTGACCTGGACCGACGAGGCGGGCTGGCGGGAACTGAGCCAGATCCTCGACGAAACGCTCGACCAGTGCCTCGCCGCGAAGAAGCGGATCGGCCAGCGGCTGAGGCGCAAGCAGGGGGACGTCGAGCCCTTCCGAGCGAGCATCAACATCACCGCGTTCGAGGTGCCAAAGCCCGAGGAGCTGTGAGTGGGCGCAGGACGGGCGGGGGTGGGGCCTCCTCACTCGCCTGACTGGGTGGATCGCCCCCCGCCGTCCGAGATAGAACTCTCGCCCAGCGGCGCAGAACGTTCGGAGGCCCCACCCCCGCCCGTCCCCGGAAGCTCAAAGCTCCAAGAGCAAGCCCCCCCCACGTAGCTCCCGCTCCCAGTCGTGTCGCCTCTCCCCCAGCTGTCGGGTGATGAGGCTTCACCGCGGTTCGAGAGGAGGGGCCGGGTGCCCCTCTGAACGTTTTGCGCCGCTGGCCCGCAATCTTCTCGGACGGCCGTGACGGATGAGCCAGTCAGGCGAGTGAGGAGGGGCACCCGCTTCGCCCCGCGAGCCTCCTGAGCGTCTAACTCAGCCCTTGTGCCGCGTGTGCTGCTTATGCGCCTTCTTCTTGCCGCAGGGAAGGTGCGTCTTGACCCTCTGCATCCGCCTGCGGCCGTTCTGGGCGACGTATTGAACCTTCGCGACCGGCGGCCGGGCGCAGAGGCTGCGCGTGTTGACGAGGTAGCCCTTCTTCCCTCCGTAGAGGACGAGGCGGAAATCGCCGATCGGAGCGTCCGGGACGACCGGGACCACCGTCCGCAGGGCCCCCCGGCGGGACGACGATTCGGCGCGCGGAATCAGCGGCACCTGCCCGTCGAGCACGAAGGCGAGCCGTGGCAGGCCGCCTTTGCCGGAGACGGCATAGGCCTTGCCCGAGAGCGGCTGGTCGAGCAGCGGGGTCCTGGTGAAGACGGTGCCGATCGCCGATCGCCCGGCGCACTTCGTGGACGCGAGCTCGCTCTCGGAACAGATGTTGCCGAGGTGGCGTTGGTCGACCGAGAACGCGCGTGCAAGCGTCACGGCGACCCACTTCACGTTGGCGTCGCCGGGCCGGGTCCGCAGCCGGAATTCCAGGCGCGGGTTCTTGGACCTGCCCGTCCCGCCCTTGCCGAGCTTTCGGATCGTCATCTTCGGCTTGAACGGCAGCTCCGCGCAGTCCACGGCCTGGAAGTAGGAGCTGAAGTCGGCCACCGTCCCCTGGTCGCCGACGCCCTGGGAGGCGACTGCCTTCGGCTGGCAGCTGGTGGGGTTGATCATGAAGCTCGGCCGCTCGAGGTTGACCTGGATCGAGCGCATCCGGATCGGGATCCCGCCGATGATCGAGGGGATCGTGTCTGAGACAGCGATCACGTGAGCGTCGAGCGGGTCGACCCTGATCGCGACCCGCACCACTACCACGCCGTAGTCGTAGGGCCCGGCGATCGCCGGAGTGATCGCGGCGAGGCTGAGAGGCGCGCCCTTGAAGGGCCCAGCGAGGTACATCCGGCCCACGGCATGGAAGGGGTGGCTGCCCGGCCCGGCGGCGACGTTCGTGGTGCCGATCATCGAGCTCGCCGGACAGCTGGGCTGCGCCTGCTCGGCCCGCCCGAGCCGCTGCGCGGCGGCAGCGATGGCCGCCTCCGAGCAGTAGTCGATGCCGCGCAGCGAGGCGGTGAGCCCTGGCGGCATCGTGAAGTTGAGATCGCCGAGAAACTGGTCGCCGTCGTCGCGGTCGAGCTTCAGGGTGAAGTTGGAGAAGCTGCCCGCCTTGGAGTTGGAGGTGCCGGCGTCGAGCCGCGGGTTGAACGGCCGGGCCGGACCCGGGCAGGCCGCCCCGTTCGGGCCTTCGTTGATGTTGAGCCCGAAGAGCGAGCTCTGGTCCGCCGAGGTCGGGTTCCAGGGAACGAGATCGGTCTCGATCGTGTGGATGGAGCAGTTGATCGGAGTGGCGAAGACGCCGCGATCCGATGCGAACAGGCTCATCTTGAACTTTTCGAACGGCAGCTGTGGCAGGTCGCTGAATTCGGTCGTGAGGCGACCGGTGTGGGGGTCCGGGAGCAGCTTGCCGATCAGCTTGGCGTGGATGCCGAAGCCGTCGGCGAACATGTAGACGCGGTACTGGTTTCCGGGCACCGGTTCGCCGAAGTACAGCGAGCCGGTGAGCGGGCCCGGAAGGGATTCCGATTCGATGATGAAGTTGCCGACCTTCGAGCTGTCCGGGCAGCTCGACGCGACTTCCTGGTGGAGCTTCGCGTCCGCATCGGAGCAGGCCGTCTGGCCGTCAGCGGCGTCCGGGTTGACGGTCAGCCCAGGAGGAAGGACGAGCTTCGCCGCTTTGAGCTGCGAAGGCGCCGCAGCTTTGCTCTGTGCCTGCGGGATGTTGAATTCGAGTTCCATGCCGGAGGCGGAGTCGGTCGCCTGCGTGGTCAGACGCGCCTGGGCGAACGGTTTGAAGGTCTGGCGCTCGCATTCCGTCGTCAGCGGATATGACGCTTCGCCATGGGCGAACACGCCAGGCTGCTGGTAGGTCTCGACGTAGAGGTTCGTCGGCATCGGCCGCCCGCAGACCGATGGGTTTCCGGTGAACGGCAGCACCGGAAGCGGCGACCGTTCCGGGGTGCCGGCGTTGCAGCTCGTGTCCGCCTGGCCGGGGCAGCCGGCCGGGTCAGAGATGCTTCCCGTCGGAAAGCGGTCGGCACTGTGGGTGTTGCTGGCGGGAAAGCCCCAGAAGGTCATGTCGACTTCCGAGAGCGGGGCGTTCTGGGTGATGCCGGAAACCGTGAAGCGCAGTCCGTAGTCGGTCGCGGAGCGCACACCGACGAGAATCGCGATCGGGATGTTCAGGGTAGGCACGTTGAAGGTGAATCGAGCGGCTTCGTCGCCGGCGGTGTTCACGTTGTAGACCGGAGCCGTCCCAAGCAGGTAGTTCGGGTCGCCGAGGTAGTTGGCGTGGACCGTGATCAGCCCGGCCTGGGCGAGCGGTGGGCACTGCACGAGGGCGGCGTCGAGAGCCGAGCACTTGCCGAGCGAGGACGGGTTGCCGTAGATGCCCTGCGGCGCGTCGAAGGTGATGTCTTTCGCCACTTCGGGCGCGCCGGCTCCGTTCAGCTTGAATTTCGTGCGCAGGTCGGGATGGCCCCCGGCCACCGAGCTCGAGCTAAGGGTTTCGAAGCCTTCGACCTGCAGCGCCGCCTGCGCGGGAGCCACGGCAGCCGCCAGCGCGAGCGCTGCGAGCAGCGGGGCCAAGATTGCCTTACGCATGACGGCCTCCCTTCCGCGTCCCTGCCTTGCCGGACTTCTTGTGGTTCTTCTTCGCGTGCCTGTGGTGGTGCTTCTTCGCGTGCCTGTGCTTCCTCGCGTGCTTCCTGTGCTTGCGCTTGACGCAGTGGTGGCGGCGCGCGACCTTGCGCTTGGGGCAGGTCACGACGTTGCCGGCGGTCGATTTGCCGGAGCTCTTGACGTCGGGCGGAGGCGGCACCGGCGAAGAGGGGCCGTGGCACTCATCCGACGCTTTGCAGGGAACCGCCGGCGGGAGCTTGAAGAAGCCGCCTCCCACTCGGGCGTCGTAGATCTTCATCAGCTGGCCGTTCTCGTCTTCTTCGGGCGCAAGCGTGTCGTGGGTGAAGAAGAAGGCATCGGTGCCGTCGGCGGAGACCGTCAGGAGGCCGGCGTCGAACGAGCCGGTGCCGGACGAGATCAGTTCCTGGGCGCCCGAAGGGGTCGTCTCGTAGACGTCGGAGCGGCCGTTGGCGTCGTTGAGGACGAGCGGGAAGGGCGTCGTGAAGAAGACGCTGCCGTTCTTGAGGACGCTGAGCCCTGCCGGCGCCAGCGCGGCATTGCCGGCGAGGGTGTCGTCGGAGGTTCCGGTGGTGTCGCAGGACGAGCAGGCGAGGTGGCCGGTTCCAGCGTCGAAGCGGAAGACGCTGCGGAAGCCGAAGTTCCCGATCCCGGTCAGCGGAAGGGCGCTGGTGAAGACCGCGAAGGCGCCGTTCGCGGTCACCTGGAAGTCGCCGGTGCGCCGCGTCGCAGAGTTCGCGACGGAATCGAGGACCAGGGGGTTGTCGGGCTCGAGCGTGGCGACGAGGCGCGGGGCGCTGCCGGGGGCCGCCACGTAGAGATTCGGCTGGTCCGCGGTTCCCTCGCCGCCGAAGGTCTCGGGGCTGAGGAAGTAGATCCCACCGCCTTCGCCGACGACGCCGCCGCCCCCGCCGATCGCGACCGCGTCGCAGTTGGCCGCGGCGCCGGTCGTGTTCCAGTGCGGGCCGTTGGCGTTGGCGACGGGGTCGCAGGCCAAGGTGCTGTTGCCGGTCACGAGACCGAGGTTCAGCGTGCCTGCGGCCGAGACGGCGGCGCGATAGAGGTCCGCGCTCGTGTCTTCGTCTGCCGGCAGGAGCTGGTCGGGCGTCGTGAAGTAGACGACCGAGCCGTCGGCGCTCATCCCGCCGTAGAGGACTCCGGAGGTGGAGTTGGGTGCCAGATCGACGCCTTTTGCGGCGGATCCGACGTACATGTAGGGGTGGACGTATTCGTTGCCGTCGGAGTCGGTGCTGACCCCCTTGCCGACGATCACCCGGGAGCCATCGGCGGAAAGATCAAGCTCGGAGATTCCGCCTCCGCTGAGCGCCCCCCCGTTCTCGTCCCGCGAGACGATTCGCGTGGTGCCGGCGCTGAGGTCGCGCTCATAGACGGTGAGGCTGGTGCCGTCGGTGTTGGCGCCTGGCTCGAAGGCATATTTCGAGGCGAAGATCAGCTGCCGACCGTCGGCCGAGAAGTACTTCGCAACCTTGCCTTCCGGCCTTGCGGCGCTGGTCCCGGGATTGAGCGAACCGGCCATGCCCTGAACGAGCTGGCCATTGGGCAGGCGAACGGGGAGGCCGGTTTCCAGGCCGGTTTCGAAGCAGGGGCTGCAGAGATCGGGGCCGGCGAAGGCGAAGGTGTCGAGAGTGGAATCGGCTTCGCCCAGTTCGGAGGCGAAGGAGCCCGAGGCGGCGCCGAGGTCGGCCGGCAGCCCCTTGTAGTCGGTGACCCAGCCATCGGCCGTGCGGGTTGCGAGATAGGGATCGCGGCCCTTGTTGGTCGCGTTCCAGGGCCCGGGGATCGCCCCGGCGTGAGTCGCGTAGAGAAGGCGGTCCCTTGCCGCCGGGAAGCCGGGGAAGGGTTCCTGCCCGGGGATCAGATAGGACTCGACATCGTATCCCGCCGTGTCGCCCGCGCTGACCAGCTCGTAGGCACGGCAGTCGGGAAGCCGCTGCGCGCTGGTCTGCTTGCGTGCGAGCGCGTTGGGACACTGGTCGTTCGCGCCTCCGCTGGAGATCGGGTAGGTCTTGATGACCCGGTCGGGCCCGTAGGTGGTGCCGGCGGAGTTCGTCGCGACCACACGCAGGTGGTAGAAGGTGTCGGGCTGAAGGCCTTCGATCGAGCCTTCGACGACTGCCGGGTCGAAGCTGCGCGGGGTCTGCCCTGACGGGGTCACGCTGCCATAGCTCGCATCGGTGCCGTATTCGAAGTAATACGTGGTGTCGCCGCCGTTGCTGGCGAGTTCGGCGTGCAGCGTTGCGCGCGAGGTGCGGATGCCTTCGACCGCGACCGGCCCGAGCACGCTCGGAGGGCTGGGCGGCTGCCGGTGGTAGATCCGCACGAGCCCGCCGCCTTCTCCGACGTAGAGGTATTCGCCCGTGCCGTCGAGCGCGTAGGCCTCGTTGACCGGCTCGAGGCCGCTGATGAGGCTGTAGGGCGTTCCCTTGACCAGCGGATCGGTGTAGGCGATGCCGCGAATTTCAGAGGAGGCGCGGAGCAGGTAATCCTGATTCGACGGGTCGATCGCGTTCGGTCCGTCTCCGTAGGAAGCGGGCATCCCGATGTTGCCCTCCAGGGTGAAGGATCCGTCGGGTTCGGGCTTGAAGCGCCAGTATTCGCCCTGGTTGCCGGGCCCGTACAAGTGCCCGGCTTCGTCGAAGATCTCCATCGGCGGGGCGCAGCAGGCGGGCATGTTGCCCGTGAAGGGCACCGGTTTCCCGACCATCGTCCCGGAGGGGGTGAAGACGGCGGCGCTGTCCTGTTCGCTGTAGAAGGGGGTCGAGATCGTCAGCAGGTTGCCGTCGGGCCGTACGAAGCCGGCGACAAGCTCGCCGCCCGTCTTGGGGAAGATTTCGACCGGCGTGCCGGGGATCGGCTCCCCATCCGGGGTGAACGAATAAAAACTCGGGCCCGCCCAACCGCCGCCGGAAGTCTCGATCGCGTAAATGTTGCCCTGGGTCGGGCCGGTCCCGTTGTCGACCAGCAGCTCGATCGCGTTGCCGCTACCGAAGCTGATGCTCGGCGAGCCCAGCCCGCTGAAGTCGACCGGCTCCCCGCTCGCGTTGAACTGGTCGATCTGGGCGCGCTCGTAAATGAGGATGCTGCCGTTCTGCTGGTTGACGACCATGTCCCGTGGGTTTTCGAATCCGGGGATGGCAGCCGTGTCGAGCTGTCCCGTTCGCTGGAATTCATCGGTCGGTGCCGCGCTTGCGCTGGCGGCACCGCCGGTTGCAAGCGCCAGGGCCGCGAACAGCGCCGCGAGAAGGTGCAGCCGCCTCATCGCGCGACCCTCCTATGGTGGGCGTGCTTCTTTCGCGCCTTCTTGCCACAGCCCGTCGCCAGCCGCGGTGCCTGATTGGCGCGGTCGCCGTTCTGGCCGAGGATCTTGACGCGGGTGCGGCCCGCGCCCTTGCACAGATTGCGGGAGTTTTCGAGCAGGCCCTTCTTGCCGCCTTGCATCGTCAGGGAGAAGCTCGACACCGGCGTGTCGGGAATCGCGGCGAAGGTCGTCCGAATGCCGCCGTGGATGGAATCGATCTTGCCGACGAGGTCGATCTCGATCGGCTGCGAAGCCGGCCCCTTCAGCGCCGCCACCAGGTCCGGCAGCGGATTGCTGGACGAGCGCAGGTAGACGGGGCCTTCGAGGGGCTGGTCGAGGAGCGGGGTGATCGCCCTCGCGCGCCCGTAGATCGAACCGGCGGGACACCGGTCGGCGGCGAATTGGACGCGGGTGCAGACGGTCCTGATGTGGTCCTGCGCGAGGAACTCGGTGCGCGGCAGGGCGACGACCACGCGCCGAATGTTCGACTGGCCGCTCGGGTCCTGGGTGAGGGTCGCGGTGAGCGCCGGGTTGCCGCGGTGCTTGGTCGAGCCCTTCAGCTTCGTCCTCAGCTTCGGCTCAAATTCCAGCGTGTCGCAGTTGGCGACCTGGAAGTGCATGCTGGGTTCGGCGATCGCCCCCTGATCCCCGCTCAGCCTGCTGGTCACGTTGAACGGGTTGCAGTTCGTCGGGTTGAGGGTGAAATCTTTGCGGTTGAGGTAGACCAGAACCGACTTCAACCGCAACGGGATCCCGTCGATGATCTGCGGCAGCGGGTCGGACACTGCGCTGACGGCAGCGGTCGAAGGATCGACGCGAACCGCGATGCGGTTGACGACGTTTCCGAGGTCATACGGGCCCTCCACGACCGGCGTGACCACGGCAAAGCTCAGCGGGGCGCCTTTGTAAGGACCGGTCAGGTAGACCGTGCCCGGCGCCGTAAAGGGCCTGCTGCCGGCGCCCGCGGTCGTCCATGCCTGCCCGATCTGGCTGGCCGGCGGGCACTTCGACGAAGCCCGCTCGCTCGCGCCCGTGTAGGAGGCGCTTTCGATTTCAGACAAGGCGCCGGCCGGACAGTAGGGGACCCCCTTGAGGGTCGCGCTGAACCCGGGCGGAGTGTTGGCCTGGATCGTGTTCAGCGTCTGATCGCCGTCGTGGCGATTGATGTAGATCGAGAAGGGGTAATGGCCACCGGCTCCGTTGCCCGCGCCGACCGCGCGGAAGCCCGGCGAGAACGGACGCTCCGCCCCCGGACAGCGCTGCCCGCTCGGCCCGGAGGTGATCGAAAAGAACTGGGTGGAGGTCTGGTTCGGGAGCTCGGTCGCCCAGGGGACGAATTCGGTGTTCACCGCGTAGGTGCCGCACTGCGTCGGCGTGGCGAGGAGGCCGCGCTCGGAGCCGAAGAAGTGCATGTCGAACTCGGTGAAGGGCGACTGCGGCAGGTCATCGAAGACGGCGGTCAGCTGACCGGTCTTCGGATCGGGCCTGACGGAGCCGACGAACTTGACGTGCGTCCCGTAGCCGTCTGCGACGAGGATGATCCGGTAGCGGTCGTCCGGCTTGGGTTCGCCGAGGTAGATGCCCCCGGTGATCGGGCCCGGCAGCTGCGAGCTGTCGAGCGAGGTGGTCCCGACCTTTGCGTGCTCTGGGCACCCGGCAGCGTCGCTGAGGCCGAGGTGAGCCTGCGCGTCAGAGCAGGAGGTCTTGCCATCGGCGGCCGACGAGTTGATCGAGAAGCCGGCGGGCAGTCTCACGGTATTGGCTTTGATCTCGGTGTCCGAGGGGGTCTCCGGGCTGACGTTCTGCGGAACCTTCAGCGCGATGTCGAGCCCGGTGGCGGTGTCTGCCGCTTCGGTCGACGGTTTCGCCGCGAGGGACGGGTTGAAGTTGAGCTGGTCGCATCCGGTCGTCGCCGGCCATGGAATGCGCTTTTCGTGGACCACGGAGTCGTAGCCGATGGTCACCAGGTTCGAGCTCAGCGGAACGCCACAGGTGACCGGCATCGAGAGCAGTGGGCGTTCGGGTTCGGTCGACTTTTCCGGCGGGAGTCCCAGGAAGGCACTGAGGCTGCCGCCTTCCTTGAACCGTTCGTTGTCGTGAATCGGGGAAGCCGGAACCCCCCAGTTGACCTGTTCGAATTCCTTCAGCCCGAGGTAGGAGGTGATGCCACGGGTTTCAGCGTTGAGACCATAGTCACCGCCAGTGCGGGCGCTGAGCACCGTGTAGATCGGGATCCCGACGAGCTGCGCCTTCCAGGCGGTCAGGCCTGGCTGCCCCGGCTGCGGCACGAGGTTGTAGAGCGGCGAGGGCCCCGGGCTGAGGACGGAGAGTTCGTTGTCCCCCACATTGTTCCAGGGCCGCGCGACGCCTACCTGCGTATTCGGCGAGCATTCGTTCAGCGCGAATCGGGAGGCCGAGCACTGGCTCACGGCGTGCGGATTGGCGCTGACACCGGCCGGCAGTTCGACCAGGGCGTCTTTTACCGAGTTCGCGCCGTATTCCGATTTGGGCAGCGAGCCGCGCGTCGTCAGGTCGAATTTGAAGGTGATGTCTGGATGGCCGCCGGCCTGATACTGCGGAAGCGGATTGGTGGTCGCATAGATGCTGCTTCGAGCTTCACTGGTGAACGCTTCGAAGGAGAGGATTTCGGCGCCTTCGACCGCCCCGGCCCTACTCGGGCCGAAGACCAGCGAGGCGAGCAGCGCGAGAGTGAGGACGGCAGCAAGCGACCCGTTGCGTTTGGGCTCAGCCACGGTGCGTCCTCCCCTTCTTGCCTTTAGCGGACTTGGCGCCGTGCTTGTTCTTCTTGTGGTGCCTCTTCTTGTGGTGGTGCTTGCGGTGATGCCTCTTCTTGTGGTGGTGCTTCGCCTTCGGGTGCTTCATCGGACCCAGGTCCGCACTGGTGCGGTCGGGGGGCAGCGTCGGAGGCGTGCTGCTGGGGCCGTGGCACTCGTCGGCTGCTTCGCAATTCGGAGGCACCCGTTCGGCGGGGAAGCCGCCGCTGACGCGGGCGTCATAGATCTTGTACCGGGTGCCGTTGTGGTCCTGGGAGGTCAGGGTGTCGATGGTCGAGATATACGCGTCGATGCCGTTCGCGCTGACGCCGATCAAGCCGCCCGCCGCGAACTGGGTGTTGTAGCCGTCGTAGCCGGTGAGCGCGGAGCCGGTGCCGGCCGAGATCAGCTGCGCGTGGCCTTCGCTGAACTCGTATACGTCTTCGACTTCATCGGTGTCTTTGGGGACCAGGGCATCGGCGGTCTTGGAGAAGAAGACCCGGCCGTCCTCGGTGATGAAGCGGCCGTTCTGGCTGCCGAGTGTTTCGCCCACAGGCGGTTTGCCGTCGGGTCGACATGACGCGCAGACGACACGGCCGGATTCGGGATCGTACTTGTACATCTCGGTATGACCGGCGCTGCCGTAGCCCGTGACGTTCGAGTTGGTGATGAAGGCCATGTGCGAGCCGTCGGGCGTGACCTCCATTCTTGCCACCGGGCTGCTGGCGCACCCACCAACCAATTCCAGGAACGTGCAGGTGGGCTGTCCTTTCATCGTCGTGACGTACTTGATTTCGCCCTGACGGTAGAGGTAGAGGTTCCCTTCCCCCACTTCGCCCTTACCGGTAACCAGCCGCTCGGGCGACAGAAAGTAGATGTCCCCGCTTTCGGAGGCGATCGCCTGGTCGCTGATGATGTTGCCCCCCTGGCCGGCGCCGTTGAGGAAGCCGGGGAATTTCGCGTATGCCTTGAAGTCGGTGACTTCGATGCTGCAGCCGCCGCCGCTCCAGCTGGCCCCGCCGCATTCGTCTTCGTTGCCGGAGTTGCCGAAATCCCCGACGGAGACGCGGGTGAGCGTATTCGGCGATTCCTCGTGCCAGACGAACAAGTCGGCGCTGTTGTCGTGGTCGTCGGGAGTCAGCTGTTCGCTGGAACGGACGTAGACCGTCTCGCCGTCAGCCGTGCTGCCGATGTAGTTGAAGTGGCGGCCGTTGAGGAATTCGAGGGTTTCTTCACCATTGACGCGCAGGTAGAGCGGACCTTCGATTTCCAACTGGCCGCGCCAGCCGGCCGGGAAGCCCTGGCGGCCCTGGCCATCGGAGGGATTGGTCCATTCTTCGGACATCAGGATCCGAGACCCGTTGTGCGAAGTGTGGAGGACGTACCCGTTGAACTGGGTCGTGTCGTCCGCCTTGAGCGAGGCGAGCTTGACCGTCTGCGCGGCGACATCGTTGTCGTAGATCGGCGCGGGAAGGAATTCCGGGAAGTCGGCGCCCGAGCAGCATTGGACGTCTCGGTTCAGATCAGGTCCGTTGGGGCCGGTGGTCGCAAACGGCGTATCGGACGTGAAGACGAAGTGGCTGAAATCGGTCGATGCTTCCGGAAGCCCGACGAACTGTTCTCCCTTCAGCCCCATTTCCGCCAGGTTGGTGGGCCAGCGCGAGACCAGATCCCCGGAGGTGCTGTTCCAGACGTACGGGGCGTTGGACCACTGGCCGCGGCTGCCGTTGCTGAGGCCCGCGGTGCCGTTGGGGAGTTCGGAGAATTCGCCGGTGAAGCTGTCGACGGGGAGCCCCTGCGAGTAGTTGATGAACCGGCTCAGATCAGGTGAACCCTGGACCCCGTCGGATACTTCGGCAGCCGAGATGCCGATGTAGAGCAAAGGCGTCAGGAAGTAGACGGGGGGTCCACCCATAGTGGCGGTTTTGGTCGGCGGCAGACCGACGTAGCGCTGTGTCCAACCGGTGTCGGTGCGGGTCGAGACATACATGTCGTTCACCTGGTTGGTGGCGGGGCCGGTTTCTTCGGGGAACAGAGCGAAGGAGGCCGAATAGGACACCCGCGAGGGGCTGGTCGCGTTGTAGGGAACGCCGGTGGCGCCGCGGGACATGATCAGAGCGCCATTGGCGAACTTCGGGGTCACGAGCTCGTAGGCTCGGCAGTCCGGCAGGGTATTCGAGCGCGTTTCCTGTCTCAGCTGGGCATTCGGGCAGGACGGCGGGTAGAAGCCGAAGGTCTGGTCCGGGGAGGTCGTCGTGCCGTACTGGTTCGTCGCAACCAGCCGGAAGTGGTAGGTGATGCCTTCGGTCAGGCCTTCAAGGACGGCGCTGACGGGCACCTCTTCGTTGCCGGAACCGGCGTGGCCGTCTGGAGTGACGTTGCCGTAGTTGTTCGTGACTCCCCATTCGAAGTGGTAGGTGGTGTCTCCGTAGCGCGGGTTGATTTCGCCGAGGAGTTCAGCTGACGTCGGCTGGACCTTCGTCGTGTTGATGTTGCTGACGATCGGCGCTTCAGCGGTTTTCAGCACCTGGTCCTGCCCGACGGTGCTGCCCGACGAGTTGGACGCCACGATCCGGTAGTGGTACGTGAAGCCGCCGCCGAGGCCCGTGATTTCCACCGGCGCCACCTCGACCCTGCCGGTCCCGGGGGCGACGTTCCCGGGAGGCGCGGGGGTCTTGTTGCCGTAGGACCGCGTTTCCCCCCATTCGAAGTAGTACCTGGTTTCGCGCCCGTCGGCGTTGAACGAGCCGTTCAGCTGCGCCGTCGTGTCGGTTACGGCGGTCGGCGGGTCGGTGGTGAGGTTGTCGATGGAGGGCGGCGTGGTGAAGGTCTGGTCGCCGCCCCGCGAGCTTCCGTATTTGTTTGTGGCGACGAGCCGGAAGTGGTATTCGGTCGCGCCTTCGAGGCCCGTGACGGTGATCGGTGCGACGTCGGTTTCGCCCGACGGCGACCCTGCGTCAGCCGGCGACGCCGGCACGGAGGAACCGTAGCTTTCGGTCTTGCCGTATTCGTAGTAGTAGTGGGTGTCTTCGCCGTTGCCGATGAACGAGCCGTTGAGTTCGGCGCTTTCCTTTTCGACCTGCGTCGCCGCTTTCGTGGTCGTGCCGGGGACGGCGACCGGCGTTTCGAATTCCTCGTCGCTGCCCGGCTGCGCCCCGTTGGCGTTGCCGGTGAGGAGGCGGTAGTGGTAACGGGTGCCTGGGTCGAGGCCGGTGATGTCGGCGCTTACCGCCGTCTTGCTCGTGATCGGGCTGCCGACGGACGCCACCGGGCTGCAGGGGACCGAGCCGTCGGCGTAACCGGCGTCGTGGCCGTAGACGAATTCGCAGCGGGTGACGTCGCCGGCGCCGTCGGGGTCCGCTTCGCCGGTGGCGTGGGCGGAAACCTGGATGACGCTGGAGGGTTCGCCCGAGATCGCCAGCGGCAGTTCGACCTCGGTCGGGCCGAAGACCGAGATGCCGCCGTCGCCGTTGGGGGACTCGGTCACGTAGACGTTGCCGCTCGAGTCGAGGGCGACCCCGCGCGAGTCGCCGAGGGCCGCCGTCGGGAACGGGGCGCCGATCTGAGCGCCGGTCGCCGAGTGCTGGACGACGTGGTCACCGCGATCGGTGTAGAAGCCGCCCCCCGGTTCGAGGGCGAGACCGGGGCCCGGGTCCGGGAAGGGGCTGAGCTGGGTGAAGGCGACGGTTTCCGCGCCGAACTGCCCGGCAGCGACGTTGATCAGGCCTTCGCCCGGCAGTTCCCAGCCGTTGTCGTTGAAGTAGACGTTGCCGCTGTTGTCGGCCTTCAGCGGGCAGGTCCGGGAATAGCCTTCGACCGGGACCTTCGCCACGCCCGTCGGCACCTCGTCGGAGGGGTCGCCGACCGGCGGGGCGTAGCGCCTGACGGTGGCGTCGGGCGAATTGAAGAAGTCGCCGGTGTAGACCTCTCCGGTCGCTTGGTTGACCGCGACGCCGCAAGGGAAGCCGTTGCCGCTGGGGTCCAGCAGGCCCTGGTAGATGCCGTTCGCGTCATAGACCCGGACCCCGCTGATGAAGCCCC
>Ga0308175_100001461_pt1 | contig 15977 bp, 14 predicted proteins | sample PhyCR1_3_FD_203893 | JGI IMG/M metagenome (GOLD analysis project Ga0308175, IMG submission 203893) | Soil microbial communities from UC Gill Tract Community Farm, Albany, California, United States - DLSLS.C.R1 | ecosystem: Environmental > Terrestrial > Soil > Agricultural land | place: USA...
TCGAACATCATGAACTACATCCAGCTGCTGTTCTCGATCTTCAACGCGCCGCTGTTCGCGACGTTCCTGATCGGGATGTTCTGGAAGCGCGCCACCCCGTGGGGCGGCTTCTGGGGGCTGGTCGCCGGCACCCTCGGGGCGGTGATCGGCCACTTCGCCTTCACCGGCCTCGACATCGGAGGCTGGCACGTCTGGGACCCCTGGGTGACGATCGAGTCCACCCAGTCCCAGAACTTCTACGGTGCGATCATCGCCTTCGTCGCCGACGCGGTGGTCACGGTGGTGGTGAGCCTCATGACGGCTCCGAGACCGGAACGGGAGCTGGCCGGCCTGGTGAGCGGGGTTCCGAACCCCGATGCCCCGCCGCCCGGACCGAAGCCGGTCTGGTGGCAGTCGCCGAAGCTGCTCGGGTTCGGCGCGCTGGCCATCACCCTCGTCCTCAGTCTGATCTTCCTCTAGGAGCGGGTCATTATGAGCAACGACCGCCTCGAACGCGGCGGCCCGGCCGACGACCGCGAGCCGAGCGCCGGCGGCGTCGACGACCGCAACCCGCAGGACACCACGGCGTCCCGGCTGTTCGACCTGCGCACGATCATCGGAGCCCTGTTCGTCCTGTACGGCGTGATCCTGTTCATCGCCGGACTGTTCGACAGCAGTGCGGAGATCGACAAGGCCGACGGGATCCGCATCAACCTGTGGTTGGGGCTGGCGATGTTCGTGCTCGGCGCGCTGTTCCTGCTGTGGGTGCGGCTGCGGCCGCTCCACGTGAGCACCGGTCCCTCCGCCGCCGAGCAGGCCGGTATCTCCGAGGGTCCGCCCGAGTGACTCCTGCGTCACACCGGGGCCAGGACTGACGCACGGCTGCCCTACCGGCGCCGGCTCGCCCACCGTCCGTAGCTACGATGGCAGCCGCGCCGGGCGGGGCTCCGGCGCGCGTCCGCGTCCCCAGGAGGAATCAGCTGTGGTCCTGCCCGAGCGCCGTCCGGTCGTCCTCGTCGCCGAGGAGCTCGCGCCGTCCGCGCTGGAGGTGCTGTCCGCCGACTTCGAGCTGCGGCAGGTCGACGGCGCCGACCGGTCCGCGCTGCTGCCGGCGCTGGCCGGCGTGGACGCCGTGCTGATCCGCAGTGCCACCAAGATCGACGCCGAGGCGCTGGCCGCCGCCGACCGGCTCAAGGTCGTCGCCCGGGCCGGCATCGGGCTGGACAACGTCGACGTGGCCGCCGCGACCGCGCGGGGCGTCATGGTGGTGAACGCGCCGACCTCCAACGTCGTCAGCGCCGCCGAGCACGCGATAGCGCTGCTGCTCGCGGTGGCCCGCAACGTGCCCGCGGCGAACTCCTCGCTGCAGTCGGGGGAGTGGAAGCGGTCCCGGTTCACCGGGGTGGAGCTGGCCGACAAGACCGTCGGCGTGGTCGGGCTCGGCCGGATCGGCGTGCTGGTCGCCCAGCGGCTGTCCGCGTTCGGCGTCCGACTGCTCGCCTACGACCCGTACGTGCAGCCGGCCCGGGCCGCGCAGATCGGCGTCCGGCTGGTCGGCCTGGACGAGCTGCTCGCGCAGAGCGACTTCGTCACCATCCACCTGCCCAAGACGCCGGAGACGGTCGGCCTGATCGGCGCCCGCGAGCTGGCCGCGGCGAAGCGGGGCGTGCGGATCGTCAACGCCGCCCGCGGCGGGCTGGTGCAGGAGGACGCGCTCGCCGACGCGATCCGGTCCGGGCAGGTGGCCGGCGCCGGCGTCGACGTGTTCGTCACCGAGCCGGCGACCGACAGCCCGCTGTTCGGGCTGCCTGGCGTGGTGGTCACCCCGCACCTCGGCGCGTCCACGGTCGAGGCGCAGGACAAGGCCGGCCTGGCGGTGGCCCGGTCGGTGCGGCTCGCGCTGCACGGCGAGTTCGTGCCGGACGCGGTGAACGTGCAGGCCGGCGGCACGGTCGCGGAGGAGATCCGGCCCGGGCTGCCGCTGGCCGAGAAGCTCGGCCGGGTGTTCACCGGGCTGGCCGGCGGGGTCGCCCAGAGCATCACCGTCGAGGTGCGCGGCGAGATCATCGAGCACGACGTGAGCGTGCTGCAGCTGGCCGCGCTCAAGGGCGTGTTCACCGACGTGGTGTCCGAGCAGGTCACGTTCGTCAACGCGCCGCTGCTGGCCAAGGACCGCGGCGTCGACGTCGGCCTGGCCACGTACGCGGAGAGCGAGGACTACCGCAACCTCGTCACCGTCCGCGGCGTGCTGCCGACTGGGGAGACGGTGAGCGTGTCCGGCACGCTGACCGGCCCGAAGCAGGAGGAGAAGCTCACCGAGGTCGACGGGTACGACGTCGAGCTGCGGCTGGAGGGCCACCTGCTGTTCTTCCGCTACACCGACCGCCCTGGCGTGGTCGGCGCGGTCGGCGCCCGGCTCGGCGACGCCGGCGTGAACATCGCCGGCGCCCAGGTCAGCCGCACCCGCCGCGGCGGGGAGGCGCTGATGGTCGTCACCGTGGACAGCACCGTGCCGGCCGAGGTGCTGTCCGGGATCGGCACCGCGATCGGCGCCACCGACGTCCGCGGGGCCGACCTGGACACGGAGTAGTCCAGGGAGCGGCTCCGGGACGCACCGAGCGGTTCCCTGAGGCGAGCGCAAGGCGAACCCGGCCGGCTCGGGTGCCCGTGGCGGGCGCCGCGGCGCGAGCCCGACACCGGGTCGACACCTGCCCGTGCGCTGGTCGCGACGGCGGGTCGGATAGCCTTCGAGGTCATGAGGCTGGCGGTGATCCCCGGGGACGGCATCGGTCCCGAGGTGGTGGCGGAGGGCCTCAAGGTCCTGCGCGAAGTGGTGTCCGAGGTCGAGACGACGACGTACGACCTTGGCGCCGCGCGCTGGCATCGCACCGGTGAGCTGGTCCCCGACTCGGTGATCAGCGAGCTGCGCGGGCAGGACGCGATCCTGCTCGGCGCCGTCGGCGACCCGAGCGTGCCGCCGGGCGTGCTCGAGCGCGGGCTGCTGCTGCGGCTGCGCTTCGAGCTCGACCACCACGTGAACCTTCGCCCGGTCCGGCTGTTCCCGGGCGTGAAGACGCCGCTGGGCGGCAGCCCGTCGATCGACATGATCGTGGTCCGCGAAGGCACCGAGGGCCCTTACTCCGGGGCTGGTGGCGCGCTTCGCAAGGACACGCCGCACGAGGTGGCCACGGAGGTCAGCGTCAACACCGCGTTCGGCGTCGAGCGGGTGGTGCGGGACGCGTTCCGGCGCGCCGCGGCCCGCGACCGCAAGCACCTGACGCTGGTGCACAAGACCAACGTGCTGACCTATTCGGGCTCGCTGTGGTCGCGCAAGGTCGAGGAGGTCTCCGGGGAGCACCCGGACGTGACCGTGGCCTACCAGCACGTGGACGCGGCCTCGATGTTCTTCGTGTCCGAGCCGTCCCGGTTCGACGTGGTCGTCACCGACAACCTGTTCGGCGACATCCTCACCGACCTCGGCGCCGCGATCACCGGCGGGATCGGCTTGGCCGCGAGCGGTAATCTCGACGTGAGCCGGGCGAACCCCAGCATGTTCGAGCCCGTGCACGGCAGCGCGCCGGACATCGCCGGCACGGGCCGCGCCGACCCGACCGCGACGGTGCTGTCGATCGCCCTCCTGCTCGACCACCTCGGGCACGGCGACCAGGCGCGGCGGGTGGAGGCGGCGGTGGCGTTCGACCTGGCCACCCGCGACCACGGCGACCCGGGCAAGACCGAGGCGATCGGCGCCAGGCTCGCCGCCCTCACCAGCCAGCACACCCCCGTCTAAGCCCCGTCCGGACCGGGTGGCGCGCCCGCCGCCGCGAATGAGATGGTAGTAGGACGTCCACATAAATCCCGGATCGCAGCACCGGATCGGGTCACAGCCGCCGAAGGAGTCGACCGTGCCCATCACGCCGACCAAGAAGATCTGGATGAACGGCACGCTCGTCGACTGGGACGACGCGACGATCCACATCCTCAACCCGACGCTCCACTACGGCTGGGGCGTGTTCGAGGGCATCCGTGCGTACGGGACGAGCCAGGGGACCGCGGTCTTCCGGCTGACCGATCACATCGCCCGGTTGTTCCGGTCGGCGAAGGTCTACTTCCTGGAGCCCGACTTCACCGAGGCCGAGATCGTCGCGGCGACCAAGGAGGTCGTCCGGATCGCCGAGGTCGAGTCCTGTTACGTCCGCCCGATCATGTATCTCGGCTACGGCGAGATGGGCCTCAACCCGCTGCCGAGCCGCACCGAGGTGGCGATCGCCTGCTGGCCCTGGGGTCTCTACCTCGGGCCGGAGGCGATGGCGAACGGCTGCCGGGCGATGACCTCGAGCTGGCAGCACATCAACCAGAACTCGATCGCGCCGCAGGGCAAGGGCACCGGGCAGTACGTGAACTCCTCGCTGTCCAAGGTCGCCGCGCTCAAGGCCGGCTACGACGAGGCGGTGCTGCTGTCCCCGGCCGGCAACGTCGTGCAGGGCACCGGCGAGAACATCTTCATCGTCAAGGGCCGCACGCTGATCACCCCGCCGATCCAGGAGGGCCTGCTGGCCGGCATCACCCGCGAGTCGGTGATGACGATCGCCCGCGACCAGGGCTACGAGGTGGTCGAGCACGCGCTGGTCCGGACCGACCTCTACATGGCCGACGAGGGCTTCTTCACCGGCACCGCGGCCGAGATCGTGCCGATCGCGTCGGTCGACGACCGCAACGTCGGCACCGGCAAGCCGGGCCCGATCACCAAGGAGCTCAGCGAGATCTTCTCCGCCGCGACCCGCGGCGAGGTCGACCGCTACAAGGAGTGGAACGAGCACGTCCGGGACTAAATCGGGCGACAGGGCCGGGATACTCGGGGTGTGTTGACCGACGTCTGGCCCCTGTTCGGGCTGGTGTTGCGCACCCCGCGGCTGGAGCTGCGGAGCCCCTCGCTCGAGCAGCTCGCCGCGCTCGCCGAGCTGGCCGACGAGGGCGTGCACGACCCCGCTGCGATGCCGTTCCTGGTCCCCTGGACGGACCTGCCGCCCGGCCCGCGCGGCCGGTCGGTCGTGCAACACCAGTGGCGTCAGTGGGGTGCGCTGACCCCGCAGCGGTGGACGCTGAACTTCGCGGTGCTGGCCGGCGGCGAGCCGGTCGGGATCCAGGACGTCGGCGGGACGGAGTTCGCGGTGAGCCGCGAGGTGCACACCGGCTCCTGGCTCGGCCGCCGGCACCAGCGCCGCGGCATCGGCACCGAGATGCGGGCCGCCGTGCTGCACCTGGCCTTCGCCGGCCTCGGTGCCGACTGGGCGGTCTCGTCCGCCGCGACCGACAACCCGGCCTCGATCGGCGTGTCACGCAAGCTCGGCTATGCCGACGACGGCATCCAGCTCGAGGTGGTGCGCGGACAGCGCCGGACCGAGCTGCGGTTCCGGCTCGACCGGCAGACCTGGGCCGCCCGGCAGACCGTGCCGGTACGGATCGACGGGCTGGAGCCGTGCCTCGAGCTGCTCGGCGCGGTCAACCCGGCTGCCGCCGGCGCCACCGCCTTAGCCGGGCCCGGTCGATGACGTTGTCCGCGGCCAGCAGCAGGAACAGCGGGTAGGCGCCGACGCTCGGGAAGACCAGCGTGAGCAGCAGGCTGATCACCAGGACCGTCGGCACGCCGATCGGCATCGGCTCGGTGCGCCAGCGGTCCGCCTCGGGGCCCTCGGCGAGCAGCTCCGGGTGCCGGCGACCCCACCACGACATCCCGGTCAGGCAGAGCGAGGACAGCAGCAGCACGGCCTCGTAGAGTGCCGGTGCTCCCCGGTCGTACTGGTTGCCGGTGATGAGCTGGGTGACGAACGGCAGCAGCACGATCGTGAGCAGCCACACCATGGTGAGCGGGAACAGCACGCCGTCGTACGCGTCGAAGTACTCCATCATGCGGTGGTGGGCGTTCCACAGCACCCAGATAACCACGAAGCTCAGCGCGAAGCTGCCGAACGCACTGCGGTTCTGCGAGAACACGTCGCCGACGCTCGTGTCCTTGCTGAGCTCGGAGGCGATCTCGGACAACGGCAGCACCAGCAGGGTGAGCGCGATCGCCGCCACCGCGTCGGCGAACGTGATCAGCCGTTCGAAGCCCCGTTCGGTTCGCACCGGGCCATTCTGGCCGCCGCGCGGCGATAATCCGGCGACGCCTGGCCGAGTCGGGAACCACCGCGTCGCGTTCGTCGTCCGGCCCGCGCCCGACAACTGTCCACAGTGGAGCCTGGGGCGTCGCACGGTTGGTCCCGGCCGCGCTGGGTACCCTGGCTCGGATGGCACCGCTGATCGGGATCTCCGGGTATGTCGAGCTGGCCCGCTGGGGTCCGTGGGACCGTGAGTCCACGGTGCTCCCGCAGGTGTACGTGACCGCGGTGCACGCCGCCGGCGGCCGCGCGGTGGTGATCCCGCCGTTCCCGGAGTACGTGGCGGAGCTGGTGGCCCGGCTGGACGGGTTGATCCTGGCCGGCGGCAGCGATCTCGACCCGGCCCTGTACGGCGCCGAGCCCGACCCGCGCACCACCGGGATCCGGCCGGCCCGGGACGCCGGCGAGGTGGCGTTGCTGCGCGCGGCGGTCGCCGCCGACCTGCCGACGCTGGGCATCTGCCGCGGCATGCAGCTCATGTCCGCGTGCGCGGGCGGCACGCTGGTGCAGCACCTGCAGTCGGAGGCGCATCGCGACACCGAGCCGGGCGTCTACGTCCGGCACGGGATCAGCACGGTCCCCGGCACCCGGCTGGCCGGCATCATCGGCGAGCGCTGCGAGGTGCCCAGCTACCACCACCAGGGGGTGGCCGACGCCGGCACGCTGACCGTCAGCGCGTACGCGTTCGACGGCGGGATCGAGGGCGTCGAGGACCCGTCGGCGCGGTTCCGGCTCGGCGTGCTCTGGCACCCGGAGCAGGGCACCGACCCCAGGCTGTTCGAGGCTCTGCTGGCCGCCTGAGCGGCTCGGTCGCGGCGGCTCAGTGGTGGCGGCCGCGCTCGTCGGGGTCGCGGCGCCGCCGGGACCCGCGGCGCAGCCAGTCGCCGCTGAGCACGAACTCGAGCATCAGCAGCAGCCCGATGGCGAGGGCGAAGACGGTCCAGTCGGCGTGGAGGTCGCGCCACTCCAAGTACGTGAGGACGAGCACGACGGTGAGCACGACCGCGAGCCAGTGCCGCATCCGGTCGCCGTGCTGGTCCCAGAGCCTCCGCAACACGGCGGCCTCCCTCGTCGGCGTCCCGACCGTCGTCAGTGTCTCAGAATCTGGAACCCGGTTCCCATCCGGCTCGGGCTGATCTATCGTGCTGGGCGTGCAGCACCGTGTGGTGATCATTATCACCTAGCGTGCCCGCGACATACCGCCGGCGCGCAGACCTCTCGCATCCGCGAGGGGTCTTCTTCTTTCCCGGGGAGATCCCATGCGCGACGATTCCTTCCACGTCTTCGACACCACGCTGCGCGACGGTGCGCAGGGGGAGGGCATGTCCTTCTCGGTCGCCGACAAGCTCGCGGTGGCGCGGCTGCTCGACCAGCTCGGGGTCGGTTTCGTCGAGGGCGGCTGGCCCGGCGCGCTGCCCAAGGACACCGAGTTCTTCGCCCGGGCCCGGACGGAGCTAAAGCTGGCCAACGCGAAGCTGGTCGCGTTCGGCTCGACCCGCAAGGCCGGCGCGCGGGCGGCGACCGACCGGCAGGTGCTCGCGCTGCGGGACGCGCAGACCCCGGTGGTCTGTCTGGTCGCCAAGTCCGACCTGCGGCACGTGCACCAGGCGCTGCGGACCACGCCGGAGGAGAACCTCGCGATGGTCGCCGACACGGTCGACTTCCTCGTCGCCGAGGGGCGGCGGGTGTTCCTCGACTGCGAGCACTTCTTCGACGGCTACGCCTACGACCGCGACTACGGGCTGCGGGTGCTGGAAGCCGCCTTCACCGCCGGCGCCGACGTCGGCGTGCTGTGCGACACCAACGGCGGGATGCTGCCGATGGGCGTGTCCCGGACCGTCGCCGAGGTGATCGAGCGGACCGGCTTCCGGGTCGGCATGCACGCGCAGAACGACACCTCCTGCGCGGTCGCCAACACCCTCGCCGCGGTCGACGCCGGGGCGACGCACGTGCAGGGCACCGCCAACGGCTACGGCGAGCGGCCCGGCAACGCGGACCTGTTCGCCGTGATCGGCGGGCTGGAACTGAAGATGGGCCGGCGGGTCCTGCCCGAGGGCTGCCTGCCGGAGATGATGCGCGTCGCGCACGCCATCGCGGAGATCGCCAACAAGGCGCCCAACCCGCAGCAGGCGTACGTCGGCGTGTCGGCCTTCGCTCACAAGGCGGGCCTGCACGCCAGCGCGATCAAGGTCAGCCCGGACCTCTACAACCACGTGGACCCGGCGCTGGTGGGCAACGACATGCGCATCCTCGTCACCGAGATGGCCGGGCGGGCATCGGTCGAGCTCAAGGGCAGGGAGCTCGGCGTGGATCTGTCCGCCCGGCCCGACGCGGTCGGCCGGGTGGTCGAGCGGGTCAAGGATCTCGAGGCCGACGGCTGGTCGTTCGAGGCCGCGGACGCGTCGTTCGAGCTGCTCGTCCGCAACGAGCTCGGCGAGCTCAGCGATCCGTTCACGCTCGAGTCCTACCGGGTGATCGTCGAGCGGCGGGAGGACGGTCGGGTGGTCAGCGAGGCGACCGTGAAGCTGCACGCCAAGGGGGAGCGCATCGTCTCCACCGGCGAGGGCAACGGGCCGGTCAACGCGCTGGACCGGGCGCTGCGCAGCGCGCTGGAGCCGTACCACCCCGGGCTGGCCGGGATGGAGCTGACCGACTACAAGGTGCGGATCCTGGACGGGCGGCACGGCACCGACGCGGTCACCCGGGTGCTGGTGGAGACCGGCGACGGACGGCGGGAGTGGACCACGGTCGGCGTGCACCCCAACGTCATCGAGGCGTCCTGGCTCGCGCTCGCCGACGCGGTCCGGTACGGCCTGCTGGCCTCGTAGCGGCACCGCCCGGGTGCGGTGTGCGGTGGTGCGGACGCGGAGCGCGCTCGCCGTGCCGGCCCCGGACCGACCGCCGGTACTGTGCCGCGCGTGGCGGAGCCTCCGAGACACCGGGCCGGCCGGCGACGGCCGGTGGTGCTGCTGGCCGGGGCGTTGACCGCGCTCGTCGCGGCCGGGGCTGGGCTGCTCGTTGCGGCGGTCCGGGACGGCGGCACGCCGGCGGCACTGGAACGGGCGGTGCCGTCGGTGACCGCGCCGGCCACCCGGGCGCCGGCCCGGCCTCCGCAGCCGGCCCCGGTCGCGGCAGGGGCGCTGCGGGCGGCGCCGGCCACCTCGCCGGCCGCCTCGCCCACCCCGCCGCCCGCCTCGACCCCGGCCTCCCGGGAGCGGCGGGCCGCGCCGGTCCCGACGACCAGGGCCGCCGCGGGCGCGACCCGCACCGGGACGGCGACGTTCTACACCCTCGCCAGCCTGCCGAACTGCGGCTACCCGGACGCCGCCACATCGGGGACGTACGTCGCGCTCTCGCCGGCCGACTTCGCCGGCTCCGCCGCCTGCGGCACGGTCTTCGACGTCACCGGTCCGAAGGGCACCGTGCGGGTGACGGTCGCCGACCAGTGCCCGGAGTGCGAGCCCGGGCACCTGGACCTGGCCGCGCCGGCCTTCGCCCGGATCGCCGAGCCGGTCGCGGGCGTCGTGCCGATCAGGTTCACCCGGGTGGTCGACCCGCCGACGCCGGGGCCGGTGCGGGTTCGGGTCAAGGAAGGCTCCTCCCGCTACTGGCTGGCGTTGCTGCCGATCGACACCGGCAACCCGCTGGCCTCGGTCTCGGTGCGGGGGACGGCGCTGGCGCGCACCGGCTACGGCTACTGGGTCGCGGACGCGGGCGCCGGGCCGGGGCCCTACCAGGTCCGGCTCACCGACGACCGCGGCCACTCCGCGACCGTGACGGTGCCACTCTCGGCCGGCGCGACCGTCTCGACCGGCGTACGGCTCTACTGACTACCGACCCACCGCGACGGTCGCGTGCAGCACGCAATGGTCGCTGCCGCGGAACGTGCAGTCCGTGTCGAACGCGGTCGTCGCCGTGCCCGGGCCGGTGAGGATGCGGTCGATCCGGATCAGCGCCACCCCGTGCCGGCGCAGCGACAGCGGTCCCCACGACGGGCCGGCGCCCCAGGCCACGTCGTGCGCGTCGCGCAGCCCGCGGGACAGCTCGGCGTTCGCCGGCTCCCGGTCGGTGACGTTGAAGTCGCCCACGAGCACGACCCGCTCGCCCGCGGCGACCCGCGCATCGACGAACGCCTTCACGTACGCGATCTCGGCGTCGCGCGGCCGGGCGTCCCAGTGCAGCGGGAACGTCGAGGACGGCGAAGCCTCTGCCGGCAGGGGGTGCGCCACCACGACCGTCAGCCGCCGCCCGTCGCCGAGATCGAGGCGGGCCCACAGCAGGCCGGATCCGGGCCGCCCCGACGGGTCCTCCCGCACGCCGGAGTCGATCAGGGGATACCGGGACAGCAGCCCGCGGTTCGCCTCCGGCACCATCAGCACGGTGCGGTAGCGGGCATGCAGGGTCGGGTCCGCGTTCAGTCGCGCCGCCTGCCGCGGGTTGACCTCGACCAGCCCGACCACGTCCGCGTCCAGCGACCGTACGGCGGCGACCACCCGCGCCGCCGGGTTGCGGATGTAGATGTTCCAGGACGCCACCCGGACCGGCACCGCGGCGGCCGGCGGCCGCGGCTGCGCAGCCGGCACCAGCGCCGGACCGAGATGCACCGCGAACGTCACCGCCGCCAGCACCAGCGCGATCACCAGCACCTGGTCCCGCAGCGCCCAGGCGAACGGCAGCAGCACCAGCAGCGGCAGGAACAGCCACGGCGCGAACACCTCGGTCAGTGCCAGCGGCCCGCTCCGCCGGGGCGCCGCCACCTGGACGAGGGTGAGCAGGACGAGCAGCACCGGGTACGCGGGCAGCAGCCAGCGCCGCACGCCGGAGCGGCGGCGGTCCGGGGCGGCGATGGCGGGACGCCGCAGGTTCCGATGCGCTCGCGGGGCGATGGTGGTCAGCCGGCGGGCGTGCGACCGGCCGGTGCGCGACCGGCCGCCGGATCCGGGCCGGCCCGCTCGGGGACCGACTCAGCGTCCGGCTCGGCGTCCGGCCGGTCGGCGACCGCGCAGCCGCCCTGCTGGCCGCACACGCAGCCGTCGCACCCGCGCTCCACCGGCGGGGCCGAGGGAGCCGGGCGCCGGCCCGCGGCCCACACCCGCAGCGTCACGCCGAGCACCATCAGCCCGGCCAGCAGCAGCGGCAGGGCCAGGAACCGGATCGTCGACTCGCCGCCGGTCGCCCAGGGGAGCACCCCGGCCAGCAGCATCGCGCCGGCCAGCGCCGAGAGCATCAGCACCGCGCGCCGCCGCGCCCTGTCCGCCGTCACCAGCGCAGTGTCCCACCACCGCTGCGCGCGGGCACACGTGCCCTCTGGTGCCGTCCCACCGCGCTCCGCCCGGGCGGGGCGCCCGCGGGTAGGGTCCAGCCGTGCGTATCGCCCGTTTCGCCACCCCAGCCGGCCAGGTCCGCTTCGGCAAGGTGGAAGGAGAGGCCGGCGCGCCGGTCGAGGCGCTGACCGTCGCGGCCATCGCCGAGCACCCGTTCGGCACGATCGAGCTGACCGGCGAGCGGTGGGCCCTGCCGGACGTCCGGCTGCTGGCCCCGCTGCTGCCGAGCAAGATCGTCGGCATCGGCAAGAACTACGCCGAGCACGTGGCCGAGATGGGCGGCGGTGAGGCGCCGGCGGCGCCGCTGCTGTTCCTCAAGCCGCCGACCGCCGTGATCGGCCCCGGCGACGCGATCCGGCTGCCGGTCGACTCCGACGAGGTGCACTTCGAGGGCGAGCTCGCGGTGGTCATCGGCGCGCTCGGGGCGCGCGAAGTGGCGCGGGAGCGAGCACTCGACACGCTGCTCGGCTACACGATCGGCAACGACGTCACCGCGCGCGACCAGCAGCGGAACGACGGCCAGTGGACACGGGCCAAGGGGCACGACTCGTTCTGCCCGCTCGGGCCCTGGATCGAGGCCGTGCTCGACCCGTCCGACCTCGCCCTGCGCACCGAGCTGGACGGCCAGGTCAAGCAGGACTCGCGGACGTCGCTGCTGCTGCACGACGTGGCCACGCTGATCTCGTACGTCTCGCACGTCATGACGCTGCTGCCCGGCGACATGATCCTCACCGGCACACCGTCCGGCGTCGGGCCGATGACCGCCGGGCAGACCGTGTCGGTGACCATCGAGGGCATCGGCACGCTCAGCAACCCGGTCCGGGCGCGATGACCGGGCCGGTCCGCACCCGCTTCGCCCCGTCCCCGACCGGCGACCTGCACGTCGGCAACGTCCGCAGCGCGCTCTACAACTGGGCATTCGCCCGGCACAACGGCGGCGTGTTCGTGCTGCGGATCGAGGACACCGACGCCGCCCGCAGCACCGAGGAGTCCTCCCGCGGCGTCGTCGAGCAGATGAGCTGGCTCGGCCTCGACTGGGACGAGGGACCCGAGGTCGGCGGGCCGTACGCGCCGTACGTGCAGACCGGCCGGCTGGAGCTCTACCGCGACGTGGTCGCGAGGCTGCGCGAGGCCGGCTACGCCTACGACTCGTACTCCACCGACGACGAGGTGAAGGCCCGCCGGGCCGCGCGCGGCGACAAGACGCAGGGGTACGACAACTACGACCGCGAGCTCACCGACGCGCAGGTGGGCGCGTTCCGGGCGGAGGGCCGCACGCCGGTCGTCCGGTTCCGGATGCCCGACGAGCCGATCGTGTTCGAGGACATGGTCCGCGGCGAGGTGCGGTTCGAGCCCGGGAACGTGCCGGACTACGTGCTGGCCCGGGCCGACGGCAGCCCGCTCTATCCGCTCACCAACCCCGTCGACGACGCGGTCATGGGGATCACGCACGTGCTGCGCGGTGAGGACCTGCTGCCGTCAACACCGCGGCAGATCCCGCTGCACGCGGCGCTGCGCGCGCTCGGCATGGCGTCCGGGCCGATGCCGCGGTTCGGGCACCTGCCGATCGTGCTCGGGGAAGGCCGGCGGCGGATCTCCAAGCGCAACACGCCCGAGGCGTCCCTGCGGCAGGTCAGGGCCGAGGGGTTCCTGGCCGAGGGCATCCTCAACTACCTCGCGCTGCTCGGCTGGTCCCCGGGCGGCGACCAGGAGCTGTTCACGCTCGACGAGATGGTCGCCGCGTTCAGTGTGGAGAAGATCAACCGCAACCCGGCGACGTTCGATCTGAAGAAGCTCACGGCGATCAACGGGGTGAAGATCCGCTCACTCGAGCCGGGCGAGTTCGTCAAGCGGCTGCTGCCGTTCCTGGTCCGCCGCGGCCTGCTGGACTCGCCGGTCAGCGACGCGCAGCTGGAGCTGGTGGCGGCGGCTGCGCCGCTGGTGCAGGAGCGGTCCGCGACCCTGGTCGAGGCGGCCGACCTGCTCGGGTTCCTGCTCGTGCCCGACCACCACTTCTCGGTCGATCCCGCCGCCGCGACGAAGGTGCTCACGCCGTCGTCGGCGCCGGTGCTCGACGCGGCCGTGTCCGTGCTCACCGACCTGGCGTCCTGGACGGCCGAGGACGTGCAGGAGACGCTGCAGGCCGCGCTGGTCGACGGGCTCGGACTCAAGCCGCGGGTCGCGTACGGGCCGGTGCGGGTGGCGGTGACCGGGCGGACCGTGTCGCCGCCGCTGTTCGAGTCGATCGAGCTGCTCGGCCGCGAGCGGACGCTGGAGCGGCTGCGGGCCGCGCGGGCCGGTTTGGGGGCAGCTCCGGGCATGGTCTAACATCGACATCCGGCGCGCCGGGCAGGTGGGCGCGCTGAATGGGGTATGGGGTAATTGGCAGCCCGACGGATTCTGGTTCCGTTAGTCTAGGTTCGAGTCCTGGTACCCCAGCGCCATCGCAAGACCCGCACGGCCCCGTCGTCTAGAGGCCCAGGACGCCGCCCTCTCAAGGCGGTAGCGCCGGTTCGAATCCGGTCGGGGCTACATCCCTGGCATTCCCCTGCTCACCCTTCTGGGGTGAGCCGGGGGGATTTCGCTTTGTCTTGTCCAGCGCGCACCCCCGCCGCGAGCGGCGGGGACCCCCGCCCGCTGGACCCGGCCACCCTTCGGGCGGCGGCCGGGCCACCCTTCGGGCGGGTCGTGGGCCGGCCACCCTTCGGGCGGCGGCCGGGCCCCCCTTCGGGCGGGTCGTGGGCCGGCCACCCTTCGGGCGGCGGCCGGGCCCCCCTTCGGGCGGTGGTGGGCCGGCCACGCTTCGGGCGGGGGCCGGGTCACGCTTCGGGTGGGGGCGGGCCACGTTTCGGGCGGGGGGCGGGCCGGTCTTCGGGGAATGGTGTGCGGTTGGGGGCGTTGACATGGGGGAGGCATTCGGGGGGCGGGTCGGTCGTTTGGTGGCGGGGTTCCCGTATCGTCGTCACCGGACCGGAGCCGCCGGCGGGTTCGGGGTCCGGGTGAGAGCCCTGCTGAGACCGGCTGCGTAGATCTTCGGAGATCCGCAGGTCGACTCGGCACTCGACGTATGTGGCTCTCGGCCCGGGACGTTTCGCGCCCGGCCGGCGGGACGATGCGGCATGCTTCCGCGGCGACCGTGCCGCGGTGTCCAGAGGAGGAGTCTGTGGCTCGACCAGGCCAGCGCCGTGCCGGCGTTCGTCGTGGCGCCCCGCGGAAGCAGCCACCAGCGCGCCACCGCGGCGACGTCGTCTCGGTGCTTGCCCGGACCGTCCGCGAGATCGAGGCGGCTGTCCGGCGCGGCCGCGTGACACCTGGCCTGCGCGCCAGGTTCCAGGCCGTCGCCCTGGTGCTGCGTGACGAGCATGCCCGCGTCCGGGCCATGCCCGGAAGCGACAGTCATCGGGCTGAGCAGCTCAAGCGCCTGGACGGCATCGCGACCATCCTCGCCCGGACCGCCGTCCGGGACCCGGGGCTGCTGGCCTTGCTCGCCGAGGACTCCGACGTCTCGGACGCCGCCAGGTCGCTCAAGCAGGAGATGCTGCGGGAACTCGGCATCGAGCCGGCGCCGGAAGAGGTCACGCCGCCGGAGACCGCGGCCGCTCCCGCCGGCACGGAACGACGGGTCGTGCCGCGGTCGGTGATCTCCGGCCAGCTGGCGAACCCCTTCCTCGCCCCCGACTTCTCCGCCGTTCCGCAGCGCACCTCCCGTCCGCGCCGGCTGGCCGGCTGGGAACTGCTCGGCCCGCTGCTGAGTTCGTTCGAGCGCGCCGCCGGGGGAGCCCCGGCAAGCATGGCGCTCCCGGCGCCGACGGCACGGTTCACCCCGGCAGGCCAGGAGCTGATGCCGCACCAGGGGGAGCTGGTCGCCGCGGCCGCTGCCGGCCACCGGACGTTCCTGCTCGCCGACGAGCCGGGCCTGGGCAAGACGGCCCAGGCGCTGCTCGCAGCGGAAGCGGCGAACGCCTACCCGCTGGTGGTCGTCGTGCCGAACGTCGTCAAGATCAACTGGGCCCGTGAGGCGGCCCGCTGGACGCCGCGCCGCGCGGTCACGGTGGTGCAGGGCGACGGCGAGACCGTCGACGGCTTCGCCGACATCGTCGTGCTCAACTACGAGCTGCTCGACCGCCACCTGGGCTGGCTCGGTGACTTCGGTTTCCGCGGGATGGTGGTGGACGAGGCGCACTTCATCAAGAACAAGGCTTCGCAGCGCTCCCAGCACGTCCTCGCGCTCTCCGACCGCATCCGGTCCCGCACGGTGCGGCCGCTGCTGATGGCGCTGACCGGCACCCCGCTGATCAACGACATCGACGACTTCCGGGCGATCTGGCAGTTCCTCGGCTGGATCGACGACAGCCAGCCCATCGGCGACCTGCTGGACGCGCTCGAGGACACCGGGCTGACGCCCGCCGACGGCGGCTTCTACGCCGCGGCCCGGCAGTGCGTGATCGACCTCGGCATCGTGCGCCGCCGCAAGGTCGAGGTGGCCGCCGACATCCCCGCCCGCCGCATCGCCGAC
>Ga0308175_100001463_pt1 | contig 15969 bp, 15 predicted proteins | sample PhyCR1_3_FD_203893 | JGI IMG/M metagenome (GOLD analysis project Ga0308175, IMG submission 203893) | Soil microbial communities from UC Gill Tract Community Farm, Albany, California, United States - DLSLS.C.R1 | ecosystem: Environmental > Terrestrial > Soil > Agricultural land | place: USA...
GCCGATCCGGCCAGTACTCGTCCCACACCTTCGGGCCGACCATCCGCTTGATCTCCCAGTCGTGCATCCGGCGGTGCAGGCCGAGCGCGATGACGATGTGGACGTCGTCGACCCCGTGATCGGCGAGCATCTCGCACACGATCTCGAGCACGAGCTGCCGGACATCCGGCGTGCGCATGATCGGCAGCGGCATCGAGATGTCGTCGACTGCGATCGTGACCTTCATGCCGGGCCGCAGCATCGCGTGCAGCGGCTCGGAGTCCTCGGGGTGATTGAGCGCGTAGCGGATCGCCGCCCTGGGGTTGGCGACCGCTGTCATCGGCCGCTTGGGATAGATCACGCGCGTGCCGACCGGCAGATCCTCGATCAGGAGGTTCTCGCCGTAGAACATGATGCGCGGCGCCGAATCGGTGTCGATCGTGACGATGTGCTCGCGCGGGTGGCTGCGGGTCTTCGGGCGAATGGCGCGCATGTCGGTTTCCTTGGCGATCCTTTTCGGGAGTCCTACTCGGGCTGTGTGGGGCGCCCACGGATGCGCCGGACCGGCGCGAGGCCTTGCGGGCGGCGCGCCACCGAGCGAGCGGGTTCTTCGTCGAGATCGAGCACCGGCCAGTCGTAGGAGCGGGCCAAGGAGCGCAATCGTAAATCAGGGTTACAGGCCGTCGGATGCCCGACAACCGCGAGCATCGGATAGTCGCTGAAGCTGTCGCTGTACGCCCACGACTCCGCGAGATCGATCGCGTGCTGCTTCGCGTACGCGCGCATGATGTCGGCCTTGGTCGCGCCGGCGACGAACGGCTTCTTGAGCTTGCCGGTCGCGTAGTTATCGACGAACTCGAGCTGGTTGGCGATCACGTCGTCGACGCCGAGGTAGCGGGCGAGCGGCCGCATCGTGAAGTCGAGCGCGCCCGAGACCAGGACCTGACGGACCCCGGCCCGCCGGCTCTCCTCGATCAAGTCCTTCGCCCGGGGGTAGATGTTCGGCCGGATCACGTCCTCGAACAACTCCTCGGACAGGACCACCAGCCGGTCCTCGCTCGCGCCCTCGTACGATCGGTAGAAGATCTCGTTGAACCACTTGCGCGACAGCTTGTCCGCGGCCCAGAACACCGGGATCGACAGCGCCGTCTTGACCGTGTTCCTGGCGCTGACCGCGAGCGACGCGTGTCTCGACGCGTAGAACGCGAACGCGTGCACGATGTTGATCTTGATCAAGGTTCCGTCGACGTCATAAAACGCCGCGGAATTCGTGTACTTCGGCTGAGGCTGCATCGCCGGGAGTTGGTGCACTCTGGCGCAGGCATTACGGCGCTGTCAATGGTACGGATGTACGAGGCATGCACGTCCCGACCTGGCTCACCCTCGGCATCGCCCTCGTGGTCTGCGGGTTCGGTCTGTACCGGATCAGCCTCGCGTTCCGGTCCGACAGGTCCGGTGAACCAGATCAGGGCCGCACGAGGCGAGGCTTCTATGCGATGGGGAAGCGAACCCACTTCCTGATCGGCGTGATCTACCTGCTGCTCGGCGGCGCGCTGATCGCGACCTCGTACGGCTTCAACCCGTTCAGTAACATGTTCGGGCGCCGGACCGAGCCGGCCAAGGACACGCCCCCGGCGAAGGGCGGCGCCCCCGTCGATCAGCTGCCCCAGAAGCCGTGATCGCTCGAGCCTCGGACGCTCCCAGCAGCTGACGCTGTAAAATCATGCATTTCGGCTGGCACGGCGAACGCAAGGCGGTCGTCGCCGAGATGCCGATGCTATGCTCATCTTCATGGTCGAGGGGCCCAGCCGTGCCAGGGGAGTCCCAGCGCTGTCACGGTTCGAATACGACAACCTGGTCGATATCGGCTGGATCGCCGATCAGCGAATCGAACTCTTGCGCGGGACGCTCGTCGACGTGAGCCCACAACGCTGGCCACATGCCGCTGCGGTCGAGTTCCTCAACGAACAGCTCGTGCTGCAGATCGCGGGGCGCTATGCCGTCCGCCCGCAGCTGCCGTTCGCCGCCGACCACTGGTCCGAGCCCGAGCCCGATCTCGCGGTCGCGCACAAGGAGCCGCTGCGCCAGGACCACCCGGGCGAGCTGCTGCTGGTGATCGAGGTCGCCGACGCATCGCAGCCCATCGACCGCGGGATCAAGCACACGATCTACGCGGAGGCCGACGTGCCCGAGTACTGGATCGTGGACCTCTCCCGGATGACCGTCGACGTCCACACCCAGCCCAAGAACGGCCGTTATGCCAGCGTCCGGACATTCCGCGATGGTGACGTGTTGCGTCCATCGCTCGTGCCCGGTGTTGCAATTCACGTCGCCGAGATCCCGCGCTAGCTGATCCGCGACCCGGTCCCGCGAGGGAAGCGTCGGCCACGTCTGCGCGCCGACGCTCAAGCGGCGCGCAGGGAGCATGGCGCGGTCGCGCATCCTCAGAGGATCTGCAAGCGCCGGCTGTGCTCGGCTTGCTCGCCGATGTACGCGAGCACGTGGGGGTGGGTCATAATGACCTCGCGGAACACCGCGGCAGGCAAGCACAGCGCGAGGGCCTTGCCGCGCGCGACGACGTCGCTCCTGAAGGCGTTGCCGGACAAGAGGGCGGTCTCGCCGATCAGGTCACCGGGGCCGAGCTGTGCCACGGCGGACTTGCTGCGCATGACGAGGAACTGCCCGGCGAGCACGATGTAGAGCCCGTCGGGGTGCTGGCCGGTCCCGAGCAGGATCGTCCCGGCGTCGATCTCGAGGAACTTGAACTTGCCGGCCAGCTCGCGGCGCTGCGCGTCGTCGAACGGCTGGAACAGCGGGCTGGTCCGCATCCAGCGGTCGACCAGCCGATCGCGAACGAACCGCAGGACGGCACGCAGCACGTCGCCGTGGTTCGCGAGCACGCGCGACAGCATGTGGCGATCGATGCGCAGGAGCTCGGACGCCGCAACGCCGATGACGGTCGCCGAGCGCGGCTGGTCGGTCATGAGCGCGACCTCGCCGATGAACGCACCGGGCCCGAGCCGGGATACTTCCGCGCGCGGCGGCCCCCTGGTCTCGACCGCGACCTCGCCCTCGACGATCACGTAGAGCGCGTCGCTCGGGTCACCTTCGCGAAACAGCGGCTCGCCGCGTTCGAGCGCCACGAGCTGGAGGTTCTCGACCAGCGCCTGGAGCGCGTCGCTGGGCATCCCGGCGAACAGCGGCGTGGCCGCCAGCGCCCGGGCCGCCGCGGCCCCGATCCGGCGGGGCTGGGGCAGCGGGATCTCCTCGAGATCGGCCAGCACGAGCTCGGTCTCCGAGGCGTCGCGATCGCGGCTCGCGTCCTGGGCCGGGGACTCCGCCGGCAAGGGCATCGTGCGATCGACATCGGTGGGGGTGTGATCGAAGTCCTCTTCATCGATCGGGATCACGTGGATCCCGGGATCTCCGTCCTCCCGCAGGTGCGAAGCGGGCACCTCGGTCTTGAGGTCGACGGTGTCGAGCGCGGCGCCGAGCGACAGCGCGACCGGCCGGCTCCGGGTCCGCGAGACCGCGGGCGTCGGCGGCGCGGTCGGCGGCCGGGATCGCCGATCGTCGCCGGCGGTCTGGTCCGGCTCGCCCATGCGGCCCCGGCGCAGGGCCGCGACGCTCGGGTTCTCGTGCAAGGCGGGGTTATTGTCGGCCATGCTGGCGACGCGGGTCTGGGCGGCGCCGATCTGCTCGTTCATCTCGGCCAGCCGGCGCAGCGTTCCGGCGTGGTCCGGATCGATCTGCAGGATCACCTTGCAGACGGCGATCGCCTGGACCAGGAAACCGTTCTGCGCGTAGCGCTCGGCCGAGCGCTCGAACGCCGCGATCGCGTTCGAGTTGTTGCCGAGCCGGCGATACACCTCGCCCGCACGCTTGGCCCACTGGGCATCGCCCGATTCGAGCCGCTCGAGCTCCAGGTAGGCCGCGAGCGCGCGCTTGTGCTTTCCGGCGGCGACCGCGGCCGCAGCTTCGTCGCGCAGTGCTCGGCCATCCTTCGCCATCGCGCGATGCCAACTATAGATCGGAAACCCCGAACCCGCCGATCGAGCGGGTCGGCCTAGTGCTCGCCGGCTTCCCCGAGCACATCGCGCGCGCCCCGCAGGTCGGTCTCGGCGGCGAGCCGCCACAGCTCGTCGTCGGGGTGCTTGGGCGCCGCGAGCGACGCGCGGTACTCGATCACCGCCTTCTTGAGATAGGCGACGGCGCGGACGCGCAGGGTGCGGCGCAGGCCGGCGGCGACCGCCGGATCGAGCTCGGGCGGCAGCTCGAACAAGAGGCCCAGGGCCAGATCGTGATAGAGGCTGCCGGCGCGATAGCTCGCGGCGATCTGGGCGAGACCGCCGTGCTCGGCGACGGCGCGATACTTCTGGACGACGTCCTCGGTCGCGTCTTCCTTGAACCGGATCGAGCTCGACAGCGCCTCGATGATCGGGCGCGGCCGGAGCTTGTGGACCTGCTCGAGCGCGCGCTCGGCGGCGGCGAACGCGCTGGCGACGCCGGGCGGCACGCCGGGGAGCGGGGTCCCGAGCCGCGGGCCGCGGAGATCTCCGGCCCCGGCCGCGGCGACGACATCGGCCTCGAGTTCGGCCACGCCTTCGGCGATCGCGACATCGCTCGGGGCGAGCGCCGATGCGCGGGCGACCAGATCGAGCGCGTGGCGGCTCTTGCCGGTGCGCGCCTCGAGCTGCGCCAGGTGGAGCGCGGCGCGGGCGGCGAGCGGCGGCAGCGTATCGCTCGCCGCGAGCACGCGCTCGAAGCCGGCGCGCGCCGCGCCGAGATCCCCGGTCAGCTCGGCGAGCACGGCATCGCCGAACGCGGGCGCTGCGCCGTCGAGCTCGGTGGTGACGCCGCGCGCGGGATCGGCGGCCACGCGCTCGGGCGCCCGGGCCTCGGCCGGCCGGGGCCGCGGCCGCGCATCGTCGCCACACGCCACGAGCACGGCGCCCGCCGCGAGCCCGAGCCCGAGCACGAGCACGAGCCGGGAGAGCCATCCGAAAACCGGCGCTGCGCCGGCACCAGAGCGGGTCCCGCCGGAAGGTGGGGTCTCTGATGCCGGCGCCATCGCCTCGCCCATCTCATTGGTAGCAAACCGCGCGCGCCGAAGTTTCGTGACGATGTCGCCGGGCGTCACGACCTCGCAAAACCTTGTCACGAAGTTGTCATCGATCGAGAGGGGCCCTTCCCGGCGATTGGCGACTGGCCCGGCGAAGCCGGGCGGATCATTCACGACTGGCGACCGCGCGTTGCGTCGCGCGGCCCTGCACCTGATCGATCTGTGCCCACTTGGGCCCCTCGCCTCTCGGTCATCGCCCCGATCCGCCGGTCGCCCACCTCACCGCATCGCGAGGAATATCGAGCTTGTAGCCAGCCCCGTGGACGGTCACCAGCCACCTGGGCTTGTCGGGCTCGTCCTCGAGCGCGCGCCGGAGCTTGACCAGGTGGTTATCGACCGTGCGGGTGTTGGGGTAGTCCTCGTAGCCCCACGCCTCGTCGAGCAGGACCTCGCGGCTGACCACCTCCCCCGGGCGCCTCGCGAACACCTTGAGGATCGCGAACGCGCGGCTCGGCAGCTCGATGCGCTTGCCCGCGCGCTGCGCCACCTGGCCGGCGAGATCGATCTCGATGCCGCCGAACGAAAGCCCGGTCGGTTCGGGCGCGTCGCCGTGGGCGCGCCGCAACACCGACGCGACCCGCGCGAGCAGCTCCATCAGCGAGAACGGCTTGGTCACGTAGTCATCGGCGCCGAGCTCGAGGCCGCGCACGCGATCGAGCTCCGCGCCGCGCGCCGACAGCATGATCACCGGCACCCGGCGCGATGCGCCGCGGCTCGCGCGGATCCGCCGGCAAACCTCGAAGCCATCGAGATCGGGCAACATGACGTCGAGCACGACGAGGTCGTAGCGCCCGCCGATCGCCTTGTCGGCGCCCTCGCCGCCCCGCCCGACGGCGTCGACCTGATAGCCCTTCGCCGTGAGCGTGTCCTCGAGCCCCATGCGGATCGACGGATCGTCCTCGACCACCAGGATCCGGGTCACGACGTCTCCTGCCCGCCGGTCACGCGCGGCAGCCGGATCGTGAACGTGGCGCCTTCCCCGACGGTCGACGCGACCTCGACCGTGCCGCCGAGCGCCTCGATGTGGCGCTTGACCAGCGCGAGCCCCAGGCCCGTACCCTCGACGCCGGAGCGATACGCCTCCGGCGCGCGGTAGAACTCGCGAAAGATCCGCGCCTGCTCGGCCGGCGGGATCCCCGGCCCATGATCGCGCACCGCGAGCCACGCCGAAGCGGCGTCGGCGTCGACCCGGATCTCGATCGGATGTACGGCCCCACCGTACTTCGCCGCATTCGCGAGCAGGTTGAGCACGGCGCCGACGATCACGTCGTGATCGACCTCCACCTCGGCGTGCATCGCCTCGGGAGACACCGTGATGGCGAGCGGATTGCGCCGGCTGGTCTCGGGATCGCGCAGGGCCTCGAACGTGGTCACCGCGTCGCGCACGAGCTGGCCGATGCCCTGGCGAAGCTGCGTGTAGCGCCGGGTCCCCTTCTCGATCTGCGCGTAGTCGAGCAGGTTCGCGATCAGGAGCCCGAGGCGCTGGCTCTCTTGCACGATCACGCCATGATAGCGCGCCATCTTCGCGGGATCGCCCTGCGCGACCCCCTGCTCGAGCATCTCGGCGAACATCCGGATCGACGTGAGCGGCGTCTTGAGCTCGTGCGAGACCGTCGAGACGAAGTCGCTCTTGAGCTGCGCCAGCTCGCGCGCCCGCGCGGCCCCGCGGATCGTCGCCACGAGGCCCAGCCCGAGCGCGATCGCGAGCGCGGAGGTGTACATCACGTGGCGCTTCGAGCGCTCGCGGATCACGGCATCGAGCGGATCCGGATCGCCGAGCGGGTTGACGATCACCACGCTCAGGTGCGGCAGCGCGGCGCCGAGCGGCACCTGCTGGATCGTGCGCAGCTCCGGCCCGGGGGAGGTGCCGGGCGCAAGGACCAGCGGGCGGGCCCCCACGGCGACGCTGGCGGCGCTGGTGCCGCCCGGCTCGGCCGGATCACCGGCGGCAGCCTCGAGCATCGGCGCATCCACGGCGAACCCGATCACGCCGCCGTCGGCGCGCCGGCGATAGATCAGCGTACGCCCCGGCTCGCGAGCCGCCGCCCTGCCACGCCACGCCGGGGTCGCGGTGCGCACGATCTCGGCGAGATCATCGGTGAGCCCGACCGCGGCGCGCGCCTGGCCCCGGATCTCGAGGATCTGCGCATCGATCCGTGCGAGCCGCGGCGCCTGATCGGGCCCCAGGGCGCTCGGCAGCCGCGCCCGAACGTGCGCCAGGACGCCGATCTGGACGACCGGGGCGAGCGGGTACTTGCCGGCGAGCACGTCGTCCGCGACGGCCAGCAAGGCCTCGGCTGTGGCCCCGGGTCTGGCGTCGGCCCTGGCGTCGGCCCTGACCTCGGCTCTGACCTCGGTCCTGGCATCGGGTGGGCCACCTGGCCCCGCGGCCTCGGCGCGCAGCGTCGCGACGATGAGCCGCACCGGGATACCCTCGAAGCTGCGGTCGCCGAACCGCTGCTCGAGCTCGGCGAGCGCCTCGCGGGCGCGGCCATCCTCGAGCCGTCCGAGCACACGGGCGAGCCCGAGCAGCGCCACGGGCCCGGTGTCGGCGAACGCGGCGAGCGCGGTGTACTGGCGCCGGGCCTCGACCCAGTTCGCCCCGGCTTCGGCCCGCTGCGCCGCCGCCAGCCGCGCGATGCGCGATTGCCGCGTCGACAGCTCGTGCACGCAGTCCTCGAGCCGGCCGCCCGTGCAGCCCGCGCCGCGCTCGAGGCCGCCGCCCAGCTCGGCCGTGGGCGGTGCATCATGGGGCACCTGCAGGTGCCCGCTGGCGTCGATCCAGAACCAGTAGCGCGCGAGCGGCGCCGCCACCGTGCGCTGGCCGGCGGCCAGCGTCCGCTCGATCGCATCGAGCGCCTCGTCGACGGTGTGGGAGATCCGGCCCGCGATGGCCAGCGCGGCCTGGCGCTGGCGTTCGTTCTGGGCCGAGACCGCCCCGCGTTCGTCGCGGTACGATACCGCGCCGAGATAGGCGATCCCCCCTGCCGGCACGATGAGCGCCGCGATTGTCAGCACGTAGACCCACGCGCGGCGCGATCTCACCATCCCGAGCATAGCGCGTTGCGGCGCGAGCGACGGATCGCTATGGTCCGCGCCTGCCATGCCGCAAACGCTGATCGTCGTGCCGACGTACAACGAGCGCGACAACGTGCGCGGGACCGCCGAGCACCTGCTCGCCGCGCTGCCGGGGGCCGAGCTGCTATTTGTCGATGATAACTCGCCAGATGGCACCGGGACGGTGCTCGATGAGCTCGCCGCCGCCCAGCCCCGCGTCCACGTGATGCACCGCGCCGGCAAGCTCGGCCTGGGGACCGCCTACATCGAGGGCTTCGGGTGGGGCCTCGCGCGCGGCTTCGACTACCTGTTCGAGATGGACGCCGACGGCAGCCACGACCCGAAGTATCTCCCGCAGATGCTCGCCCTCGCCGAGGATGGCGCCGATGTCGTCGTCGGCTCGCGCTACGTCCCGGGCGGCGGGACCCAGAACTGGGGGATCGGCCGCAAGATCCTGTCCCGCGGCGGCAGCCTCTACGCGCGAACGGTCCTCGGCGTCGAGCTCCGGGACGTCACGGCGGGGTTCATCGCCTGGCGGCGTGCCGCGCTCGAGGCGATCGATCTATCGACGATCACATCGAATGGCTACAGCTTTCAGATCGAGATGAAGTACCGCGCGCTCCAGAAGCGGCTGCGGGTCATCGAAACCCCGATCGTGTTTGTCGACCGACGTGTAGGTCAATCGAAGATGTCACGCGCGATCTTCATCGAGGCGCTGGTCAAGGTCTGGGGGCTGCGGTTCAAAAAACCGTGACCCGGTCGAAGATCGTTCGTTATGTGAAGCAAACCTGTCCCCAAACTGGCGCACGGCCGGAACGATTGATACCGTTGGCCGAAGTCGTCGATGGTGATCCTGAAGCTCCGAATTCGGACAGCAGAGGAGTGGCGAGAGCTCGCTCCCAGCGACTCGGCCGCAGATCCCGTGTTTGTGCCGACCACCGATGAGCTCGAGGCTCAGCAGCCCGTGATCATCGAGGTGTCGTCCCAGCTCTTGCCCAACAAGGTGCTCGTTCGCGGCACCGTGCAGAGCTGGCGCCCCGCGCTGCCACGCATGCGTGTCCGCGCCGGCGCGACGATCGAGCTCGCGCCCGACGAGCAAACCAAGCTCACGTTCCTTCACGAGGTGTTCTCCGGCAAGCGGACCGACGTTCAGCGTCGCCGCCACCACCGGTTGCCCGTGTCGGTCGCGGTGCGGTACCGGCTCGCGAACAGCTCGAACTTCGTCGATTGCGCGATCAGCGAGATCGGCGTCGGGGGCGCCCTGCTCACCACGGTGGAGCCGCTGCCGATCGACACCGAGCTGACGCTCGAGGTCACGCCGCCGGGCGCCGCCGCGCCGATCGCGATCGCCGGGCGCGTCTCGTACCACGTGCCGTCGGGCGGCACCGGGCTGCGCTTCGTCAGCCGCGATGGCGACGGCGACCGGCGGCTCCGCGAGCTGATCCGCCGGCTCCGCGCGTCGTGAAGCGGCCGGCCCGCTCGACGAGCGCCGGGCGTTCCGGGCGTGCCGAACGAACCCTGGGCACGCGGTCCGCCTCCGACGCGGTCACCGCGGTGCTCGCGCTCCATGGCATCTCCGATCAGGTGCGCGCCGGGCGCGTCCTCACCGAATGGAGCGACCTGGTCGGCCCGAAGATCGCTCAGCGCACCCGCCCCGAGGGCGTCACGGATCGCACCCTGTGGGTCGAGGTCGCGACCAGTGCGTGGATGCACGAGCTGAACCTGATGCGCCCGCAACTGCTCGAGGGGCTGATCAAGCGGCTCGGTAACCCCCGGGTGTTCGACGAACTCAAGTTTCGCCTGGTCGGCCGCCATCGCCGCGAGCCCGTGACGCTGCGCGCCGCCCGAAAGCCGGCCCCGCCGCCGCCCCCGATGCCGCTGCCTGCCACCGGCGCGACCCGCGAGCGCATCGTGCGCGAAGCCAGCGCGGTCGACGACGACGAGCTCCGCGAGCTGATCGCCCGGGTCCGGATCACCCACGATCGCTAGCCAGCCCAGCTCAGTCACCCGCGACGTCGAGCGAGACCAAGCGCGCTGAGCTACGCGCGCCGCGCGTCGCGCGCGATCTGGCGCAGGCGCAGAGAAATTTGTTCCATCTGGTCGCCAGCGAGTCTTCGACCTGATCCGACAACCAGCGCCTGGGGGTACGATGCTCCGAGGTGGATGTCCGGGCAGCGGTTCGTCTACGATAGCGAGCGGCAGCGACACGAGAGGTTCGTCGGCCGCGCGGAGCTGCTCGCTCGGCTCGACCGGCTGCTGGTCGACCCCGGCGCCGATTGCTGGGTCGTCGTCACCGGCGGCCCGGGGATGGGCAAGAGCGCGATCCTGACCACCTGGCTGGCCCGGCAGGAAGCGGCCGGCGCCGCGGTCCCGCATCACTTCATCCGCCGCGGCGCGTACGACTGGGACGATCCTTCGCAGCTCGTCGGCTCGCTGGTGGCGCAGCTCGAGGAGCGCTTCGAGCTGCACGAGCCCTCGGCGTCCGCGGATCAGACGCTGAAGGTCTGGCAGCTGGCGAGTGGGCGCGTGCTCGCCACCCTCGAAGGCGACCGTAATCATCGCCAGAGACCGCGCCAGCGGCGTCTGGTTTCTGGACATGCCGCCGTCGTACTGCAACGCGGAGCCATCCCGCATGCGCGAGGGCATGCACCGCGTACCAGCAGCTAGCGCAGCGCACGTCGCCACACGCACGAGGCCGGTGATGGCCAAGCACACCCTCCTGTTTCTGGCCGCCAATCCCCACGGAACCGATCCGCGCTCGCTCGACCGCGAAGCGCGCGCGATCCAGGTAGAGCTCGAGCGTAGCAGGCATCGCGATCGCTTCGAGCTCGTCACCCGGTGGGCCGTGGAGCCGCTCGATCTGCTCCGCGAGCTACGCAAGCTCCGGCCCACGGTGGTGCACTTCAGCGGTCGGGGCGGCCAGCTCGTGCCGAGCGCGCATCACGCCAGCGGGACGCCCAGCCGGGATGTGGTCGGCGAAGACCGCCGCGACCGCGAAGCCACCCGCCACGGCCTGTACTTTCAGGGCCCGGACGGTCAAGCGCGCTGGGTGTCGCCCCAGGCGCTCAAGGACACGTCCGGCGCCGCAGGATCCTCTGTCCAGGTCGTGGTGCTCGATGCGTGCTACAGCGCCACCCAGGCCGAGGCACTGCTCGCACATGTCGATCGCATCGTCAGCACGCGCGGCGCGATCCACGACGCCGCCGCGCGCAGCTTCGCGATCGGCTTCTACGGCGGCCTGGGCGAGCGCGAGTCGATCGCGGCTGCCTACCGGCAGGGCTGCGCTGCCATCAGCCTGGGGGGCCCCGACGCCAATCGGCCGCAGATCGCCGTGCGCGACGGCACCGATGCCGAGCAGCTGGTGCTGGCCGCGGACCCACCTGAAAGCTCTCCGTAAGCCACCCCACTCGCATACCTCGGCTACCAGCCGAAGATCGGTCCAACGGTGAGGCCCACGACTGCTGCGTCGGACCGAAACGTCAGACCGCAGCTTGGCTCGAAGCCCAGGCCGACCTCTGCGATCTAGCTTGGCGTCGCTGCGTCAGCTCCTGTCATCGCTTCGCCGGGGGGACATCTCGGTACGAAATCGGGCCAGCCTTCTTCCAGCCCTCGCGCAACAGCCACGTCTTCGGCTGATACACGACGAGCGGATCGTAGGTCGGGGGGCCGCGCCACAGGAACGCCTCCTCGCCGTACTCCGCCCAGCCCGGGAACATCGCCGCGCTCGAGAACCAGTCGATCCGCCAGGCCGACATCGGTGCTGCGCGATCTTCCCCGTGCTTCCGCCAGTTTTGCAGGACGTACGCCAGCGCATGCCGGGCCTGCCGCGGCGAGGTGATGATCTGGGCGTGGTAGCGATCGGGGAACACGGAGCCACGCCGGGGTGGCCCGGGCTTGCCCTTGCTGATCGCCGCGTTGAGGTGCTTGGCGGCCGAGATCTGGAAGCCTTGCATCCCCGACGCCAGCGCGTCCTTGTGGTTGGCCTCGACGAGCAAGTGGACGTGCGTGCGCTGGATGCTGACGTGCACGATCCGGAAGTCTTCGCGCCGCGCGCTGGTGAGCGTGGCTTCGCGGATCGCCTGATAGACGCACCGGCGACGTAGGTTGCCGACCGAGCCAATGGCCCGCAGGACCACATGGACCGGATACCGTGCGTTCAGCTTCGGGCGGGTCTTGTGCGGCGAACCAGCTCGCCGACCCTTCGGTTTGCGGCCGGCGCCGCGCCGCTTGCCGCCACGCGGCTTGAACAACTCGAGCTGCTCGGGCTCGGAGCGCCGCTTCGGAACGCGGGTCGCGGTTGGCTTGCCGACCTTCACCCTACCTGGATAGTCACTGACTCGTATTCAGTCAATAGATTCCGCCGATATTTTAGAAGATGGTCTCATACAAGCCAGGCACATGAATCCAGCATGTCTGGAACAAGCCATCATCGCATCGAGGCTCCGGTGCGCCGTTACGGCGATGAAGATCGCGTCTGGACGCGACAGCGATCCTCGAACATGCGACGGGAGATCACCACCTGGCCTGTGACCTGCGATGCGGCCGGTTCATCTGCTACGTGACGCAGCTCACAGCCCTGTGCTCTGGGCGGACTCCCCTTCAAAAGTAATTTTTCTTTTATAGAAGATCGCGATTGCGCGTTGCTGGGCGGTGGATCACACCCATGTGAGTCGGCGGTGGTCTCTTACGTTTGGTGACGACGCATGCTGAGCTTGGCGAGCAGCCCCTACATAGCAGCGTGATGACAGTGGAGAGCGCACCTGAAAAATAAGTATATATAAAATATAAATTTCTTCAAAGGTGCCGCGCGAGCACAGGGCTGTGAGCTGCGTCCCTCAGTAGTGGAACCCGCCGGATCGCAGGTCACAGGCCCGAGGCGCGATCTCCGCCGCGCCAGCGACGCGTTCTCCGCTAGAGCCGTTCCGCGTGTGGGGCGACGCCGTTCCCCGGCCCCCACGTGGGAGCGACGCCATTCTCTCGGACCCCCGCGTGGGGCGACGCCATTTTCTCGGACTCCCACGTGGGGGCGACGCCATTCCCCCGGCCCCCACGTGGGGGCGACGCCATTCCCCGGCCCCGGGGCGCGTTACCCGAGGTTGACCGGGAGGGTCACCAGGCTCGCGCCGCCGGTGGCGGGGAAGTGGATCCGGCCGAGCGCGCGCTGCGTGCAGCCGAGCAGGCCGTGCTCGAACAGGTAATGCGGCCCCTGGATCCGGCTCTTGGTCACCTTGCCATGGCCGTCGACCAGGAGCTTCACCGAGATCGTCCCGCGCAGATCGGTGCCGGTCGCGCCTTGCACGACGCACTCGGTGACGCCGCCGCCCTGGCTGGTGATCGTGGCGTTGATCTCGCCGTCGTCGAGCGAGCGCGCCTCGCCGCCGCCCGCCATGTCGACCGTCTTCGCGGGGAGCACGACGTCGTCGCCGCGCCACTCGAGGGCGCGATCGGCCGCGGTCAGCGGGACTGGCGCCGCCTCCTCGACGTCCCCACCTTCGGACGCCGAGGCGGCCGGCGCGGTCGGGCTGCCGGCCGGCCGCGGCCGCTTCCGGGGCTTCTTGGGCTTGGCCACGCCGGCATCGCCGGGGACGACCACGACCGGCGGCCCCTCGGACGCCACGGTCGTGACGCGATGTTCCCACGGCGGCCGAAGCACGAGATACATTGCCCCGGCCCCGACCGCCAAGCCGATGACGAGCCCGATCGAGCCACGCACGGCTAGCTTGTATCACGCGTCCAACGATCCGGCGGTCGAACCGGTGACCGCGGCGGCGATCGTCATGGAGGCGATGGCGACCTACCTGGCGGTCCCGCTGCTCGTGCCGCGGGAGCTGGCGATGATCGCGGCGCAGGCCGCCCTCGTGACGGTCCCGCTCGCCGCGGTGATCGTCCTCCGCCCGGCGCGCCCGCTCGCCGCGCTCGGCCTGCGCGGCGCCCGCCCCCGGTTCTTCGTCGCGGCGGTCGCGATCGGCTGCACCGCCTGGTACCTGAACGCGCAGCTCGTCGGACTGTTGCGGCTGCCGACCCGCCAGGTCCACCAGCTCGAGCAACTCGTCGACCGGCCGGCGCTGCCCTGGGCGCTCGCGATGTTCGCGCTGGTCCCGGCGATCTGCGAGGAGATCGTGTTCCGCGGCGTGCTCGCGCGCGCCCTGGGCCGCCGGCGCTCGATCGTCGTCGCGGCGGCGATCTCGGCCGCGGTGTTCGCGGCGTACCACCTGTCGCTGGTCCAGGCGCTGCCGACCTTGACGCTCGGCTTCGTGCTCGCGGTGATCGCGATCCGCGCCGACTCGGTGGTCCCGGCGATGCTCGCCCACGCGCTCAACAACGTGCTCGCCATCGTGATGTCGCGCGCCGAGCTCCCGGCGCTGGGCGGCTGGCTCGGGCGTCACCCGGCGCTCGCGCTCGCCGGCTGTGCCGGCGCGACGGCGTGGGGGATCGCGATCGCCGCGCGGGGGCCCTCGTGAGCGACGGCAAGACCGACGGCAGGGCCGACGCCGGGATCGACGCCAAGCTGACGTTCGAGACGCTCGCGCTGCGCCGGGCGATGCCGTCGGGCGAGTTCGAGCTCGCGCCGATCGTGGCGCCGGCGATCGCGGCGTACGGCGCGGAGGGCCAGACCGCGCTGGAGCTCCAGCTCGCGCTGTCCGAGCTGCCCCGGGAGGCGCACCCCACCACGGTCGCGCGGCACCTGCTGCCCGACGGCGTACGGCTCGTCGAGCTCGAGCTGCTGCTGGGCCGGCCCGAGCTGCCCGGCCGGCTCGGCCGGCCGTTCCCGGTGCGGATCACCGTGGCGGTCGTCCCCGACGTGCGCGCCGACGACGCGGGGCCGGCCGGGCACTGGGTGTTCGTGCCGGTGCTCCAGCACGCGTGCTACGTCGGTCGCAAGGAGGAGCTCGCCCGGCGGCTCACCGACGAGCTCGCCGCCCTGCCCTCGGCGCTCGCGCTCGACATCGATGGCTGGCGCCGCTTGATCACCTACGCGCCGGCGGCGATCGAGCCGGTCGCGGTCGAGCTCGCGACCACGCCGCTCGCCGAGGCGACCGGGCGCAAGGCGCTCGCCGAGCTCGAGCGCCGGCGGCTCGCGATCACGACCCTCGACGGCGCGGGCCGCCGCGTGACGGTGCCGCACCCGGCCCCCCCGGTGGTCGGGCGCGACGAGCTGCTCGGCGAGCTGTCCCGCGTGCTCGGCAGCGCCGGCCGCCGCAGCGTGCTGCTCGTCGGCGACGAGGCGGCCGGCAAGTCCGCGCTGGTCATGGCGTGGGTGGCCCGCGGTGAGCAGCGCGACCCGCGGGTGGGGCCGGCCCGGCCGATGTGGGCGACCTCGGCCGCCGAGCTGGTCGCCGGCGCGAGCGGGCCCGGCGAGTGGCAGGACCGGATCGCGGCGGTGCTCACCGCGGCCGAGGCGCTCGACGCGATCCTGTACTTCGACGATTTCGGGGCGCTGTTCGCCGATCGTCCGGCGGAGGGCGGCGTCGAGCTGGGGGCGGCGATGCGGCGCAGCATCGTCGACGGCCGCGTCCGCGTGATCGGCGAGCTGACCGCGGTCGCGCTCGATCGCGCGGAGCGCCGCGAGGTCTCGCTGATCGGCGCGATGCTGCGGATCGCCGTGCCGCCGACCGATCCGGCGACCACCGTCATGGCGTGCCACGCGTGGGCCGCGCACTGGGCCCACACCGCGCCGCATCGCCCGCAGATCGCGGCGGCGGCCGTGCCGACCGCGGTCGAGCTCGCCCGCCGTTACCTGCCGTACCGCGCGTTCCCCGGCAAGGCGGTGCGTTTGCTCGAGGAGCTGCGCGTCGCCCACGACGCCGGAC
>Ga0308175_100001465_pt1 | contig 15958 bp, 13 predicted proteins | sample PhyCR1_3_FD_203893 | JGI IMG/M metagenome (GOLD analysis project Ga0308175, IMG submission 203893) | Soil microbial communities from UC Gill Tract Community Farm, Albany, California, United States - DLSLS.C.R1 | ecosystem: Environmental > Terrestrial > Soil > Agricultural land | place: USA...
CTGCAGGCGGTGCTGGCGCTGCTTGCCGCCGCCGCGCCGGAGGGCGGGCGCAGCGTCGTGGCCTTCGACGACGCCGACAGTCCGATCACCGCGGTCGCGACGCGCCGCGGAGCCGTGGTCCTTCGCAGCGGCATCGAGCAGCCCCAGGCCACCCTCCACGCCCCCGAGCAGGACCTCGTCGCGCTGCTCGTCGGCCTGGCGCCAGCGGCGCCCGTCCGGGTCTCCGGCGACGTCGAGCTGGCGGCGGCGTTCGTCACCCGGCTGCACCGCGCGCAGGGCCTCGTCTGAATCCCGCAAGGTGCGGGGAGTGCGTCCCGCCCCGTCCGGGCCGGCACCTACCATCACCTCCCCGTGAGCACCTCGTCCTGCGCCCACCTGCACGTCCATTCCGAGTACTCGCTGCTCGACGGCGCCTGCAAGATCGAGGGCCTGGTCGAGCGTGCTGCGGCCTTCGGCCAGCCGGCTCTCGGCCTGACAGATCACGGCGTGATGAACGGCGCGGTGGAGCTCTACAAGGCCGCGAAGAAGGCGGGCATCAAGCCGATCGTCGGCTGCGAGATCTACTACGTCGACGATCACACGGATCCCGCGCCGCGCAAGGAGCGCAACCACCTGACGCTGCTGGCCGAGTCCGACGACGGCTACCGCAACCTCGTCAAGCTCAGCTCGCTCGGCTACCTCGAGGGGCTCAACCGCGGCAAGCCGACGCTCGACTTGGGCCAGCTCGCCGCCCACAGCAACGGCATCATCGCGCTGACCGGCTGCCTGGCCTCGCGCTTCGCCAGCCGCATCACCGACGGCGACGAGGCCGGCGCCCGCGCCCACGCCGACGAGCTGCTCGGCGCCTTCGGGCACGACAACGTCTTCTTCGAGGTCCAGAAGAACGGCCTCGCCGAGCAGGAGCGCGTCAACGAGGTCGCGGTGCGGGTCGCGCGCGAGCTCGGCCGCCCGCTCGTCGGCACCGGCGACGTCCACTACCTGCGGCGCGAGGACTACCACCACCACACGGCGCTGCTCTGCGTGCAGACGAAGTCGACGCTGGCCGAGCCGAAGATGACCTTCTCGACCAACGAGTTCTTCCTGAAGGACAACGACGAGATGGCCACGGACTTCGCCGCGTGGCCCGAGGCGCTGCAGTCGACGCTCGACATCGCCGACCGCTGCAACGTCGAGATCGAGCTCGGCAAGCAGCTGATCCCGCGCTTCCTGCCGGAGGGCGAGGACGAGCGCGCGTATCTGCGCGAGCGCGTGATGGAGGGCCTGCGCGCCCGTTACGGCGACCCGCCGCCGGCGGAGGCCGTCGAGCGCATGGAGATGGAGCTCGGCGTCATCGACCGGATGGGCTTCAACGCGTACTTCCTGATCGTGTGGGACTTCGTGAAGTGGGCGAAGGACCACGGGATCGCGGTCGGCCCGGGCCGCGGCAGCGCCGCCGGGTCGCTCGTGGCGTACTGCCTGCGGATCACCGACGTCGACCCGCTGCGCTACGACCTCCTGTTCGAGCGCTTCCTGAACCCCGAGCGCGTGTCGATGCCCGATATCGACATCGACTTCTCCGTGCGCGGCCGCGAGCGGGTCATGCGCTACGTCGTCGACAAGTACGGGCGCGACGCGGTGGCGCAGATCGTCACGTTCGGCAAGATGTTCCCGCGCGCGGCCACGCGCGACGCGGCGCGCGTCCTCGGCCACGACTACGGCGTCGGGGACCGCCTCGCGAAGCTGATCCCGGATCCGCAGCAGGGCCGCCCGCCGAGCTTCGAGGACTGCCTGAAGCCGGGCGAGGATCTGCGCGTCGCCTACGAGTCCGACCCGGTGGCCAAGCAGATCGTCGACGTCGCCCAGGGGCTGGAGGGGATCGTCCGCAACTCGTCGATCCACGCCGCTGCCGTCGTGATCGCGGGCATGCCGCTGACGGACATCGTGCCGCTGCAGCTGGCCGACGCCAACGAGGTCGACTCCGACGGCAACAAGGTCTACCGCCAGGTCACGCAGTTCTCGATGAAGCCCGTCGAGGAGCTCGGCCTGCTGAAGATGGACTTCCTGGGCCTGCGCAACCTCGACGTGATCGAGGACGCGCTGGACATCATCGAGCGCTCGACGGGCGAGCGGCCGGACATGACGACACTCGCCCTCGACGACGCGAAGACCTACGAGATGCTCGCCCGCGGCGACTCGATCGGCGTGTTCCAGTTCGAGTCCGAGGGCATGCAGGAGGCGCTGCGCAAGGTCCGCCCGACGGAGTTCGACGACCTCGTCGCGCTCAACGCCCTGTACCGCCCGGGCGCGATGGACCAGATCCCCACCTACGCGCGCGGCAAGCGCGATCCCGCGCTGGTCTCGATCCCCGACCCGCGGCTCGAGCACATCCTCGGCGGCACCTACGGCGTGATCCTGTACCAGGAGCAGGCCATGCAGATCTCCAAGGAGCTGGCCGGCTTCAGCGGCGCGAAGGCCGACGACCTGCGTAAGGCGATCGGCAAGAAGAACCGCGACGCGATGGCGAAGCTCAAGCCCGACTTCTTCACCGGCTGCGAAGCGTCCGGAACCCGCCGCGACGTCGCCGAATGGCTGTGGGTCACCAACGAGAAGTCGGCTGACTACTCGTTCAACAAGTCCCACGCTGCGTGTTACGCGCTGATCGCCTACCGCACGGCGTGGCTACGGGCCAACCACCCCGCCGAGTACATGGCGGCGCTCATCAGCTCGGTGATGTCGACGAAGGACAAGGTCCCGTTCTTCGCGGCGCGCTGCGAGGAGATGGGGATCGAGATCCTGCCGCCGGACGTCAACCTCTCCGACCATGAGTTCGTCGTCGTGGACGGCAATATCCGCTTCGGCCTGGACGCCGTGAAGGGCGTCGGCTACAGCGCGGTGGAGGCGATCAAGGCCGCGCGCGAGGAGGACGGGCCGTTCGCGTCGATCTGGGATTTCTGCGAGCGGGTCGACCCGCAGCGCGTGAACAAGAAGGCGATCGAGGCGCTCGTCAAGTGCGGCGCGTTCGGCTCCACGGGCGCGACCCGAAAGGGGATGCTCGCGGTGCTCGAGCAGGCCCAGGCCGCCGGCCAGAAGGCCCAGCTGGACGCGCAGATCGGGCAGGGCTCGATCTTCGACATGCTCGGTGGCCCGGAGGAGGGCAGCGCCAACGGCGCGGCCGCGGCGTTCGCGGCGCCGTCGCACCCGCCGATCCCCGCCGAGGAGTTCGACCAGCACGAGCTGCTGGCGGTCGAGAAGGAGTCGATCGGCCTGTTCATCTCGGCGCACCCGCTCAAGCAGGTGCGCGAGGCGCTGCGGCTCAAGGTCGACGTCCCGCTCGCGCAGCTCGAGGAGACGAAGGACGGCTCATGGGTGACGATCGGCGGCATCATCACCCAGGCGCGCAAGATCCGGACGCGCAGCGGCGCGACGATGATGTTCGCGACGCTCGACGACCTCGAGGGGACCGTCGAGCTGACGGTCTTCGAGAAGGCGCTCGCCGAGTGCGAGAGCGCGCTGGCGGTGGACGAGGTCGTGCTGGTGCGCGGCCGGTTCGAGCGCAAGGACGGCGGCAAGGTCGGCGTCGTCGTGCAGGACGTGACGGCGTTCAAGCCCTCCGAGGAGGAGGTCGAGCGCGCCAAGGAGCAGGTCTCCGAGCTGGACCTCGGGCCGCGCCCCGTCCGCGTCAGGATCGACGCCAAGCAGCACGCGGCGACGATCATCGACGAGCTCAAGCACGTGCTCGAGCTGTATCCCGGAGAGACCGAGGTGGTGCTCGACATCGACACCTCCGGCGGGCGCCGTCTGCTGCGCCTCGGGCAGGGCTATCGGGTCGCCGAGACACCCAGTCTGCGGGCCGAGCTGGGGCGCATCCTGGGCCCGCTGGCACTCGCTCCGCCGCCCGAGCCTGCCGCTGTCGCAGGCTGACGCGGACGGGGTCTCAGATTCGTCTCACGAGGGTGACTTGCGCGCGCGCCTGCTGTACCGTCGCGCGTGCGGCCCCTCGCTCTACCGCTGGACCGGGGGCGGGGGGCCGCACTGACTTCACGTGCGCCGAGCAGCGCCGCTCCTGCGCAGCTTTCGGCAGCGTTCGAGGTCCGCGGCGAGGCCGTCCTTGCGCGGCGTCTCGAGGATGCACGGCAGGCCCTCGAAGCGCGGCTCGGAGAGGAACACCGCGCAGCCGGCATCGCCGAGCTCACCGTCTCCGAGATACGCGTGGCGGTCGGCGTTGGCGCCCAGCCCGACCTTCGAGTCGTTGAGGTGCAGGGACCCCAGACGCTCCCTGCCGACGAGCGCCACGCCGTCGTCGAGCACCTGCGCGAGCCCCTCCGCCGTGCGGACGTCGAAGCCGCTGGCGTAGAGGTGGCAGGAGTCCAGGCACAGGCCCAGCCGCCTGTGCCCGCCGGCGGCCTCCATGAGCGCCGCCAGCTCCTCGAACGAGCGCCCCAGCGTGCCGCCCGCGCCGGCGGTGTTCTCCAGATGCAGCGGGCAGCGGTCGGTCTCCGCCAGCGCCTCGCGGATCACGGCGCCGGCGCGCTCGATCGCGGGGCCGACCTCGCCGGCCTTCGCCGAGCCGGCGTGCAGGACGACCGCGTGGGCCTTCAGCGCGTCGCCGTCGCGCAGGGCGAGCTTCAGCGACTCGAGCGACTTCCGGCGCAGATCCGCGTCCTCGGAGGCGCAGTTGAGCAGGTAGACCGCGTGGATCAGGACGGGGCCCATCCCGTGCTTCGCGTGCGCCTCGTGGAACGCGCCCACCTCGTCGGCGTCGTAGTCGCGCCCGCGCCACATCCGCGGGCTCTGGTTGAAGATCTGGATCGACTCCGCGCCGGCCTCGACGCCGCGCTCGACGGCCTTTGCCGGGCCGCCGGCGGGGGAGACGTGGGCGCCGATGTGCATTGCAAAAAAGAGCCGTCCGGAGGACGGCGGTCAGGGTCAGAGTGCGGGCAGGATGCCCGCACGGGCATTATCCATGGCAGTGAGGGTTCGGTTCGCTCCGTCGCCGACCGGCGCGCTGCACATCGGCGGCGCGCGCACGGCGCTCTACAACTGGCTGACGGCCCGCGGCAACGACGGGACGTTCGTGCTGCGCATCGAGGACACCGACCGCGAGCGCTCCACGCCCGAGAACGTCGAGCAGATCCTGGACGCCCTGCGCTGGCTCGAGCTCGACTACGACGAGGGCCCGATCAGCCAGATCAGCCGCTCGGACCGCCACCAGGAGCTGCTGCAGCGCCTGCTGGACGACGGGCACGCCTACCGGACCAGCGCGACCGCCGAGGACGTCAAGGCGTTCAAGGCCGAGCATGGAGCGGACCGCGGCTACCGCGGTACCGACGAGGGCGAGGGCGCCGTGCGCCTGCGCGTGCCCGACGAGGGCGCCACGGTCGTCCACGACCTCATCCGCGGCGACACGACCTTCCAGCACGTGCACCTCGACGACCCTGTCATCGCCCGCGCGGACGGGTCGGTGCTCTACAACTTCGCCGTCGCGATCGACGACCTCGACGCGGAGATCACGCACGTGATCCGCGGGGAGGACCATCTCTCCAACACGCCCAAGCAGGCGCTCGTGCTCGAGGCGCTGGGAGCGCAGCCGCCGCTCTACGCGCACCTGCCGCTGCTGCACGGCCCCGACGGCAAGAAGCTCTCCAAGCGCCACGGGGCCGCGTCGGTGCAGGAGCTGCGCGACGCCGGCTACCTGCCCGCCGCCGTGCGCAACTACCTGGCGCTGCTGGGGTGGGGGGCGGCCGACGACGAGACGATCCTGTCCACCGACCAGCTGGTCGAGCAGTTCGACATCGCGCGCGTGCAGCGCAACCCGGCCCGCTTCGACGAGCAGAAGCTGCGCTGGATGAACGGCCGCTACCTGCGCGAGCTGCCAGTCGACGAGCTGACCCGGCTGCTCGAGGAGCACACCGGCCACACCGGCCTGGGTCCCGCCGTGGCGATCTCGCACGAGAAGATCCAGACGCTGGCCGACTTCTGGCCACTGGCCGGCTTCATCTTCGACGGGCCCACAGACGACCCGGCCGCGCGCGAGAAGTGGCTGGACGCCGACGGGCGCGGCGCCCTGGCACAGGCCCGTGACGCGCTGGCCGATCTCGACCCGTGGGACGTGGACGGGATCGAGGCTGCGCTGCGCGGCGTGATCGAAGCCCGCCACGCCAAGCCGAAGGACGTCTTCCAGCCGCTGCGCGTCGCGCTGGCGGGGACGACGGTGTCGCCAGGGATCTTCGAAACGCTCGCCGTAATCGGCCGTGAAGAGGCTCTTGCAAGGGTCGAAAATGCGCTCGTTGCGGGCTGATCGCGCGTAAGCTCAAATCAGGACTCAATCATCCGTCCATTCGTGCCGATAAACGAGGCGACCCCGATCACTGGACCAGCATCGCCCCGTTTCTCATATGGCCGAACCCGCCCCGAACATGAACACTCCCGCGCAGGATCCTCGCGGCGCATCGCGCCACCACAACGAGGGCCATGGCCGCCGGCTGACCGCCGCCTTCGAGGCTCTCGAGGCGTTCCCGGCGCTGGCGGAGTCGCGTAACCGCCTGCTGCGGATCGTCAAGCAGGAGCGCGTCTCGACCAGCGACGTCGTCGCCGCCGTCGAGAGCGACGTGGCGCTCGTCATCGCCGTCCTGCGCCTGGGCAACCAGGTCGAGGGCAAGAGCCGCGGCAAGGTCGAGTCTGTCGTCTCGGCAGTCGAGCTGCTCTCGCCGGAGGCCGTCCAGTCGCTGGCCACGCGGGCGCGCACCTTCGACTTCTTCGAGCGTTCCTCGGTCTGGGACGCCGCGCCGGAGCGCTTCCGCCTGCACGGCGTCGCGACCCAGCGCGCCGCCGACCGGATCGCGACCGAGGTCGGCTACGAGCAGCGCGACCGCCTGATGGTGACCGCGCTGCTGCATGACATCGGCAAGCTCGTCCTCATGCACGCCTACCCCGGCTACCCGCAGCAGGTCCACAGCGGGGCGCGCACGCCGGAGGAGCGCATCCACCGCGAGCGCCGCGAGCTCGGCGTCGACCACGCGCTGGTCGGCGGCGTCCTCGCCCGCCGCTGGGGCCTGCCGAAGGGCGTCGCATCCGTCATCGAGCGCCATCACGCCGACGACGCGACCGGCGAGGCCGCGTTCGTTCGCCTGGCCGACATGCTGGCCCACTACTCCCAGGGCGGCGCCGTGTCGCCGACCGAGCTGCTGAAGACCGCGCGCACGATCGGGCTCGGCCCGACCGAGCTGCGGGCGATCATGTACGACCTGCCGTACCCGACCACCGGCCGGGCCCGCCAGGTCGATCCGTGCCCGCTCAGCTCGCGCGAGGTCGAGGTGCTCAAGCGCCTGGCCGAGGGCAAGGTCTACAAGCAGATCGCGCTCGAGCTGCAGCTCTCCACGAGCACGGTGCGCACGCACCTGCACAACATCTACGGCAAGCTCGGCGCCGTGGACCGCGCGCAGGCCGTCCTCATGGCGACCGAGCGCGGCTGGCTCTAGACACACAGGTTGGCCCGCCTCGACCCTCGGGTAGGGTCGAGGCATGATCCGCTTCCTCCGCCGCCTCGTCCTGCTCGGCGCCGCCGGCGCCCTCGTCAAGAAGGCGCTCGACGCGCGCAGCTCCTCGTCGCCGTCGCCCGCGCCGGCCGGCTCGCCGCCGCCGGCCCCGGCCGGCGCGCCGGAGCCGATCCGCGCGACGGCGCCCACCGACGCGCCGGGCCCGAGCGTGACCGCGCCGGGCCAGGGCAGCGAGACCGAGCGCGCGGAGGCCGCCGAGGCGGCGGTCCCCGACCCGTCGCCCGGCGACGACGCGCTCGTCGCCGAGGAGGAGGCCGCCGCGGCGGCCGAGGCGGGAGCGATCGGCGGCCCGGGCGTCGACGACGCTCACGGCGACCCGGCGCTGGAGCCCGTCTACGAGGCCGGCGGCGGCGAGGCCGAGGGCTTCGAGGCGGCCGAGGAGCAGCTGCAGGAGAACGCCACCCACGGCGGCGGCCGCGGCGACCCCATCCGCGACGCGATGACGCCCGAGGTCGAGTCCGACGAGCAGACCGCCGTCGACGGCGAGGCCGACGAGGTCGTCGAGGCAGACGACCGCAAGTAGTGCGACAAAAGCGTCTGACCCTTTTGTCGCATCGCTAGCCTGCGCACGTGATCTCGATCACGTCGAAGAGCCCGTACGCGCTGCGCGCGCTCGCCGAGCTCGGCCGCACGGGCGGCGAAGGGCCGATCCCGATCGGTGAGCTGGCCCGGCGCCGCGACATCCCGGTCCAGTTCCTCGAGCAACTCTTCGCGACGCTGCGCCGCGCCGGCGTCCTGCGCTCACAGCGCGGCGTGAAGGGCGGCTACCTCTTCGCCCGCGAGCCCAGCGAGGTCACGGTGCTCGAGGTGATCGAGCTGCTCGACGGGCCGCTGGGTCGCGACGCGGAGGGCATCCTCGCCGCGGCCGCCGCGGCCGCGCGCACCGTCCTCGAGGGCACCACGATCGCCGACCTCGTCGAGCGCGAGACGCGCGAGGCCGGCATCGCGATGTACCAGATCTAGCCCTTGGTCCTGCGGTGGGCGGGCTTCTTCGCCGCGCCCTTCTTCTTCGGCGTGTGCGACTTCTTGTGCTTGCCCTTGAGCACGCCGCAGAGCAGGACCTCGTCGGTCGTGCCGGTCTGGTAGACGACGACGGCGTACGTGGCCGTGCTGTCGAACGTGAAGGCGCGCTTCTTCGCATGGCCCGTCGAGTTCGCGTTGCCGTGCTTGCCGGCCTTCAGCCGGCGGTACTTGAGGCCGGTGACCGGCGTGCCGTCGGCGCAGACCGTGTCCGCGTCCGTGCCCTGGACGACCGCCCATGGGTACGTGGCGTGCGGCACCATGCCCTTGAGGTGCAGCGAGATCTTGGCGTTGTGCCGGTTCGCGACCATCTGCGCCCTGCCGCGCATGTTCGTGTAGGCGAAGACGTCGGCCCGGACCGGCTTGAGCGTGGCGCGCAGGACCTTCGCCTTGTGCGAGCCGTGGTTGCCGTGCCCGATGGCCGCGGCGCTTGGGATGCCGACGGCGATGGCCGTTGTGAGGACGAGGATCCGCTTCATGTCGGGGCCAGCCTTTGAGAGAAAGAACCGGCTCGGTGCGCCCCGCCATCCGTGTCCACCGAGCCGTTCAGGGAGACCCTCCTCACTCCCCTCGTGCGAGGAGGGTAAGACCCCGCCACGCCGTTGACCATCCCCACTAATGGGCGATCGGCGTTTATGCGCTGACGTGCAAACGTGACCGATTGCGCACCCGCGCGTGGCGCGTTTCACGGACACCCGGCGCGACTGCCCGTACGGTCGTTGGTCAGCGCGAGGGCCGCGTGGCCCGCCCCGCTTCGCGGTCCTCGCGTCTCTACCAGCCGAAGTCGGCGTTCTTCGGCAGCTCGCCGCTGCCGGTGTCGCCGTCGGCGCGCGCCGATGCGATGGCCGAGGCGCGGCTGGTGGTGCCCCCGTCCTTGTCGCGCACGATGACCTCCTGGTGCATCGTGATCGGGTGCAGGTAGCAGAAGAGCTGGTAGGTGCCGGGCTTCAGGAAGCCACGCGACGTGTACTTCGCGCCGCCCGACAGCGTCGGGGTGCCGACGACCTGGGGGCCGTTGGCGAACAGCACGTTGTGGGCGGCGCGGTCGGCGAACGTCCACGTGATCGAGCCGTTGAGCGGGATCTCGATCTTCGCCGGGACGAACGCGTTGTGGATCAGAGACACCTTCGCGGGGCCGTCGAAGACCGTGGGCTTGCCCGGCAGCGTTGCGAGCGGGTGCACCTTGCCGTCGTTGCCGACCGTGTTGAAAGGCACCTTGATGTAGGGCGGGTCGGTCAGGTGACCGTCGCGGCGCAGCAGGATCTCGCGCGCGTCGCGCGGAAGTGGCGCGCAGCGCCTGCTCTTCGGCGCGGGGCCCTCGGCCACGTAGACGTGCATGATCGACATCACGCGCGCGCGGGGCACCGTCGCGTCGTAGTCGGCCTGGAGGTCGATCTTCTCTCCCTTGCGCACCGGGATGCCGGTCTTGGACTGGAAGAAGCGCGTGCCCACCGGGCCGGGCTCGTGCAGGATCGGCCGGATCGTGTAGACGAGGTCCTTACGCGGGGCCCACAGCGGGTCGGTGTCCAGGAGCTTGCGGTCGTTGCAGGCGGGCTGCGTGAGGCTCATGCGCTCGGCGCCGCCGTGCAGGTGGCCGCCGGCCGCGACGATGCGCCCGTTCATCGGGATCGTCCAACGGAACGTGCGATGGTCGAGGCCGCTGCTCAGCTGCTGCACCGAGTAGCTGGGCTGGGTCGTCTTGCACCCGTTGGCGCGGATCCAGAACGGCCGCACCGGGGTCAGCTTCTTCTTGGTGATCGTGAACGTGTACTGCACGTACACGTCGTGGGACTGGAAGCTGTGGCTCATCAGCATCGTCTGCATGCGCCAGCGGTCGTGCGCGCGCACGCGGTAGCCGTAGCCCTTCGGCAGCAGCAGCTGCTCGCGCTCCTCGCCGGTGCCGTAGAACGGCTCGCCCTTGCGGCCCTTGCACGAGCCGCCAGGCTCGTTGTTCGGCGTGCCGTCGTTGAGGAAGACGATGTGGTGCAGCATCACGCGGCGGATGCTCACGCGCCGTCCGTTGCCGTAATGCAGGGTGGCGTTCATCCTCGTGATGTAGCCGTCCATGTGGGGCGCGCGCACCTGCAGCTTCGGCAGCTTCGTCTCGAAGCCGTTCATGTGGAACGGGCCGGCTCGATAGGTGATCGTCTCGGCGGAGGCGGGGCCCGCGGCGATGGCCGTCATGACCGCGATGGCGAGCAGGGCGAGGACAATGCGGAGCTTCATTGCGTGGGCAATCCTAGGGTGCGGAAAGGCAGGACCGGTCACCGTCACGAACGCATCGAGGGTGTCGAAGTTACGTTCGGCTCAGCTCGAGGCTGTTCCTTCTATGACGGCGGACAGCCGCTCGCCTGCCTCGTCGAGGTCGGCGTCGGGCGTCGCCAGCGACAGCCGCGCCCAGCCCTCGCCACGCGCGCCGAAGCCGATCCCGGGCGCCACGCCCACGCGCGCCTCGTCGATCAGCTGCTCCGGGGTGAACCCCTCGGGCAGCCGCCACCAGGCGTAGAAGGAGCCCTCGGGCAGGTCGATCTCGGCGCCCGCGGCCCGCAGCGTGCCGATCAGGCGGTTCCGGCGGCGCTCGTACACCGCCCGGCGCTGCGCGACGTCCGACTGGTCGGAGCGGAGCGCCGCGGCCAGCCCGTCCTGCAGCGCGGCGAACACGCCGGCGGTGGTGTGGTCCAGCAGCGTCTGGATGCGCCCGACGAGCTCCGCGTTGCCGACCGCGAAGCCCACGCGCCAGCCCGCCATCCCGTAGATCTTCGACGGCGACCACAGCTCCAGCGCGCACTCGCGCGCGCCGTCGGCCTCGAGCACGCTGCGCGCCCGCCGGCCGTCGAACGCGAGGAACCCGTAGGCGAGGTCGTGGATCAGCCACGCGTCGCGCTCGCGGCACCATGCGACCGCGCGCTCGAAGGTGCCGGGGTGCTCGCAGGCCGCGCACGGGTTCGACGGGTAGTTCAGCCACACGGCGGCGGGCCGCTGATCGGCGACGGCGTCGAAGTCCGGCTGCCAGCCGTCGGAGGCCTCGAGCGGCAGCGGCGCCGCGGTCGCGCCCGCCAGCGCGACGCCCGACGGGTAGTCGGGGTAGCCGGGGTCGGGCAGCAGGATGGTGTCGCCGCGACCGGCCGCGGCGACGCAGGCGAGCATGATCCCGGTCTTCGTGCCGGGCACCACGGCCACCTCGCGGTCGGGGTCGAGCGTGACGCCGTGGTCGGCGAGGTAGCGCTCGGCGATCGCCGCGCGCAGGCCGGGGCGGCCGTCGAAGGGCGGGTAGCCGTGGACGGCGGGCGTCGCCGTCTGGTCGGCCGCGGACTTCAGCGCCTCGATCGCATGGGGCGGCGGCGGAAGGTCCGGATTGCCGCGGCCCAGGTCGATGAAACGCGGTACGCCCGGGCCGTCCTGGGCGCGTGCCGCTGCCGCGGCGGCCAGGATGCGGGTGAAGTACTGCTCGGGAAGCCGGTCGAACAATCCGATATGACTGACCTTCGCATGTCGCGCGTCACTTCGAACATCGCCGACCATGTCGGCCGGACGCCGATGGTGCGGATGGACAGGCTCGCGCCCGAGGGGGTCGAGCTCTACGGCAAGCTGGAGTCGCTCAACCCGGGCGGTTCGGTGAAGGACCGCATCGGGGTGTCGATGATCGAGGCCGCCGAGCGCGATGGCCTGATCGAGCCGGGCCGCACGACGATCGTGGAGGCCACGAGCGGCAACACCGGCATCGCACTGGCGTTCGTCTGCGCGGCGAAGGGCTACGACCTGGTCCTGACGCTGCCGCAGGGGATGAGCCGCGAGCGCGAGGGCCTGCTGCGGCTGTACGGCGCGCGCGTGCAGATCACGGAGTCGATGGGCGGGATGGACGAGGCCGTCCAGGCCGCGCGCAAGATGGCCGCCCAGCCCGACGTGTTCCTGCCCGACCAGTTCTCCAACCCCGCCAACCCGGAGATTCACCGCCGCACGACCGGCCCGGAGATCCTCGAGGCGCTCGACAGGCGCGTCGACGTGTTCGTCGCGGGCATCGGGACGGGCGGGACGATCACCGGCGTGGGCGAGTGCCTGAAGGCGACGGACCCGTCGACCCTGATCGTGGGCGTCGAGCCGGCGAGTTCAGCGGTGTTGTCGGGCCGCCCGCCCGGCCCGCACAAGATCCAGGGCATCGGCGCAGGCTTCGTGCCCGAGGTGCTCAACCGCGAGGTGGTCGACGAGATCATCCCGGTGCCCGACGAGGCGGCGATCGAGACGGCGCGCCTGGCCGCCCGGCGCGAGGGCGTGCTGTGCGGGCTGTCGTGCGGGGCGGCGCTGTGGGGCGCGCTGCAGGTGGCCGCGCGGCCCGAGATGCAGGGCAAGCGGATCGTGGCGGTGCTGCCGGACTCCGGCGAGCGCTACGTCTCGACGCCGTTCTTCGCCCCCTGAGCCCAGGCGAGCATCGCCGGCCAGGGCCCGAGGCCCGCGTCGACGTTGAGGTGGCCGCCGCCGGGCTGCAGGTCGACCGGCAGGTCGAGCGCGCCGCCGTAGAGGAGCGCCGCGCCCTCCGGGCAGTACGGGTCGTCGTCGGCGCAGACCAGGCGCGTGTGGCTCGCCCCGTGCCGCACGTCGGCGGCCGTCGCGGTGACGGGGAAGAACGGGACGAGCTCCGGCAGGCCGGCGCCCAGCGACGGCGGCGCGACGAGCGCGACGCGGTCGACGGGCCGGTCGACCTCCGGGCAAGCGGCCAGCCAGGCGATGCACGACAGCGAGTGGCAGAGCACCACGCGCTCGTCGCCGTCGAGGCGCTCGAGCTCGCCCAGCAGCTCGCGCACCCACGCCTCGGGATCCGGGTTGTCCGGGTCGGGAAGCTCCGGGAAGCGCACCGGCCGGCCGTCCTGCTCGAGGCGCTCCGCAAGCCACCGCTGCCAGTGGCCCGGTCCCGACCCGCTCAGCCCGTGCAGGATCAGGTAAGCCGACGCCATCTGACGGCTACCGTATACGAGGCATGCTCGGCCTCGGAACCCTGACGCGCGTCGCGCGCGAGCTTCGCCGCGACGTCGCCGCCGCGCACGAGCGCGACCCCGCGGCCCGCGGCGTGTCGTCGCTCGAGGTGCTCGCGTCGTGGCCGGGGGTGCACGCGCTGCTCGCCCATCGCGTCGCGCACGTGCTGCACGAGGCCGGCGTCCCGATGATCCCGCGCGCGCTGGCGCTGGCGACGCGCTCGCTGACGGGCATCGAGATCCATCCCTCCGCGCGCGTGGGCAACGGGCTCTTCATCGACCACGGCATGGGCGTCGTGATCGGGGAGACCGCGGAGATCGGCGAGAACGTCACGCTCTACCAGGGCGTGACGCTCGGCGGCACGGGCTTCGCGACGGGCAAGCGCCACCCGACGGTCCAGGACAACGTCACCATCGGATCCGGGGCGAAGCTCCTGGGCCCGATCACGATCGGCCACGGCGCGAAGATCGGCGCCAACTCGGTGGTCATCCACGACGTCCCGCCGAACTCGACCGTGGTCGGCAACCCCGGCCACCCGGTGCGCGTCGACGGCAAGCGCCCGGAGGGCCCGGACGCCGACTGGGTTCACCTCCCCGACCCGGTCGCCGACGCGCTCAAGGGCCTCTCGTCGCGGATCGGCGCGCTGGAGGAGGCCGTGGCGGAGGTCAGCGGCGTCGAGGCCCAGCAGGGCGAGGTCCGCCCGCTGCGCCCGGTGCGCGGCCCGAACCCCGCCGGGGGCTAGTAGAACACCGTCCTGGTCCGGTGTCGCGGCCGCGCCTTGTACTCGGGCGCCTGGCCGCGGTTCCAGAGCCAGACGTCCAGGACGCGCGGTGGCACGCCGGTGCGCTGGGCGAGCAGCTCGCAGGCATGGACGGCGCACGCGCGGATCTCGCGCTCCCACCGGCCGGCGGCGAGCAGCTCGCCGCTGTCGATGTGGGCGGCGAGCGGGTCGTCGTAGACGAGGACGCCGTCGCATCTGAGCACGTGGGGGACCAGGTTGTCGGCGAAGATCGTGAGGTCGTCGAGGTCGCCGAATTGGGCGATGCCCGCCAGCGCGAGGTCGTTGGCCGCGATCTGGGCACGCTTGTAGAACCCGTGGTCGGCGAACAGCGCGCACTCGCCGGCCAGCGTTGCCGCCAACCTCTGCGCGGACCCGCGCGCGGACTCGATGAGGCCGAGCGCGTCGCGGCCGTCGAGCAGCCGGCCGAACTCGCGCAGCGCCTGGGCGAAGAGGCTCATCAGCTCGAGCGCCGGGCTCTGGCGCAGAGCGGCGGCGATGCGCTCGGTCGTCATGGCGCGCAGGTCGCCGGGCGTCCAGGGGCCGTTCGCGCGCCAGTCGTCGCTCATGTTCCACGCGACGGTGAAGTAGCCCGACAGCCCGGGCCGCTTGTCCAGCAGCGGGAACCAGCCCGAGCCGAAGTTGATGGCGTCCAGCGCCAGCAGGTAGCGCGCCACGTCCTCCGGCGTCCCCTCGAGGTAGTGGACCTGCGGGTCGAGCTCCGGCGGCGGCGCGGGCTCGACGTTGTTCAGCGCGGCGGCATCGATGCGAACCGAGCGGGCGCCGGCCGCCACCTCCGCGCAGTGGCGGCGCACGTCATCGCTCAGGCCCATCCGGGGAGGGTACGTCGGAGCCGCGACTACCATGACCCCGATGCCCGACGCCGCCGCCGCCGAGCGCCTCGAGGCCCTTCTCGAGGGGCTCAACCCGCCCCAGCGGGAGGCCGTGGAGCATCCGGGCGGGCCGCTGCTCGTGCTGGCCGGCGCGGGCTCGGGCAAGACGCGCGTGCTCACCCACCGGATCGCCTGGCTGATCCATTCGGGCAACGCGCGGCCGGGCGAGATCCTGGCGATCACGTTCACCAACAAGGCCGCGCAGGAGATGCGCGAGCGCGTCGAGCTGCTGCTCGGCCACTCGACCCGCTCGATGTGGGTGATGACGTTCCACGCCGCCTGCGCGCGCATCCTGCGGGCGGAGGCGCCGCGGCTGGGCTACACACGCCAGTTCACGATCTACGACCAGTCCGACTCGCGGCGGCTCGTCAAGCGCTGCCTGGATCAGCTCGGCACCGACACGAAGCGGTTCACCCCGGCGCTCGTCCAGCACCAGATCTCGGATGCCAAGAACAAGCTGCGCTCGCCGGACGACCTGAACCAGCTCGTGGGCTCGGGCTTCGAGGAAAAGATCGCCGAGGCGTATGAGCTCTACGACCGCGAAATTCGTCGCATGAACGCGATGGACTTCGACGACCTCCTGGTCCGGACCGTCAACGTCCTGGAGCTCTTCCCGGAGGTGCGGGCGAGGTACTCGGGGGCCTTCGCCCAGGTGCTGGTCGACGAGTACCAGGACACCAACCACGCGCAGTACCGGATGCTCGAGCTGATCGCGGGCGAGCACCGGAACATCGCGTGCGTGGGCGATGACGACCAGTGCCTGG
>Ga0308175_100001466_pt1 | contig 15956 bp, 16 predicted proteins | sample PhyCR1_3_FD_203893 | JGI IMG/M metagenome (GOLD analysis project Ga0308175, IMG submission 203893) | Soil microbial communities from UC Gill Tract Community Farm, Albany, California, United States - DLSLS.C.R1 | ecosystem: Environmental > Terrestrial > Soil > Agricultural land | place: USA...
GCGCGTCCAGCCGAGTGGACGATTTGCCTGGCAGTACCGGCAGGTCCAGACCCGCCGGTGGTGCCGCATCGGCGTCGTGGGTCGTCGATGCGGGAGTCGCGGACGCCGTGCGCGGACGCCCGTGCCGAGGTCCTCCTCACCGTGTGACCGTGCCGCGTGCCTCGCACTCGGCCCGCCCGGGACGGAGGTGGGTGTGCGATGACAACGGCGCTCCTGATCGTGGTGATCGTCCTCGTACTGCTGCTGGCGGTCCTGCTCCTGCGCACCCGCAGCCGTCCGATCCCCGCCAGCCCGCCCAGCGACAACGCTGCCATCACCCGCACCGGCCCCGGCGCGGACGGTGCGACCCGTGCCGGCGGTCCGGCCGGGGCCACCGGCTCCACCGTCGGGGGCGACCCCGGGGCAGGCAGGCCGGCCGGCGCTTCCGACGCAGCCGATGGCCCGACCGCAGCCGGCGCGGTGTCCGGTCCGGGCGCGGCGGACGGCGGTTCCGGTGTCGGCGCGGCAGGCGGGGACACGGTCCTGGGTCCGGTGGCCGGACCGGTCCGTGCGGGCGGGACGGCCGGCGTCGCCGCCGCGGACGGCGGTGCCGGAGCGGGAGGCGGCTTCCGCGTCGCGGCGACCGGGCGGGACGCCGGCGGCGTCCGGGCCGGGGACGGGGAGGTCCCGCGCCGGTTCGCGGAGGAGGATCTTTCCCAGTCCCGGCTGGAGGCCGCGCAGAACGCGGCCGCCGTCCGCGCCGAGGCCGACACGATGGCCGCGACCACCCGCCGGCTGGCCGAGGCGGAGGCCGACGCGGTCCGCCGCGGGGCGCGGTCCGAGGCCGAGGCGATCCGTGCCGCCGTCGCCGCCGAGGCGGAGAAGTCCCGCCGCCAGGCCGAGCTCGAGGTCTCCACCACCCTGCTCGACGCCCGCCGCCAGGCCGAGCGGGACGCGGCCGAGATCACCGAGACCGCCCGCGCGCTCAAGCAGGACCTCGACCGCCGGGAGAGCCGGCTGGGCGAGCGGGAGGAGCGGGTCGACGCCACCGTCCGCCGGGTCGAGCAGCGCACCACCGAGCTCGCCGAGGCCGAGCAGGCGCTCGTGGAGCGGGAGGCCCGGCTCGCCGACCGGGAGGGCGAGCACGAGCGCGAGCTTGAGCGCATCGCCGGCCTCACCGCCGCCGACGCCCGCACCGAGCTGCTCAAGGCGGTCGAGGAGCGCACCCGCCGGGACGCCGCGATCCTCGTCCGCGACCTGGAGTCGGAGGCCCAGGCGGAGGGCGAGCAGCGGGCCCGCAAGATCGTCGTCGACGCGATCCAGCGGGTCGCCAGCGAGCAGACCGCGGAGAGCGTGGTCAGCGTGCTGCACCTGCCGGCGGACGAGATGAAGGGCCGGATCATCGGCCGCGAGGGCCGCAACATCCGCGCGTTCGAGTCGGTGACCGGCGTGAATCTCATCATCGACGACACTCCCGAGGCCGTGCTGCTGTCCTGTTTTGACCCGGTGCGCCGTGAGATCGGCCGGATCACGCTGGACAAGCTGGTCCTCGACGGCCGGATCCACCCGCACCGGATCGAGGAGGTCTACGAGCGCAGCAAGGAGGAGGTCGAGCAGCTCTGCGTGCGTGCCGGCGAGGACGCGCTGGTCGAGGTCGGCATCTCCGACCTGCACCCGGAGCTGCTCACCGTGCTGGGGCGGCTGCGCTACCGCACCAGCTACGGGCAGAACGTGCTCAAGCACCTGGTGGAGACCGCGCACATCGCCGGGATCATGGCCGCCGAGCTCGGCCTGGAGCCGACCGTGATCAAGCGGGGCGCGTTCCTGCACGACATCGGCAAGGCGCTCACCCACGAGGTGGAGGGCAGTCACGCGCTGATCGGCGCCGACCTGGCCCGCAAGTACGGCGAGAGCGAGGAGGTCACGCACGCGATCGAGGCGCACCACAACGAGGTCGCGCCGCGTACGATCGCCGCCGTGCTCACGCAGGCCGCCGACTCCTGCTCCGGCGGCCGCCCGGGCGCCCGCCGGGAGAGCCTGGAGTCGTACGTGAAGCGGCTGCAGCGGATCGAGGAGATCGCCTCCGGCAAGCCCGGGGTCGAGCGGGTCTTCGCCATGCAGGCCGGCCGCGAGGTGCGGGTGATGGTGCAGCCGGAGTCGGTCGACGACCTTACTGCGCAGATGCTCGCCCGTGAGGTCGCCCAGCAGATCGAGGACGAGCTGACCTACCCCGGCCAGATCCGCATCACGGTCGTCCGCGAGTCTCGCTCGACCGAGATAGCCCACTGACGCCTGGGGCAGGCTCTGCACGCGCAGCGGGCGGCGCCCTCGGCCGCTCGACCGGGATCGCCGAGTGACTCCTACGGCGCGCCCTACACGCGCACCGGGGGCGCCTCGGCCGTCCGACCGAGATAGCCGACTGACTCCTACGGCGCCCTACACGCGCACCGGGGGCGCCTCGGCCGCGTCCAGGCGGACGACCGGACGCACTCGGGACTGCCGCCGCTCCAGCAAGATCGCCAGCCGGGACAGCAGCAGGTTCATCGTGACGTACATCGCCGCGACGACGATCGCGGTCGGAATGATGTTGAAGAACCCGTTGTAGATCAGCTGTCCGGTCCGCAGCAGCTCCGGGTAGGCGATGATGAAGCCGAGCGCGGTGTCCTTCAGCGCGACCACGCACTGGGCGATGATCGCGGGCAGCATCGTCCGCACCGCCTGCGGCACCAGGATCAGCCGCATCGTCTGCGCCCGGCTCAACCCGAGCGCTGCGGCCGCCTCGGACTGTCCACGCGGCACGGCCAGGATGCCGGCCCGGAACACCTCGGCCAGCACCGCGCCGTTGTAGAGCGCCAGCGCCGCGACCAGCGCCCCGTACCGGCCGAGCGTGTCGCCGAACCGGAAGAAGAAGAACAGGATCAGCAGCACCAGCGGCAGCGCCCGGAACAGCTCGATGAACCCGGTCGCGAACAGCCGCACGTACCGCTGCCCGACCAGCCGGCCGACCGCCAGCAGCGAGCCGAGCACCAGCGCCAGGGCGATCGCGAGCCCCGCCGCCCGCAGCGTCGCCAGCGCGCCCTTGCCGAGCGCCTTGAGGATGTCGCCGTCACCGAACGGCTCCCATTTCGACGCCTCGAACTGCCCCTGCGACTGCAGCCGCAGGACGACCGCGACGGCGATCGCGACCACGACCGCGGTGCCGACCACGCTGCCGATGGCCGACCGCCGCCGCGCCTTCGGGCCGGGCACGTCGTAGAGCACGGTCACCGCAGCACCACCGCCCGCCGCTCGACCAGTCGCAGTGCCGCCGAGGTGGCCCACACGATGAGCACGTAGCCGGCCGCGGTGCCGAGGAACAGCGCCCAGAACGAGCCGGGGAAGTCACGCACCAGGTTGTCGAACGTGCCGGTCGCCTCCACCACGCCGAACGCCTCGGCGATGGCGGTGTTCTTGGTCAGCGCGATGAGCAGGTTGCCCAGCGGCGGGATCACCGTACGGAACGCCTGTGGCAGCACGATCGTCCGCATGGTCTGCGCGAACGTCATGCCCAGCGCCCGGGCCGCTTCGGCCTGCCCCGGCTGCACGGCGTTGATGCCCGAGCGCAGCACCTCGCACACGAACGCCGCGGAGTAGAGCGACAGCGAGATCACGGCCCGGGCGAAGAACGAGAACCGGAACCCGAGCTCCGGCAGGCCGAACACCATCAGCACGAAGACGAGCGTCAGCGGGGTGTTCCGGACGAGCTCGACGTAGCCGGTGGCGGCCCAGCGCAGCGGCGGGGTGGGGGAGACCCGCATGGCCGCGAGCACCGTCCCGAGGACGAGCGCGACGAGCGCGGCGATCGCGGTCAGCCGGATCGTCATCCAGAAGCCCTGCAGGATGAGCGGGAACTGATCGATCAGAACGCTCACAGCGCCCGCTCCCCGGACAGGCTGGCAGGCGTCGGCCGCAGGGCCCCCGCGGAACCTCGCGCGAGGCGGGGACTCCCGCCCCGCGCGCAGTGCCTCCCGGGCGCGTCGGCACGGTCAGGCCGACCCGCCCGGGAGACGATCGGTGCTGCTACGAGCACGGGTCCAGCGTCGGCTTGGCCGGCGTCTCCCCGCCGCCCTTGCCCAGCGTGTCCTCGTACGCCTTCTGCCAGGATCCGTCGCTGAACGCGCCGTTGAGCGTGTCGTTGAGGAACGTGCAGAACGCGCTGTCGTCCTTCTTGAACCCGATCCCGTACCGCTCCTCGCTGAACGGCTCGCCGACGACCTTCAGCTTGTCCGGCTGCTGCGCCGCGTAGCCGAGCAGGATCGAGCCGTCGGTGGTGACCGCGTCGACCGAGTTGTTCAGCAGCTGCTGCACGCACTCCGTGTACGTCGCGAACGGCACCGGCGCCGCGCCGTACTTCTCCTGCACGGTCTTGATCGACGTGGAGCCGGTGACCGAGCAGACCTTCTTGCCGGTCAGCGCGTCGGGCCCGGTGATCGAGCTGTCGTCCTTGCGGACCAGCAGCTGCTGCCCGGTCACGTAGTACGGACCGGCCTGGCCGACGGTCTTGCGCCGCTCGTCGGTGATCGAGTAGGACGCGAGGACCATGTCCACGGTGCCGTTCTGCAGGAACGGCTCGCGGTTCTTCGACACGGTCTCGACCCACTCGACCTGGCCCGGCTCGATGCCGAGCTTGGCCGCGACGATCTTGGCGATCTCGATGTCGAAGCCCTCGGGCGTGTCCGTGCCCGGCTTCTTGTAGCCGAGCCCGGGCTGGTCGAACTTCACCCCGATCTTCACGGACTTGGCGTCGTTGAGCTTCGCCATGGTGGTGCCGGCGGCGAAGCTCGCGTCGGACTGGACCTCGGTCGGCGCCTCGTCGTCGCCACCGCACGCGGTCAGCAGCAGCGGCAACGCCAGCGCGGCGGCGACCAGTGTTCGGAAGCGTCCTGCTCGCATCGGTGGATCCCTTCTCACGGTGGGGGCGTGATGTACGGCTCCCCGGACGGGTGCTGAGGGTTGGTGCCGGGGAATCAGTGGGTGAGGATCTTGGAGAGGAAGTCCTTGGCCCGCTCGCTCTTCGGGGCGCTGAAGAACTCGTCGGGCGGGGCCTGCTCGACCAGCGTGCCGTCGGCCATGAAGACCACCCGGTCGGCGGCCCGGCGGGCAAAACCCATCTCATGCGTGACCACGACCATGGTCATGCCGTCCCGGGCCAGGGCGGTCATCACGTCGAGCACTTCGTTGATCATCTCGGGGTCGAGCGCCGAGGTCGGCTCGTCGAAGAGCATGAGCTTGGGCTCCATCGCCAGCGCGCGGGCGATGGCCGCCCGCTGCTGCTGGCCGCCGGACAGCTGGCCGGGCAGCTTGCCGGCCTGGTCGGCGATGCCGACCCGCTCCAGCAGCTGCATGGCCCGCTTCTCGGCCTCCTCCTTGGGCCGGTGGCGGACCTTGACCGGCCCGAGCGTGACATTCTGCAAGATCGTCTTGTGCGAGAACAGGTTGAACGACTGGAAGACCATCCCGACGTCGGCCCGCAGCCGGGCCAGCTCGCGCCCCTCGACCGGCAGCGGCCGACCGTCGAAGATGATCTCGCCGGAGTCGATCGGCTCCAGCCGGTTGATGGCGCGGCAGAGCGTCGACTTGCCGGACCCGGACGGGCCGATCACCACGACCACCTCGCCGCGGGCGACGGTGGTCTCCACGTCGCGCAGCACGTGCAGCTGCCCGAAGTGCTTGTTCACCCCGCGCATGACCACCAGAGGCTGGCCCGGAGCGTCCGTCATGGGCGCACCATAGCGCCCTGGGCGTACGGTCAACTTTCCGCAAGGTCGGCGGTCCGCATTCGTAGTCCGACCGAGACCTCGGCCGGCACCCGGTTCGCCGGCGATACGCTGTCCAGGTCATGAGCGAGCGCGAGGGCCCGCGGCACGAGCGGGGAACGACGGGAGTCGCACGGCCGGACGGGGCAGCGCCGGCCGCGCGCAGCTACGAGGTCCGGACGTACGGCTGCCAGATGAACGTGCACGACTCGGAGCGGCTGTCCGGCCTGCTGGAGGACGCCGGCTACGTTCGGGTCCCGGACGGGCAGACGCCCGACGTCGTCGTGCTCAACACGTGCGCGGTGCGGGAGAACGCCGACAACCGGCTCTACGGCAACCTCGGGCATCTGCGCCCGGTCAAGGACGGCCATCCCGGCATGCAGATCGCGGTCGGCGGCTGCCTCGCGCAGAAGGACCGCGGCGAGATCGTGCGCCGCGCGCCGTGGGTGGATGCGGTGTTCGGCACGCACAACCTCGGCGCGCTGCCGGTGCTGCTCGAGCGGGCCAGGATCGAGCGCGAGGCTCAGGTCGAGATCGCCGAGTCGCTGGAGACGTTCCCGTCGGTGCTGCCGTCCCGGCGCGAGTCGGCATACTCGGCCTGGGTGTCGATCTCGGTCGGCTGCGACAACACCTGCACCTTCTGCATCGTGCCGTCGCTGCGCGGTAGGGAGAAGGACAGGAGGCCAGGCGACATCCTGGCCGAGATCGAGGCGCTGGTCGCGCAGGGTGTGCTCGAGGTGACCCTGCTCGGTCAGAACGTCAACTCGTACGGGCGGGAGTTCGGCGACCGGTACGCGTTCGGCGCGTTGCTGCGCTCCGCCGGCGCGGTCGACGGGCTGGAGCGGGTCCGGTTCACCTCGCCACACCCGCGCGACTTCACCGACGACGTGATCGCCGCGATGGCCGACACCCCAGCGGTCTGCCACTCGCTGCACATGCCGCTGCAGTCCGGCTCGGACGCGGTGCTGCGGGCTATGCGCCGCTCGTACCGGCGCGACCGCTACCTCGGCATCCTGGACAAGGTGCGGGCGGCGATGCCGGACGCGGCGATCACCACCGACATCATCGTCGGCTTCCCGGGCGAGACCGAGGCCGACTTCGAGCAGACCCTCGACCTGGTCGCCCAGGCCTCGTTCTCCGGCGCGTTCACCTTCCAATACTCGCCACGCCCTGGCACGCCGGCCGCCGGCATGGACGGCCAGGTGCCGCACGCGGTCGTGCAGGAGCGGTACGAGCGGCTGGTCGCGCTCCAGGACGACAGGTCGCTGGCGGCGAACCGGGCGCTGGTCGGCTCGACCGTCGAGGTGCTCGTCGCCGAAGGGGAGGGCCGCAAGGACGCCGCGACCGGACGGCGGTCGGGGCGAGCCAGGGACGGGCGGCTGGTGCACTTCGCCTGCGACGTGACCGAGGTCCGGCCGGGCGACGTGGTCACCACCGCGGTGACGTACGGGGCGCCGCACCACCTGGTCGCCGACGGGCCGCCGCTCTCGCACCGGCGCACCGCGGCCGGCGACGCGTACGAGGCCGGCCGCCGCCCGACCACCCCGGGCGTCCTGCTCGGCATGCCGACGGTCCGGTGATCCCGTCGGTGGCTGTCGCTACGTTCCCGGCATGACGACATCCACGGCCCCGCCCGACACCCGGCGGGAACCGCCCGAGACCGGCGACGAGCGCGCGATCCTGCTGGGGTTCCTCGACTGGCACCGCGAGACGCTGCGCTGGAAGTGCGCCGGGCTGACCGACGAGCAGCTGCGGACCCACTCGGTGGCCAGCTCGGCGCTGACCCTGCTCGGCCTGGTCCGGCACCTCACCGAGGTCGAGCGCTGGTGGTTCCTGCCCTTCCTCGACGAGGAACCGGAGCCGGTCTACTTCACCGACGACAAGCCCAACGACGACTTGGACGCGCTCGACACGGTGCCGGCGGCGGAGGTGTTCGATCGCCTGGCCGCCGAGGTCGGGCGGATCCGCGCAGCGGTCGCGCCGATCGGTCTCGACACCGAGTTCGTCCGCAGCGGCAAGGCCTACTCGTTGCGCTGGGTCTACCTGCACATGATCGAGGAATACGCGCGGCACAACGGCCACGCCGACCTCATCCGCGAGGGCATCGACGGGGTGACCGGCGAATGACCGCGCCGCCGGGCGACCGCCGCTTCCCGCCGGAGACCGGCGACGAGCGGGCGACGCTGCAGGGCTACCTCGACTACCACCGCGACACGCTGATGTGGAAGTGCGCCGGCCTCACGGCGGACCAGTTGCGGGCGCGGCCGCTGCCGACCACGAACCTGTCGCTACTCGGGCTGGTCCGCCACCTGGCCGACGTCGAGCGCAGCTGGTTCCGGCGCCGGCTCGCCGGCGAAGACGCACCGCCGATCTTCTACACCCAGGCCCAGCCCGATCTCGACATCGACCCACCGCCGGACGCCGACCCGGACGCCGACTTCGCGGTCTGGCGCGCCGAGGTGGCCGCCTGCGACGCGGCCGTGGCCGGCCGGGACCTCGACGACACGTTCGTCACCCGCACCGACACGGTGTCGCTGCGCTGGCTCTACGGCCACATGATCGAGGAGTACGCGCGGCACAACGGGCACGCGGACCTGATCCGCCAGGCGATCGACGGGGCCACCGGCGAGTGACGCTGCTGACCGTCGGGCACGGCACCGCGTCGCAAAACGAGCTGACCGCCCTGCTGCACGGCGCCGGCGTGCGGTTGCTGCTCGACGTGCGGACCGCGCCGGGCAGCCGGCGGCACCCGCACGTGGCCCGCGCCGCGCTGGCCGAGTGGTTGCCGGCCGCCGGCATCGACTACCGCTGGGAGCAGGACCTCGGCGGCTTCCGGAAACCGCCGCCGGACTCGCCGGACGTGGTGTGGCGAGAGCCGATGTTCCGCGGGTACGCGGCGTGGACCCGGCAGGAGCCGTTCCGGGCCGCGCTGGAGCGCGTGCTCGCCGCCGGCGACGGCACCGTGGTGATGTGCAGCGAGGCGGTCTGGTGGCGCTGCCACCGCCGGCTGATCGCCGACGTCGCCGTGCTGCTGCACGACGTACCGGTCCTGCACCTCATGCACGACGGCCGGCTGGCACCGCACCAGCCGACGGCCGGTGCCCGGGTCACCCCGGCCGGTCTGGTCTACGACGCCGGGGCGCTGCCGCTCTGAACGATGTGGAAGTTGAACCGGTTGTGCCCGATCGCCATCCGCAGCGCGACCCAGAACAGCACGGCGGCCTCGAGGCCCTGTGCCGCCGACAGCGGCCCCACGTCCAGGATCGCCGCCTCCGGCCAGCCGAACTGTCGCAGCAGCCCGGTCACCGCCGCCTTGGCCGCGGCGTCGTCGCCGGCGACGAACACGTCGTGCTCGCCCGGCACCAGCTCGGGGCGGACCATCACGTCGCAGTTCATCGTGTTCAACGCCTTGACCACGTACGCCTGCGGGTGCTCCCGCTGCAGCCGTTCGGCGGTGCTGTCGCCGGGCGGCACGGTGAGGCCGGGCGGGAAGTTGCCGTCGAGCGCGTTGGACACGTCGAGCAGCACGATGCCCGGAGCCGGCTCGGCCTGGGCGACCGCCGCGGAGGAGTGGCTGCCGGCGGTCGCGTTGACGACCACCTCGGCGCCGGCCGCCGCCTGCCGGAAGTCACCCGAGGCCGCGCCGTGCTCGCGGGCCCAGCCGGCCGCGGTCTCGTTCGCCGCGTCCCTCGAGCCCATCGTCACGTCGTGGCCGAGCTCGACCAGCCGGGTCGCGAGCGCCTGCCCCACCGGTCCGGTGCCGAGTACGCCGATCTTCATGGCCGCAAGTAGCCCGTCCGGGCTGCCCGGGGTCAACCCCGTTTCGCCCAGGGCGCACGATCTCGATGTCGACCCTCGGGAGGTCGACCGGACGATCGGGAGGACCCATGACCAGCGGACAGCCGCGCGTCGCGGTGGTGACCGGGGGCGGTAGCGGAATCGGCGCGGCGTCCGCGCGGGCGCTCGCGGCCGACGGGTGGACGGTGGTGCTGGCCGGGCGCCGGCGGGAGGCGCTGGAGGCGGTCGCGGCCGGGCGCGACCGGCTCGACCCAGTGCCGGCCGACGTCACCGACGAGGACAGCGTGCGCGGGCTGTTCGAGACCACCGTGCGCCGGCACGGCCGGGTGGATCTGCTGTTCAACAACGCCGGCACGGTCGCGCGACCGGTCGACCTCGACGAGCACGACCTGGCCGCCTGGAACACGGTGGTCGCGGTGAACCTGACCGGCGCCTTCCTATGTACGAGGGAGGCGTTCCGGGTGATGCGCCGGCAGGACCCGCAGGGCGGCCGGATCATCAACAACGGCTCGATCTCCGCGCACGCGCCCCGCCCGCGGTCGGTCGCGTACACGGCGACCAAGCACGCGATCACCGGCCTGACGAAGTCGACCGCGCTCGACGGCAGGCCGTACGACATCGCCTGCGGGCAGATCGACATCGGCAACGCGGCCACCGAGCTCGCCGGCGGGTTCGCGAACGGGACCACCCAGGCCGACGGCAGCGTCCGGCCGGAGCCGCTGATGGACGTCGCGGACGTCGCCCGCGCGGTCGTCTACATGGCGTCGCTGCCGTTGGACGCGAACGTCGCCACGATGACCGTGATGGCGACGAAGATGCCGTTCGTCGGCCGCGGCTAGCGCAACCGGACGTACTCGGTCTCCGGGTCGTGTGGCAGGCCGGGTGCGCCATCGACGACGAGGTCCGCGCGCGCCCAGACCGGGTCGGCGGAGAAGAGCCGGTCCTCCTCGGCCTCGTACCGCGGCCAGTCGACGGTGGAGCCGGGCCCGTCCCGGTCGATGCCGCGGGCGACCCGCGCCGCCGCGGGCACGTGCAGCCAGACCGCAAGCGTGAGCCGGTCGGTCACGGTCCGGCGGGACGCGGAGACGCCCTCGAGGATCAGCACCGGCGGCACCGGCCGGCGGACGCCGCTGCGCGGGTCGGTCCACGGCGTGCAGGCACCCAGCGGTCGCAGCACGAGGTCCGCCAGGGTGGGCCACCAGGGTTGCCCGACCCGGTCCGCCACGTCGTCGGTGTGCGCGACCGGCGCGTCGCCGAGCGCGGCCGCGAGCCGGCCGGCGAACGTCGTCTTGCCGGCGCCGCCGCGACCGTCCACGGCCACCAGCCGGGTCCGGCCCAGCCGCGCCGGCCCGGTCGCGACCCGGGCGGCGAGCGCCGCGTACGCCTCGGTCCGAGGGCCGGTGTTCAGCGGCGGACGGAGCGCTCGGCCTCGGCCAGCCACTCCCGCCGGGCCGCGACCGCAGCCTCGGCCTCGGCGATCTTGCCCGGGTTGCCGCCGGCCTGCGCCTTGGCCAGCTGTGCCTCGGCCTTCGCCACCGTGTCGCGGAGCTGGTCGAGCAGCGGGTTGCTGTCCGGCTTGCCGCGCCGCCACTCGGCGTCGCCGGCCTCCCGGATCCGCTGCTCGGCCGCGCGCATCCGGTTGTCCAGCGTGCGGATGGCGTCCCGGGGCACGTGCCCGACCGCGTCGTAGCGCTCCTGGATGTCCCGCAGCCGCGACTGCGCGCCCTTGAGGTCGGAGCCCGGGTCGAGCGCCTCGGCCTCGGCGATGAGCGCCTCGCGGGTGCGCTGGTTGGCCAGCTGCTCGGCGTCCCGCTCGCTGAACGTCGCGGCCCGGGCGGCGAAGAACGTGTCCTGCGCGGCCCGGAACCGCGCCCACAGCTGGTCCTCGGCCTCCTTGGAGGCCCGGCCGGCCGCCTTCCACTCGCCCATCAGCGCCTTGAGCCGGCTCGCCGTCGGACCCCACTCGGTCGAGCCGGCCAGCGACTCGGCCTCGGCCACCAGCTCCTCCTTGCGGCCCCGGGCGACCGCGCGCTGCTCGTCGAGCGCGGCGAAGTGGCTGCCGCGGCGGCGGGTGAACGTGTCGCGGGCGGCGGCGAACCGCTTCCACAGCTGCTCGTCGGCCTTCCGGTCGACGCCGCGGATCGCCTTCCACTCCTCGACGATGGCGCGGAACCGGTCGCCGGTGGCCTTCCACTGCGAGCTCTGGGACAGCTCCTCCGCTTCCAGGACGAGCTTCTCCTTGGCCGCCGCCGCGGCAGCTCTGGCCGCGGCCCGGGCGGCGCCGGCCTGCTCCAGCTTCGCCTGGGCGGCACTCTCCAGCGCGGTCAGCCGGACGTCGAGCGCGGCGAGGTCGCCGACCACGGCGGCCTCACCGAGCGACGCCTTCATGGCAGTGGCGTGGGCAAGGGTGGACTTGGGGTCGCCGGCTCCGGAGGCGAGCCTGCTCTCCAGCAGGCCGACTTCGGTGTCCAGGTCCTCGTACCGGCGGGTGAAGTGGGCCAGCCCGTCCTCCGGGCTCCCGGCGTGCCAGGATCCGACCGCGCGCTCGCCCGCCTCGGTGCGGACGTACACCGTGCCGTCGGTGTCGACCCGTCCCCACTCGTTGCTGGCAGTCATTGCCTCGTTCCTCCTCGCGCGTCCGCGCCCCTGCATCCTCTCAGGACCGGCTGTCCGGTCGGCACCCCCTCTGCGACAAACCCGTCGTCCTACTCTCCCGGAGTGGTCTCCGCCATCGCCTTCTGTCCGTCGCCGCCGCTGCTCGTGCCGGAACTGGCCGCCGGGGCGGCCGGTGAGCTCGACCCGTTGCGGGCAGCCTGCCGCGAGGCGGTGCGCCGACTGCTCGCCGGCCACCCTGACCAGGTCATCGTGATCGGAACGGGTTCCGGCGGCGGCCGGTTCCCGCCGGGCAGCACCGGGACGCTGGCCGGGTACGGCGTGCCGGTGACCGCGTCGCTGCCCGGCGCGGTGCCGCGGCCGGGTCCGCTGCCGCTGCCGCTGACCCTCGGTGCCTGGCTGCTGTCCGGTGCGGACCTGCCGTGCCAGGGTGTCGCGGTGGACGGCGACACGCCGTCGCTGCCGGATGCGCCGGCCTATCTCGTGGTCGGCGACGGTTCGGCCCGCCGGACCGAGCGGGCCCCGGGATACGTCGACCGCCGCGCCGAACCGTTCGACGCCGCGGTCGCGGCCGCCCTCGCCGCCGGTGACGCCGCGGCGCTGCGCGACCTCGACCCGGTGCTCGGGGCCGAGCTGCTCGCCGCCGGCGTACCCGCGTGGCGCGCCGTGGGCCGCGCCCTCGCCGGCCGCGGCTACGCCGCGGACCTGCTCTACGACGCCGCTCCGTACGGGGTGGGTTACTTCGTCGGCGTCTGGGCGGCGCCGTGAGCCGGCGAGGGAGTGAGCTTGGCACGGCCCGCGGATCGCGCCGGCCCGAACGGCCGCCCGAGGGGTGGAGCGACCGACGAGGCGACCGGGAGCCAGCATGGTGAGCCGGCTGGTCGCGCTCGTCGGTCCCACCGCGACCGGCAAGACCGCGCTCGCCATCGAGCTGGCCGGGCGCCTCGGCGCCGAGGTCGTCAACGCCGACTCCATGCAGCTCTACCGGGGCATGGACGTCGGCACCGCGAAGCCGACGCCCGCCGAGCGGCGCGGCGTGCCGCACCACGTCCTCGACGTCTGGGAGGTGACCGAGCGGGCCAGCGTCGCCGAGTACCAGCGGCTGGCCCGGGCGGCGATCGACGACGTGCTCGCCCGCGGCCGGGTGCCGCTGCTGGTGGGCGGGTCCGGCTTGTACGTCCGCGCGGTCGTCGACGAGCTCGACTTCCCCGGCACCGACCCGGACCTGCGCGCCCGGCTGGAGGCCGAGTTGGCCGCGCACGGCCCGGCGACGCTCCACACGCGACTGTCCGAGGTGGACCCCGACGCGGCCAGGGGTATCCTGCCGTCGAACGGGCGCCGGCTGGTCCGGGCGCTCGAGGTGGTCGAGCTGACCGGCCGGCCGTTCGCGGCGACGCTGCCGGAGCCGGTCGAGCGGTACGACACCGTCCACATCGGACTCGACCGGGCCGACCTCGACGACCGGGTCGCGGCCAGGGTGGACCGGATGTGGGCCGGCGGACTGGTCGCCGAGGTGCACGCGCTGGAGCGGGTCGGGCTGCGGGACGGGCCGACCGCCGCTCGGGCGCTGGGCTACCAGCAGGTGCTTGCACTCGGCGACACCCCGCAGGCGCGCGAGCAGACCGTGATCGCGACCCGCCGGTTCGTCCGCCGGCAGCGGTCCTGGTTCCGCCGCGACCCGCGGGTCCGCTGGCTCGACGCGGCCGAGCCGGACCTGCTGGCGGCTGCGCTTACCCTCGTCCGGTGAGGTTCGTGAAGGGGCACGGCACCGAGAACGACTTCGTCGTGCTGCCGGACGCCCCGCCGCTCGACCCGCCGACCGTACGGGCGCTGTGCGACCGGCGGGCCGGCATCGGCGCGGACGGCGTGCTGCGGCTGGAGCGCGGTGCGGACGGCTTCGTCATGGACTACTGGAACGCCGACGGCTCGGTCGCCGAAATGTGCGGCAACGGCATCCGGGTGTACGCGCGGTATCTGGTCGACGCCGGCCTGGCCGAGCCGGGCACGCTGGCGATCGGCACCCGGGCCGGCGTCCGTACGGTGCAGGTACCGGCGGACGGGGACGTCACGGTGGAGATGGGTACGCCGGTGCCGCCGACGGCCGCGCCGACCGTCGGCGGCCGGCCCGGCACCGCGGTGAGCATGGGTAACCCGCACGTGGTGGTCGAGCTGCCCGATCTGGCCGCGCTCGACGCGCTCGACCTGACCCGGCCGCCGGAGGTGCGCCCGCCGCTGCCGGACGGGCAGAACGTCGAGTTCGTCGTCCGCCGCGGTCCGCGCGGGCTGGCGATGCGGGTGCACGAGCGGGGGGTGGGGGAGACCCGGTCCTGCGGCACCGGCGTGTGCGCGGCGGTCGTCGCTGCGGTCGCCTGGGCCGACGGGGACGGGCTGGACGAGCCGTGGACGGTCGACGTTCCCGGTGGTCGGCTCTCCGTGACCTGGCTGTCGGCTGGGCCGGTGCTGCTGTCCGGGCCGGCCGTGCTGGTCGCCCGCGGCGAAGTCGACCCGGCAGCGCTGACCGGCCGGGGCTGACCGGCCGGGGCAAACCGGCCGGGCTGGTCGGCCGGGCTGGTCGGCCGGGGCTGGTTAGTCCGGGGTGGTTAGTCGGGGGTGAACCGCCAGCTCTGGTTGCCGTCCGCCGTCGGGTCGGCCTCGGTGGTCGGGTCGTGGCAGTCCCACTGCTGCACCGGCGCGCCCTCGTTGGTCGCCCCGCCGGTGACGTCAAGACACTTGCCGCTGTGCGCGGCGACGATCTGCACGTAGCCGGTGTCCGCGCCGGTCGGGTCGAGCACCGGGCGCAGCTGGAACGTCTCGTTCGGGGCGCCGCTGCAGTCCCACTGCACGACCGGAGCGCCGTTGTCGACCGAGGCGCCGAGCACGTCCGCGCACCGGCTCGCGGCGGCGTTGACCAGCTCGTACAGGCCGGGCTGGGCGGCGCCGACGAGCAGGAAGCCGGTGCCGAAGTCGGTGCCGCAGGCCCGCTGGACGAGCTGGGCGCCCGGGTCGGAGCGGCCCTGCGGCGCGCCCAGGCAGAGACCGGACCGCTTCGAGGTGAACGAGCCGCCGGACGGGGGCAGCGGCGAGCCGGTCGGGCTTGGCGTCGCGGTCGGGCTCGGCTGCGTGCTCGCGCTCGGTGCGGCGCTCGGTGCGGCGCTCGCCGCCGGCGGGGGTGCCGCGCTCGGGGCCGGGTCGCCACCGCGGCCGGTGGCCACCCGGACGACCACCACGAGCAGCGCCAGCAGCAGGAGGACCACGCCGACCACCCCGGCCACCACGAGCAACGCGGTCTTCTCGTCACCGCGCAGCGCGCCGACGCGGGCGGCGAGGCGGCGGGTGGTGGCGACGGCACGGCCGCGCACGGTCGGCGGTCCGGCCGGTGCCGGCGCCGGCGCGGGCGGAGGCGGCTCGTCGGACCCGCCCAGCCCGGTCAGCAGGACCCGGGTGAAGCTGCCGGTGGCGGGGTCACCGGCGGCCGGTCGCGGCCCGTACCCCGGCGCACCGCCGGGCCACAGGTCCGCCCGCGTCGCCCCGACCGGCACGTCCGGCAACACCGAGGTCGCCTCGACGTCCCCCCGCGGCACCAGCGCCGCCGCCAGCCCCGGCACCGCCCGCCCCGCCAGGCCGCCGGCCGCCGGGCCGACAGCCGGGCTCGCGGGAGGAGCCGGGCCGGCCGCCGGAGGCTCGGGGGCGGCCGGCCCGGCTGCCGCCGGCACCCCGCCCCTCAGCGCTCCAGTGGGTCCGTGTACCGCGGCCTTCGGCCCCCGCCCGGCC
>Ga0308175_100001467_pt1 | contig 15948 bp, 13 predicted proteins | sample PhyCR1_3_FD_203893 | JGI IMG/M metagenome (GOLD analysis project Ga0308175, IMG submission 203893) | Soil microbial communities from UC Gill Tract Community Farm, Albany, California, United States - DLSLS.C.R1 | ecosystem: Environmental > Terrestrial > Soil > Agricultural land | place: USA...
TTTTGGATTGGGAACCTGTGACCCGCGGGAAGAGGGATTTCGTACTGATCGCAATAGTGGACCCGCAACCGCATCAGCGGTTCGACAAATCACGGACGTAAATATCTCGGAACATCATGTTTCCCTTCCCGCCGGAGTGGAGCTGAAGAGCGATTGTGCCATCGAAGGATTTGGGCGTGGGATCCGTAAAATCGACAACGACAACGCCATTCAGCCGGGAGATGTAGTGGTTGCCTTCAACGATCAGAAGATATTCGTTCCAGTCCTGCTGACGAAGAACGTATTCGTTCTCCGGAGATGGCCAGACGATCCACTGGCGTCCATCCCCATAAATGCCGCCCGTGTGGTGGTTGAGAGTGGGGTCGATCTCGAATTGAAGTCCCTGGCTGACGTCCGCCGTACCCGGCTTGAAACGGGTGTGGAAGAACACGCCGCTGTTGCCGTCACCTACACATTTGAAGCGCAGCGCGAGATGGAAATCCTTATAGTCCTTCTTTGTTTGCAGGTATCCGTAGTCTTTCGTGACGTTGGATCCGTGAATCACCCCGTCTTCAACGGTCCATTTTTCCTGGCCGACGGGGTCCCATCCGGTGAGATCCGTGCCATTGAACAACTGTACCCATTGGTTGTTGGGAAGCTTCGGGCGAGAACTATTCGACCTTTGCTGGGCTGCAGCCAGGCAAACGAGTGAAGCGGCAACAAGAGGCAGGAAAACGGAAGTTCGCATAGTTGAAGTATTAACCGAGCTCGCCGCGAATTGCATCTGCGATTCGCCCGGTCCAGAGTTCCACCTGATCGCGGTCGGCCGCCTCCACCATAACGCGAGCGAGGGGTTCGGTGCCAGAGAAGCGGACGAGCACACGGCCGGAGCCGTTCAATTCTGTTTCGCAGGACTGGATGACGTCAACTACGCGGGGCAATTCTTCGAGCGGCTTGCGCTGGCTGACCCGGACATTGACGAGCTTCTGGGGGAAAACGGTGAAATCCGCAGTGAGTTCGTCAAGCGTTCGATTCTCGCGAATACTGCTTTCAAGCGTTTTGAGCGCGGTAAGCATGCCATCGCCGGTGGTTGCGTACTCGCGAAAGATGACGTGGCCAGACTGTTCGCCGCCCAGGGCCGCGCCCCGCCGCAGCATCTCCTCCAGCACGTATTTATCGCCCACAGGCGTGCGGTCCATGGAGATTCCGAGGCGTTCCAGCGCCTTTTCGAGTCCCAGATTGGACATGACCGTGGCGACGACCATGTTGCCCTTAAGATGTCCATCGGCCTGAAGGCGGCGGGCGGCGATCAGCATCGTGGCGTCCCCGTCCACGATACGTCCCGAACCCGAGATCATGATGGCCCGGTCCGCATCGCCATCAAAGGCGACACCCGCGTTCGCTCCGGTCTCGAGCACCTTTTGCCGGAGACCCTCCACGTGCAGAGCGCCGCTTTCGAGATTGATGTTGCGGCCATCCGGCTCCGCGTTGATTACCGTAACTCTCGCCCCAGCCTCACGAAATAGTTCGGGCGCGAGCGCCGAGGCGGCGCCGTTTCCGCAATCGAGCACGACGTTCATCCCACCCAGACGACTGCCGAGCGTAGAGAGCAGGAAATCGAGATACGGCTTGACCGGAAAACGAACAGGTAATTCAGCTCCCGTTTTTTCGCCGGCGATACTTGGAAGGAGCCGAAAAATCGTTTCCTCGACGGCCTGTTCCTCGATGTCAGGCAACTTATAACCAGTGGCGGCAAAAACCTTTATTCCATTGTCTTCAAAGGGGTTATGCGATGCCGAAATCATGACGCCGGCCGCGAATCCGCCGGTGCGCGTCAGATAAGCGACGCCGGGCGTGGTCACGATGCCGGCGAATTGCGACTGTATCCCGCAGGCAGCGAGCCCCTCGGATAGTTGAGCGGCAATCCACGGACCTGACTCGCGCGTGTCCATGCCGATCAGGACCGGCCTTTCGGCCAGACCATCGCCCGTGAGCGCCTCAGCCAGAGCCATGCCGAGCGCGGTGATTGTGGCGGGATCGAGCGGCGGCCTGCCGGCCACGCCGCGCACGCCATCCGTTCCAAACAGTTTCCGTCCCATTGATTGATAACTTTTCGGTAATTCGCTGTGATTATTGCGTCTTCGCGATCTGAACTTCAACTTTAACCCGGGGCGCATTCAAAATCCGCACCTGGGGCTCGGCGGTATAAACCGCCACTACCCGGCTGGCGTCGCGTGTTTCTCCGGTAAGGTCAAATGGATCGGCCTCAAGGCTTTGCACGGCCATGACCCGACTTTCCGGGCCGGCGATTCGCAGTTCGGGCGGATCCGCGGCGGCAGAGACGACTTTTTCGCCGGGCGGAAGTGTTCCGGAAAAGGACACGTGTACCGGAACCAGGCGGGTCGCCCGGCGCTCGAACTGAAATCGCACCTGGGCGGGTATGGTCCGGATCAGGTTGACGTCTCGAGGAAGCCGCTGCAGCGATTCGGCCAGAGTGAAAGTCCGCTCGCCAGGAGCGCGTACGCTCGAGAGGTCCACAACGGCTGCGAGATGGCCGTCGCCCAGATCCCGCAACAGGCTGGCGGGACCATGGGCTTCCACGTCGACGCTTTCGACTATATCGGAACTGATTTCGAAGCCTCTCGGGAAATTCTTGTATTCTACGGGAACCGAGACGATGGCCGTGAGTTCCGGCTCGCCCGCGACGTTCATCCATACGCCAATGGCGGCGAGGAGAGAAAAGAGCTTCCAGCCGAGGTTTCGCGTGAGAAGGGTTCTCATGGGCGGTTTCGCTTCGTACCCGCGCTCAGCCGCTCATTCGGGTGAGAGTGCGACCCTGCTCCTGATTTTCGATATTTTCGGGCGGGGGCGGCAGGGTCATTTTGCGTGATGCGCCGAAATGCTGGCTGATCCGTTCGTCGACTCGCTGTATCGTAACTCCCCGCTCGAGATCGCCAAAGGCGGCTACCGAAAGGGCGCCTGTCTCCTCGCTCACGACGAGAGCCAGGCAATCCGTCTCCTCGGTGATCCCAATCGCCGCGCGATGCCTGGTCCCGAGCGTCGTGGAAACGGCGGGATTCACGCTCAGGGGCAGGAAGCACGCCGCCGCCGCGAGCCGATCCTTCTGGATGATAACCGCTCCATCGTGGAGGGCTGTATTCGGCTGAAAAATTGAGAGCAGAATATCCCGGGAAATGGTGGCATCGAGCCGGACGCCGCTCTCGACGAAGGTGCGCAGGCCGATATCCCGCTCGAGGACGATCAGGGCGCCCACTTTATCGGCGGAAAGGGATGTGAGCGCCAACAGGATCTCGTCCGTCGACTCAGGCCTGCGATATCCGCCGAAAAGTTGCTTCCTCCCCACCCGGGCAAGCGTGCGCCGGATTTCGGACTGGAACAACACGATAATCGCGATCGCGGTGTACGGGGCCAAAGATTGCAGAATCGACCGCAAAGCCTCGAGGTTCATATAAACCGCGAGCTGATAGACGATCACGACCGTAAGAATGCCGGCGAGGATATGAGCTGCGCGCGTGCCGCGGATGATCTGAAGCAGCTGGTAAATAAGAAACCAGACAGCGAGGATATCCAGCACGAAGTACTTCGTGAAGTGCGGCGCGTTGAACGTGAATTGGGCCGGCGGCATTTATCGGCGCCTGTTCAACCGGGACAGGCTGCCGTTATTTTAGCCGAGGTCGGAACGCGACTTTGACCTGTTTCTCATAGATAGAACGCATGCTATGAACTGTGGGTACGGGCCGCACACTCTGCGATTCCCGCGCAGACGATGAAAACCGACGCTATATTGGAAATTCCAGACGCGCCATGTCATTCACGACCATTCCAGAAGCGATTGAAGAGATTCGCTCCGGCCGGATGCTGGTCGTGGTGGACGACGAAGACCGCGAGAACGAAGGCGATCTGACGATTGCGGCGGAAAAAGTCACGCCGGAAATCATCAACTTCATGGCCACGCACGGGCGCGGCCTGATTTGTCTGACGCTGACGCCTGAACGCTGCGACGAGTTGCGGCTACCGCTCATGTCGCCGCACAACACCTCGAATTTCGGGACTGCGTTTTGTGAATCAATTGATGCGCGGGACGGAGTGACAACCGGAATATCAGCGGCGGACCGGACGCGAACGATTCTCACCGCGATTCAACCGGATACGCGTCCAGGCGATCTCGCCCGGCCAGGTCATGTTTTTCCTTTGCGCGCACGGGAAGGCGGCGTACTGGTGCGCGCGGGACAGACAGAAGCCTCGGTAGATCTGGCGCGCCTTGCAGGCCTGAATACATCGGGCGTCATCTGCGAAATCATGAATGAGGACGGCACGATGGCGCGGGTGCCGGAGTTGAAAGAATTCTGCGCGCGGCACAACCTCAAAATGACCTCGGTGGCGGACCTGATCCGTTATCGTCTGCTGCATGAACGTTATGTGCATCGCCGGGGAGAGGGGTGCATCGAGACCGGTTTCGGGGATTTCCGCAGCATTCTTTACACGAGCGATCTGAATCCGGAATCGCATATCGCGCTGATTCGCGGCGAAATCGCGGGACGTGAGAACGTGCTGGTGCGAATGCACACGCACTGCGCTTACGGGAATCTCTTCGGATCGAGGCGCTGCGATTGCCAGATGCTGGTAAATCACTCGCTTCGCCGCATTGCGGAAGAGGGCGCCGGCGTTCTGGTATATCTTCATGTCACCTCGGCGGGACTTCGGGTGGACAACGGCCGCGTGATCGGGCACGACCGAAAGCAGGCGCATGCTCCGCAACAACATGAGGTCGGTATCGGCGCGCAGATCCTGTCGGATCTTGGCTTGCATACGATCCGGCTGCTGACGAATCACCCGCGGCGTATCGTGGCGCTTGAAGGCTTTGGGATCGAGATCGTAGAGCAGGTTCCAGTCGGCTGACCGTTGCGCATCGGCGGGGAACGTAAACTGAAACTATGGCTTTGACCATTGCAGGACGGGCATTCCAGTCACGCCTCCTTATTGGCACAGGGAAGTATCGCAGTTTTCAGGAAATGGCGCGATGTCATGCGGCTTCGGGCGCGGAGGTTGTCACAGTGGCGGTACGGCGCGTCAATCTGACGGACCGCTCGAAGGAATCGCTGCTCGATTATATCGACCGTTCAAAAATGTTCATTCTGCCGAATACCGCAGCGTGTTACACGGCCGATGATGCGATCCGGACCGCCAGACTGGCACGCGAAGTGGGCCTTTCGAACTGGGTCAAGCTGGAAGTCATCGGCGATGAAAAGACCCTCTACCCGGACAACGCCGGCCTGGTTGAAGCAACCCGGGTATTGGCGAAGGAGGGCTTCATCGTCCTGCCGTATACGAATGACGATGTGGTGAATGCACGTCGGCTGATCGATGCCGGAGCCGCGGCCGTGATGCCGCTGGCCGCGCCGATCGGCTCGGGGCTTGGCATTCAGAATACGACCAGCCTGCGGATCATGCGCGAGATGATCACGGAAGTTCCGCTCATCGTGGATGCCGGCGTAGGCACGGCGTCGGATGCGGCGATTGCGATGGAACTCGGGGCCGATGGAATCCTGATGAATACGGCTGTGGCCGCAGCGCAGGAACCGGAGAAGATGGCGCTCGCGATGAAACTTGCTGTCGAAGCAGGGCGCCTGGCCTACGACGCCGGCAGGATGGAAAAGCGGCTGTACGCGAGCGCGAGTAGTCCGCTCGCGGGCGTGGTTGGGGGCGGCCGTTAACGCGATCGCCTTTTTCGCCCGGCCAAAACAAAACTGATCAGCAGCTTGTGTTTCCGTTACGCGCCCACCCGAACAGCGTCTCTTTCGGTGACTTCGCCCATCCTGTACCGCTTCCGCATTCCGAGGAATGGTTTCTCGATAGTGACGTAAGTCAATGTCGAAACCAGAATTACCACCGGCAGCACGAGCACAATACTCGTCAGCAGAATGTTATTCATCGCGGAGAGCGATGAAACCGTGAGATACCAGCCCTTGCCTGCGAAGATCCAGACCATGGGGATGTGTACCAGGTAGAGCGAGTAGCTGATGCGGCCAAGAAACTCCAGCGCGGTGTCGAACAGATGCGGCACATAGCGGGCGAATCCCAGGTAACTTGCAACGAACGCAGTCCAGACGACGGCCTCGATGCTGGGCCACGCCACTCGCCAGCTCTGTCTGGCAACGAATCCACCGGAGAGATGAAACCAGTAGAGGACGCCGCATACGCCCAACAAGATCACTGGAAAAAACCAGCCCAGCTTCCGCGGCATTCCGTATCGCTGGACCAGCCATGCCAGCACCGCGCCGGCGAGAAACTGATCAACCCTCCCGAGGACCGTCCAATACGTGACGTCCAGAATATCCGCGCCCAGCGCAAGCGTCGCCAGCCGCACGAGCCAGATGATGATGGCCATCCGCAACAACGGCCAGAGCCGATTCCTGTTCAGAAAGTGCCGAATCGCCGGAAACAGAAGATAAAGATGGGTTTCCACGGAGACGCTCCAGGACACACTGGCCCAGGGTCCGAGGGACAGCCCTCCAGCAAGGTAGCCAAACTGTAATACGGATGTCAGCAGCCCGGTCAGCTGAAACTGAGACCGAAATGCATTGGCTCCCGTGATTAGGAAGAAGAAAAACAGCGGAAACAATCGCAGAAAACGGTTCCAGTAAAAACCGCCGTAAGAGATGCGACGCGCGAGCGAACCATATGTCAGGATGAAGCCGCTGATAACCAGGAAGAGAGAGACTGCCGTATGTCCCTCGATCACCGAAGCCAGCAGAAAGCTGCGGGTATGAATCCAATCGGTCGGCCGCCATTCCCGATGTAGAACTATCCGCGGGTAGAACAGGTGGTAGCAATGGTAAAAGATGATCAGCAGAGCCGCGAACGCGCGCAGATGATCGACGGCCGGCAGATATTTACGATTGGGGCTCTCCATGGGTGATTTGCATACAGCAGCGCGCCATCAGATATCTCTTTCAGCGATCAATATCATCGACAATAGCATGCGCATTCAACCTGACCAGGCGTTCAGGCGGACGTAACGCACTTGCCTCGAGCGGCGATCTCAATGGGCTGATCTCAAAACAGCTGAGTGTGGTGGCCAGGGACGGAATCGAACCGCCGACGCCAGCCTTTTCAGGGCTGCGCTCTACCATCTGAGCTACCTGGCCGTCTTATGGGAGGGTTCCCGGAGGGAATTTTCAGTATACCAGGGTTTCAAGCGGGTTGCAGATGCTCGAGTTCTCCGGCGCTGGCCTTCTCGACATCTGCATGCAGACTATTGCCGTGCGCGTCCATCGTGACAATAGCTGGAAAGCCGTTTACGCGAAGATGCCACATCGCTTCCGGAATTCCGAATTCCATCAGGTGCACGCCGAGGACGTCCTCGATCGTGCGCGCATAATACTGGGCCGCGCCGCCGATTCCGTTCAGGTAAACTCCTCCGAATTCCTTCAGAGCCGCCGACGTCTTCGGTCCCATGCCACCCTTTCCGACGACCGCACGCACGCCGTAGCGGCGGATTACGTCGGCCTGATAGGGCTCCTCCCGAATGCTGGTGGTCGGGCCGGCGGCTTTCACCTTCCACTTCTCGCCTTCCTTCAGCATCACGGGACCGCAGTGATAGAGGACCGCTCCATTGAGATCAACGGGCGGCGCATTTTTCATCAGATATGCGTGAACGGCGTCGCGCCCGGTGAACATTTCGCCGCGAATGAGCACCACGTCGCCAACTTTGAGAGCACGCACCTGCTCCTCCGTAATCGGCGCACTGAGAATCACTTCGCGGCCGCTGAGCGGGAAACCTTCTCCGCGAGTCATCTTCTCGACAGGACGGGACGGGTCCCGATAAATCCAGGAGGCGATTGCGCCAGAATGCGCGTCGAGGCGGACGCCCAGCCGGCGGAATGCCCAGCATTCATAGGCAACAGACACAAAGAAACTTGCAGGCAGCCGATTCGCGGCCGTGATTTTGCAGCCGATGAGGGACACCCTGCCGCCGAAGCCCATCGCGCCGACGCCAAGCTCGTTGGCTTCCCGCATCACGCGCGATTCGAGTTCCGCGAGCACGGGACTTGGGTTTACGTCATCAAGAGTGCGGAACAGTTGCTGCTTGGCAACCTCATAACCATGCGCGCGATCGCTGCCAATGCAAACACCCAGCGCGCCTGGCGCGCACCCCTGTCCCTGGGCCTGCCAAACAGCGTGCAGCAGACATTTTCGAACGCCTTCCAGAGTTCGATCCGCACGGCCGAGCTTCTCGAGATTCGCAGGCAGGGAATACTGGATGTTCTTGTTTTCACAGCCGCCACCCTTGAGAATGAGCTTCACTTCGATGTCGTCGTTTTCCCACTGCTCGAAGTGAATCACCGGCGTGCCTTCACCGAGATTGTCGCCGCTGTTTTTGCCGGTGATCGAGTCGACGGAGTTCGGCCGGAGTTTACCGCGGCGGGTCGCCTCCACGACGGCACTGCGAATGGCCCGCGAAATTTCCATCTGGTTCACGCCGACGGGTGTGTGGACGTAGAACGTCGGCATGCCTGTGTCCTGGCAAATCGGACCCTCGTCCTGTGCGGCCATGTCGATATTGGAAAAGATGATATTCAGCGCCTGCGACGCCTGCGTGTTGGGCGTTTCGGCGAGACCTGCCGCGCTCATTGCCGCGCGCACGTCCGGCGGCAGGTTGGTGGCGGTCTGGGTGATCAATTCGACGAGGCTGTTTTCGAGAAACTGCATGCGAAGTGACATTCTACCGAGTCCTCCGCGTCGATTTGCCCGGGTCCCTTATGTCAGGCGAGCAGCCGAGCTGCGGGTTTGGCGAAATAGGTCAGGATGAAATCCGCGCCCGCGCGGCGAATCGATGTGAGAGTCTCCATCATGGCGCGCTCAAGGTCGATCCATCCATTGTCAGCCGCCGCCATGATCATGGAATACTCGCCGCTCACCTGATAAGCGGAGATCGGAACGTCGAAGCGATTGCGCGCCTCGCGGATTAAATCGAGGTATGCGAGCGCCGGTTTCACCATGATCATGTCGGCGCCCTCTTCGAGATCGAGCTCGATTTCGCGCATCGCTTCACGACCGTTGGCCGGGTCCATCTGGTAGCTGCGACGATCCCCGAACTGGGGGGCGGATTCCGCCGCCTCGCGAAACGGCCCGTAAAAGACGGACGCGAATTTCGCCGCGTAAGAAAGGATGGGGATGCGAGTGAAACCCGCCGAATCCAGAGCAGCGCGAATTGCGCCGACCCGGCCGTCCATCATGTCCGATGGCGCTACTACGTCCGCACCCGCTCGCGCATGCGAAACGGCGCTCTTCGCCAGCCAGTTGAGCGTGGAATCGTTGTCGACATCGCCATTGATAACGTGGCCGCAGTGGCCATGGCTCGTGTACTCACAGTTGCAAACGTCGGTGATGACGAGCAGATCCGGCGTGTCGCGCCTGATCGCCCGGATCGCCCGCTGCACGATGCCCTGATCGTCGTATGCTCCGGTTGCCTCTTCATCCTTCAATTCAGGCAGTCCGAACAGAATCACGCCGCCAATCCCCAGCGATTGGACTTCGCGGCATTCTTCCACGGCGGCGTCGATCGAGAGCTGACATTGCGGGGGCATCGAGCTGATGGGCCGCCGAACGCCTTCCCCGGGGCATACAAACAGCGGCAAGATGAAGTTCGCCGGGTCGAGTCTCGTTTCGCGTACCACCCTGCGGATTGCCTCGGTGGAACGCAGCCGGCGAGGCCTGTGAACAGGAAAGGGCATCTGTTCAGGATTCTAACTTTTCATTTGCACTCCACCCGAAAAACGTGATACCCAGAGTCCGGCGAACCGGATTATAATTTGCGATAGCAAGCTTCAGAGTGCGGCCGTTCCGGCGCCCTTGACATGAGTATCCTTGCGATTAGAATAATTCGTATCCCTTCCAAGCGTTCCTATGCAGACCGCCTGCGAGCATAAGAAAACAGTGATCATCGCCCGCCGTGATGGCGTGGACTACGTCGAATGCCTCGATTGCCGACAGATCTTCGAAGCGGAGGATCTGGAACCGGTCACAGTCGAATCGGAAGACGAATAGCCCGCGTTCCCTCTGAGATCCACCGGCCAATATAATTCGCACTGCCGAAGGCAAGCGCCTCCCCTCGACAGCAGCGTTTTCAGGCCGCCTGTTAGGATACGCCTATATGCATGATCTGGGGGTATTTCGCGCCAATCTGGACGCGATCGCCGAACGTCTGGCGACGCGCGGCAAGCCGATTCCTATGGAGGAGTTTCGGGAGCTGGACCGCCGACGGCGCACTGCGATTACCGAGACGGAACAGCTTCGCGCAGACCAGAATGCGCTTTCACGCCAGGTCGCGGCGATGCGCAAGGAGGGCCAGGATACCGCCGGGCTTCAGGCAAAGTCCCGGGCAATCGGAGAACGCATATCCGAACTCGCAAAACAGGCGGACGGGGTGGACGCTGAATTTCGGGCATTGCTCGCGGGGGTGCCCAATGTTCCTCACGAGTCCGTGCCGGTGGGAAGCTCGGCTGATGAGAATGTGGAAATCCGGCGTGTGGGCGAACCTCCGCAGTTCGCCTTCGAGCCAAAGGCGCACTGGGATATCGGGCCTGATCTGGGGATTCTGGACTTTAACCGCGCGGCGAAAATAACCGGCGCACGGTTCGCCGTCTACATGGGGGCCGGCGCAAAACTCGAGCGGGCCCTGATCAACTTCATGCTTGACCTGCATACGCGCGAGCACGGCTACACGGAGGTGCTGCCGCCGTTTATCGTGAATTCCGCCAGCCTCTATGGGACCGGACAGCTTCCGAAATTCGCCGAGGACCTGTTCAAACTGGAGAATACGGACTACTGGCTGATACCGACCGCGGAAGTGCCGGTGACCAATCTTTTTCGGGACGAAGTTCTGAACGCCGACGACCTTCCGATTCGGTATTGCGCGTTCAGCGCTTGTTTTCGAAGCGAAGCCGGTTCGTATGGGCGCGATGTGCGTGGGATCATCCGCCAGCACCAGTTCCAGAAAGTGGAGCTGGTGAAATTTGCGCGGCCGGAGCAAAGCTACGACGAACTGGAACGCTTGACGACGGACGCGGAGGATGTTCTTCGGCGTCTGGGCCTGGCCTTCCGGACGGTGGTGCTCTGTACGGGAGACATGGGCTTCAGTTCGGCGAAAACGTACGACATCGAGGTTTGGCTGCCCGGCCAGAACGCCTACAAGGAAATCTCCTCCTGTTCCAATTTCGGAGCATTCCAGGGGCGGCGCGCCAATATCCGCTTCAAAGGCGCGAAAAAGGCGGAATATGTTCACACGCTGAACGGGAGCGGGCTGGCAGTAGGGCGCACCTGGGTTGCGATTCTGGAGAACTACCAGCAGAAAGACGAAAGCGTTCTGATACCGGACGCCTTACGGCCTTACTTAAACGCTGAACAAATCACATGCAGAGGCGAACTGAAATAGACGCGGCCGCCCGGTTCGGGCGGCCGCGATTTACCCGCGAACCGGTATCAGAAGAGAACTTTCATCGCGAACTGCAGGATGCGCGGGTCGTAAGCTCCCGTGACCTGCCCGAAATTCGATGAACTGAAGTTCTGGCTCAGAGTTCCGAACGTGGCCCCGGCAGGCTGGCCAGGGGGCGCGAAATTTCCGACGAAGTTCGTGTGGTTCAGGATATTGAACGCTTCAGCGCGAGCCTGCAGACTGAACCGTTCAGTAACACGGAAAATCCGGGTGAGCGATAAATCGAAGCTGAAATTACCGGGTCCCCGGACAGCGTTTCGGCCCAGATTGCCGTACGTTCCGGTAGCGTTCTGAGCAAAAGCAGCAGGATTCAGCCACTGCACGCAGATCGCCTGCGAGCTGCAGGTCGGGTTTGTGGCCCCTACATTCGGAAGCACCTGATTGGGCCGGTCGTTATTGAGGCCGGTGAGTGAATTGTCTTTGCCCGAGGTGATATTGAGAGGCTGGCCACTCGAGGCGTGGATCAGCGGGGCGAGTTGCCAGCCGTTGACCAGATGATTCACGAACGAGTTGCTCATCTTGAAGCCGCTCTGGGCGACGCCCGTCAGATTGAAGTTATAGCGAGTATCGGAGATGCAGGGCCCCCAATCGGCGTGCCGATTGGATGGGCGCGAATTGGTCGAACCAGCCAATGCGGCACCAAAATCGTAATCGGACAAGCAATAAGAGTCAGTGAAATTGGCGTTCATCTGGAAGTTATTGCCGAACCGGTGGGTAACCGACGCCAGCAAACCCTGATAATGCGAGACGGCTCCGTCGTCCATGGTGTCGATGCTCGCGTAATAAGAGCCGGTCGCAGGGTTGGACAGATATAACAGTCGCCGCTGATTGGTGTTGCCGGTCGTCGAGCACGTGGAATAGGTTGTGCCGGCAATGGTGCAGGATCCCAACCCGAGAAACTGGGCAGGATTGGTCTCGTGGGCGATCCAGAGGTGCGTCGTCTCGTTGGCCAGATAGCTGATGGAGGCTACCCAGTCCTTGCCGATCTGCCGCTGATACGTCACATTCCATTGGGACACATAAGTCGGCTTCGGGTTTATCGGCATGTTGATGTAAGTGCCGTATTTGGGGAAAAAGAGATTTCCGTTTTGCGGGAAGGGATTTCCCCCGGGATAGCCGACCCAGGGATTGGTCAGCGTTCCGGTCGATCCGACATCGACACTACTGCCGACAGGAGGATTTGTCGTTTCCCGCTCGTTGAACCATGTTTCGGTCGAATCGTAGAGAATGGCGGCGCCGATACGCAGGGTGTCGCGGCCATCGCCATGCGGATTCCAGACGAGTCCGAGGCGCGGCGCGAAATTCGCGTAATGCCCATTCCAGTTCGCAGCGGGGATGCCCGGATCGCCCGGAAAGAACAGCCCTGGAGGCGCAGTCGGATGCAGCGTGCTCATCTGATTCGCGAAAAATCCTGGCAGGCTGAAGGAATCGCCGCGACGGTATTTATCGGGATCGGCGAATGTCGGTTCCCACCGCAGCCCGAAATTCAGGCTCAGTTTTTTCGAAATCCTGTAGCTGTCCTGAGCATAAACGCTCATGATCCATTGGCGAAGATCGTCCGGCGTGGCGTTGGTCTGAATGAAACCGCTCATATAGCCCGTTAGAAAGTCAGCCATTCCAAGGCCGCTTGCTTTGTCGTTTCCTGTGAACTGACCATTGAAGCCGGGAGCGCCGTTCTCGTCGAATCCGGAGATGGTGTTGTTCTGGATGCGGATCAGGTTGACTCCGAAGGCCATCTGATGGTTGCCCCGGATGACGTCCACGTCGTCCGCGATCTGGTAGCTGTTGATATTGAAGTGTCCGGGCGCGCAGGTGCCGCAATATGTCGTGAACCCGCCCGTCATGCTCGAAAGGAGCAGAAAATTCGGAACGGCGCTATACATGTTCGAGCCCAGCATGGTCCAGTTAATCGGAAAGTTCGTCGGTCCGCGGTTATCCCGGATTCGGTTGAAGCCCAGGTGAAAGGAGTTCAACGTGCCCGGTCCGAAGGTATAGTTATCACCGATCGTGGCTTCCTGAGCCAGCTCGAAGTTGCCAGGCGCCGTGGTGGTCAGCAGGTTCTTTCCATCAAATACCGGGGGATTTTGCCAGTGATCGGCGAAATATCTTCCGAAAAGGCTATGCTTATCGTTCAAGACATAATCCATGCGCCCGATGTACTGGTTTTCGTCGCCGGTCGCCGGAATGCCGAAAGTCACGACGCCGCACGGGGATGCCGAACTTACGGGGAGGTATTTCATTACGTTCAGCGCGATGGGGTTCAACATGGATACCGGAATCTGATTACCCGGAAACGGATCACGCTTCGACGGATCACCCGCACCGGTTGTCGGGTTATATAGTTGCACCGCCTTGCCGCACGCGGCCGACGCGATCGTGCTGAAGTCGCCGTTCAGCATCTGTGCCGTCGGGATGTGGGTCGTTTGCTGCGGCGGATTCGAACGGTTTCGGGTTCCCTGGTAGCCTCCGAAGAAAAACAGCTTGTCCTTGATGATTTTGCCGCCGGCAGTACCGCCAAACTGGTTGCGCTTCAAGGTGTCGGCGCCGGTCGTCGAGAAGAAGTTTCTCGCGTCCAGGTCGCCGTTGCGAATGTATTCGAACAGGTCACCGTGGAACTGGTTTGAGCCCGACTTGGTGACCACGTTCACCGTTGCGCCTGGATGCGTCCCAAAGCGTGACGAAACGGCGTTGGTTTCAACGCTGAATTCCCGTAGCGCATCCGGAAAAGGGAATGGCATGTTGACGTTGGACATGGCATCCGTCGCGTCGCCGCCATCGAGCAGATACGCGGTGCCATTACCCTGCCCTCCCGCGACCGCGATCCGGGTACCGTTCCAGAATGTCTTGCTGCCGGTATCTCCGCTGTCCGCGTAAACCGCCGCGCCCAGGGTGATGATCAGCTGGGTCGCCTGGCGGTTATTCAGCGGCAGCTCATTAATTCGCTGCTGATCAATGACCGCGGCTACCGAGGTTTCTTTGGTTTCGACCAGACTGGTGGTGGCATTCACTTCCACGGTTTCGGAAACCGAGCCGACCTGCATCGTCACGTTGATCTGGATATTGTTATTCACCACCAGGACAATTCCGTTTTGTATATAGTCTTTGAACCCGTTGGCCTTTACCTCGAGACGATAAGGGCCCACCGGAAGATTCGGCAGAACGTATTGCCCGCTCGTGTCGCTGGTGGTGGTGCGCACGAGGCCTTTATCCGTTTCCGTCATGCTGACCTGCGCGTTGGGTACTATGGCGCTGCTCGAGTCGGTTACCAGACCACTTACCTGAGCCACAGCAGTCGTTTGAGCGTTGAGAGGGAGCGCGAACAGGCAGATTGCCGCCGCAAAACAGACCAGACCAGATGCCTGGCCAAGGAGCCGTCGAGACATGAAACCCCCTTGTACCTGTATTGTCCGTTCTTATGGAAACGGTTCTCGCAACTTCGAGTTCTTTACAGTATGTTCGACCAGAGTTCCCGTGTCTACGGATAGCAGCGCCCGCGACGCCCTCAGGGTACCGGCTCACTCGGTACGGGATCTGTGTTCCCTGATTACAGGTGTACGCGAGCGTCGTAGCCGGTCATTTCGAGATACCCGAAGCCGTGCTGGGTACCTGAGTAAGCTACCGCGCCTTCCCAGTAACTTGGGCCACCTTTCCGGCCGCGCAACTCCTGACTGTTCAGAATGGCTTTGCAGTTCAGTTGGATCCCGAGGGAGGGTACGCGGATCACCCAATGGACCGGGTATTTACCCCAGCGCTCGAGCGGCTCGAGCGTGAAATCGCCGCGCCGGAGATGGTGCGCGACGCCTCGCGTATCCACAAACGTTCCTGAGGAGTACGGGTCTATCGATCCGTCCGTATGGCGAAGCTGGTAAAGCATCAGTTCGGTACCGTTGTCGAGCTGAATGCTGAACCAATCCCATCCGGCTTCACCGGGCGCAAGCTCTTCGGTGAACCATTCATGATCCATCCAGGCAGTGCCGTGGACAGTATGCGTCATTCCGTCGAGTGTGATTTCGCCAGTCGCTTGAAGCCTTGGGAACGAAACATAATACGAGGCGCGGCCTGGTCCCTCGGCCTTTTGACTCACGCCGTTTTCACCGTGAATCACGAACGGCTTTACGGGGTGCAGGGCGAGGTGAAAACGGAAATCGTCGGTTATGGCATCGAGCATCTGGTCTTCGCCTTTCCAGCGAACCTGCCAGTTACCGTTCCATACACGTTGTTTCAGGAAGCTGGCCCCGGCGATACCCGGCCCTGATCGGTTCAATCGCTCGTGGTATCGGAAGCGGCGGTCCCCTACGTCGGTAATCGCCGTGTGGGCGAGGTATAGATCCTGCACCGACCACACTGAGCGGTTTGTCTCCCCGTTCCGTTCGCCGACACGAAAGAATACGAGTTCGAATCCGAAGCGGCGGCCTGACGAATCGACGACATTTCCCGTGTAGTACCACCAC
>Ga0308175_100001468_pt1 | contig 15944 bp, 13 predicted proteins | sample PhyCR1_3_FD_203893 | JGI IMG/M metagenome (GOLD analysis project Ga0308175, IMG submission 203893) | Soil microbial communities from UC Gill Tract Community Farm, Albany, California, United States - DLSLS.C.R1 | ecosystem: Environmental > Terrestrial > Soil > Agricultural land | place: USA...
CGCGACCTATACGTCGCGGTTGACGTACCAATATCGGGTCGATATCGCGACCTATACGTCGCGGTTGACGTACCGACATCGGTGCAGACCGGGCGGACCCCTACACTGAGGTAGTGCCTCGGACCCGCGGAGACGGACGCCTCACCCACGCCCTCGACCCGCACGACCTCGGACCGCAGGACGCGTGCGGCGTGTTCGGGGTCTGGGCCCCCGGTGAGGACGTCGCGAAGCTGACCTACTACGGGCTGTACGCCCTCCAGCACCGCGGCCAGGAGTCCGCGGGGATCGCGGTCGGCAATGGCCGCCAGATCCTGGTCTTCAAGGACATGGGCCTGGTCTCCCAGGTCTTCGACGAGGCCACGCTCGAGTCCCTGAAGGGGCACGTCGCCATCGGCCACGCGCGCTACTCCACCACCGGCGCCAGCACTTGGCACAACGCGCAGCCGACGTTCCGCCCGACCGCGACCGGCTCTCTCGCGCTGGCCCACAACGGCAACCTGACCAACACCCACGAGCTGGTGCAGCGGGTGCAGGGACTGGCCCCGCTGAACGGCGAGCTGGACCTGCCGATGCGCAACCAGCACAACGCCACGAACGACACCAGCCTGGTGACCGCGCTGCTCGCCCACCACCCGGACACCAGCCTGGAGGAGAACGCCGCCGCGGTGCTGCCCACCATCAGGGGCGCGTTCTCGTTCGTCTGGATGGACGAGAACACCCTGTACGCCGCCCGCGACCCGCAGGGCATCCGCCCGCTGGTCCTCGGCCGGCTCGAGCGCGGTTGGGTGGTCGCCTCGGAGACCGCCGCCCTCGACATCGTCGGCGCTTCCTTCATCCGCGAGGTGGAGCCCGGCGAGCTCGTCGCCGTCGACGAGGACGGGCTGCGCAGCCGCACCTTCGCCGAACCGGCGCCGAAGCACTGCCTGTTCGAGTTCGTCTACCTTGCCCGCCCCGACACCCTGATGAGCGACCAGCGGGTGCACAGCGTGCGCGTGGAGATCGGACGCCGGCTGGCCCGCGAGTTCCCCACGGACGCGGACCTGGTCATCCCGGTCCCCGAGTCCGGAACGCCCCCCGCCATCGGGTACGCCGAGGAGTCCGGCATCCCCTACGGGTCCGGGCTGGTCAAGAACTCGTACGTCGGACGGACGTTCATCCAGCCTTCCCAGACGATCCGGCAGCTCGGCATCCGGCTGAAGCTCAACCCGCTGCGCGACGTCATCGAGGGCAAGCGGCTCGTCGTGGTCGACGACTCGATCGTGCGCGGCAACACCCAACGCGCCTTGGTCCGGATGCTCCGTGAGGCCGGCGCCCGCGAGGTGCACGTACGGATCTCCAGCCCGCCGGTGAAGTGGCCATGCTTCTACGGCATCGACTTCGCCAGCCGCGCCGAGCTGATCGCCAACGGCCTGTCCACCGACGAGATCTGCCGCTCCATCGACGCCGACTCGCTGGGCTACATCTCCCTCGACGAGCTCGTCGAGGCCACCGGCGTGCCCAAGGACAACCTGTGCCGGGCCTGCTTCGACGGGGTGTACCCGGTGCCGCTGCCCGAGCCGGAGCACCTCGGCAAGCACTTGCTCGAGCCGGCCGGCGTCGGACCGAAGCTGCCGCTCACCCTCGGCGGCGGGGCCTCCGACGCGCTCGAGCGCCCCTGACCAGCAGCCGACAGCGAGGACACAGATGAGCGACCAGCAGGGCGCGACCTACGAGTCCGCCGGCGTGTCCATCGACGCCGGCGACAAGGCCGTCCAGCTGATGAAGGTGTGGGTCGAGAAGGCCCGCCGGCCGGAGGTGATCGGCGGCATCGGCGGGTTCGCCGGCCTCTTCGACGCCAGCGCTCTCAAGGACTACAAGCAGCCGCTGCTGGCCACCTCCGCCGACGGCGTGGGCACGAAGGTCGCGATCGCCCAGGCGATGGACCGCCACCACACCATCGGCTTCGACCTGGTCGGCATGCTCGTCGACGACCTGGTGGTCTGCGGGGCCGAGCCGCTGTTCCTCACCGACTACATCGCCACCGGCCGCGTCGTACCCGAGCGCATCGCCGCGATCGTGCAGGGCATCGCCGAGGCGTGCGTGCAGGCCGGCTGCGCGCTGATTGGCGGGGAGACCGCGGAGCACCCGGGGCTGCTCGGGCCGGAGGAGTACGACGTGGCGGGCTCGACCACCGGGGTGGTGGAGGGCAGCGACGTGCTGGGCCCCGGAAGGGTCCGGCCCGGTGACGTGCTGATCGCGATCGGCTCCAGCGGCCTGCACTCCAACGGCTACTCGCTGGTGCGGCACGTGCTGCTCGGCGCGCCCGAAGACGGCGGAGCCGGCTGGAGCCTGGATCGGGAGGTCCCCGAGCTGGGCAGGCCGCTGGGCGAGGAGCTGCTCGAGCCCACCCTGATCTACGCCAAGGCGTGCCTGGACCTGGCCCGGCGCACCCGCACCCACGCGATGTCCCACGTCACCGGCGGTGGACTGGCCGACAACCTGACCAGGGTGATGCCCGTCGAGCTGGCCGCGGAGATCGACCGGAGCACCTGGACCCCGCAGCCGGTCTTCGACCTGGTCCGGAAGATCGGCAAGGTCGAGCAGCCCGACCTGGAGCGCACCTTGAACTGCGGTGTGGGCATGGTCGCGGTCACCGACCCTGCGGACGTCGACCGGGCGGTCGCGCTGCTGGAGGGCCACGGGCTGCGCGCCTGGCCGGCCGGCCGGGTGAGCGCCTCGAGCGAGGACCGGCCGGGCGGCTCGGTCACCCTGGTGGGGCGCCACCCCGGCTGGTGAACTGAGCTGGTGAACCGGCGAATCCGGGGCAACTCGACGGGCCGGGTGTGCGGGAACAGCCAGCGGGCGGGTATCGTTGACACCACGAGAAACCAGAGGAGAGACCGGACGCGCGGGTGTCCCTGTCCGTGAGCTTCGCCAGCGGAGGTCACGGAAGGTGATGACGTGACTCCGGCCAAGTGTGCGAGGGGGTCGACCCTATGGGGCGCGGCCGTGCGAAGGCCAAGCAGACCAAGGTTGCCCGTGACCTGAAGTACCGCTCCCACGAGACGGACTTCGGCGCGTTGGCTCAAGAGCTGCATGGCGACCAGAACTCCGACAGCTCCCACGACGATGGCGAGTCGGACGAGTACGACGAGTGGGCGGACTACTCCCAGTCCCGCAGCGACTGACCCAGCGACTGACCCACGGCCGACCGTGCCGGGCCACCCCGACGGACCAGCCCCTTCGGGCTGGCCCGTCCAGTGGTCTAGGACTTTTTCTCGCTATCCGAGCCAGATGCCGCGCAGCCGGCCGATCTCGGTCATCCTGCGCTCGGCCAGCCGGTCGGCGGCCACGGCCGGCGGGACGCCGTCCTCGGCGGCCAGCGCGAACACCCGGTGCGCGGTCTCGAAGATCTTGCCGGCGCGCTGCTTGGCGCGGTCGAAGGAGAACCCTTCGAGCTCGTCGGCGACCTGGATCAGCCCACCGGCGTTGACCAGGTAGTCGGGCGCGTAGAGCACGCCGCGGTCCTGCAGCTGCTTCTCGATGCCGTCGTGGGCGAGCTGGTTGTTGGCCGCTCCACAGACGATCTTGGCGCTCAGCGTGGCCACCACGGAGTCGTCCAGGGCGCCACCGAGCGCGCACGGCGCGTACACGTCGAGCTGGCTGCCGACCAGCGCGTCGGCATCGGGGACCACCCGCACCTCGGGGTGCTCTGCCTGCACCCGGGCGACCGCACCGGGGTCCACGTCGGTGACCACGACACTGGCGCCGTCCTCGATCAGGTGGCTGACCAGGTGGTGCCCGACCTTGCCCACCCCGGCGACGCCGACGGTCCGGCCGTGCAGAGTGGGTGCTCCCCAGGTGACCTCCGCGGCCGCGCGCATACCCTCGAACACGCCGTACGCCGTGAGCACCGAGGAGTCGCCGGCGCCGCCGTGGGACACGCTCCGGCCGGTCACATACGAGCACTCGTGGCAGATCTGGTCCATGTCGGCGGAGAACGTGCCAACGTCGCAGGCGGTGTAGTACCGCCCGTGCAGCGACTGCACGAACCGGCCGTAGGCGCGCAGCAGCGCCTCCGTCTTGATCTTGGCCGGGTCGCCGATGATGACGGCCTTGCCGCCGCCGAGGTCGAGGCCGGCCAGCGCGGCCTTGTAGGCCATTCCCTTGGACAGGTTCAGCACGTCGGCGAGCGCGTCGTGCTCGTTGGCGTAGGGGTAGAAACGCGTGCCACCCAGGGCCGGACCCAAAGCGGTGGAGTAGATGGCGATGATCGCGCGCAGGCCGGTCGGCTCGTCGTGGCAGAACACGACCTGTTCATGACCGGTGGCCTGGGCGAAGACGCCCGGACCGGTGCCAGTGCTAGGAGATACCGGGGCTTCGGTCACGGTGGTGGCCTTCCGTTCGGGCCCGCGAGGGTGTGCGGGCGAGGTAGGGTGCCCACTGGGTGGATGAGCGCCTGCTCACAGCCTACGAAGGTCGCGGGGCGGTGTCCCAGAGGGGCCATCCGGACCGGTATGCCGCACACGCAGACGTGCCACGCCAACGCCCTCATGTCCGCCGGAAGGGCCACAATTCCGGTCCGAAATGACTAGTCCAGCCGGTTAGTGACTCATATAGGCCATTGTCGCAAATTTTGCGCCCGGTAGTCTCGAACGTGACACACTGGTATGGGGATGTGCACGCAGACCAACTGTGGAGCACATCGGTGGGTATCTACAGTGAGGGAGGGTCGCTATGAACACGCGACCGCCTGAGTCCGAACCGCTGCTGACTCCTGCAGAGGTCGCGGCCATGTTCCGGGTGGACCCGAAGACGGTCACCCGGTGGGCCAAGGCCGGCAAGCTCAGCTCGATCAGGACTCTTGGAGGACATCGCCGTTACCGCGAGTCCGAAGTACGCGACCTGCTGACCGGGATGCTTCCCGAGCAGCGCCGTGGAGGGGATCTTTAAGAGCTAGGGGGTCAGACGCTGCCGGGGTCCCAGGTCCGGTGGCAGACAACTCGCTCCAGATCATCGGCGAGGAAACGGATCCGCAAGGATCGGTTCCTCGTCGTTTTACTTCCTGGGGGTCTTTCGCCCGGCAGGACGAGAGGCCCCCAGGGAGCCCTCGACGGTCGGTCCGGTCTCCGAGGGCGCCCAGCCGCTGGTTAGGGTGGCCCGACGGAGGTGGTCATGACCGAGCGACAGCTGCCCCGGTGGTCGGAGCTGCGTCCGCTGCTGCGGCCGCGCCCGTGGCAGCCCAACCCGACCGACAGGCGGCTGGCCCGCGCGGTGACGATCGCCGATCTGCGCCGGGCGGCGCGACGCCGTACCCCTCGTCCGGTGTTCGACTACACCGACGGGGCCGCCGAGGCCGAGGTGAGCCTGCGCCGGGCCCGGGAGCTGTTCGAGTCGCTCGAGTTCCGGCCGCAGATCCTCCAGGATGTCACCGACGTCGACCCCAGCGTCACGCTGCTCGGGGCACGCGCGTCGCAGCCCTTCGGCTTCGCGCCGACCGGGTTCACCCGGATGATGCAGCACGAGGGCGAGACCGCGGTGGTGCGGGTGGCCGAGCGGATCGGCATCCCGTACGCCCTGTCGACCATGGGCACCACGTCGATCGAGGACGTCGCCGCCGCCGGCCCGAAGGCTCGCAAGTGGTTCCAGCTCTACGTCTGGCGGGACCGCGACGCCGCCGACGACCTGATCGCCCGGGCCCGCGCCGCCGGCTACGAGGCGCTGGTGCTGACCGTGGACGTGCCGGTGGCCGGCGCCCGGCTCCGTGACGTGCGCAACGGGTTCTCCATCCCGCCCGCGCTGACCACCAAGACCGTGCTCGACATCGCGGGCCATCCGGCGTGGTGGGGCAACCTGCTCACCACCCGGCCGCTGGAGTTCGCCTCTCTCACCTCCTGGGAGGGCACCGTCGCGGACATGATCGACACGCTGTTCGACCCGTCGATGACGATGGCCGACCTGGAGTGGATCCGGTCCCGCTGGGACGGTCCGCTGGTGATCAAGGGCATCCAGACCGTCCCGGACGGCCGCGCGGTGGTCGACGCCGGCGCGGACGCCATCGTGCTGTCCAACCACGGCGGCCGGCAGCTGGACCGGGCGCCGGTGCCGCTGCGGTTGCTGCCCGACGTGGTCGACGCCGTCGGGGACCGCACCGAGGTGCTGCTGGACACCGGCGTGATGAGCGGAGGCGATGTGGTGGCCGCGCTCGCGCTCGGCGCGAAGGCGGTGCTGGTCGGTCGGGCCTACCTCTACGGTCTGATGGCCGGCGGGGAGCGCGGCGTGCAGCGGGCCGCGGACATCCTGGCGGCAGAGGTACGTCGGACGATGGCGCTGCTCGGCGCCCGGACCGTCGCGGACCTCGGCCCGCAGCACGTCCGGCTGCCCTAGATCCCGAGGCCGGCACGGGGTTACCGACTCGGTGGACGGGTACCCGTCCCGGAACCCCCACAGGAAGGAAGGCTCATGAAGTTCGCGCGCCTGGTTGCCCGCCTGATCATCGGCATCCTGTTCATCGGGCACGGCACCCAGAAGCTGAAAGGCTGGTTCGGGGGACCGGGGATCGAGGGCACGACGGGAATGATGGAGTCCCTGGACCTGCACCCGCCCCGCAGGCACGCGATCGCTGCCGGCGTGGCCGAGACCACAGGTGGTGCGCTGCTGGCGGCCGGCCTGCTCACCCCACTGGCCAGCGCCAGCCTGATCGGGGTGATGATCACCGCGATCCGCACCGTGCACGGCCCGAAGGGTGTCTGGTCGGCGCAGGGCGGCTACGAGTACAACCTGGTGCTGATCGCCGCGCTGCTCGCGCTCGCCGAGGAGGGGCCAGGCAGCCTCTCGCTGGACAACGCGTTCGGGCTGCGTACCAGCGGGGTGCCTTGGTCGCTCGGCGCGCTCGCGCTCGGCACCGCCGCATCCATCGCCACCGTCGAGACCGGACGTTCCTCCGGCGCGCACGCTGACCCGGCGTAGCCGCTCGTGCACCGGGTACCACTCCTCTAGACGCACGAGGAGGTGTTCGCGACATGCCCGCGAAGAAGGAAATGCCCTCGACCATCCAGCGCTCGCCCAAGAAGGCGCAGCGCACCTGGGCCGAGGCGCACGACTCGGCCGTCGACGAGTACGGCGAGGGTGAGCGCGCGCATCGCACCGCCTACAGCGCCCTCAAGCACGGCTTCGAGAAGGTCGGCGACCACTGGGAGGGCAAGGACGGCAAGGGCCCTTCGGACAAGCAGGCCGAGAAGAGTGGCGCAGCCGCGCGCCGGGGCGGCAAGACCGCCGAGGGTGTCGACGCCAACGCGTCGAAGAGCCACCTGTACGACGTGGCGAAGAAGCTCGACATCGTCGGCCGCTCCACCATGAACAAGTCCGAGCTCGTCGACGCCATCAAGAAGGCGAACCGGAAGCAGACCCGCAAGAGCCGTTCCTGATCCTTCTCGTGGGCTGCGCAATCCAGCCCAGCCAGGTCCGGCGGGAGCGGGGCTGGCCGGCCGTGTGCTGGACCGGAAGCACCGCCCCCGCCGAACGCGAGTGACCCTCCCCTGGATCGGTGGTTCGCTCTGCGACGGGGTTGTGGTGCGCCCCGCGACGGGCCTGTGGTTCGCTGCGCAACGGCGAGTACGGGCCGTTACCCGGCTCGGCCGGACCCATGCGTCTCGGTGGCTCAGTCGGCGAGCGCGGTGCCCTCGGTGACCCCGAGCCGTTGGATCGGGTTCTCCTCGGTCGGGTGGACCCGTGCGATCAGGATCGCCACGTCGTCGTCCGGGCCGTCCGGCAGCAGCGCGTCCACCAGTCGTTCCGGCATCCGAGAAATCGCGCCCTCCAGCCCGCCGGCCAGCCGGGCCAGCGTGGTGATGCCCCGGTCCAGGTCCTCGCCGCGCCGCTCCACCAACCCGTCGGTGTAGAGCACTGCCATCCCGCCGGCCTCCAGCCGGACGTCGCGCTGGGCCAGCGTGAAGGGGCCGGTGCCCAGCGGCGGGTCGGCGGCCCCGGTGAGCACCCGGGACGCGCCGTCGGCGCTGACCAGGATCGGGGGCAGGTGCCCGGCGTTGGCGATGCGCAGAACCCGGTCGGCCGGGTCGAAGACCGCGTACAGGCAAGTGACGATCTGGTTCTCGTCCAGGTCGCGAACGATGCCGTCGAGGTACTCCAGCACGTCGGTCGGCGCCAGGCCGAGCCGTGCGTAGGCACGGGTCGCGGTGCGGAGCTGCCCCATCACCGCAGCCGCCTGCACGCCGCGGCCCATCACGTCGCCCACCACGAGGGCGGTCCGGCCCGCGCCGAGCTCGATCACGTCGTACCAATCGCCGCCGACCTGGGTGCCCTCGACCCCCGCCCGGTAGAAGGTGGCCACCTCCAGGTGCTCGAGGTCGAAGGAGGTTTCGGGCAGCAGGCTGCGCTGCAGCTGATCGGCGATCGCGTGCTCGCGCGCGGCCGCCTCCGCGTTCGCGGTGGCCAGCGCCAGCGCCTCCTCCGCGGCGCGGCGCTCGGTGATGTCCTGCACCGAGCCGCGGATCGTCTCGGCCTCGCCATCCTCGCCGCGCAGCACCTCGGCTCGCACGCTGACCAGCACCTCGCTGCCGTCGGGGTGGACCATGCGGGCCTCGTAGGTGATCGGCTCACCGGCCACGCCGGCGTCGAAGGCGCGCTGCACCAGCGCCCGGTCGTCGGGGTGCACCAGCTCGTTGATCACCCCCGGGTAGCGCAGCGCGGCCACCTCCGCGGCGGTGCGGCCGGCGATGCGCAGGTACTCCTCCGAGACGGTCACCGCTCCGGTGCGCAGATCGACCTCCCAGCTGCCCACCTGGGCGAGCCGCTGGGCCTGGTCGAGCAGGGCGCGTCCGCGTTCGAGCTGGCGCCGGATCCGGCGGGCCCGGTCCAGCTCAAGGTTGGCGCGCACCCGCGCCTTCAGCTCTCTGGCGGTGAACGGCTTGATCAGGTAGTCGTCGGCGCCTCGGTCCAGTCCCTCGAGGATTCCTTCCTCCCCGGCGCGGGCGGAGAGCATCACGACCGGCACGCCCACTGTGGCCGGGTCCTCCTGCAGGGCGGTGAGCAGCTCGAAGCCGTCCATCCGCGGCATCATCACGTCGGTGAGCACCAGGTCGGGGTGGACCACCCGGGCCTTGGCCAGCGCGTCCGCCCCGTCCACGGCGGTGTCCACGTGGTGCTCGTCGGCCAGCAGCCCGGCGATGTACTCCCGGATGTCGGCGTTGTCGTCGACGACCAGGACTCGTGCCGCCGGTCCCTCGTGCCGCGGCGGCCGGGACGGCGCGCCGGTCGAGCCGGTGGAAAGCTGGAGGGCCTCCTCCACGAAGCCCTCGGTGTCGGTGGGCGTGGTCGACGAGGCGCCGCGGGTGGCCAGGGTGCCGGAAGGCAGGTGATCTGGCCCGAAGGGGATGCGGACCCGGAAGGTGCTGCCGACGCCGAGCACGCTGGTCACCGTGGCGGTGCCGCCGTGCAGCTCGGCCAGCTCCCGGACCATCGCGAGCCCGATGCCGGAGCCCTCGTGGGTCCGGGACGCGGCTCCGTGCACCCGCCGGAACCGCTCGAACAGACGGGGGATCTCCGGCTGGGGGATGCCGGTGCCGGTGTCGGCGACGGCCAGCTCGACCTGCCCGTCGACTGGGCGTAGGTGCACGTCGATGCCGCCGGCGAAGGTGAACTTCAGCGCGTTGGACAGCAGGTTGAGCACCATCTTCGCCCACAGCTCGGCGTCGACGTACACCGGCGCGGGCAGCGGTGGGCAGTCCACGGTCAGCGACAGCCCGAGCCGCTCGGTGGCCGCGTCGAACATGCTGGCCAGCTCGCGGGTGTACTGCGCCAGGTCGAGGGGCGCGAACCGCGCCTCGGTGCGGCCGGACTCCAGCCGGGAGAAGTCCAGCAGGGTGTTCACCAGCCTGAGCAGCCGTTGCCCGTTGCGCAGGATCACCTCGACCCGGCCGCGCTGCCGGTCCGGCAGCGGAAGCGCCGGGTCGGCCAGCGCGTCTTCTGCCGGCCCGAGCAGCAGGGTCAACGGTGTTCGGAACTCGTGGCTGATGTTGGTGAAAAAGTCGGTCTTGGCCTGATCGAGCTCGGCGAGGGTCTCCGCGCGGGTGCGCTCGAAGTCGAACGCGCGGCCCTCGGTGATGACGGAGGTGAGCTGACCGGCGATCAGGTCCAGGAAGTCGCGGTAGCCGCGGTCGAGCGGGCGGTAGCGATTCACCGCGGCGACCAGGAAGCCGTACGGACTCGCCTGCCCGCTCTGGGCCAGCGGCAGCACCACTGCGGACACCGGAGGGTCGACCCACCGTCCGGTGGGCAGGTCGGCGAACCGGGGCGGCAGGTCGACCACCACGCTGCAGCCGGCCAGCGCCTCGCCGACCGGCCAGGGGGCCTGCGCGTCCAAAGGCAGCTCGGCCGGTGCGGCGGGGTGGCTGCCCGTGAACCCGGCGCTGCCGGCGAGTCGGGCGTTGCCGGCCGGCACGTCGTACAGGTAGACCAGGCTGAACGGGAGCGCGTCCGTCGCCCCGTCGAGCTGCCGGCAGGAGGCGGCGATCATCTCGGCCTCACCGAGGCTGACGCTGGACCGGGCACCGAGGTCACGCAGGATGCTCATCCGCCGCCGACTGATCACCTCCTGGGTGTCCTCGGTGACCACGCACAGCATCCCGGCGATCTTGCCCGCGTCGTCGAACAACGGGCTGTAGGAGAACGTGTGGTAGGTCTCCTCGACGTACTCGTTGCGCTCGAGGAACAGCAGCAGCGACTCGTCCCAGGTGGCGACCCCGGTGGTCAGCACCTTCTCGATGCGCGGGCCGATGTCGTGCCAGATCTCCGACCAGACCTTCGAGGCCGGCTTGCCGAGCGCCCACGGGTACTTCTTGCCGAGCGTGTCGCGGCGGTAGGCGTCGTTGCAGAAGAACGTCAGCTCCGGGCCCCACGCCATCCACATCGAGAACCGCGAGGTGAGCACCATGCGCACGACGCTCTGCAGGCTGCGCGGCCAGTTGTCCAGGGGACCGAGCGGCGTTGCGGACCAGTCGACGTCGAGCAGGTCACGGCCCACCCCGCCGATCCTCTCGAACATCTCCCGCATGTCCCGTCTCCTGGCGTCGCGGGCCGGTTCAGTGCAGTCAATCATGAGACAGTCGTGTTCCACAGTCCCCAAAACCGGCCCTGAACTGCGGCTTTGTCCGCATTGGGCGGTCGCGGTCCGGGCGCCGGAAGTGCTCGCCACGAGCGCTTTGTGCTGTCCCGCCCGCCGTTCAACCGCCAAACCCGCGCGCCACGAGCACTTTGTGCTGCCCACCAGCTGGTCCTGACCGGCAGAGCCACTTCGCGGAATCGGGTTTCGGCCGGTCGGGTGAGGGCTACGTCCCAGCCTTGTGGGCGCTCGCGCCCCGGACGACGAACCGCTCGAAGGGAGCAAGGGACATGGCACGCAGCGGGGTCCGGGGGGCGATCGTGGCAGCGCTGGTCGGCGCGACGAGCGTGGCGGCGGCGGGGGTGACTGCCTCGGCCACCAGCGCAAGCCCGGCCGGCATCCAGCGGCCGCCTGCGTCGGCGTTCACCCATGGCCGGGTCACCAACCAGTGGTTTCCGCTCAGGCCGGGAACGCGCATGGTCTACCTGGGCGTCAAGGACGGGAAGCGCGCGGTGGACGTCTTCCACGTGACGCGGAAGACCAAGAAGATCCAGGGGGTGACCTGCCGGGTGGTCCACGACAAGCTGCGGCTGGACGGCGTGCTGGTCGAGCGGACCTCCGACTGGTACGCCCAGAGCCGGAGTGGCGACGTGTGGTACTTCGGCGAGCGCACCGCCTCGCTCGGGCCGCAGGGCAAGGTGCTCACGCGGGACGGCTCGTGGATGGCCGGCCGGAACGGAGCCCGGGCTGGGATCTACATCACCGGCGCCCCGAACGACGGCCAGTCCCGTCCTCAGGAGCTGTTCCCCGGGCACGCCGAGGACCACTTCCAGGTCATGGACACCTCCGCCCGCGTGCGGGTGCCGCTGGTCCGGTCGGCACACGCGCTGCTCACCAAGGAGTGGACGCCTCTGGAGCCGCACGTCGTCGACCACAAGTACTACGTGCGCGACATCGGCGTGGTCAGCGAGCAGTCGGTCAGTGGACCGCTCGAGACCGGACGGCTGGTGTCGATTACACACATGAGGTGAAGCGCGATCCGCTCTTTGGCGGAGGTTGGTTGGTCTATGCCGCTTTAGGTTGACCCGGTCAGGGGGCGTCGAATGTCGGGTACCGGGTCATCGCGGAAGTACACGAGCGCCGCTCGGGCCGGCGTACTGCTCAGGATCTGCACGCTGCTCGCCATGGTCGCGGGCCTGTTGGTCAGTACGGCGGCCTGGGCGGACGCCGCCACCGGTTTGGACGTGTACGTCGGCTACATGGACACGCACACCGTGGCGAAGAGCAGCCAACAGCCGAACCCCTGGCCGTACACCGATCCGTCGCGCTACATCGGCACGCCGTGCCCGAACTACGGAAGCACGAACGGCTGCTGGGACGCGAGCGCGGTGATGCTGGAGAACAACGGCGACACCGATGTGACCGGCGTTCACGTGGTGGTCATGATGGGCACCCACAAGTACGACCTCTGGGGTTCAAGCCTGAAGGTGGCAGCACACGACTACCTGGTGCTGACGGAGACGGGCTCGTCGCCGAACTCGGAGAACTTCGACGGCTCGGACTTCACTCCGAACGCGTACAACGGTGGCCTCGAGGCCTCGTGCATCGACTCCGGCGCGCACCCGATCGTGACCGTCACGATCGGCAGCGGCGCGCCCACGACGTACACCGACTCCGGGCAGGTGCTGAACGCCGGCGGGGTGGACGACGGGCACTGCGTGGACGGGGTGTTCGTGCCCGGTCGGGTGGACGAGTCCCATCCCTGGGTGCTGATCGGCACCGCTCCGACGGGTGGGGGCGACGGTGGCGGCACGACGGCCACCGCGCCTTCCGCGCCGACGAAGTTGGCGGCCACTGCCGGCGATGGGTCGGTGACGCTGAGCTGGTCGGTGTCGTCCTCGGATGGCGGGTCGGGCATCACGGGCTACCAGGTCTTGCGCGGAACCTCCCCTGGCCGGGAGTCCAGCACTCCCGTCAAGACCCTCACCGCGAGCTCGACCGGCTTCACCGACACCGCCGTGGCGAACGGGACGACGTACTTCTACACGGTCGTCGCGGTGAACGGCGTCGGCCCCTCGCCGATGTCGAACGAGGCGTCCGCGACACCGCAGGCCACCACGCCGTCGTCTGGTGGCGGATCTGGTGGCTCTGGTGGAGGTTCCGGCGGTGGCTCCGGTCCGACACCCGACCCTGGGCCTCCACCAGCTCCGCAGCCTCCGCCGACGACCGCGCCGGCGACGCCCGCCGGGCTGTCCGCCTCCGTCGCGAACGGGGCGATCCGGCTCACCTGGTCCACGCCGACCTCGAACGGCGGCTCGCCGGTCACCGGCTACCAGCTCTACAGAGGTACGACAGGCGGAGGCGAAGCCTCCAGCCCGGTGGCCACCGGGATCGTGACCACGGCCTTCACCGACACCGACGTGCGGCCCGGGACCACGTACTTCTACACGGTGGCCGCGGTCAACGCGGTGGGCACCTCCGCCCCGTCGACCGAGACCTCCGCACAGGTGAGCACACCGGACAGGCAGGGGATCTGTACTGGGCTGGCCCGCTGCCACGTGATGGCCCGCGCCGACGTGAACGGGGACGGCCATCGCGACGTGGTCGCGATGGCCAGGCGGGGCGGTCGGCTGGGGTCGACGGGTGCGGTGATCCTGCGGGTCAAGACCGGCCCTCACCACGTCGTACAGACTCGTCGGCGGTTGGAGAACTGGTCCGGATCGCCGTGGGTGGGTGTCGCCCGGCTCGACCGGCGGCCCGGCAAGGAGATCATGCTCGGCCGGTTCTCCGGAGCCGCGGCGAGCTTCTACCAGTCGGTCACGTGGCGGCGGGGCCACCTGGTGCGGCTCGACGCTCCGGGTCGCGGCCGGTGGTGGCCGCTCGAGTTCTCCGCCACCCTGCAGGCGGGCTGGCAGCGTCGTGCCGCCGACCCTGTCGGCACCATCCGGCAACGCATCGCCACGCACCCGAACAGCAACGGCACCTACCGCGGCAGGATCAAGGTCTACGAGTGGAACAGGTCGGGATGGCACCTGGTCCGCACCAGGACGGTTGCCTCCGTTGCGCTACAGCGGGCGCAGCGCTGGGTCGGCTTCCACGTGCCCAGGCTGCAGCGTTTCTGAGCTCGACGCGCGTCGCCAGGGCGCTGAGCCGCCGCCTGACTACGCGCTGCCGTCTGCGTCCTTCGCCTTCGTCGCCTTGCGCGTGGCCTTGGTGGCCGCCTTCTTCGCTGCAGACGTGGTGGCCTTCTTGACCGCTGTCTTGGAGGGTGCTCGTTCGACGGGTCGACGTCGCTTCACCCGGACCCAGAGCTGCTCGCGCCCGCCGGGTCCGGTGACCGTCTTGGTCTCCACGAACGGCTGCTCCTTGACGAGGTCGCTGAGCTTGCCGAACCCGTAGGTGCGCGGGTCGAACGACGGGTCGGTGCGGTTGAGGTGGTTCCCGACCGCGCTGAGCGAGGCCCAGTCTTCGTCGTCGGCGTCGACCTTGTTCAGCGCCTTGGTGAGCACGCTCTGGATCGGCCGCGGCTGGTCGTCCTTCGTCTCCTCGCTCGCACCTCCGTCGCCGGTGAGCACCTCGAGGAACACGAACCTCTCACAGGCCTCCACGAAGGCCTTCGGGGTCTTGCGCTGGCCCACGCCGATGACCCGCTTGCCCGACTCGCGGAGCCGGGTGGCCAGGGGGGTGAAGTCGCTGTCGCTGGAGACGATGGCGAAGCCCTCCACGTTGCCGGAGTAGAGCAGGTCCATCGCGTCGATGATCAGCGCAGAGTCCGTGGCGTTCTTGCCGTAGGTGTAGGCGAACTGCTGCTGCGGGGAGATCGCGTTGCCGAGGAGGACGTCGCGCCAGCCGTTGAGGTGCGGGTTCGTCCAGTCGCCGTACGCCCGCTTGACGGTGATGGTCCCGTAGCTGGCCAGCTCCTCGAACATCTCCTTGATCAATTTCGAGGACGTGTTGTCGGCGTCGATCAGGACGGCGAGCCGGGAAGTGTCATCGGCCATGCTAGGTGGTCTCCTTGTCACGTTGCTGCATCTCCCAGGCAAGGTCGATGGCCATGCGAACAGCACGGGGCTCCGCACGATCAAGATAGGCCTCGACCTTGTGGTGTGCCTCCATGCGAGGCGGCACGCCGAAGCTGTCCGGGTAGGTCTCGAGCAGGGACTCTCGCTTGCTCAGCGGGACGCGAATGACCAGCGTGCTCTGGTCGTGCAGGCGCACGACCAGGCGGTCATGGACGTACCAGGCCGGACGCGACTCGGTTCCCTTGCGCTTGACCTGCGGCAGCGACTCCGCATACCGCCCAACCTCTTCGGGGGTCACACGCTGAAGCGTAAGCCAGCACCCCGCGCGCGGCGCTAGCATCCGACCATGGAGACCCAGGTGCGGGTGTACGCCTACCGCTGGGTGGTCCTCGCCGCGTTCATGGCCGTCAACCTCACCATCCAGGTGCTGTGGATCAGCTACGCCCCGGTGACGACGGCCGCCTCCGCCTACTACGGCGTGGGTGACGTCGGCATCGGCGCACTGGCCATGACTTTCATGATCGTCTACATCCCGCTGTCGATCCCCGCGTCGTACCTCATCGACCGGCGCGGCCTGCGGATCGCCTCCGGGTCCGGCGCCCTGCTCGCCGGGGTGGCCGGCGTCGCGCGGGGCCTGGCAGGAGACCACTACGGAGTGGTGCTGGCCGCCACGGTCGGCGCGGCCATTGCCCAGCCGTTCCTGCTCAACGCCTGGACCACGGTGTCCGTGCGCTGGTTCCCCAGGTCGCAGCGTGCGACCGCGGTCGGCCTGGTGACGCTGGCGAACCTGGTTGGTGCCGGGATCGGGATGGCGCTCACGCCGG
>Ga0308175_100001469_pt1 | contig 15944 bp, 15 predicted proteins | sample PhyCR1_3_FD_203893 | JGI IMG/M metagenome (GOLD analysis project Ga0308175, IMG submission 203893) | Soil microbial communities from UC Gill Tract Community Farm, Albany, California, United States - DLSLS.C.R1 | ecosystem: Environmental > Terrestrial > Soil > Agricultural land | place: USA...
GATCCCCTCGACCATGCCAAGGCCGGCGCGAAGTATCGGTACGAGCGTGAGCTTTTTGCCACTCACCTGCCGGCCCTCGGTCTTCTCGAGCGGCGTCTCGACAGGAACCGGCTCGAGCGGGAGGTCGGCAGTCGCCTCGTACGCCATGAGCATCGCGATCTCGTCGACCAGCTCCTTGAAGATCTTCGTCGGGGTGCGCTGGTCGCGGAGGAGCGTGACCTTGTGCTGTACCAGCGGGTGCTGGACGAGACGGAGCGTCGGAAAGCGCGGGGTGGTGTCCATGCGGGGGAAGCTAGTAATTTCGCGATCATGAAAGAATACCAGGCGGTGATGTTGCGTCTCACCCGGCAGCCCCGCGATGACGAAGATGCGCTGACCGACCTGCTCAATGAGCGCAGCCGCTCCCGATGGGAACCGGCGATGATGGCACAGGACGGCACGAGGCTGACGATCGTCTTCCAGCGGGACGTAGTCGAGCCCTGACGGGCAGCTTCACAGTACGCCCGTCTGGACGGAGCAGGGCCAACCCGGAGCGGAGATCCCGATGGAGCTCGAGTTCTATGGTGCGGCGCGCGAGGTCACGGGATCCTGTCACATCCTCCGCGTCAACGGACGCACCGTGCTGCTCGACTGCGGGATGTTCCAGGGACGCCGCGTCGAGAGTGACGAGAAGAACCGTACCTTGCCCATTCCCGTCGACGAGATCGACGCGGTCGTGCTCTCGCACGCACACATCGATCACTCCGGCCGCCTCCCCTTTCTCGTCAGCCGCGGCTACGACAAGACGATCTGGGCGACGCCGGCGACGCGCGACCTCTGCGCGATCATGCTCGCCGATTCTGCGCACATCCAGGAGCAGGACGCGCGCTTCTACGCCAAGCGTTCGAAGCAGGCGGTGTTCCCGCTCTACTCGATGCGCGAGGCGACGCGCGTGCTCGAGCTGATGGTCGGCGTGCCGTATGGCAGGACCTTCGACGTCGTCCCCGGAGTGCGAGTCACCTATGTCGACGCCGGCCACATCCTCGGCTCGGCGTCCGTCGTCGTCGACTGCAGCGAAAAGGGCTCGGACCGTCGGCTGATCTTCTCCGCGGATGTCGGCCGGTACGGATTGCCGATCATCCGGGACCCACAGCCACCGTCAGGCGGCGACATCGTCCTCCTCGAGTCGACGTATGGCGATCGCGATCACCCGCCGATCGAAGACATGCGCGGCGCGCTGGCGAAGGTGGTGACCGAGACGGCAGCGCGCGGCGGCCGGGTGCTGATTCCCGCGTTCGCCGTGGGGCGGACGCAGGAGATCATCTACGACCTGCACATCCTCGCGCGCGAGAAGCGCATCCCGCCGATCCCGATCTATGTCGACAGCCCGCTGGCAATCGACACGACATCGGTGTTCGAGCTCCACCCCGACCTCTTCGACCAGACCGAGGATTTCGTGCGGGAAGTGAACGAGCTGTTCCGCTTCGACCTCGTGCACTACACCCGCGACGTCACCGAGTCGAAGGCACTGAACAGCGCGCAGGGGCCGATGATCATCATCGCCGCGTCGGGAATGGCGGAAGCGGGGCGGATCGTCCATCATCTCGCGAATGGGGTGAGCGACCCGCGCAATACCGTGCTGATCGTCGGCTTCCAGGCCGAACACACGTTAGGCAGGCGGATCGTCGAGCGGCAACCGATGCTTCGCCTGCTCGGGGAGGAGCAGCCGCTGCGCGCGGAGGTCGTGGTCCTCAACGGCTACAGCGCGCACGCGGACCGGACGGAGCTCGCGCGGTGGCTCGGCGACGTGCGCCGGACATCGCCTGCGCTCGGCACGGTCTACCTCGTGCACGGCGAGGTGTCGGCACAGGACGCCCTGCGCGAGCAGCTCTCCAGCGACGGCTACAAGGTCGAGACGCCAACCCCCCGCACGCGAGTCTCCTTCTGACTACCGAAGCCGTTCGACGCGACCAGAGCGAATCGGCGCCGGCGAAGATCCTCGCCGCTGCCGCACGCCGCGTGCGTGACGCGGGGCTGGTCCGCCTGAGCATGCAGGACGTCGCCACCGAGGCCGGGGTGAGCAAGGCGCTCATCCACTATCATTTTCGCGATCGCGATGCGCTCCTCGCGCGACTGATCGAGTGGCTCACCGAGCGAGTGCTGAGCCGCGAGCGAAATGCGATGAATGGCTGCCCGCCGACGGAGGCCATCGACGCGCTCTGGCGATGGATCGACCGTGAGCTCGAGCTGCGCGAGCTGCGCGTCCTGCTCGAGCTGATGCACGACCCGGCGCCAGGCACGGTGCTGGCTGCACAACGTTCGGCACGGCTGCGGCACGCCCAGGCTGAGGCGACGGCGACGAATCTCTTCCGGCTTCTCCAGCTGAAACCGCGCGTGCCGCCGGAGCTCATGTCGGGGGTCGTCGTCGCGATGCTCGACGGACTCGCGATCGAGGCGGCGCTGAACGCCGACCGCGAATCGCGCGTCTCGTTCGACGTATTCTGGCTCGCGCTGCTCAGCCTCGCCGAGTGACTGGCGGATTTGCGCAAGTCGTTCCGCGCGTGGATCGCGGTTGCTAGCTTGGACACGATGACTCGGAAGAGCCGCTTGAGAGTGCTCGGCGTCGTCGGGCTCCTCCTGCTCGGCCTCTGGGCCCTGACGATGGTAGAGGTCGTGGTCACCGGCCGGCGCGACGAAGCGCGTCCGGCGGCAGCGATCGTCGTCCTCGGCGCCGCGCAATACGTGGGGCGCCCGTCGCCGGTGCTCCGCGCGCGGCTCGACCATGCGATTGCGTTATGGCATGCCGGGTTCGCGCCGCGGTTGATCTTCACGGGCGGCCGCGGCGACGGCGATACGACCAGCGAGGCCGCAGTCAGCCGCCGATATGCATTGAGGCGTGGCGTCCCGGACAGCGCGATCGTCCTCGAGAACGCGGGGCGGACGACACGTGAGTCGTTGCAGGGCGTGGTCGAGATCATGAAGGGGCAGCCCCGCCGTGACGTGATCCTGGTGAGCGATCCGTTCCACATGCTCAGGCTCTCGATCCTGGCGCGTCGGCTCGGGCTGAATCCGCTCACCTCCCCGACGCGCACGAGCCCCATCTCGCAGAGCCGCGACCAGACGTGGCGCTACGTCGTCAACGAATCGCTGAAGGTGCCGGTGGTCTATCTGTTGGAGCGGAGTTCGAAGTGAGGTGGCTGCTGGTGGTGCTGGTGATGCTGGCGGCCGGCGCCGTGGGGTGCGGGGAGCGATTGAGCTCCGCCGACGCTGCGCGTGCGGATTCGTCAGCCGCAGGTTATGCGGTCGGAGCTCGGCGGGAGACGACCAGCGTCGCCAGCGCGGCGGTCAGCGGCGCGACGCAACCCGGTGATTCGCAACCATCGACGTCGACGCTCGTGGCGGCGCCGACGGTGGCACCGAGGGTGGCACCGACAGCGGTAGCGGCGGCGAAGGCGCGCGGCAGCGGAGCGGCGCCGTCAGCAGCAGCTCACGACACGATGAAGGCCGACCTGCCGGCCAAGGCGCCTAACGTCGCGGCGCGGCCGGCGCTTCCCGACTCGCCGTCGGCGCCCGACGCGCCGGTGCGGGTCAACGAGTTTCTCACATACGACCGGCGGTCGCGGACGGTCTCGCTGCAGCTCATCGCCGGCTACAACGGCCTCAATGGCTCGCTGAACTACAATGGCGCGACGAACGGGCACCATGGCCTGTACGTGCCGACCGGCTGGCGGATCCACGTCGCGGTCACGAATCGGGATTCCGACCTGCAGCATTCGGCGATCGTCGTCCAGAAGGTTCTTCCGCCACCGATCGAGCCAACCGAACCGGCGTTTCCAGCCGCCGCGCTCCCTCAGCTCGACGAGGGGCTGCACGAAGACGAGACCGGAACGATCGACTTCGTGGCTGACCGCGCGGGGCAGTACATGATTGCCTGCGGCGTTCCGGGACATGCGCAAGCCGGGATGTGGCTTCAGCTCGCGGTGTCGAACGGGCTCAAGGTGCCGGTCTACCGCTGACCGTCAGGCAGTCCGCGCCGATGGCATCAGGCGTACGGGTCGCGGGCGATGTCGGCGACGGCGCGGCAGAGGATGCGTGAGGCCTCCCCGGGCTGGAGGATCCCGCTGCGGGCGAGCGACGCCCAGGTCGTGAAACGGAGCGCATGGTCGATGAGGGCGGCAATCCACTGACGCGGGCGGCCGTGGTTTCCCCAACCTTCGAGAAGCGCGCGGTGCGCTTCCGCAGTCCAGCGATCGAAGGGCGCCATCACGTCGGTCAGCGCCGGCATCCGCTCGCGGTCGACGAGCATCCGTTCGAGCAAGGCTCCGGCCGCTTCATAATAGATGTAGAGTGTGTCGAGGCCCGCGCGGAGCCGCTGTCGCGGATCGGCGATCGCCTCCCATCGATGAACGGCGGGAAGCGGGTGAAGCACCGACCAGTACGCCCAGGAGGCGTCGAGCAGGAGCCGCTCGTCGGGGAAGTGGCGGTAGACCGTGAGCCGCTGCACGCCGGCGTGCTCGGCGACCGCCGAGAAGGTCGTGTCGGCAGGGCCTCGCGCCGCGTAGAGCGCAATCGCGGCCTCGATGATGCGACGACGGGTGTGGTCGCTGGCTGCGGCGCGGCCGCGCATGACATATTGGCGAGGCATTCAATAAACAATGCTGTTCTGCAAATTCCCGCGCAAGGGCGCGATGCCGTGGGGGAGAATGTACACAGCAGTGTATACTGAATATATGCGCTGCCCGACTTTCTGAACGAGGATGGCGCAATCCCCGCGGGTTTCGCGCGGTTCCCCTTGCCGGCACACTCCTGCAACTTTCGCCGATGCAAATCCCGATCGAAACGTTCCGCCTGCCGAACGGCCTGTTCGTCACGCTCTCCGAGGATCACACGGCGCCGATCGTGGCGGTGAACCTCTGGTACCATGTCGGGTCAGCGAACGAACGCGAAGGACTCACCGGCTTCGCGCACCTGTTCGAGCACATGCTCTTCCAGGGCTCGGAGCACGTCGGCACCAACGAGCACTTCGAGACGATTCAGCGGGCTGGCGGTACGCTGAACGGATCGACGTGGCTCGAGCGAACCAACTATTTCGAGACGGTTCCATCCAATCACCTCGAGTCCATCCTGTGGCTCGAGGCAGATCGCATGGGATACCTGCTGCCCGGGATGACGCAGCAGAAGCTCGATCTTCAGCGCGATGTCGTGAAGAACGAACGACGCTGGTCGATGGACAACCAGCCGTACGGGAGCTGGTGGGAGAAGCTGCCCGCTCTCTGCTTTCCATCATCGCACCCGTTCCATCACTCGCTGATCGGATCGATGGAGGACCTGAGCGCAGCGAGCCTCGAGGACGTCGCGACGTTCTTCCGCACGTATTACACGCCGGACAATGCAGTGCTCTCCATCGCAGGGGATTTCGATCCCGAACAGGCGCGCGCGGCGGTCGAGCGCTATTTCGGACCGATTCCCCGCGGGCCGGGAAAGCCACCGCTCCGCGACATGTCATTACCTCCCGTGCTCGGTGAACGACTTCGGGAAACCGTGCAGGACGACGTCGCGCTGTCGCGCGTTTTTCTCGCCTTTCGGTCGCCGGTATTCGGGAGCGACGAGTACTATGCGGCGAGTGCATGCGCCGCGATTCTCGGGATGCGGCGGGGCAGCCGCCTGTATCGCAACCTCGTCCGGGAGCAGCAACTGGCGCAGGATGCCGGCGCATTCACCTACGACCTGGCGAAGGGAGCCGACCTCCTCGTCCTCGACGTGACAGCGCGCCCCGGCGTGCGATCCGATGAGCTGGAACGGGCGATCGAAGCGGAAGTCGACCGGTTGCGTGAGGAAGGCGTGAGCGCGGAAGAAGTCGAACGTGCGCAGGCGCTGATCGAGTCCGACTTCATTCGCGGGATGCAGCTTGCCGGTGAGCGAGCAGACCAGCTGTCGAAGTTTGCAACCTTCTTTGGCGAGCCGCGACTCGTGAACGAGCAGCTGGAGCGGTACCGCGCAGTTCGCCCCGCCGATGTCGACGCCTTCGCCCGTGCGCGACTTGGCGAGAACAATCGAGCGAGCCTGATCTACGTCCCCCGCGTCGCCGCCGACGTCGAAGAAGCTGTCGCCGCCGGAGCGGGCGCATGAGCGCGGCAACCGCTTTTCCGCCACGGCCGCAGCCAGGCGCGCCGCGCCCCTACTCGTTTCCCCACTTCGAGCGGCGGACGCTCGGGAACGGGATGACGCTGATCGTGGCTCCAAGCCACAAGCTTCCGGTGGTGAGCGCGATCGCAGTCATCGAGGCCGGTGCGGTCTGCGATCCGGTCGGACGCGAAGGGCTGGCAGCGCTGACGGCGGCGATGCTGCCAGAGGGAACGGCATCGCTGGACGGAGAGGCGCTCGCGCTCCGCTTCGAGCGGCTCGGCGCATCGGTCACGACGGGCGCCGACTGGGACGTCGCGACCGCCGGCCTAACGGTGACGCGTCCGCACCTCGAGAGTGCGCTCGCGCTCTTCGCCGACATGCTCACCGCCCCGAGCTTTCCGTCGCGCGAGCTCGAGCGCCTGAAGGCGGAACGCATGGCGGAGCTGCTCCAGCTTCGCACCGAGCCGCGGGGGCTCGCCGACGAGATGATGTCACGTTTCATCTATGCGCCCGAGTCGCGCTACGCGCGCCCCGAAGGGGGAACGCCATCGTCAGTGGCTGCGATCGAAGCGCGCGATGCCGGGGAGCTCTACTCCGCGCGATACCGCGCGGGAGGAACGACCCTCGTCATCGCCGGCGATGTCACCGTCGATGATGCGACAAGGCTGGCGAAAGACGCTTTTCGCGGATGGAGCGGTGGCGCCCCGTCACCCGTGCGAACCGTTGACGCGCCGACGGCAGCGCCGCGGGGAGTGCACATCATCGCCAAGGCCGATGCGCCGCAGTCCGAGATTCGCGTCGCGCACGTCGGAATCCCGCGAATGCACCCCGACTACTTCCGCGTCGTCGTCATGAACGCGGTGCTCGGCGGATTGTTCTCGTCGCGGATCAACCTCAACCTGCGCGAACGAAACGCGTTCACGTACGGCGCGCACTCGGAGTTCGAATGGCGCAGGGGCGCCGGGCCCTTCGTCGTCTCGACCGCTGTGGCAAGCGAGGTCACGGCAGCCGCCGCACGGGAGATCCTCGCCGAAGTCGATCGCATTCGCGAGGAGCCGATCAGCGACGAGGAGCTGACGCTCGCGACCAGCTACCTGAGCGGGGTCTTTCCGATCCGCTACGAGACCACGTCCGCCATCGCAACGGCGATCGCCAACCTCGTGCTCTACGGTCTCGAGGACAGCTACTTCGACAGCTACCGGTCGAAGATCCAATCGGTGACGGCGAAGGACGTGCTCGAGGCCGCACGGCGACACCTCGATCCCGGCCGCCTCCGCCTAACGGTCGTCGGTGACGCGACGAAGATTCGCGAGCCGCTCGAAGAGCTTGGCGCCGGACCGGTGGTGGCATACGACACGGAAGGAACCGTGATCGGCTGAGCAGCATCATCATGAACGCGACAGATACGGAACACTCAAGTGCCAGACAACCAGATTGCGTCGCGCCTCGTCCATCACGGGAAGGTCATCGACATCTATACCGATACGGTTCGCTTTCCGGATGGGTCGACGGCCGAGATGGACATCATCCGCCATCCGGGGGCGAGCGCGATCGTACCGTTCCTCAATGATCCGCATGGTCCCGATCCGCAGTTGCTGCTCATTCGCCAATACCGCTACGCCGCGGGCGGGTACCTGTGGGAGATCCCCGCCGGGCGCCTCGACGCGGGCGAAGATCCGCACACGTGCGCGATTCGTGAGCTGCGCGAGGAAACCGGATGCACCGCGGAGCGTGTCGAACACCTCTACACGATGTTCACGACACCAGGGTTCACCGATGAGACCATCCACGTCTTCAGCGCGACCGGGCTGCAGCGCGGCGAGACAGCGCACGAGCACGACGAATTCATGGAAGTCGTGCCGATGAGCCTGCGCGATGCGCTCGAGCGCATCCGGACCGGCGAGATTCGGGACGCGAAGACCGCGCTGGCGATTCTTTATGCGGCCGGGTTCACCACCGGCGCCTGAACCTCGCTCCAATGAAGCCTCCCCGTCGAGCGCGCTAACAACAGGCAGATGTGCGCGTCTCCTACCAGGGAGCGCGACCAACGAAGCGGCAACGCCCGCGGGGTGCTCCCCGCGCGGCGGTTGTGCAAGCGGCGCTTCCGTCAGCGTCATTCATCGAAGTGACGAAGACGAAAGACTCGAGGTTCGCCGAAAGGCAGCTCCGAAGTCGCTGTCGAGCTCGATTGGTGTCGAGGTGTCTGGACGAAGCGTCCACCGCATGAGACAGTCCGGTCAAGGCAGAGCTCGGAAACCGATGAGGTAGTTGACTGTAAAAGCTGTAGAAACAATGGCTTAGGCGGCTGTGGCAGACTGGAACAACGCGGCACGGCCGATGCTTTATACAGGGACCAAGAGAACTCAATCGGAGGAGAAGCTTACGACACTGCCTTTGTCGAAGCGTACCCTGATTCGGGGCAACCCGGGGGGAGAGTAAATGGCTGAGATCGCGATGAAGCGACCGGTGGGGACCCCCGGCGCGATGGTGCGGGAGCAGTTGCGCGGGCTCGAAGATGCGGGTGTCGTGACTGCCTTCCTCGGTGGAGAGGAACGGGCGTTCCAGGAGCTGGTCGACCGCTATCAGACGCGGCTGCTGAACTTCGTCTATCGGACGATCGGCGACCGCGAGAAGGCGGAAGACCTGGTGCAGGAAGTCTTCATTCGGGTCTACCGGCACCTTCACCGGTTCGACCGGTCGAAGAAGTTCTCGACCTGGATCTACACGATCGCGTCGAACCTGGCGAAGAACGAGCTCCGGAACCGCTCGCGGAATCCGCTCGTGCTCTTCCAGACGATCCGGAAGAACTGGCAGGATGACGACCGCCCGCTGCAGTTCGAGGATACGACCGCGCGGCCGGACGACCTGTTCCGGAAGCGGCACCTCCGCGAACTGGTCGAAGAGTCGGTCGCGAAGCTGCCGGCACACCACCGCGAAGTGTTCGTGCTTCGCGAGCTGGAGGGGAAGTCGTACGAGGAGATCGCCGAGATCACCGATTGCAACCTGGGCACCGTGAAGTCGCGACTGAACCGCGCGCGGAACGCCTTTGCGGAGATCATCGAGCCGGGATTGGCCTGAGCCGCCGCCAAGCGACAAGGCTTCAACGACTGCGGAACGACAAACCGCGGTCCCGGATCCCCGGGACCGCGGTTTGTCGTTCACCCCTCCCGGTTCCCGATTACCCACCGGAATGCCGTGATTGACCCTTTCCGGCCGGCGAGCGGGATGCCACCTTTTCCGGAACCTTCCCCTCGCGCCGAGGGTAGCTCTGTCTGATGGATTGCCGAGAATTCAACCAGAAGCACGTCGCCTTCGTCGACGATCTGCTGCCAGGCCTCGACCTGGTGCGGATGCAGCGGCATCTCGCTGAATGTGAGCGATGCGCGCACCAGGACACGCTGATCCGCCGCGCACTGCTCGTCGTGCGCAACGTGCCGGAGATCCGGCCCTCGGTTGACTTTTCAGAGCGGCTGCAAGCGCGGCTCCAAGCCGTGCGCACCGATTCCTTGATGTACGGTGATCGCGCAACCGGTCACCCGCGCCTGACGACGTTCGCCGCGGTCGCCACGGGAGTGATCGCTGCCGGTGTGCTGACGATCACGGTGATGCAGCAGACCGCACCGGTGCGCGACATAACGCTGCCTCCTGTCGTCGCCTCGCTTCCGGAGATCCAGCCCGAGCCGTATTCCTCGCCGCTCGCACCCGGCGCAATGATGGCATCGGCGTCGACGGGCATCGGCATCTGGCCCGCAGTGCTGGTCGCCGAACAGGCGCCCCTGCACTTTGCCGCGTCAGAGCTCCGCCTGGTGAATTACACCCAGCGTTGAGCACGCGCAGCTGAGCTGCGCCGCTGACGAGGCGCCCGGCCGAGGAGGTATATTCCCGCCATGTCCGTCGCCGAGCAGCGCACCTTCTTCAAATCGATCCGCGAGCGGAAGTTCGCGCCCGTCTATTACGTGCATGGGGAAGACGATTTCCTGAAGGACGAGGCGGTTCGCCAGCTGGTCGCGGTGGCGGTCGATCCCGCGACGCGGGACTTCAACCTCGAGGTGCGACGCGGTGGCGAAATCGATCCCGGCACCCTTGCCTCGCTGCTCGACACCCCACCGATGATGGCCGAGCGGCGCATGGTCGTCGTTCGCGACGTGGCCGCGCTGAAGAAGGATGCTCGCGCGGCGCTGGACCGCTACCTCGTACGCGCCGCACCGGAGACGGTGCTCGTCCTCGTGACGTCCGGCGCGGAGGGGAAAAGCGACAAGAAGCTCGAAGCCGCAGCGGGAATCTCCGTCTGCTTCGACCCGCTCACCGATGATCGCGTTCCGAAGTGGATCGAGCACCAGGTGGCCGAGCTCGGGGCGACGATCGACCAGCGCGCGATCACCCTCCTCCATGAGGCGGTCGGGAACGACCTGCCGGCACTGACGTCGGAGCTGGACAAGCTGGTGAGCTATGCCGCGGGGAAGCCGATCGACGAGAGCGCGGTGAGTGCGATCGTCGGCGTTCGCAACGGCGAGACGATTGGCGACCTCCTCGATGCAGTCCTCGACCGCGATGCAAGTCGCGCCCTCGCGTTGCTCCCGCAGGTTCTCGAGCAGCCGAAGACGAGCGCCGTCACGGTGACGATGGCGCTGGCGACACAGTTCCTCGCCGTCGCATGGGCGCGCGCACAGCGGGATCGAGGCACGCCGATGGGCCAGATGTACAACGAGCTGTTCGCACTCCTCAAGGAGAACAGCCGCGCCTACACGGCACGCTCGTGGGGCGATGCGGTGAAGTCGTGGACGCGCGGCGTCGAAAAGTGGACCGCCGGACAGCTCGACCAGGCCATCGCCTCGCTGCTGACCACCGACGCGGCACTCAAGGAATCACGGCTCTCGTCCGAAGAACAGGCGATGTCCACGCTGATCCTCTCTCTTTGCGGGATCGCGGCACGCCCCGCCCGGAGCGCCGCCTGACGATGCGCGAGTCGACGATCACATCGCGCGCGCGTGCGGTCGGCTCGACCATCGCCGCGATCCTCCTCGCGCTCGTGGCGCTTGCGCGCACCGCGACAGCGCAGGCCTCGTCGAGCGCGGACTCGATCGCCTTTTCTCGTGCCCAGGTGCTGGTGTCCGCCGGGGAAGGGAAAGAAGGGCGCGCGGTCGTCGACTCGGTGCTGGCGCGGATTCCCGCGAGCTCGCTGCGCTACGCGGAGGGATTGTTCTGGCGCGCGACGCTGGCGAGCAACGCGCTCGATGCCGAGAGGGACTACCGGCGGATTGCGGTCGAGTATGTGCTGTCGCCGCGTGTACCGGCTGCCCTCACCCGCCTCGCGCAACTCGAGCTCGCACGTGGTGACCGCACGCTGGCGCGGCAGCATCTCGAGCGGCTCCTCAACGAATACCCACCGCGTGCCGAGCGGGCGAACGCATGGTACTGGCTGGGTCGCATCGCCTTCGAGTCCGGCGACGCGGGCCGCGGCTGCACGGCGATCGACAGCGCGCGCGTCCTGACGACGGCGGACGACGTCGAGCTGACGAACCAGATCAGCGGAGAGGCGAGGCGATGCGCGACTCGTGCCGACGGGTCGCTCGCAGCGGCCGGGGGGCCGACGACGGTCGCGACGCCGGCGGTGACGAGCTCGGCGAACGGGACTGCGCAGCCGAGCAAGCAGAGCGCCCGACCGTCGGCGGCGGGGCGGGTGACGATCCAGGTCGGAGCCTTCCCGACCCGAGCCGCAGCCGAGCGGGTACAGAAGCGCCTAACGGCGCAGAAGTTCCGGGCGCGCGTCGTTCCCGCCGGCCGGTATTTCCGCGTCCGTGTCGGCCGCTACCCGACGCGCGCGTCGGCGGGGCCGATCGTGAAGAAGCTCAGGGCAGCGCACTACGACACGATCATCGTCGACGCCGAGCCCGCGCCGTGAGCAAGGCGACGCAGACGCCGCTGATGCAGCAGTACCGGGAGATCAAGGGCCGTCACCAGGACGCGATCCTGTTCTTCCGGATGGGCGACTTCTACGAGATGTTCTACGAAGACGCCGAGATTGCGTCGCGCGTGCTCGGGTTGACGCTGACCGCGCGCAACAACGGCGGCGCCGCCGAGGTGCCGCTGGCCGGCGTGCCGGTGAAGGCGGTCAGCGAATACCTGCGGCGGCTGGTGCAGCAGGGGCACAAGGTTGCGATCTGCGAGCAGGTCGAGGATCCCGCGCTGGCGAAGGGGATCGTCCGCCGCGAGGTCGTCGAGACGATCACGCCGGGCGCGGCATTCGCCGACGACCTGCTCGACCGCGGGCGCAACAACTACCTCTGCGCGGTCACGCAGGGCGGCAGCGGCGAGCGGGCGATGGCTGGAGTCGCCGCGGCTGACGTCTCGACCGGAGAGCTGCGGCTCTTCGTCGTGCCCGTTGCCGCGCTCGAGCCGGTGCTGGCGCGCCTCGCACCGCGCGAGCTGCTGCTGGCGCGGAGCAGCGGAGCGGCGGGCGAGATCCTGCCTAACGTCGAAGGCGCGCTGCTGACCGAGCGCGAACGATGGGAGTTCGACGCCGGGATGGCGCGCGACGAGCTGACGCGGCATTTCGCCGTGCACTCACTCGACGGACTCGGCATCGGGGCGGGGGACGACGTCGCGGTCGGCGCCGCAGGCGCGCTGCTCCGCTACCTCCGCGAGCTGCAACCGGGGGGCGTGTCGCACCTGGCGCGGCCGACGATCGAGCGCGAGGGAGGCGTGATGGCCCTCGACGAGATGACGCGCCGGAACCTCGAGCTGGTCGAGTCGCTGCGCGGCGGCGGCACCGCCGGCACGCTGCTCGACGTCGTCGACCGGACGATGACGCCGATGGGCGCGCGGATGCTGCGGCAGTGGCTGCTCGCGCCGCTGACCGAGAAGCAGGCGATCGACGGGCGACTCGACGCCGTAGCTGCCTTCGCGCGCGACGCGATCGCGCGGGCGCGGCTGCGCGAGGCACTCGACGGCGTGCGGGACGTCGAGCGGCTCGCGTCGAAGGCGGCCGCGGGGCGGGCCACGCCGCGCGAGCTTGGGGCGCTCGGTGCGTCGCTGGCGCAGCTGCCCGAGGTCGAGCAGGCGGCCCGGCTGGCGGGAAGCGACGGCGCGTTAGGCAGGGTGCTCGGCGACTGGGAAGGGTGCGCCGACGTCGCCAGCGAGATCAGCCGGACGCTGGTCGACCGCCCGCCGATCGCGTTAGGCGAGGAGGACGCGGTCCGCGCCGGCTTCGATGACACCCTCGACGAGCTGCGCACGCTGCGCGATGGGGGACGCGACGCCATCGCCAGCATCCAGCACGAAGAGCGTGAGCGCACGGGGATCGCGTCGCTCAAGGTCGGCTTCAACCGGGTGTTCGGCTACTACATCGAGATCAGCAACGCGAACCGCCACCTCGTTCCCGACGACTACCAGCGGCGGCAGACGCTGACGGGAGCGGAGCGCTACGTCACGCCGGTGCTCAAGGAGCACGAGGAGCGAGTGCTCGGCGCCGCCGAGCAGATGGAGGCGCGTGAGCGGGAGCTGGTCGACGTGCTGCGACGGTGGGTCGCGTCGCGCATCGGGCGGCTGCAATGCGCGGCGCGCGCGGTGGCCGAGCTCGACACGCTCGCGTCGCTGGCCGAGGTCGCCGAGCGCGAGGGCTACGCGCGGCCGGAGATCCTAGAAGAGTTCGACCTCGAGATCATCGGCGGGCGCCACCCGGTGGTGGAGCGGATGATGCCGCGCGACAAGTTCATCCCGAACGACGTCCGCCTGACGCGCGACGAGCGCCTGACGATCCTGACCGGACCGAACATGGCGGGAAAGTCGACGATCCTGCGCCAGGTCGGGCTGATCGTGCTGATGGCGCAGACGGGAATGTTCGTGCCGGCGACGCGCGCGCGGATCGGCCTCGCCGACCGGGTATTCACGCGCGTCGGCGCGAGCGACAACCTGGCGCGCGGGCAGTCGACGTTCATGGTCGAGATGGCCGAGACGAGCGCGATCCTCCACGTCGCAACGGAGCGGTCGCTCGTGCTGCTCGACGAAATCGGCCGCGGCACCTCGACGTACGACGGGGTCGCCATCGCCTGGGCGGTGAGCGAGCACCTGCATGACGTGACCAGATGCCGGGCGATCTTCGCCACGCACTATCACGAGCTCGTGCAGCTGGCCGATGAATTAGTAGCAGTTCGTAACTATAATGTCGGGGTCCGTGAATCCGACGGGCAGGTGCTCTTTCTCCACCGCCTGCAGCCAGGAGGCGCCGACCGCTCCTACGGGATCGAGGTCGGCCGCCTTGCCGGATTGCCGGGCACGGTGCTGACGCGGGCGCGGGCGGTGCTGCAGCTGCTCGAGGGCGAGCAGCTGGTACCGGCGCTGGCGGCGAAGAACGGGGACCGCTCGGCACGGGCGCCGCGCGCGGCGGCGTCGACGGCGAACGACGGTGCGGAACAGCTCGCGCTGTTCGGCGGCGCGCCCGATCCGCTCGTCGCCAGGCTGTCGGCGATCGACGCGAACACCCTGACTCCGCTGCAGGCGCTGCAACTGCTCGCCGAGCTGACCACCGAAGCGGCGGGCAGGCGGCGATCGTGAGCACCACGCCGGCACGGCGGGCGCGCCACTCGCATGCGATCCGCGGTGCGATCACGGTCGAGCGGGACGAGTCGCCGTTGCTGCTCGCTGCGACTCGCGAGCTGCTGACGGCGATCGCCGAGCGAAATACGATGCATCCGCACGAGATCGTCAGCGCGATCTTCACCCTCACCCCGGACCTGGTGAGCGACTTTCCGGCGCTTGCCGCGCGGCAGCTCGGCTGGACCGAAGCCGCACTGCTCTGCACGATGGAGATCCCGGTGCCGAAGGCGTTGGCGCGGACGATCCGCGTGTTGATCCACGTCGAGTTCGACGAGCCGCGCACGACCGTGACCCACGTCTACCTTGGCGAAGCCGTTGCGCTTCGACCGGACCGCGCCGGGCCGGCGCTGCCTAACGCGTGACGATCACCGTCGCGTACCAGGGAGAGCCGGGCGCGTTCAGCGAGCTGGCGATCCTCGCCCTGTTCGGCCGCGAGGCAGCCCCGCTTCCCTGTGAACGCTTCGCCGACGTCGTCGCGGCGGTGGAAAGCGGACGCGCCGAGCTCGGGCTGCTCCCGACGGACAACTCGATCGCCGGTCCGGTCATCGAGAGCGTCGCCGCGATCGAGCGCTCGGCACTCGTCATCGCCGGAACGACCGCACTCCCGATCGAGCTCTCGCTGCTGGCCCTGCCGGAGGCGACGCTCGAGTCGCTGCAGTCAGTGGAGAGCCACCCCGTCGCGCTACGGCAGTGCAGGGCGTTTCTCGGCGCGCATCCGCGGCTCGTGGCGCGGGAAAGCCACGACACCGCAGGAGCGGCGCGCGAAGTCGCGGCGAGTGGCGACCTCACACGCGGTGCAATCGCCTCCTCGCACGCCGGGGAGCTGCACGGGCTCGTTGCGCTCGCTACGGGGCTCGAGGATCGCGCCGACAATGTGACCCGATTCGCAATCATCGCTCGCGAGCCGTCACCGAGCCTGCTGAGCGCGCTCGACGACCGCGGGACGACCGCTAACTTTGGACGATGACTGCTCATACGAGAGAGGAGCGACGCATGCGCAAGGACAGACCATCGAATGCGACATTGGTGCTGGCCGCCCTGCTCGCCCTCGGCGCGAGCGGTTGTGTCGGCGACGCAGACACGAAGAAGATGGCGCAGGTGTTCGCCGGGTCCGGCGCCGGTCCCGATGAGCTGCCGGTGATGACGAACAAGCAGGCGCCCTTCCGCTATCCGACCGCCGCGTACGCGAAGAAGATCCAGGGCAACACGATCCTTCGCATCTTCATCGACGCCGACGGGAACGT
>Ga0308175_100001471_pt1 | contig 15942 bp, 13 predicted proteins | sample PhyCR1_3_FD_203893 | JGI IMG/M metagenome (GOLD analysis project Ga0308175, IMG submission 203893) | Soil microbial communities from UC Gill Tract Community Farm, Albany, California, United States - DLSLS.C.R1 | ecosystem: Environmental > Terrestrial > Soil > Agricultural land | place: USA...
TTAATGAAAGAAAATCATAACTACTTTCACAATTGCCATGCTTCTACTCTTGTGAAGTTGCCCAATAATGAGCTACTTGTGGCATTCTTTGCCGGTACAAAAGAAGGAACTAAGGATACTGCTATTTGGTTATCCCTGAAAACAAGGAATGGCTGGAGGGAACCCATAAGAGCTGTTTTTGAGGAGGGCATCCCTCATTGGAATCCAAGTTTATTTTATCAAAACAAGAAAATTTGGTTGTTTTATAAAGTTGGATTTGATGTACATTCATGGATTACTAGATTTGTGACGAGCGAGGATAACGGGGAAACCTGGTCAAGGTCAAAGGAATTAGTCTCTTCCGATACTAGTCCCCGAGGGCCAGTAAAAAATAAAATAATCTTATTATCGAATGGCGCCTGGTTAGCGCCAAGTTCTGTCGAAGAGAAAAGGAGATGGGATGCTTATACAGACTTCTCTTCTAATCAGGGACTGACATGGGAAAGGAGTGACCTAGTACCGTTTAACCATAATCACGGATTCTCTATAGGAAAGCGAGATTTATGGGAAGGCTTGCTACAGGAAGCGCTGTGGGAAAATGATTTAACAAAGGTTTTTAGTTGGGATGGTATCATTCAGCCTAGCTTATGGGAATCAAAGGAAGGTCATGTCCATATGCTGTGCAGAAGTACAAGGGGTTACATCTATCGTAGTGACTCTATTGACTTTGGGAAAACATGGTGTGAGTCCTATCCCATTTCCTTACCAAACAATAATAGTGGTATTGACGTTGTAAGGATGGAGAATGGTACTCTGGCACTTGTCTATAACCCTGTTTCAGGTAATTGGTCAGCTCGAACTCCCTTAACTATCTCTTTCTCCGAAGACAATGGAATCACATGGGCAGACCACTATCATCTTGAAACTAAAAGCGGAGAGTTTTCCTATCCTGCTATTATTACTGAAGGAAATGAACTATTTATTACTTACACCGTGAATCGTAATAATATAGCATTTTCTCAACTTAAATTATCAAACTGAAATAGAGAAGGAGAGTCTTCAAATGCTTAAAGTTGCTGTAGTAGGAGTCAATAATATAGGGAAAATTCATTGTCAAACATACAGCGAGAATCCAGATGTCAAACTTGTCGCTGTCTGTGATTTAGTAGAAGAAAGAGCAGAAGATATCGCAAAAAGGTACGGTATAAATTTCTATACAGATATGAAAACAATGCTTAACAACGAAGAAATTGATATCGTTAGCATTGCTACGGCTGGTGAAGAGAACGGTGGCCACCATTATCTACCGACTATCATGGCCATTGAGGCGGGAAAGGATGTTCTTGTTGAAAAACCAATTTCTAATAATATTAGCGAAGCAAGAGAAATGGTCCGCCTAGCTGCCATGAAGAATGTTCGCCTGGCATGCAATCTCAACCATAGTTCTGTTCCTGCTGCTTATAAAGGGAAAGAGTTAATTGAAGAAGGCCAATTAGGGACTCTATTATTCTTAAATATGAAACTTGCGATTCAGAACGCCAAAGAAGCCACTCCGTGGTTCCATCTTCGTGCACTCCATCCTCATTCAATAGATGTCCTGCAGTATTTTGGAGGGGAAATAAGACGTGTACAAGCTTTTATGACCAAGGCGCCTGAGCGCACAAGCTGGTCAACCGCATCCATTAATCTTGAATTTGCTTCTGGAGCAATAGGGCATCTAACAGGCAGTTATGATGCTTCAAGACGGCATCCGATTGAATATTGTGAGGTCGCGGGAGATAAGGGCAGATTTGTGATTGATAATGTTTATGAAAATCTCACTTTTTATCCTCATCACAGTGATGAGCTTTTGGTCCTGCGAAATTCTATCATGACTGGGGTAGGGACTTTTCATCAAACCTTTAAGAATAGGCTTGATTGCTTCATTAAAGAAGTAAAGGAAGGGGTATCGCCTCAACAAATTCAAGCTTCTGGTGCCCATGCATTGGCATGCCAAGAAGTTATTGAGGCAGCCATTCGTTCTCAGATGGAAAATGGGGCAGTAATCGATGTACCAAGGATAAGTTTTGAAGCTGTTAATAAAATTTAATTTTATTATAGTAAAAAAGTGAAATGAAAGGTGGTGGGAAGGCAGGTAAGCCAGCCTGAGTGTATTCATGCAATACTTGACAGGAAGGGGATATAAAATGGATAGGGTGATGACTGCGGATCAAATTGATTTTTATAAGACCAATGGGTTTATTCAAATTGATGACCTTTTGAGTAATGAGGAACTAGATGAATTAAGGCAGTATGTCGATGAATCAATGAAAGAACACAATCTTTCAGCGATTGATTCTCCAGATCGAGGTGCATATTACCGAGTTCTGAATCAAAAGGTCAATAGTTGGAGGAATCATGCAGGTATGGCCAAGTATAGCTTTCACCCTCTTTTTTCTAGTATTGCCCTGCAATTAACGGAAGCAAGTGGAATTCGCTTTTTCCATGACCATATCCTATTTAAGATGCCTGGAGATTCTAAACCCACTCCCTGGCACCAAGATTTTCCCTATTGGCCAATGAATGAGCCGGGTGCAATGTCAATCTGGATTGCCCTTGATGATGTGAATGAAAAAAACGGATGTATGATGTTTATTCCTCAATCACACAAGGCAGGAAAGTTTAAACCTATCAATTTGGCAGAGCCAGAGGATATCTTTCAATTTACAAGAAATTTAGAGGTTAATAGAAATACACCAGTTATTTGCCGGATGAAAGCAGGAAGCTGCACCTTTCATGATGGATTAACCTTTCATTACGCACATGCCAATCACACGAACAAACCAAGACGTGTTTTTGCTATTATCTATTATCCTGAAAACACAACCTACAACGGCAAAAAACATGTGGTAACGGATGAAATTGAATTGACAGTAAATCAACCCATTCAGGGTGAATGGTTTCCATTGCTAGCAAAAAAACGGAGTCTGCCAGCTGGTAATTGAATCAAGATAATTATTAATTCTGAATATTGCTAAAAATTAGGTTGTATTATAAGAATATTATCTTTATAATAATAATTACATTCAAACACATTCAAAATGAAAATTTATAGAAAAATGTGGTTTCATTTTGTTTTTCTGTGTTTTATGTTTGGTTTTGAAAGCGATTGCACCCAGAGATCCATAACATAACTTCCCTATATTCAAGTAGTTTTCTAGTTTTACAAAAATAAGTATAAATACTAGGGGGACTGGGAATGAACAAAATTAAATCAAAAATTGTAAAGGTATTAGCTACTTCTGTCGTACTTTCTACTCTTTTAGCTGGCTGCGGTGGTCAAGAAAAAGCGTCTACTAGTTCCAATAGTAAGAATAAGCCGGTAACCCTCACAATGCTGGTAGGCGAAACTGTAAATACGCCAGGTTTTCAAGAAGTCATTAAGAATATTGAAAAAGATTTGAATATCAAAACTGAGGTAGAGCTTCGTCCCGGAGGTCCTGAAGGTGAAAATATTGTGAAAACTAGACTGGCAACAGGAGATATGGCTGATCTAAGTGTATTTAATTCCGGTTCACTATTGAAAACGCTTAACCCAGAACAAAACTTTGTTGATCTGACAAACGAGCCATTTATGAAGGATGTTTTTGATTCGTTTAAAGATACTGTCACGGACAATGGAAAAGTTTTCGGTGCACCTGTCAGCTCCAGCCAAGTAGGCGGTTGGCTTTATAATAAAAGAGTTTATAAGGAATTAGGTCTCTCCGTTCCAAAAACATGGAATGAATTGATGGCGAACAACGCAAAAATTAAGGCTGCAGGTAAAACCGCTGTTATTGGATCCTACAATACCAACTGGACAGCTCAGTTAATTATTCTAGCAGACTACTATAATGTCCAAGCTCAAGAACCCAATTTTGCTAAGGACTATACTGTTGGTAAAGCGAAATACGCAAAAACTCCTGCTGCACTTAGAGGATTCGAGAAACTGGAGGAAATTAACAAAAAGGGCTACATGAATAAAGATTTCAACACTACTACTTACGATCAAGCAATGAAAATGCTGGCGGATGGTGATGGGGTACAATACCCAATGCTGACCCAAGTCCTCCCGGTCATTGCTGAAAAGTATCCAGATAAAATCAATGATATCGGGGTATTCCCGCAGCCTAGTGATTCAGCAGACGTGAACGGTTTTACCGTTTGGCTTCCTAATGCCATCTTAATTAACAAGAAGACTGAAAAGTTGGATGCAGCTAAAAAGTGGGTTGCATATTACCTTTCCGAAAAAGGAATCGCTGCTTATGCATCTAAATCAAAGGCTATTGGTCCAAACGTAATTAACGGTATTAAAGTTGCAGATGATGCTTATCCAGCTGTTAAAGAAATGATGCCTTACTTTGATAGCGGTCATGTTGCTCCTGCTCTTGAATTCTCAACCCCGGTAAAAGGCGCGAACCTTCCGCAGATTTCTACAGAAGTTGGCGGCGGAATAACGAAAGCATTAAAGGGTGCTCAAATGTATGACAAAGACGTTGAGAAGCAAGCAGTCCAGCTAGGGCTTCCAGGTTGGAAATAATGGGTTCTGAAGTAAATCTTTCGTAGTTTGAAAAGAACCCTGTAGTGATTTACAGGGTTCATTTTCTAACAGATAAGGAGTGAATAGAATGACTAATGTCAACAAACGTATGTATTCATACTTTTTTCTCATACCGGCAGCGATCATTTATACGGTATTTTTCTTATCTCCAACTGTGATGTCATTTTTCTTCAGTTTAACAAGATGGACGCTTATTGATTGGGAATTCATCGGTCTTGAAAATTTTAAACAATTCTTCTCTGAACCATCATTAATGATTGGCTTTAAAAATACACTAATCTACGCTTTTTCAACGATGTCCCTGAAAGTGATTATTGGACTACTGCTGGCTGTATTCCTCTGTTCAAAAATCAGAAATAAAAATCTCCTTAGGTCTGTTGTTTTCTTCCCGGCTCTTCTTAGTACCATTGCTGTTGGGGTCGTGTTCAATGCCATGATGAATCCCACTACTGGAATCATCAATAAGGGTTTAGCTTTAATCGGCATTACTGGTCCTGACTGGCTGGGAGACGCTAACATTGCTCTATTTTCTGTTGTCCTGGTGGATGTCTGGAAAGGGGTTGGAATTGCAACGGTCATTTTCATTGCTGGAATCATGGCCATACCTGTTGAGTATTACGAAGCTCACAAAATGGATGGAGGAAATTCCTTTCAAGAGTTCTTACATATTACCATGCCGCTTTCACGTCCAGCCATGAACACCGTTATCATTCTGGCGCTTATCGGTGGTATGCGTACATTTGATTTAGTATGGGCGATGACTGGCGGCGGTCCAGGATTCTCTACTGACTTGCTTGCTTCTATTATATATAAACAATATGCGGGCGGGTTTTATGGACTTGCGACAGCGGGTAATGTTCTTTTATTCCTTTTCGTAGGACTAATCGCATTTCCAATCTTCAAATTACTTAACCGGAAAGAGGTGGATCTATGAGTATTGAAATAAAACAGGAAGGAACAGCTGTGGTTCAATCGTATGACCTAGAAATTCATAGAAGTGTTAAGAAAAAAAAGAACCTTAAATTGTTATCTATTGAATCATTTTCTGTTCTAGTTGCTATCGTCCTTTTTGGAATCCCATTTTATTTCGTTATTATTAACTCATTTAAAGATGTGACTGAAGCTGCCAATATGAGTCTTGCTTGGCCAAGTAGCTTTCACATCCTTGAAAACTATAAACAGGTAGTTACAACAAGCCATGGAATGGTTCTTAGGGCCTTTTTCAACAGTACTTTAATCACCGTATTATCTATTATTACAATGATTCTAGTATGCTCAATGGCTGCTTTTGTTTTGCAAAGAAGACAGGGGAAGGGCTCCAATTTTCTAAATTCATTGGTCCTTGTGGGATTGATGATTCCCCCGGCAATTGTGCCAACAATTTGGGTGCTGCAATCAATCGGGCTGTTCAAAACTTTGCCTGGAATTATCCTGCTTGAGTCTGCGCTGCATTTTTCCTTTGCCTGCATGCTTTATAAGGCATTTATGGCCACGATTCCAAGGGAGATTGATGAAGCTGCTCTTATGGATGGCTGCAGCTCGTTCAAATTGTATTTTAAGATCATCCTCCCACTTCTAAAGCCTGTTACTTCAACGATTATTGTGCTTTCATCGATTAATATCTATAACGATTTTGAAAATATGTTGTACTTTTTCCCTGGTGCCGAAAATGCAACTGTCCAGTTGACCCTTTACAATTTCAAGGGAATGTTCGGTACATCATGGAACTTGCTTTTTGCTGATGTTTTATTAATCTCAATTCCGCCGCTGATCTTGTTTATTTTCTTTAATAAGAAAATTGTAGCTGGTATGACAGCAGGTGCAGTTAAAGGCTAATGGGGGTTCACAATAAAAAAGCAATCGAAACCTGGAGAATTCTCCAGGTTTCCCTTTGTTAAATCGTTCCCTATTTATAATTATTTGAAGTTAATTCCTTCGCCCTGCGTCAAGTCACCATAGTTGCTTAATGTCCACTTCCGTTTTTTTCTTTTTGTCCTTATCGACCATGTTGATGGCGAAATACACCATGAATAATAGCTAGAGTTATTTTATTATTTAAATAATTAAAGTACAGAGAGGAGCCATTCTAAAATCTGTTCATTGTAAGCGATTTCTTATCCTGTTAGTTAGTTAATCCAGTGTTTAATTCATTTTAGGAGGAGTTTAGATGAAATTAGGCGTTAATACCGTTTTATTCGGTGGATATGATTTGAAGACAGCTGTGGAATATATCAAGTACAGTGGATATAAAGGTTTAGAACTTGCCTCTATTGTGGGAATGGCTGAGCACTTGAGAGATACAGCAAGTGATGCTGAGCTAAAAGATATCTATAGACTTATTGAAGAAGCTGGTTTGGAACTGTATTGTGTCGAGGCAGCAACAGACATTTTAGTCCCAGAAAATCGCGAAAGGACAAAAAGAGTATTTGAAAGAGCTGCAAAGCTAGGAATTCCGATGGTTACCGTTGGAAGTTCCGGCGAGTCCGATAATGAAGAAAAAACTGTTGCCTCCATCAAGGCTGTTGAGGAATTGGCCCAGGCTGCAGGTGATTGCGGTATTCGATTCGCCTTAAAGCTTCACTACGGACACAGTATTTACAATACAAAAACTGCTCTTCGACTCGTGGAAGAGGTGAAACATCCAGCGCTTGGATTAAACTTTGATGCGACACACGTTGGCAGGGTTGGTGACGATCCAGTAGCATGCATCGAGGCGCTTAAGAAGCATATCATCCATGTTCATATCCGCGATACGTTTATTGAACAATTGAAAATTGCCGCTCCAGAGTTTCAAATTGCAGGCAGAGCGACAACTCCGCTTAAGGAAGTTGTTAATAAGATGATCGAAATCGGCTATGAAGGAGCTACTGTTCTTGAAATCATTGGTGCGAAAAATCTTGAGCTGCCAAAAGTGGTTGCCATTGCTGCAGAAAGCCAAGGATATTTAAGCAGACTTTTCCAAGAGGCTAATGAAAAGAGGGGGAATCTTGTATGCTAAAAGTTGCCGTTGTTGGGGTTGGAAATATTGGGAAAATTCATTGCCGGTATTATAGTCAGAATCCAGATGTAAAGCTAGTAGCCGTATGCGACCTCATTAAAGAACGCGCTTTGGCTATGCAGGAGCTTCATGGTGCTAAAGCCTATACGGATTTGAAAACGATGCTGCAAAGTGAAGAGATTGATATTATCTCCATTGCAACAGCAGGTGAAGAAAACGGTGGTGACCACTTTGCACCAGCTGTCATCGCTATAGAAGCTGGTAAAGATGTACTAGTTGAAAAACCAATTTCTAATAATATTGAGGAAGCTAGAGAGCTAGTTCGTTTAGCTGCTGAGAAAAATGTCCGCTTGGTTTCTAACTTGAACCACCGCTTTGTTCCTGCTGCCTATAAGGGGAAGGAATTGATCACAAAGGGCGATTTAGGAACACTATTATTCTTAAATATGAAACTTACCATCCAAAATCCGAAGGAAACAAGTCCTTGGTTCCACCTTCGTGCCCTGCATCCGCATTCTGTTGACGTTATGCGCTATTTTGCAGGTGATATCAAACGTGTCCAAGCATTTATGACAAAAGCGCCAGGACGTAGTATTTGGTCAACTGCTTCTATTAATCTTGAATTTGAATCAGGAGCTGTTGGTCATTTGACAGGAAGCTATGACATGGCCGGACGTCATCCGATTGAATATTGTGAAGTGGCTGGTAATAAAGGAAGATTTGTTATCGACAATGTCTATGAAAACTTTACCTTTTATCCGCATCAAAGCGATGAACTCCTTGTTCTTCGAAACTCTATCATGACTGGTGTGGGGAGCTTTAATGAGACGTTCAAGAATCGTCTTGATCATTTTGTTAAGCAAGTGAAGGAAGGGGTTGCACCTTCACAAATGGAAGCTTCCGGTGCGGATGCTCTAGCAGGTCAGGAAGTCATTGAAGCGGCCATCAGGTCACAGCTTGAGAATGGCGCCGTTATTGACGTGCCAAAGGTAAAAAAGGGAATTTTACAGGCTTAAACCATTGTTAAGCTAGAAAGGGGCTGAATGAGTTGAAATTAAAAGGCAGTCAATATATGAATGAAAAGGAATTTCCATTTTGTATACGTTCCTTCTCTCATACTGAATATAATATGCCGCCCATTCATAGCCATGACTTTGTTGAGCTTGTTTACATAGCTGAAGGCGAAGCACAACATAGTTTTGAAGGTGAACTGTACGATATTTCTGCAGGGGATGTGTATATTATAAATCCCGGTGAGGTCCATACCTATATCATTCAGCCAGGTGGAAAATTAGAGATCATCAACTGCCTGTTTATGCCAAGCTTCATTGATGAGGCATTATTAAAAGAATTAGGTATCTCGGAGTCAATGGACTACTTCTATGTTCACCCCTTTCTAGATAATAAGGAACGCTTTCATCATGGTTTAAATTTACGAGGTCAGGATGCCTCTGAGGTCTTGTCGCTGTTGAATCGAATGGCTGATGAATATAATGGCTTACGAAAAGGTTACTCGACTTTAATCCGGTTACAGTTAATTCAATTACTGGTCCAATTGTCGAGAATTTATGACGAGCAACAAAATTTCAAAGAACCCGCGATTTTCCGTAATCAAGAAAGAAAAATTCATGTTCAAAGAATTTGTGGATATTTAGAAAGACATTTCCACCAAAAACTGTCACTCGCAATTCTTTCGGATTTGTTCAATATTAGTGCCAGGCATTTAAATCGGGTATTCAAGGATGAAACAGGAAAAACCGTTATCGAAGCTCTCCATGATATTCGGATTGAAAGAGCGAAGCACCTTCTTCTGGAATCGGATGAAAAGGTCATTAGTATTGCTATGGAAGTGGGATACGATGATCCTGCATTTTTCACACGCTTATTCTCCCGAAAGGTTGGTGTTTCACCTGGAAAGTTTCGGGGCGAAATTTTCCATACCCCGGGGCGATTAGTAAAATAAGTACAACTCTATTTTTTATTCTAGAAATAAAAGGAGGAGACTATAGATCTATGAAAAAGCCAAATGTTATTGTTTTCGGTATTGATAGTTTAAGAAGGGATTTTATGAGCAGCTATGGGTATCACCGGCTGACCACTCCCCATATAGATAAAATTGCCAGTGAAGGTGTACTTTTTGAGAATCATTTTAGTCCAAGTATCCCGACTACTCCTGCTTATGCTGCCATGCTGACAGGTATGGACTGTTTCGGAACAGATGTGGTTGCCCTGCGTCACGAAGGTCCACTTGGTAGCCATGTGAAAACTCTAGCCGAAATATTAGGGGAAAATGGCTATAATACAACCTGTGTTGGTTTTACAGGCAACCCATCGTCTAGAGGATTTGAGAATTATCTAGATTATGAAGCTTGGATTCCGGATGAAACTGGCCGTTGTCCTAAAGCGGAAAATTTAAATGCGGTTGCCATTCCAGAATTGAAGCGTCTAGCGGGAGAAGAGAAGCCATTTTTCTTATTCCTTCGTCACATGGATCCACATTCGCCATATCTTCCTCCGCGCCCGTTTGAAAGAATTTTTTATGATGGCAATGAATATGATCCGGAAAATAATTCAATGGAGCCTGTTTATCAGTTTAAGCCGCATGCAGACTTCTTAAAGTCGTGGATTCCTGAGGGCGTTACTGATGAGAAGTATGTTTGTGCCCAGTATGAAGGTGCAGTTGCTTATATGGATACATGCATCCAAAATATTTTTGCAACGGTGGAGGCTCTAGGGCTTGAAGAGGAGACTTTAATCGTGATTACCTCTGATCACGGTGAAACGTTATATGAACATGACTGTTATTTTGATCATCATGGCTTGTATGATAACACCCTTACTGTCCCACTTATTTTCAAATTTCCTGGGAAGGTACCGGCAGGGAAGAGGTTTCAAAATGTCAGCATGATTCAGGATATCACACCAACTATTCTTGAATTGTTGCAGATTGATACAGATATTGATTTTAGTGGACAAAGTCTGGTTAATCTCACTAAGGGAGAAGACATTAACAGGATTTCTGAGTTTTATCTTACCGAGTGCACCTGGATGAGAAAACATGGCTGGAGGACTCCTGAATGGAAGTTGATTCAGGCATTGGAGCCAGATTTCCATTTTAAGCCTGAAATTGAACTGTATAATCTAATAGAGGACCCTAAGGAAAATAACAATGTAGCAGGACAATTCCCAGAAATCGTAGAACAACTCCAGCGAAAGATGGAGAATTATATTGAGGCTCGCGAGCAAAAAACAGGGAGAATTAATCCAATCTTTACTAATGTTAATTACCACGGAAAAGGTGGCGGACCGATAAAATCGTCCGAGGAGGCTTATGAAAAACTATACCTTGGTACACTTAGAAGTGCTCGTGGTTTGCAAGAAAAGGAAACCCAAAAGCAGTAATATACAAAGAAGTAGAATTGTTTAGGATATTTCATGTAAGAGGGTGACTCAATCAAAAACTGAGCCCTCTTTTTTTAGTAAATATATTTGATATAATGGAAATTAAAGTTAATAGGAATGAAAGCGTTTAAAAAGGATGTAATCTAATACTAGAAAAATTTTTTTAGGAGGCAGATAAATGGGGGGATACATAGGTGGTATCTTAAAAATACCTGTAATTTTACTTAACTTAGCCTATTTGAATTTAATATGGATTCTTTTTTCGATACTAGGCTTATTCATATTTGGATTTTTTCCTGCAACAACATCAATGTTTGCAGTGATTCGTAAATGGGTTATGGGGGAATTGGAAATACCAATCTTTAAAACTTTTTGGTCACACTACAAAAGGGATTTTTTGAAAAGTAACCTTCTGGGACTTGTTTTAACTCTTGTTGGATATTTCTTATTCTTTGATATCCGACTTGTTCAACAATCCCAAAGTGGTTATATGTTCTTTATTTATTATTTTTTGCTAATAATTGCATTTATTTATGGCTTGACAATATTATATGTTCTTCCAGTTTTTGTCCATTTTGAACTATCAGTATTCAAGATTATAAAATCCGCTCTTTTATTCATGATTATCTCCCCACTTTCAACTATTATGATGTTTGCAGGAGCTATTATTATCTTTTTTACCCTAAAGTCTTTACCGGGTTTAGTATTTATTGTTGGTGGCAGTCTGCCTTCATTGTTAATTATGTGGTCTGCATATCATGCTTTCACGAGATTAAATCAAAAAAATATACCAGAAAGAAAAATTCAAATTCCAGAATGATTTAATAGATGAATTGGCGTGATTGACCATCTCCCTGTCCGTATAGGCAAAGAGATTTGGTATCTTAGAGTTTAAAATATAATGAATATGAAATATAGTCAGCCAACATGTATAGAGGAGGGTAACAACTTGAAAATTATCATGATATCTCTTGATTCACTTAGAGCTAATAGATTGGGGTGTTATGGTTATAATAAACCAACAAGCCCATATATCGACAAAATAGCTTCAGAAGGAGTACTCTTTGAAAATGCGTTTGCATCTGATATTCCAACTGAGGTAGCTCATACCTCTATTTTTACAGGAAAAGTAGGACTTAGAACAGGTATAGTATCACATGGATCAGAGTTGTCTACTCTACCTAAAACAACTGAATGGCTTCCTACAATTCTTCGGCAAGCAGGATTTACTACTGCAGCTGTCGACAACTTATATCAGTTGAAAGAATGGTTTGCGAGAGGCTTTCGCTACTATATTAATAGTGTAGGAGGAAACCGATGGATTGATGGCAAGACCATAAATGAATTAGCCAAGCCTTGGTTGAGAGAACATAAAGATGAAGACTTTTTCTTATTTCTTCATTATTGGGATGCTCATACTCCTTATCTCCCTCCAAAAGAATTTATACCTTCGTTTTATGATATAAATAATAATCCTTATGATAAACAGAATAAAAGTATGGAGCAAGCGTATAATCATCTTGCCTATCCATTTTTCAAGCATCACCATTTTGACTTGCTTGGTCCTGTAACAGACGCTGAATACGTTAATTCTTTATATGATGCTGAAATAAGGTATTTAGATGACCGGTTGAAAGAAATAGATTTATACTTAGAAGAACTAGGTATTAAAGATGATACCCTTCTAATCCTTTTTGGTGATCATGGGGAAAGTCTGACAGAACATGACATATATTGGGATCATTGTGGACTTTATGATTGTACAGTCAAAGTGCCGATGATTATGAGATGGCCAGAAAAAATGCCTGAAGGAAAAAGGGTTTCTGGAATGATTCAACAGGTGGATTTAATGCCAACTATTTTAGAGGCAGTTATGAAGCAAACTCCTCGTGATAAAGCAAAACTATCAAATCCTAGTGAAATCGATGGACGTAGTTTATGGCCGACGATTCTTGGTGATGTTCAGGGAACCCACTCTAAGATTTATTTAAGCGAGTGTGCTTGGCAGGCCTCTAGAGGAATTCGCACTGAAAGTTATAAATACATCCGCACACTTGATAGTGGTGTTTTTAATCGCCCTCCTAGAGAACTTTATGATTTACGTACTGACCCGGATGAAACAATTAATCTTGCAGAACATTACCCTGAATTGGCGGAAAATTTCGATAAAGACTTGGATTTCTGGGTGCAACTAATGCTCCAGGGTAGGGAGGACCCAATGCTAACACAATTAAGAGAGGGTGGCCTCCCCTTCCGTAACCGGATTGAAAAAATCCTTGCTGAAGTAAATCTAACCTGGGATGAATGGCAGCAAAATCCTTTACGGGAACGTTTAGAACAGCTAACTCTCTCTTGAAAAGTGGAAAAAGGAACCGCTGATAGCTAGACTATTTTTTCTTGAAAGGTCTAAATCAAAATTAGTGATAAACCAATATTTTAAATAGTACGAATTATTAAAGGAGGATAAACAGGTTGGAGAACAGCAACAAGTACGCATGGACATGGGAAATTAAAGAGGAAGACTTGGAGAAATATGTAAACTTACACTTAAATCCTTGGCAAGAAATTCTCGAAGAGCACAGTAAGGCTGGTATAAGGAACTATTCGATATTTCAAAACGGAAATCAATTTTTTTATTGTTTCGAATGTGATGATGTAGAAGCAGCATTTGAATATATAGCGGAAAGTGATGCCTGCAACCGCTGGAATGCAATTACTTCAAATATGGTAAAAGGCTCCTTCGATTTTAGTGAACCAAACCCAATCAAGCCACTTCGGGAAGTTTTCTATTTAGCTTAATAATCAAAAAGTATAGACGTCAGATGCAAATTGACGTCTATTAACTATATACTCATAGAGATCACTTATAACTGATTTAGAATAAACATGTTCAATCTTTGCAAATAAGGACAATAAATTGGTCGAATCAAGTTATAGGAAAATCCTCATATTCTAGTATCATATAAGTATATCAGTAAGCGGTTCCAACCGAGAGGTGATGTTAATGACAAAATACAGTATAGCTGTTGATATTGGTGCATCAAGCGGCCGTCTTATTTTAGGCCATCTAGACAACGGAATATTAAAATTAAAAGAAATTCATCGTTTTGAAAACAAAATTGTTAAAAAGGGTGACTCCTATTGCTGGGAGGCCGATAACCTTTTTCAAGAAATCAAAAACGGTTTAAAAAAGTGCAATGAACTGGGCATCAAGCCCGACAGTATCGGAATTGATACTTGGGCAGTCGACTTTGTGTTATTGGATGAAAAGGACCAGCCATTAACAGAGGCAGTCTCTTATCGTGACCCAAGAACAGACGGAATGATGGAACAGGTATTTGAGAAAATCATGAAGGAGCGTTTGTACTTAGAAACGGGCATTCAGTTCCAAAAGTTTAATACCATCTATCAATTATATTCGATTAAACAAAACTCACCGGAAATTTTAGATCAAGCCCAATCATTCTTAATGATTCCGGATTACTTTAATTATTTACTTACTGGAAAAAAAGCAAACGAATATACGAATGCTACCTCCACACAGCTAGTCAATGCCTTTACGAAAAAATGGGATCATGACTTGTTAGAGCTGTTAGGGATTAATAAAGAAATGTTCCAGGAAATAAAAACGCCAAAGTCTGTTCTTGGGACATTAAAAGAAGAACTAGTTTCAGAGTTAGGATTTGACCTTCAAGTCATTCTACCGGCGACACATGATACGGGTTCAGCGGTCATTGCGGTCCCGGAAGAAGATGAAACCATTTATATCAGCTCTGGTACGTGGTCACTGATTGGCGTTGAAAACTATTTCCCAATCTGTGTAACGAAAGCGTTGGATTATAATTTTACCAATGAGGGCGGTATCGATTATCAATATCGATTCTTAAAAAATATTATGGGTCTTTGGATGATCCAAGAGGTAAGACGCAACTACAATAATGAGTATTCATTTGCTGAGCTGGTCGATTTAGCTAGAGCAGCGAAAGACTTCAAAGCTGTGGTGAATGTTAATGATGACCGCTTCTTGAAACCTGAGAACATGATTCAGGAAATTATGAATTATTGTGTAGAAACCGGTCAACCGATCCCTAGTACACCAGGAGAGGTCGCAAAATGCGTATATGATAGTTTAGCAGTCAGCTACCAGGATGCGGTTAACGAAATCGAAGAAATTTTTGAAAAGCGATTTGAAAAAATCAATGTTATCGGCGGCGGCTGCCAGAATGAAATGTTGAATCAACTTGTGGCGGACGTAACGAAGAAAGAAGTATATGCAGGACCTGTTGAAGCGACTGCGATTGGCAATATCGTGGCTCAGTTAATGGCTCTTGATGAAATCGAGGATATTAAAGAGGGTCGTACCATTGTGAAAAATTCATTTGAAGTTAAAAAATATTTGCCTACTGCACCGATTACAAACTAACAAATAGAGAGGAAGAAATATATGTCTATTCAAGAGAACTATGAACTTGCTAAAAAAGCTTATGAAAAATGGGGAATTAATGTTGATAAGGTAATCGAAACTTTAAAAAATGTACCCATTTCTATTCATTGCTGGCAGGGCGATGATATCGGCGGATTTGAAGTGAATCAACAAGAATTATCAGGTGGAATTTCCGTTACAGGAAATTATCCTGGTAAAGCATCCACACCTGAAGAATTAAGAGCAGACTTAGAAAAAGCACTTTCTCTAATTCCAGGGAAACATCGTGTTAACCTACATGCTATTTATGCGGAAACAAATGGAGAAGTAGTAGAAAGAGATCAATTAGAACCAAAACACTTCGAAAACTGGGTGAATTGGGCAAAGGAAAATGGTTTAGGCTTAGATTACAATCCAACATTATTCTCACATCCTAAAGCAGATGACGGCTTGACACTTTCTCATCCAAATGAAGAAATACGTGAGTTCTGGATTAATCACTGTATCGGCAGCAGGAAAATTGGTGAGTACTTCGGTAAAGAACTTGGTACCCCAGCCTTA
>Ga0308175_100001475_pt1 | contig 15934 bp, 9 predicted proteins | sample PhyCR1_3_FD_203893 | JGI IMG/M metagenome (GOLD analysis project Ga0308175, IMG submission 203893) | Soil microbial communities from UC Gill Tract Community Farm, Albany, California, United States - DLSLS.C.R1 | ecosystem: Environmental > Terrestrial > Soil > Agricultural land | place: USA...
CCCGACGTTCTTCAACTGCTACCCGCCGGTCTCGCCCGAGGATACGAGCGGCGATCACGCCAAGCCGTTCGACCCGAACTGCACGCAGCCGCAGCTCTGGATGGCGGCGATCTCGCTCGACGATCTCGCGGCGGGCAAGGATCCGAGCTTCCCGGCGTTCTGGCTGCCGTTCCAGGACGTCACCGCGCACAACCACATCGCGCAGTGGGTCGATATGATCGTCCCGCCTCCCCAGAACTGTCAACAGATCGGGCAGGATTGCACGACGCTGACGTGCTGTGCCGGTGAGACCTGCGATGCGACTACCCACACCTGCGTCTCCATCATACTCTGAGCTCCTATGCATGTGCCTCGCCTGATCCTCGTAGGTGCCCTGGGCTGTCTCGTGGGCTGCGGCTTTCAATCGGGCGAGGCTCATATCGATGCATCGCCGCCTGCGCCCGACGCTCCGCCCGATGCGGCACCATGTGTGCCCTGGGATGCGCTCAACCTCAGCCCCACTGTCACGCCGTGCGACAAGGCGCTCGGAGTTCGCGTTGACCTGGCCCTTCCAGCGGGTGCCTATACGCTCGATACGGACAGTGGCCAGCTCTCCGGTGATATGACAGCGAAGTTACCCGGAGCACTGATCCCGCAACCCTCTAGCTCATTGATATTACGTATCGTCAACCTCGGCCAATTCATGATCGCGAGCGGGGCCACGGTGTCAGTCACCGGAACGCATCCGCTCGTGTTCGTCGTGCATGGCGATGCGACGATCGCAGGGGCCATTGATGTATCAGCGCGTGTTGATATTGCTGGCACCAGTACCGCGGGCCCGGGTGCCGATGATGCGGTAGATTGCCAGATGGGGTTCGGCGCCGTTGGCCAGGGAGGGACGGGCACGGGCGGTGCGGGTGGGGCAGGTGGCGGTGGCTTCGGCGACACTGGTAGCGATGGTGGTGACGGCGGTGGCGCCGGGCACGGTATGCATGGTGTCCATGGCAACGCGACAGGCGACCCGACGATCGTGCCCCTGCGGGGCGGATGCCCCGGTGGTCAGGGTGGCGCGACATCGTCATCCGCTGGAGGAAGGGCCGGCAATGGCGGCGGCGCGGTTGAGGTGACCGCTCTGGGGACGATCGATGTGACCGGCACCGGAATGCTGAAGGCCGCGGGAAGTGGCGGCGGTACGCCTGGACTCCTGAATGCGGGCGGAGGTGCTGGCGGAAGTGGTGGTGCCATCTTGCTTGACGGAAATACCGTTCAGGTCGAAGCGTCGGGTGCGCTGTGCGCGAACGGTGGTGCGGGGGGCGAAGGTGGAGGGGGCGTGAGTACGAATGGGTCCGGTGAGAATGGCACCTGCTCTGCAACCCAAGCCGCAAGAGGTGGAACGGGCAACTCCACAGGCGGCGATGGTGGCGACGGCGGTCGGCTCAAGGCGACCGCGGGCCAACCCGGCGGGGCCGGCAATGGTGGCGCTGCAGGTGGTGGTGGGGCCGGCGGCGGCGGCGTAGGTCGCATTCGTGTTCACGGGCGCCCGGTGGTCGCGATCGACGGTTCCGCGATCGTCAGCCCTGCAGCCGCCCCATAGCTCGAATGATCAGGACGAATCACTAGCTCTTGCTCATACGTAAGATCCTGGCGATGGTCTTGTCGCGAGGGATCGGGGGCGGTCAGCACGAATCCACCTGACGGTGGTGCGTGGAACTGCTGGAGTTCGCCGTCGCAAGCGTGCAGGTGGTTCCTCATGCTAATTGCGCGCTCGGCGTAGCAAACCTGGGCGGCACAGATGCGCACCAGGCACCGTCAAGATCGCGTACTGGCCTATGACCTGCGAACGCGGCGGGTCCAATTACTGCGGGGCGCAGCTCACAGCCCTGTGCGGGCGCGGAGGCTCTCATCTTTGTTTTATATTGTTGGGGGGATTTCCAACCATTGGTATTGAATCGTCGCGGCGGAGATCTCTCGGCCGACATCTATCGTGGGCCCCGTACCGACGCTGGGCCTGTACCGGACCAAGGACGAGATCGAGGAGTGGCGGCGCCGCGATCCGCTGAACTGCTGCCGCCAGTGGCTGGATCGGCGACGGCGCGTCAGGTTATCTCTCGACTGTGTATCGTATAACTCTCAACAATTTTAAAAAACTCCGTGCGTTGTGCGCACGGGGCACAGGGCTGTGAGCTGCGTTCCTTCGCTGCCGAACCCGCAGGATCGTGCGATGCATGGATCGCGTTTGTTACTGTGCTCGCAGCGGTGGAATGTTTCAGCCTGACGGTGGCGATGGCGGAGCTGGCGGTCGGCTCGGCGCGACTGCGGGGCAAACCGGCGCACCCGGCGGGTTCGACGGTAGTGGTGCTGGTGGCGGTGGTGGCAGCGTAGGCCGCATTCGTGTTCGGGGACGCACGACGCGCACGATCGACAGCGGTGCGATCGTTAGCCCGCCAGCGGCTCCATAGCAGGCACTGTCATCAAGGCGTGATAGGTCGTATCGGTTTTGGTGATTTCGCTCAACCTGTGCTTGCCATCGTCCTCTGGTCCGCGGCTCTCGCGACGACGGTTCTGAATAGACCTCGGGAGACCGCCAACCGGCCTGTGACCGGCGCGACCGAGCCGACCAAGCTGATTCGGGCGCCCCGCTCACAGCCCAGCGCCCGTGCCGATGCTCCTTCCATCGGATTTGATTTTGGATTCCGAGAAGCAGAGAAGAGGAGACGAGCGGCGACCAGAGCGGCGATCCCGTCGCGACCGTGCTCAGTTCAGCGATCCGCCGCCTTTCGGCGTGCCTCCATCTGCGCCGCGAGCGCGATGACTTGCGCGTTCGCGAAGTGGAGCGATGCACTCGCCTGTTCCGATGTCGTCGTGGCGAGCGCCTGGATCCGGCCGAACACGACGCGCTGGCGATCGGTCGTCGGCGTGGGCAGCATCTCGGCGGCTGCTTCCGCGGCACGGGCGAGCGCCTCGAGGTCGACCACCTCGGCGCAAAGACAATGAGATTCGCTCCCCTTGAGTCCATATGACGACGCTCGTTCTTCAAGGGGCATTGCTCGGGGAACTGGATTGTGTGGGAATGGCAATAATGGCCACGAGCTCGATCGCCGGATCGGGAATCTGCCCGTGGCACACCCTGAGCCACGAAACTTGCTCTCTCAACAATTCAAATAAAACTCCGTGCAGCGTGCGCACGGGGCACAGGGCTGTGAGCTGCGTTCCTTGGCTGCTGGACCAGCGGAATCGCAGGTCACAGGCCAGTCCGCGATCTGCACAGCTTCGTTCGCGTTCCAGCGTGCGATTCACTCGCGGTTGGAGGTGTGTTCTTCGCCATGCGGTGGCTTGCCAAGCGGGAGAACGCTCGCCCCCACGTGGGGCCGACACGAGCCGCGCTGGCCTTGAGGCTCCAAGATCATAAGGGATGTCGATTTTGCTTGACTACCTGCAAGCTGGTCGCGACGCATAATCAGGGGAAGTCAGTTTGATCCTGCGCTGCGCGCCCTGGCTTGCGATCTGGGCGCGTGAATTGAGCGAGGCGTAAAAAACTGCCCATCGTCCGATTTATCGCCGGAGACTGCAGTACATCGCGTCGAAAACTTGCATGGTAGAAGAGACGTGCGCACGCGGGAGGGTGTGCGCACGAAAGGAAGAATGCGTGATGTTGCTTCAGAGTTCAGGCAGGATCGATGCGGAGTGTGATGTCATGGCAACGGGGCTCGGTCATGCCGAGTGGCAGGAGGTGGACCGTCGGCTGCGGGAGTACGCGCGACGTCGCAGTGCGCTCGATGCCGCCGAGGCGTTCGATCTCGTGAGAGCCGAGCAGCTGAAGATCTACGTGTCCTATGGGTTCGTCAGCCTGTACGAGTACCTGGAGCGCGTGCTCGGCTACAAGCCGCATACGGCGCGAGAACGGATGCGCGTGGCACGTGCGCTCGCCGCGCTGCCCGACACCACGGCAGCGCTTGCCCGCGGCGCGCTGTCTTACTCCGCGGTGCGCGAGCTCACGCGGGTCGCGACCGCCGAGACCGAAGCCGATTGGCTGGCCCAGGCCGAGGGCCTCGCCGCAAATCAGATTGAGAACCTGGTCGCCGACCACCGCCCGGGCGATCGTCCCGACGACCCGACCGACCCGGATCTGCGCCCTCGCGTGGTGCGCCTCGAGATGCCGCCGGAGGTCCATGCGCTGTGGCGGCAGGCGCGCATGGTGGTCGCCGAGGAACGCGGCGCGGAGATCAGCGACGCCGACTTCATCGAGACGATCTGTCGCAGCGTGATCGCTCCCGGCACCGGCGAGCGTGGCCCGGCACACCAGATTGCTTACCAGCAATGCCAGGATTGCCGGCGCGCCACGCAGAATGGCGCCGGGCGTGAGATCGACGTCGGCCCCGAGGTGATGGAGCGCGCTGCGTGCGATGCCAAGCTCCTCGGTTCCCTCGATGCGACCACGCCCGAGCGAGCCACGACCACCGTGACGCCACGGATCCGCGAGCAAGTGTTCGCGCGCGATCACCATCGTTGCACCGTACCGGGCTGCCGCTCGGCTCGGAATCTCGAGGTCCATCACATCATCGAGCAGGCCCGAGGTGGCATGCACGAGCTGTGGAATCTCACCCTTTTGTGCAGTGGCCATCACGCCGCACTGCACGCGGGGCTACTGACCATGCGGGGACAGGCACCTTACCTGATCGAGTTCCGCTGGGTCTATGGACCGCCGATTCCGGTCGGGCTCGATCCCGCGGCGCGCAAGGCCATGATCGAGCAGCGGATTCCGGAGATTTTCCAGGCGAGCGACGAGATGCCGCCGAATGAATTCTCGCCGAGGTCAGACCGCGTCGCACATCACACGGCGTCCCAGCTGGGACGTCGAGCAAGGCGGAGGCGCATGTAGTCCTGCTCCCGTGGCGCGACGCGGCGCTCGCTCGATCACGCAATGTCCCAGCTGGGACAGCGAGCGAGGCGGAGGGCGGAGGCGCATGTAGTCCTGCTCCCGTGGCGCGACGCGGTGCTCGCTCGGTCACGCAACGTCCCAGCTGGGACAGCGAGTTCAAGGCACGCGAAGTTTTGCACCGACATGGTCATAGATCGGTGCTCGTCGCGTCTCAGCTGGGACGTTGATGCGGATTGCGTATATTATAACACGGCCTCTCCGCGAACACACCCGACCAAGCGCCAAGCCTGGCAGGTCGGTAGCGAACCCGCGCCTGGTGTGGCCAACGCCATGGGCGATACGAGGGGCAGCGACCGCCGCAGGGTGCCAGCCTCGAAGATAGAACTCCCGGGTGCCGACGAGCTTGCACGTTTCGGAAGGCAGCAGCGCGCTCATCGTATGGCGAGGTGTGCGCATGCCCGGGATCAGGGACCGGAGACCAACCTCCTTCGGGTCCGCAAAGATCCGGATTGGTGTTGGTAGTCTCGTGGTGGGGGCGGTTGTGTGGTACCTCAGTTGTTACTTGCCTTCGGAGGTCGTTCCGGTCGTAAGCCTCGGCCGACACGAACTCCATGACCTGGTCTTACGAATGCAACGAGCCCTGACTTGCGCTCTCCTCACTATCGCGGCGTGCTTTTCGCCCCGGTACAGCGACCTCACCATGTGCGGCCCTGCCGGAGACTGTCCGGAGGGCCGCAGCTGCATCGCTGGGTTCTGCAAGGCCAACATCGACGCTGCCGTCCCTGACGGTACCAGCCCCGACGCGGCACCGTGTGTGCCATGGGATGCGCTGAACCTCAGCCCCACTGTCACGCCGTGCGACACGGCACTCGGAGTTCCCGTTGACCTGTCCCTGGCCGCGGGTGCCTATGCCATCGACACCGACAGCGGGCAGATCTCTGGTGATGTGTCAGCGCAGTTACCCGGAGTGTTGATCTTGCAGTCCTCTGGATCGGAGATGTTACGCGTCGTCAACCTCGGCCAGTTCTCGATCGCGAGCGGGGCCACGGTGGTGATCACAGGTAGGAATCCGCTCGTGTTCGTCGTGCACGCCGACGCGACGATCGCAGGGATCCTCGATGTCTCGGCGCGTGTTGATGGCACAGGCACGAGCACCGCGGGCCCTGGTGCCGATGACGCTGATGCGTGCACGGGTGGGTTCGGCGCCGTTGGTCAGGCTGCGCAGGCTTCCACTGGTGGTGGGGGCGGCGCGGGTGGCGGCGGCTTTGGGAACACTGGGGGAAATGGGGGTGACGGCAATGGTACCGGGCTCGGTTTTTATGGTGTTCACGGCAGCGCGACCGGTAACATGACGCTCGTCCCGCTGCGTGGTGGATGCCCGGGCGGTCACGGTGGCGCGACATCGTCGTTGACCGCCGGAGGGCGGGCCGGGGATGGGGGTGGTGCGCTCGAGGTGACTGCCCGGGGCGTGATCGATGTGAGGGGAACGCTGAAAGCCGCGGGTAGTGGCGGCGGCACACCTGGGTCCGTGAATGCGGGAGGTGGCGCCGGGGGAAGCGGCGGCGCGATCCTGCTCGATGGGGACACGGTTCACGTCGAAGCGTCGGGGACGCTGTGCGCGAATGGCGGCGGGGGAGGCGAAGGCGGACAGGTAGGGGGTACGAGTGCGCCCGGTGAGAACGGCACCTGCTCGGCAACCCAAGCCGCAAGAGGTGGAACGGGCAATGCCACCGGTGGCGATGGAGGCGACGGCGGTTCGGGCAGCTCGACTCTCGGCAAAACCGGCGCGAACGGCGTCAGCAGTGGTGGCGGTGGTGGCGGTGGCGGCAGCGTAGGCCGCGTTCGCGTTCGCGGTCGCACGACGCGCACGATCGACCCGTCCGCGATCGTCAGCCCTGCGGCGGCCCCGTAGCGCTGATACGCTGAGGCGGCCTGCGTAGCTCCCTCCGCAACCGGCTGCTGGTCACGTTCGTCGCTCTCGTCGTTGTGGTGGGGGGCGTCACGCTGTTCTGGATCGAGCGCACGCTGTCCGACGACCTGACGGCGTCGCTCGAGAGCCGGATGATCAAGCAGGGGCAGGAGGTCGCGGGCTGGCTGGCGAACGCCGATCATCCGGACCGGCTGGCGCTGCGGCTCGCGGCCGTGACGGGGACGCGGATCACGATCGTCGGGGCCGATGGGTTGGTGCAGGGCGATTCGCTCGAGCCGCTCACCGTCGGACGGCCGGTCGGCGATGCGTGGGAGGTGTCGCGGGCGCGCCGCGGCGAGGTCGGCAAGGCGATCCGGACGCTGCGCGACGACGAGCCGCCGCAGTACCTGGTCGCGGTGCCCGCGGATCCGGGGCGCGTGGTCCGGCTCGCCGTGCCGCTCGATGATGTGCTCGAGACCCGCGCGCGGATGCGCAACCGCTTGCTGGTGGGCGCCGGGTTCGGCCTCGCCGGGTGTCTGCTCCTGTCGTGGATCTTCATCCGCGCGATCACGCGGCCGCTGCAGGCGATGACGCAGGGGGCGGAGAAGCTCGCGCGCGGCGCCTACGAGGTGCCGCTGCCGATCGACTCGGGCGGCGAGCTCGGGGTGCTCGCCCGCGCGATGAACCGGATGGCCGGTGAGGTCAAGACGCGGGTCGGCGAGCTGACCGAGCAGCGCGATCTGTTGTCGGTCGTGGTCGGCGGGCTGGTCGAAGGCGTGGTCGTGGTCCGGCGCGATGGCGGGGTCGCGCTGGTCAACGATGCGGCGAAGCCGTTGATCGGCGAGGGCGCGGAGCTGCCGGCACGGCTGCTGCCGCTGGTGACGCGCGCGCTGGCGGGCGAACAGGCCGACGAGGAGCTCGAGCTCGTGGGGCGCGCGGTGCGGGCGAGCGCGCGTCCGCTGGGCGGCGGAAGCCGCGTGGAGCGCTTCCGGGCGGCCGAGACGCCGGGCGCAAAGCCGGGCGGCAAGCCGGACGCGAAGCCGGGCGCGGAACCCGACGGCGAGGGCCCGCCGCATGAACACCCCGGGGCCATCGTCGTGCTCTACGACGTCACGCGGCTGCGCTCGCTCGAGGCGGTGCGCCGCGAGTTCCTGTCGAACGCGGCGCACGAGCTGCGCACGCCGGTGACGTCGATCTCGGGGTATGCCGAGACCCTGCTCGGCGGCGGGGTCGACGCCGAGACGTCGCGCGAGTTCCTGACGACGATCCACCGCAACGCGCAGCGGATCGCGGCGCTGGTCGCCGATCTGCTGGTGCTCGATACGCTCGAGGGCCGCGCCGAGCTGGTCGGGACGCGCACGCCGATCGTGCTGGCGCAGGTGGTCGGTGACGCGGCGCGCACCGCGAAGGGCGTGACGCCGGGCGCCGAGGTCGAGGTCGAGGTCGAGGCCGAGCTCGCCGTGCTCGGCACCCGCGACGGGCTCGATCACATCATCCAGAACCTGATCGACAACGCGATCAAGTACGGCAACGAGACGCCGGTCACCGTGCGTGCGCAGAAGCTCGGAAAGCGCGTTCAGCTCGCGGTGTCCGATCGCGGTCCAGGAATCCCCGACGGCTACGAGGATCGCGTGTTCGAGCGGTTCTACCGGATCGACGCCGGGCGCAGCCGCGACCGCGGCGGGAGCGGCCTGGGGCTCGCGATCGTCAAGAGCCAGATCGAGGCGATCGGCGGGCGCGTCTGGGTCGAGCAAGCGAAACCCGGCGCGCGGTTCGTGGTCGAGCTCGATGCCGCGTAGCGGTGCTGTGCTAGGTTGCGCTCGCCGTCATGTCCAAGCCCGATCTTCCGACGCTGGCGATCAACACGCTCCGCACCCTGTCGATCGACGCCGTGCAAAAAGCCAACTCCGGACACCCCGGGTTGCCGCTCGGCTGTGCGCCCATGGCATATACGCTGTGGCAGCGCTTCCTGAAGCACGATCCGAGCGCACCGAAATGGTTCGACCGCGATCGCTTCGTGCTATCGGCGGGCCACGGCTCGGCGTTGCTGTACTCGCTGCTCCACCTGACCGGCTACGATCTGGGGCTCGACGAGCTCAAGCAGTTTCGCCAGTGGGGCAGCCGGACGCCCGGGCACCCCGAATGGCACGACACGCCGGGTGTCGAGGCCACCACCGGGCCGCTCGGCCAGGGCGCGGCCAACGCCGTCGGGATGGCGATCGCGGAGCGCTACCTCGCGCACCTGTTCAACCGACCGGGCCATACCATCATCGATCACACCACGTACGCGCTGGTGTCGGACGGCGACGTCATGGAAGGCGTCGCGTGTGAAGCGGGCAGCCTCGCGGGCCACCTGGGGCTCGGCAAGCTGATCTACCTGTACGACGCCAACCAGATCACGCTCGACGGGCCGCTCGCGCTGGTGATGGACGAAGACGTCGGCGCGCGCTACGCGGCGTACGGCTGGCACGTGCTCCACGTCGATCACGGCGACACGGATCTGGCTGCGATCGACGCCGCGATCGCGGCGGCCAAGGCCGAGACCGGCCGGCCGTCGATCGTGATCATCCGGACCACGATCGGCTTCGGATCGCCCAAGAAGGCGGGCACGAGCGCGGCGCACGGCTCGCCGCTCGGCGAGGCCGAGGTCGCCGCCACCAAGCGCGCGTTGGGCTGGGATCCCGAGGCGAAGTTCTTCGTCCCCGACGAGGTCCGTGCGCACATGGCCGAGGGCGGCAAGCGCGGCGCCGAGGCGCACGCGGCGTGGGACGCCCGGCTCGCGGCGTACCGGGCGGCGTATCCGGAGCTCGCGGCCCAGCTCGAGCTGGCGATGCGCGGCGAGCTGCCGGCGGGCTGGGATCACGGGCTGCCGGAGTTCGCGGTGGGGTCGGCCGCGATCGCCACGCGCAGCGCGTCGGGCAAGATCATGGCCGCGCTGACCGCCAGGATCCCGTGGCTGTTCGGCGGCGACGCCGACCTCGGCGGCTCGACCAAGACGATCGTGCCCGGCGGCGATTACACCAGGGCGGGGGAGGGCCGGAACCTCCGGTTCGGCATCCGCGAGCACGCGATGGGCGCGATCGGCAACGGCCTGCTCTACCACGGCGGGGTGCGCCCGTTCGTCGCGACGTTCTTCGTGTTCAGCGACTACATGCGCCCGCCGGTGCGGCTCGCCGCGCTCAACAAGATGCCGGCGATCTTCGTGTGGACGCACGACTCGGTGGGCCTGGGCGAAGACGGCCCGACGCACCAGCCGGTCGAGCACCTGATGGCGCTGCGCGCGATGGTCAACCTGTGCGTGTTCCGGCCGTGCGACGGCAACGAGACCGCCGCGGCGTGGCGCTACGCGCTGAACAAGACGCACGGGCCGACGGCGCTCGTGCTGTCGCGCCAGGATCTGCCGATCGTGACCCAGCCCGGGGCTCCGGGCGCCGAGCGCGGCGGGTACGTCCTCGCCGATGGCACCGACGCGATCATCATCGCGACCGGCTCCGAGGTGTCGGTCGCGCTGGCGGCGCGCGACGAGCTCGCCAAGCACCATGTGTCGGCGCGCGTGGTGTCGATGCCGTGCTGGGAGCTGTTCGACGAGCAGCCGGAGGCGTACCGCGAGTCCGTGCTGCCGGCCGCGCAGCACCGCCGGGTCTCGATCGAGGCCGGCGTGACGTTCGGCTGGCGCGAGTACATCGGCGACCGCGGCATCGCGATCGGCATCGATCGCTACGGCGCGTCGGCGCCGGGCGAGGTCGTGCTCGAGAAGCTCGGCATCACAGCGGCCGCGGTCGTCGAAGCCGTCCAGCGCACGGCGTAGCGCGTAACCAGCGGGCTTGCCTCATCCTCACCGGCCGCGCTGGCCGCGCCGCAGGCGACGGTCTCATCGAGGGCACCGCGTGGCGCCTCACCGCGGGCTTGCCTCGGATCGCCGCGCGGCGCGATGCTCGGTCCTCATGACGACAGGCCCCGCGTTCGTGACCCGAGCCGTGATGCTGGCGCTCGCCCTGGGCGCCCTGGCGGCGGTCGGCGCCGCTGCCGGGGCGGACAAGCCGGTGCTGATGGTCATCTACTTCGACAACCTGACCGGCAAGCCCGAGCACGATGTGATGAAGAAGGGCCTCGCCGACATGATCATCACCGACCTGATCGCCTATGACGGCGTCACCGTCGTCGAGCGCGACAAGCTCGAGGCGGTGCTCGGCGAGCTGCACCTGCAGCGCACCGGGGCCTTCGATCCGGCGACGCGGGCGAAGATCGGCAAGCTGGTGGGGGCGCGCTACCTGATCTCCGGCGCGATGCTCGGCGTCATGCCGGAGGTGCGGCTCGACGCGCGGCTGACCGACATCACGACCGGCGTCGACGTGACCGCGGCGTCGGTCCGGGGCGCGCCGGAGCGCCTGTTCGATCTGGAGCAGGAGCTCGTCGGCAAGCTGACCTCGGGGATCGACGCCAAGCTGGCCGGCAGCGTGGCCGCGCGCAAGATGAAGGGCGTCGACGTCGAGACCGTGCTCGCGTACTCCCGGGGCCTCGATCTCGAGGACGCGGGCAAGCTCGAGGAGGCGCGCAAGCAGTACAGCGCGGTGCTGAAGAAGAAGCCCACGTTCACGCTGCCGCGCGATCGCACCGAGAAGCTCGTGAAGAAGATCGCCGAGGCGGAGACCAGCCGCAGCGCGGCGCTCGCCAGCGCGGCCCAGACCCTGGCCAAGGCGGTGGACCAGGCGCTCGCCGGCAAGTTCGACCAGCTGCCCGATGACAAGCAGGGCGAGTACCTCGCGCTGCGCGTGCTGCGCGGCCGGCTGCTCGCGCGGCTGCTCAAGGACGACCTCGTCACCAGGGCCTATCCGCTCGTCGTCATCAAGGGGCACGAGGCCGCCGCGCTGAAGCTCCTGCGCGAGATCCACGCCAACCTCGAGCTGGCGCGCCAGGAGCTCGCGCGCTACCACCGGCAGCACGGGACGACGAGCTCGCCGAACCTGCGCCTGCCCGACGATCTCGACCGGATCGCCACCGAGGCGCACCTCAAGAGCGGTTCGCTATCGCTGCGCGAGGACGGGCTGGTGCGCCAGGCCGCCGAGCTGGTGCTGCTCGGCTGGGTGGACGAAGGCGAGCAGCGCTACACGCTCGGGCCGGCGCTCGGCGATCTCGACCCCAAGCTCGCAGCCGCGACGTTCAAGGCGCTCGACCAGCAGGTCGACTCGCTGCTGCGGGGCAACAAGATCGGCGCCGAGCACGACGTGCGATCCGTCCTCGAGCTCCTGGCCGACGCGCTGTTCCGCAACGGCAAGACCGAGGAGGGAGTCGGCAAGCTGCAGCGCTTCCTCGACGAATACCCGACCAGCACGCAGTTCGGCAGCGTCACGCGCAAGATCAACGTCGAGCTCGGCGTCGAGCGCACCTCCGACAAGGACGATCTCATCAACTACCCCGACAAGGGCCTCAAGCAATGTGACTACTTCGCGCTCTACCGGGGCAGCGGCTCGATCATCCCCCGGCGCGTCGCGGTGAAGGGCGTCGCGGGGCTCGCCGAGACGATCACCGAGATCGAGCGTGCCTGCGGCGACCACAAGCTGTTCTGGAACAATCTCTATTCGCTGTTCGCGGGCATGGCCGCGCGCTACGGCGAGTGCGAATTGTCACGTGAGTTGTGGCGCAAGTACCTCGCCCATAACGGATCGCGCACGGATCTCAATGGCTATCAGAAGAGCCAGCCCGACTGCGTGATCTTTCCGTAGGCCAGCAGTCGCGTCGTCGCGTCGGATTTGTCGCGGGGCGCGCCGCCACGCTACGCTGTCCGGCAATGGGATCACCGTACCGCGAGCGACCGAGGTTCTTGCTGTGTCCCCGGTGCGGCGAGATGCTCGAGCGCGCCTTCGACGGCGTGAGCACGTGCCTGCGCTGCGAGGGGCTGTGGATCGCGCCCGCGACGCTCGACGCCGCGTTCGGCAACCCGCGGTGGCCCGCGGGGCACACGCTGTGGTGGCGCAACTCGCTCGACTGTCCCGAGTGTGCCTTCGAGGGCAAGTCGACGCTCATGGCCGCGCGGATGTCGAACGACGTGCTCGTCGATCAGTGCCCCGAGCATGGCGTGTGGCTCGATCGCGGCGAGCTCGGCCGGCTGATGGGCGTCCCGACCGACGAGCTCGCGGCGCTCCGCGATCGGCTGGCGGTGATGGCGCCGGACCTCGAGCAGCTGGTCGCCCGGCGCGAGAAGTGGCGCGCCGACATCGAGATCCGGCGCAAGGCCGCGCACGACTACCGGCAGGCGCTCGAGGAAGAACACCGCCGGCGTGTCGCGATCACCGAGGCCGAGCGCGCGCGCCTCGGGGCCGAGGATCGCGTTCGCGCCGCGACGACCGCGGCTTCCCCGGCGCAATCGCCGGCCCGGCCTCGAGCGGAGCGTGCCGCACCAGCCCCACCGGCCGGGGATCCGATCGAGGCGGCGCGCCGAGCCGCGCGGCGCAAGCAGACCCTCGGGACCGAGCGCGCCCAGACGTCCGCCGAGGTTGCGCGGCTGCAAGGTCAGCTCGCCGCGCTGCATGATCACGTCCGCCGCCTCGACGCCGAGCTCGCCGACACCCGGCAGCGCGCGGACGGCGTCCAGCACGAACTCGACGCGGCGCGCGCGCGGCTGCAGGCGCTGGACGGCGAGCTCGACGGGCTGCCGTGAGCAGCCGGAGCGACGGGCCGACCTTGCCGCCGCTTCCGCCGCGATCTCCGCGCAGCAGCTGCAGGCCGATGGCGTGTACCGCGGGACGGTCGGTGATGCCGCGCGGTCGCCGGTCGAGCGCTACGTGCTGGCGAAGGTACGCCACGATCCTTCCGCGACGATCGCCTCCCTGATCAGCGAGGCGGACGGGCTGAACACGCAGCTCGGCGACCGCCTGCAGAACGAAGGACTCCTCGTGGCGGCGCGGAGCGGCCGGCGCACCTGGGTCTACGTGCCGGGCCTCGTGTGGCTTGGCCTCGGGCTCGCGAAGCTGTTCGTCGGGCTCGCGCGCGACCGGCCGGTCGGCTTCTCACGATCCTGCTCGTGGTGGGGACCATCGCGCTTGCCATGGTACGGCCTCCACGGCGGACAACGCGTGCGAGCAGCTGCTGCGCTGGGTCACGGGTGGTGCCCATGGCCTCGAGACCACCTCGAAGACCGCGCCGCAGCAGCTGTCGGGCTCCGACGCCCCGCTGGCCTACGCGCTGTTCGGCGCGCTCAACCCTGTGCTGCGTGGCTGGGGGCAGTACTTCCGCACCGGCAACGCCGCGGACAAATTCGTCGAGGTCGACAGGTACGTCGGGTGGCGGCTCAAGCGCATGCGGATCATGCGCAAGGGCCGGCACCTGAAGGCTGGCGAGGCTCGACGATGGGACCGACGCTACTTCTACGCCCTCGGACTGACCAAACTCTCTGGAACCGTCGCATACCCGGAAACTGCGTAATGCCTCATCACGTCCAGCAACGACCGCCCGTAAGCCGTGTGCGGGAAATCCGCATGCACGGTTTGAAAGGGGTCCTTGCAGAAACCCACCACCCGGTGGGGGAAAGCTAGGCTCTACCAATGGGCACTGACCTTCCGCTAACTCCGACGAGTTAGCCGTCGTCATGTTCGCCAACGTGGTGCCGGCGTCTATCATACGGCCATCAAAGTCGGCCGATGCCGGGGCGATCGTCGGCAGGTCCAGGGCATTGCCTTAGGTCCAGTGCATTGTCTTGGTTACATGTAATGTATAATAAGAACGCATAGAATAAAAGAGTAAGTGAAGCCAAAAAGCAAACGACCATAAGAGTTAAACTTTTAATCGGCTCCCTGGATCCGTAATTCTCATCGTCCTCATTCTTGAGTTCATTCTCCCATGGTTTTATTGGGTTTCGTAGCCCCTTGTTCCATTTAAATCTCGCAATCTCGATTGCCTGGTGGTATAATAATCCCCAGCCCTTCGAAGTAATCACGAACCACGCAAGGCATAACATCAATCCGAAAACACAAGATCTGACCAGTGCTGGCGATGGTTGAGAATGTTGAGAAATGAATCCGAAGGCGATCGTATTAGCAGTGAGCATCGCAGTGTAACGTTGCCAAATCAACGTTCGTGTAGACAAGAAAAAATCAAGATGGGCTTTGAATACCCAAAAATTTCGCCGAGCTGTTATCGTCAAGTGTCGCTAGTTGTTTGTCATCATCATCCGTACACGTCACTTCGTGAGTTGCAAGCTCGCCTTCCTTTATATCTCTCCTAAACGATTGGCATAATGCCTGTTGTTATTTTGTCATCTCAACGGATTCTGCACAAGTACAATTCGTAACTGAGCGATGACGCGTAGTTCGTGATCCGCGTGCGTCTGTGTCGGTACCAGACGAGTCAGCCGTGCAGGCTCGAGGGCATATGGTCAAGGAACGCACTCAACTACCCCGGACATACCCCGAACGTACCCCGAACGTACCCCAAGCTGCCGCATCATGGGCACGTTTCGCAGGTGAAGAACCTCACCGGCGTGATCCGGTTGACTCGACCGCCCTTTGAACGGTGCGCGCAAGCAACCAGATCGATGTTACCATGGACGATGTATGACCTCACGACTCACCACGATATGGTTTCAGTTGCTGCTAAGTGCGTGCTGTCTCGCCGGGTGCGAGCCCAAGGCTTACAGCATCCCTGCCCCGACGAGCGGCCTCTCCAGCCCGCCTTTGATCGACGACAGCGTCCTGCGCGCCAGTGTCGCCGTGGACCTCGCACTGTTGCGAGATGCGTTGCGCACGGCACTGCCGAATCCGCTGTCGAGTGGATCCATGAGGCAGCGCGTGCCGATCATGATCCCGACCACGCGGATCGTGAAGAGGCTCATCGACGTGCCCCGGCGGGAGGTCCGCAAGGTATTGCGGAAGGTTCCGCAGAGGGTGAAGATCGCAGGTTGTATCCTCAACCCGGTCGCGTGCTTCACGACGGTGCTGGTAGACACATACGTCGACGAGGTCTTTACCGTCATCGATCACGTCGAGCGCGAGGTCACGGAGACCGTGAACCAGTTCAGTCCGATCGAGGCGGTGGTTCAATACGAGGTACTTCCCGCGGACGTCACGGTCGGGATGAACGGAGCCGCGATCACTGTGAGCCTGATCGCTGATCTTTCGGTCAAGGTGGTAGCGGACACGCCGATCACGCCGGTCGGGATCGTGCAATGTGGA
>Ga0308175_100001476_pt1 | contig 15928 bp, 13 predicted proteins | sample PhyCR1_3_FD_203893 | JGI IMG/M metagenome (GOLD analysis project Ga0308175, IMG submission 203893) | Soil microbial communities from UC Gill Tract Community Farm, Albany, California, United States - DLSLS.C.R1 | ecosystem: Environmental > Terrestrial > Soil > Agricultural land | place: USA...
TGTTCCGCGAAGTCAGTGGTCGCAATGCCGACAACGGCGGCCTGGAAACCATCTTCGAGTCCGGCTTTCGCGAGTTCGCCCGCCAGCGTCAGCGCAAGTCGCATGACATGCGCGTGGTGATGGAAGGCACCGAACGCGCCATGCGCGTGGCCGGCACCCGCGAGATCGGTTCGCTCGAGCGCAACCTGGAGTTCCTCGCCAACGTCGGCTCGATCAGCCCGTACGTGGGCCTGTTCGGCACCGTGTGGGGCATCATGGGCGCGTTCCAGGGCCTGGGCGAGGTCAAGGACGTGACCATCGCCGTGGTCGCACCGCACATTTCCGAAGCGCTGATTGCCACCGCGATGGGCCTGTTCGCCGCCATTCCGGCGGTGTGGGCCTACAACCGCTACGCCAACAAGGTCGAGCGCGTGGCGTCGCGCTACGAGGTGTTCCAGGAAGAGTTCTCCTCGGTGCTGCAGCGGCAGATCCAGACCGAAGAAGCGGTCTGACGGGGCGACGCCATGGCCATGCGAAACGCCGCGCGCCACAAGCGCATGAAGCTCAAGTCCGAGATCAACGTCGTGCCTTACATCGACGTGATGTTGGTGCTGTTGATCATCTTCATGGTCGCCACGCCGATGATGAATGCCAACGTCGACGTCAACCTGCCGCAGGCCAACGCCAAGTCGCTGGCTGACAAGAAGAATCCGGTGATCATTTCGGTCGGCGCCGACGGCAGCCTGTACCTGACCCTGGAAGGGGCCAAGAAGGAGCCGGTCGACGTCGAGACGATGAAAACCAAGGTCGGCGCGTTCGTCCAGGCCAACCCGGACATCAGCGTGCTGGTCGCCGGCGACCGCGAAGGCAAGTACGACGGCGTCTACCAGGTACTCGCCGAATTGCAGCAGGCCGGCGTGGCCAAGGTCGGCCTGATGAGCCAGCCGCAGGGTGCGGACGCGGGTCATGCAAGAAAATAAGGGCACCTCCACGGCGGTCGTCCTTTCCGCCGTCCTGCACCTTGGCATCGTCGGCTTCCTCGCGCTGGCGATCGTGCCGTGTTCGTTCTACGAAGATGTTTTCAGCACGCTGCATTTGCCGGCGAGCTGGAATCCGATCACCTGCGCCAAGCCGCTGGAGCTGCAAGGCCCGGTGATCGAGGCCACGCTGATCGGCCCGACCGGTGCGCCGCCGCCGAAGGCGGTCAAGAAGGCTAAACCGGTGCCGACCGTGCCGCCGCCGCCCACCGTGACGCCGCCGGACATCAAGACGCCGCCGCCCGAGATCAAGACGTTGCCGCCGCCGCCGGAGCATCCGGACGTGGTCGACCAGGAAAAGATCGTGGCCGAGGCGCTGGAAAAAGCACAGGACGCCAAAAAGGAGCAGGAAGAGAAACAACGTCAGCGCCAGGCCGAACTGGACGCCCAGGCGGCCAAGAAGAAAGAAGAACAGAAGAAGCAGCTTGACGACCTGTTCGCCAAGATGGATGCCGCTTCCAATGCGCGCCAGAAAGCCGAAAACAAGGCCAAGCAGGCCAAGCAGCAGATGGAAGACCTGAAAGACGCGCAGGACAACGGTCAGGCGGATCTGCCGCGCGCGGCGCAGCGCCAGACCGGAAACAACGCCCAGAACAGCTCGCTCGACAGCGAATATGCAGCGGCCATTCAGAATGCGGTCACGCCCAACTGGTTACGTCCGGATAACATGCCGGATGTTCCCTGTGTCGTGCATATCGTGCAGTTGCCCGGCGGCGACGTAATGAGCGCCAAGGTCGATTCGAGTTGTCCCTACGATGATGCTGGCAAACGCTCGATCGAAAATGCCGTGCTGCGGACCAAGACGTTGCCTTACAAGGGTTTCGAAAGTGTTTTCCGGCGCGACCTTACCCTTACCTTCAGGCCGCAGTGAGATATTCATGCGCAAATTGAAAACGCTCTTCGCCCTCGCCGTGCTGTGTCTGGCGTCGCTTGTCGCCGCTCCGGCGGGTGCGCAGTCGCTCAACGTCGACATTGTCGGCGGCCTCAAGACAGCCACGCCAATCGCCGTCGTGCCGTTCGCGCAGAACGGCGGCGCACCGCTGCCGACCGACGTGGCCGACGTGATCCGCAACGATTTCAATCGCTCGGGCAAATTCCGCGCGCTGGCCAAGAGCGAGATCGTCGAGTCGCCCTCGCGCGGCGCCGACATCAAGTTCGCCACCTGGCGGCTGCTCAAGCAGGACTACATTACGGTCGGGCGCATCAGCGACGCCGGCGGCGGGCTGTTGCGGATCGAGTACGAATTGTGGGACGTCAACAAGCAGCAAAGCCTGCTGTCGCAGGCGTTCACCGCGCCGGCGGGCGACCTGCGCGGCGTTGCCCACCAGATCGCCGACCAGATCTACGAAAAGATCACCGGCGTGCGCGGCGCCTTCTGGACCCGCGTCGCCTACGTCACTGCCGTGGGCCTGGGCAACAACACCACCTATTCGCTGATCGTGGCCGATTCGGACGGCTACAACCCGCAGGTGGTGGCCCGCTCGCGCGAATCGCTGCTGTCGCCTTCGTGGTCGCCGGATGGCCGGAAAATCGCCTACGTCTCGTTCGAGAGCGGCAACTCGCAGGTCTACATCCAGGACATCACCACCGGCTCGCGCCAGTTGATCGCCGCGCACAAGAAGGGCATCAATGGCGCCCCGGCATGGTCGCCGGATGGCAGCAAACTGGCGGTATCGCTGTCGTTCGTCGGTAATCCGGAAATCTTCGTGATCGACATGGCCTCGCGCAAAGAGACGCGCCTGACCACCAGTTTGTCGATCGACACCGAGCCGACCTGGTCGGCCGATGGCCAGAGCATCTATTTCACTTCCGACCGCTCCGGTCGCCCGCAGGTCTACCAGATGTCCGCCAGCGGCGGCTCACCCACCCGGATAAGTTTCCAGGGCCAGAACAACGCCAATGCCGACGTCAGTTATGACGGCAAACAGATCGCAATGGTGCAGGGCAATGGGAACGTGTATCGTATTGCGATCATGGATCGCAGTCTGGGTGGGCAGGTGCGTTTCATTTCGCCCGGCCCGATTGACGACTCCCCGAGCTTCGCTCCGAACGCAAGCATGCTGTTGTACGCGGCTACGGAAGGACGCCGTGGCGTGTTGTATGCCGTTTCGGCCGATGGCCAGGTCCGCCAGCGCCTCGTGCTGTCCGACGGGGATGTACGCGAACCGGCCTGGGGGCCATACCGGCAGCGTTGAGTTTTTTATTGCCGTTGGGGCGCGCAAGCGCTCCGGCGGAACGTCCATGGATTGGGCCGAAACGGCGCCTCGGCGTCATTTCGTTTCTGGCGACCGCCCGAGCGGTGTTCGCCAATCGGTTGCCAGGCGTGATGAACGCCCAGCCCGCGGTAGTACTAGCGTCACACAACAAGCCGGCCCACCGGCGATCACTGTCCCGTAACCGCAATCGTCATTGACTGTCGGATCTCAAACCCCGTTTTGAAGGAACGTCACCATGAATAAGACCGCACGCGTCGCCCTGGTCGCCCTGCTCTGTGTTGGCGCGGCCGCTTGCTCCAAAAAGCAGGAAGTCAAGCCGCAGCCGGCTCCCGAGCAGGCTCCCGTCACCCAGCCGGCCCCGGAAAACAACAAGTACACCCCGGCCGACCTGGACACCGACGCCTGCCTGCGCCAGCGCGTCGTGTACTTCGATTTCGACAAGACCGAAATCAAGCCCGAGTTCCAGCAGATCATGGCGTGCCACGCCAAGTACCTGCAGGACCGCCCGGAATCCCACGTCCGCCTGGAAGGCAACACCGACGAGCGTGGCACCCGCGAGTACAACCTCGGCCTGGGCGAGCGCCGCGGCAATGCCGTGTCGGACGCGCTGCAGGCGGCCGGTGGTTCGGCCAGCCAGCTCGAAGTGATCTCCTACGGCAAGGAAAAGCCGGTGTGCCGTGAGCACAACGAGGATTGCTGGAGCAAGAACCGCCGCGTCGAGATCGTCTACACGGCGAAGTAATGAAGACCACACTGGCTAAGCAATTCGTGGCCAGGCTCGGCATGGCGGGCGCACTTGCGTCCGCCATGCTTTTGGCCGTCCCGTCCCACGCTCAGGATTCCCGTTTGAGCCTCGCTGACCGCGTCTCGCGGTTGGAACAACAGGCGCAGGCGCAGAACCAGGGCGGCGTTGGCATGGTCAACCAGGTGCAGCAACTGCAGGCACAGGTGCAGCAGTTGCAGGGCCAGATCGAGGAACTGCAGCACCAGTTGCAGGAACTGCAGGACAAGAGCAAGGCGCAATACATCGACCTCGACTCGCGGCTGGGCCGCCTCGAGGGCAACGGCGCCAGCCCGAATAATCCAGCTGGCGGCGGCAATGCCACCCCCGCTTCTACTGCATCCGCGGCGACGCCGGCCAACGCGGCGACGGTCGCTCCGGCCAGCGCCGGCAGCGCGCCGGGCGCGGCACCCGATGCGAATGCCCAGGCGAGCTACGACACCGCCTTCAAGGCGTTGCGCGGCGGCGACTATGCGCAGGCTTCGCGCGGCTTCCGCAGCTTCATCCAGCAGTACCCGGACAATGCGCTCACGCCGAACGCCTGGTACTGGTTGGGCGAGTCGTACTACGTGACGATGAACTACCCAGTGGCGCTGGAAGCGTTCCAGCGGCTGTTGAGCCAGTTCCCGCAAAGCGAAAAGGCGCCCGATGCGCTGCTCAAGGTCGGCTACAGCCAGCTTGAGCTCAAGCAGACCGATGCCGGCAAGGCGACGCTGCAGTCGGTCACCGCCAAGTATCCCAACTCCCGCGCCGCCAGTCTCGCGCAGGAACGCCTGCGCCGACTGCAACTGCAATCGGCGACCTCCTGAGGGCGTTGGCCGTGGGCAGTAAAGCGGTCGCGGCGTCCGTCACGCCGATGCCGGCCGAGCGCCTGCGCATCACCGAGATTTTCCACTCGATCCAGGGCGAGGCCGACGCGATCGGCTGGCCAACCGTGTTCGTGCGTCTTACCGGCTGCCCGCTGCGCTGTGTGTGGTGCGATACGGAGTACTCCTTCCATGGCGGCCAGTGGCACGCCATCGACGACATCCTCGCCGAAGTGGCCCGTCACGGAGCGCGCCATGTGTGTGTCACCGGCGGCGAGCCGCTGGCGCAGAAGCGCTGCCTGATCCTGCTGCGCAGGTTGTGCGATGCCGGGCATGAGGTGTCGCTGGAAACCTCCGGCGCGCTGGACATCGCCGCCGTCGATCCGCGCGTGCGCAAGGTGATGGACCTGAAGGCGCCCGACTCCGGCGAGAGCGCGCGCAACCTGTGGAGCAACCTGGCGCACCTGCTGCCGCACGACCAGGTGAAGATTGTCATCGCCAGTCGCGCCGACTACGAATGGGCGCGCGAGGTCGTCGCCGAACACCAGCTCGATAGCCGTTGCATGGTGCTGTTCTCGCCTGTGCACGGGGCCGTGCCGCCGCGCGAACTGGTCGAGTGGATCCTTGAGGATCGCCTGCCGGTAAGGTTCCAGATGCAGCTGCACAAACTGCTGTGGAACGACGCGCCCGGGCATTGAAGTTCTTTTCCTCCGCCCGCCGGCAGGGCGGTCGGGTACGCCTTCGCCAGCGTGCGTAACCCATCAACCTCCCTTGGGAAGCAGCGGAGGGAGCATGCGCCGTGGCCTGTGCCGCCACGCGCGTTTTCCGGCCGGTGACCGGCCGTACGCCAGGAATCAAAACCATGTCCGAAGCCACCCCCCGCAAGGCCGTCGTGCTCGTCTCCGGCGGCATGGATTCTGCCGTCACCCTCGCCATCGCGCGCGAACAGGGTTTCGAAATCCATGCGCTAAGTGTCGCCTATGGCCAACGCCACAGCTCCGAACTGGAAGCGGCCGAGGGCGTTGCTCACGCGCTGGGCGCGGTCAAGCACAAGACCGTGCAGGTCGACCTGCGCAGCATCGGCGGCTCAGCGCTGACCGCGGACATCGATGTGCCCGAGCAAGGTGGCGAAGGCATCCCGATCACCTACGTGCCGGCGCGCAACACCATCATGCTGTCGATCGCGCTGGGCTGGGCCGAGGTGCTGGGCGCCAACGACATCTACTGCGGCGTCAACGCGGTCGACTACTCCGGCTATCCAGACTGCCGCCCGGCCTTCATCGACGCGTTCGAGCAATTGGCCAACGTCGCGACCAAGGCCGGCGTGGAAGGCGCCGGTCTGCACATCCACGCTCCGCTGATGCGCATGAGCAAGGCCGACATCGCCCGCGAGGGTCAGCGCCTGGGCGTCGACTTCGCGCCGACCGTGAGTTGTTACCAGGCCGACGTGCAAGGCCGCGCCTGTGGCCACTGCGATGCCTGCCACCTTCGCGCCGAGGGCTTCCGCACCGCCGGCCTGCCCGATCCCACCCGCTACGCGTGAGCTCCCCGGCACGGACGACGCTTTTGCAGGAGCCCGCTTGCGAGCGATGTTGCAGGTTCTGAAGGCATGCAGAAGCATCGCCCGCCAGCGGGCTCCTAAGGAAGATACGGCGCGGGTTTGCTTGTGCAGGTCGCGTGCAAACCTTAAACTCGCGCGTTCCCTTTGATGGGTCGTTAGCTCAGCTGGTAGAGCAGTAGACTTTTAATCTATTGGTCCCGGGTTCGAGTCCCGGACGACCCACCATTCCGACCCGCGGCTTTCGCGGGTTTTTTGTGCGCGTTGCCGTGGCTTGCCTCCGGCGCGTCCTCGCGCCAAGCTGCATTTTTTTGGCGACGAGGTGGACCGTGGACTGGGTGGATCTGCGCAGCGATACGGTGACTCGGCCTACGCCCGCGATGCGCACGGCCATGCTGGAGGCGCCGGTGGGCGACGACGTTTACGGCGAGGATCCGACCGTCAACGCGTTGCAGCAGCGCCTGGCCGACGACCTCGGCTTCGAGTCCGCGCTGTTCGTGCCCAGCGGCACGCAGTCCAACCTGCTGGCGCTGATGTCGCATTGCGAGCGCGGCGATGAATACCTGGTCGGGATGGACGCGCACACCTACAAGTTCGAAGGCGGCGGTGCCGCAGTGCTGGGCTCGATCCAGCCGCAACCGATCGTGCAGGACGCCGATGGCTCGTTGCCGCTGGAGCGCGTGGCCACGGCGATCAAACCGGTCGACCCGCACTTTGCGCGCACACGGCTGCTGGCGCTGGAGAACACCTGGCACGGTCGCGTGCTGCCGCTGGACTACCTGCGCGCAGCCCACGACTTTGCCCGCGAGCGCGGCCTGGCGCTGCACCTCGATGGCGCGCGGCTGTACAACGCGGCGGTCGCCTGCGGGGTCGAAGCCCGCGAGATCGCACGGCACTTCGACAGCGTTTCCGTGTGCCTGTCCAAGGGGTTGGGCGCACCGGTCGGCTCGGTGCTGGTCGGCTCCGCTGCGCTGATCGACAAGGCCAGGCGCTGGCGCAAGGTCACCGGCGGCGGCTGGCGCCAGGCCGGCATGCTCGCCGCGGCGGGCCTGTACGCGCTCGACCATCACGTCGCGCGGCTGGCCGATGATCACGCACGCGCCGTGCGCCTGGCTGAAGGGCTGGGTGCGCTTCCCGGTGTCAGCCTGCTTGGTCAGCACACCAACATGGTTTTCGTGGACGTGCCGGCCGAGCGGCTGCGCGAGCTGGACGCGCACTTACAGCAGGCGCGCATCCGCATCAGCATCGGTTACCTGCCGACGCTGCGGCTGGTGATGCATCTGGATGTCGATGACGCGGCTGTCGAGCGTACCGTGCAGGCATTCGCGGGGTTTTTCAAAACCTGAAAGCCGGACGCGTGCGGAGCGGCGGTCGCTGGCCACTCATACCAGGCCGTTTGCAAAAGGTCTGCGCCGGCTCGCCCGCGAGCATCTGCGGTCACTCGACGAGGTACCACATCGACCCGTTGCCTGTTGTCGCGCGGCCCGTGGCATCGAATAAGTGGCGCCGGTCGCGCTCCGATCAGCAACTGCTGCGAATGAAATCGCGCACCTGCGGATAGACCGTCTCGCGCCAGCGCCGCCCGCTGAAAATGCCGTAATGGCCGGCACCCTCGATCACCCGGTGCGCACGCCGTTCGGCCGGAATGCCGCTGCACAGCGCATGCGCCGCCTCGGTCTGACCCAGGCCGGAGATGTCGTCCAGTTCGCCCTCGATCGTCAGCAGGGCGCTGCGCGTGATCGCGCCGGGATCGACCCGCTCGCCGCCGACTTCCCAAAGCCCGCGCGGCAGCAGGCATTGCTGGAACACGGTGCTGATGGTGTCGAGGTAGTAGCCGGCCGGCATGTCGAGCACGGCGTTGTACTCGTTGTAGAAGCGCCGATGCGCCTCGGCGTCGTCCAGGTCGCCGCGCAAGAGGTCGAGGTAGAAATCCCAGTGCGAACTGAGGTGGCGACCCGGGTTCATCGCGATGAAACCCGCATGCTGCAGGAAGCCCGGATAGACCTTGCGGCCACGGCCCGGATAGTTGGCCGGCACGGTGTGGATCAGGTTGGCCTCGAACCAGGACAGCGGTTGGGTGGTGGCCAGGTTGTTGACGCTGGTAGGACTCTGCCGCGGGTCGATCGGGCCGCCCATCATCACCAGGCTGCGCGGGGTTTCCTCGCCGCGCGCGGCCATCAGCGAAACCGCGGCCAGCACCGGCACGGTCGGCTGGCACACCGAGATCACGTGCAGCCCGCTCGCGCCGATGTGGCGGATGAACTGCTCGACGTAGGCGACGTAATCGTCCAGCCGGAACATGCCCGCCCCGGCCGGCACCATACGTGCATCGACCCAGTCGGTGACGTAGACCGTGTGGTCGCGCAGCAGCGTGCGCACGGTGTCGCGCAGCAGCGTGGCGTGATGGCCGGACAGCGGCGCGACCAGCAGCACCACCGGCTGCTGGTCGATCGCCTCCAGCGTGGCCAGGTCGTCGCTGTAGCGGTTGAACCTGCGCAGCTGGCAGAACGGCAGCTCCAGCGCGGTCTGTTCGACCACCGCGACGGTCCGGCCGTGCGCCTGGATGTCGTGGATGTCGAAGGCGGGCTTTTCGTAATCCTTGCCCAACCGGTACATCAGTTCGCAGCCGGCGGCCATGCGGGCCGAACCCGGCCACTGCGCAAGCAGGCTGCCCGGCTCGCTGAACATCCTGGCGCTGGCTTGCGCGAAGTAGCTCATCGGGCCCAGGAAGGCGCGCTGCCATTCGTGGATTTGGTAGAGCATCAAGGTGTCGCGTGTGGCAGCAAGGCGCTCATTCTAATGGTTCCGGGCGGGAATTGCTGCGGTGCGGCATGCCCTTGTGACGCTACGCCCTGCGCGCACGGCAAACGGTAGCTTTGCCGGCGCGTCGGCACACCAGCAATACCTCATCCACCCCGTCCACCTCGGGCAAGCCCTCGCGCCATTGCAGCGGTTTCTGGAAGCGCAGTCCCAGTGGCATGAACACCCGGTTGTACCACCACATCGCACGCTGGCGCCGGTGGGTGAGGAACCACTGGCCCAGGTCCAGCAGGCGCGAGGATTTGGGCTGCATCCCATAGACCGCGCTGCGCTCGAGTACAAAGCCGTGTGCGGCGAGCTTGGCCATGATCGCCGCCGGCTCGTAGCGGCGGCAATGACCGACGAACTCGTCGAACGCCGTCCAGGCGGACGCATGCAGCGGTACCGACAGCAGCAGCGTCGCGCCCGGCGCGGCCACGCGCGCCAGCTCGCGCAGGGCGCCGTCGTCATCGGCCACGTGTTCGAGGATGTCGAACGCGCATACCAGATCGAACTGGGCATCGGCGCAGGGCAGGGCGCCGATCATGCCGTGCATGGCGTTGGCGCCGGCTTCGCGCAGCTTGTCCAGCGCGGCGTGGCTCAGGTCGACGAAGCAGGTCCCTTCCAGCGGCAGGCGCGGACGCAGGCCGGGGGCGACTTCCAGTCGCCGCGGCGCGGCGGCGGCCAACTCGCCCAGCAGCGGCCAGGTGTTGAAGCGCCGTGGATCGATCAAGCGCGCCTGCGCCCACAGCGGCTCGTAGAACTCGCGGTTGACGCGGAGCAGTTCGGCATCGCTGCGGACGGGCGCTGGGTTGGTCATCCGGCCCTTGTACAGCAAGCGCGGCGGCCGCGGATGTGAAGCGCGTGCCCCAGCCGCTATTTTTGTAGGAGCCCGCTCGCGGGCGATGCTCTTTCGCAATGGCAACTAAAAGCATTGCGCTCTCCCAGGTTCCTGCAATAGCGGTCAGATCCCGCGCAGTTCGGTGCCCGCGGCCAGATCGTGGACGGCCCGCCGCCGTGGATCGACCAGCGCCGGGACGAACCACAGCACCCAGCCGATCGCCACCGCCCACAAGGAAGCGCGCAGGCCCAGCCACGGCGCCAGCGCTAACAGCAGCAACGGCAGCGCGGCGACGATCACCCGCCGCAGCGCCTGGCCTGGCGTCAGCTTGCCGCCGTCGTTCGCGACCAGGCGGATGTGCCACGGCCGCATGCCCAGCGTCTGCCCGCCGCGCAGCCACGACAGTGCGAAATACGCCGCCACCACCACGCCTTGCAACGGCTGGTACCACCAGGCGATCGCGGTGTGCGCGCCGGTGGTGATCAGTCGTCCGCCGGTGGCGAGCTGGCACAGCAGGCCGACCACCATCACGATCGCCACTACCGCGAGCAGGTCGTAGACCAGCGCGGTCAGGCGTCGCCACAACGGGCAGGGCAGGGAGAGCGTGTCGGGAGCAGTCGTCATGTAATCGCTTGCGCCCGCCGCGACAGCCGGCGAGCATCTGTCGATGCAGGAAAAGAGCACAAGTATCGCCGAAGCCGACCAGCGCAGCATCGCCGCCTTCCTCGAACGGGTGTGGTCGGAGGACGGCCTGGCCGATCGCACCCTCGAAGCCTACCGGCAGGATCTCGAGGGGCTGGCACGCTGGCTCGCCGCGCGCGGACGCACCCTGGGCACCGCGCGGCGCGAGGATCTGTCGGCCTTCCACGGTAGCCAGAAGGCCGCGGTGCGGTCGATGGCGCGGCGCCAGTCGGCGTTCCGTCGTTATTACGGCCACCTTGCCCGCGAGACGGTGGGCTTTGAAGACCCGACGCTGTTGATCGAGCGCCCGCGCATGCCGCGCAGCCTGCCCAAGGCGTTGGCCGAGCGCGAAATCGAGGCGCTGCTGGCCGCGCCCGACCTCGCAACCATGCTCGGCCTGCGCGATCGCGCGATGCTCGAACTGATGTACGCCTCGGGGCTGCGCGTGTCCGAACTGGTGGAGCTGCCGCTGGCGGCGCTGAACCTGCGCCAGGGCGTGTTGCGCGTCACCGGCAAGGGCGGCAAGGACCGGCTGGTGCCGGTCGGCGAGCTGGCGCTGGAGCACATCGAGGCCTACCTCGGCCAGGCGCGGCCGCTACTCGCGAAGGGCCGCCAGCCCGCGGCGCTGTTCCTCAGCCAACGCGGCGAAGGCATGACCCGGCAGATGTTCTGGACCCTGGTCAAGCGCCACGCGCTCAGCGTCGGCATCGAGGCGAAAAAGATCTCGCCGCACGTGCTGCGCCACTCTTTTGCCACTCACCTGCTCAACCACGGCGCCGACCTGCGCGCGCTGCAGTTGCTGCTCGGCCACGCCTCGCTGAGCACCACGCAGATCTACACGCTGGTGGCGAAGGAAGGCCTCAAGCGCCTGCACGCGCAACACCATCCCCGTGGCTGACTGCGCAAGAGCTCTTGTAAAGCCTCTTTTACTGTAGGAGCACACCTGGGCGCGACCAGCGGCGCTGCGCATGAGGACGCCCTGTCGATCCTGTGGCGCGCGGTCGCGCCCAGGTGCGCTCCTACAGAGGAGCACGCGTTTCTTTCGATAGCGTTGTCAGGGCGGAGCTTCATGAACCTCGATGCAAGGGCTAAGCGAGGCTTCCTGTAGGAGCCCGCTGGCGGGCGATGCTGTTGCTCTGATGCGAAAAGAGCATCGCCCGCCAGCGGGCTCCTACGGGGCTTTTACCCTGAGGGGATGAGGGGCGCTCCGCCCAGCGGGCTTTCTATCGGCTCACACTTGCCGCCCGTCCGCTGTGCAAGAATCGGCCCATCGCCGCATTCCCCAACCGCGGCCGCGAGGTTCCCATGTTCAAGAAGCTTTCCATCGCGCTGCTTGCCGGCGCCTTTGCGCTCGCCGCCTGCGCGGCTGACCACCCGGATGCCGGCACCGTCGCCGCCACGCCCGATCCGGCCGCCGAAAAGGCGGTGCGCGCGGCGCTGAAGAACCTCGCGCCCAACGTGCAATTCGATTCGATCACGCCTTCGCCGTTGCCGGGCTTCTACCAGGTGATCGCCTCGGGCCAGCTGGTCTACGTCAGCGCGGACGGCAAGTACATGCTCAACGGCGATGTGGTCGATCTCGGCGCCAAGCGCAATCTCAGCGAGCGCGCCTGGGCCGCGTTCCGCAAGGCCGAGCTGGCCAAGGTACCGGCGTCGCAACGCATCGTGTTCGCCCCACCGCACCCGAAGTACACGGTCAGCGTGTTCTCCGACGTCAACTGTGGCTATTGCCGCATGTTCCATTCGCACATGGCCGAGCTCAATGCCAAGGGCATCGCGGTCGAGTACCTGGCCTGGCCGCGCGAAGGGGTGACCACCACCGCCGGCAACCCGACCGACACCTACAAGGAGATGGTCTCGGTGTGGTGTGCCAGCGACCGCAAGGCCGCCTTCACCGCCGCCAAGCAGGGCAAGGCGCCGGCGTCGGCCAGCTGTCCCAATCCGGTCAAGGACGAATTCGACCTGGGCGTGAAACTCGGCGTCACCGGCACGCCGATGATCGTCGGCCCCGATGGCATGGAACTGGGCGGCTACGTGCCGCCGGACAAGCTGCTCAAGCTGTTGCAAAAAGGCAGCTGACTCTTCCTTTGTCGGGGCCGCTCGCGGGCAATGCTCCAAGGCAGAAGCATACTTTGTAGGAGCCCGCTGGCGGGCGATGCTCTGAGCCAGAAGCATCGCCCGCCAGCGGGCTCCTACAGAAGTCCGGGCGGGTTGTCGGGGTGTGAACGGGCCGCCCGGCGGCATCGGGTAGAATGGGCGTTTCCCGCATTGCGCCGAATCCCCCCGCATGATCGCTTTCGACGGGCAGAGCGCCCTTTCCCCGTTTCGCCTTGATCGCCTGAACGCGCGCCTCGATGCCGTGCATCGCGGTGCGCGCGTGCAGTCGTCCTGGTTCGTCTACGTGCTGGACGTCGAGCACGCGCCTGAAGCCGCCGAGCGCAAACGCCTGCTCGAGGTGCTCGAGGCGAAGGACGCCGCGGCCGAAGCAGCCACGCTGTGGACCGTGCCGCGACTGGGCACCATCTCGCCGTGGTCGAGCAAGGCCACCGACATCCTGCATGGCGCCGGTTTCGACGTGCGCCGGGTCGAGCGTGGCGTGGCGTGGGCGGCGGTCGGCCTGCCGGAGGCCGGCGCGCCTGAGTACGTCGCGGTGCTGGCGGTGCTGCATGACCCGATGACCCAGTCGGTGCTGACCGACCTGGCCGACGCGCAGGGCCTGTTCCTGGCCGGCACGCCGGGCGAGCTGGTGCACATCGAACTGGGCGGCGATCCGCGCAGCGCACTCGCCGCAGCGAACGTGCGCCTGGGGCTGGCGCTGGCCGAGGACGAGATCGACTACCTCGCCGAGCGCTACGCCCAACTCGGCCGCGACCCGACCGACGCCGAGCTGTTCATGTTCGCCCAGGCCAACTCCGAGCACTGCCGGCACAAGGTGTTCAACGCCAGCTGGACGCTCGACGGTGAGGAACAGGACAAGAGCCTGTTCGCGATGATCAAGCACACCCACCAGTGCTCACCCGCGCACACGCTGTCGGCCTACAAGGACAATGCGGCGGTGATCGAAGGCCACCCGGGCCGGCGCTTCTTCACCGATGGCGAGGGCGTCTGGCGCCAGCACGACGAGCAGGTCGACTTCGCGATCAAGGTCGAAACGCACAACCACCCGACCGCGATCGCGCCCTGGCCCGGCGCGGCCACCGGCGCCGGCGGCGAGATCCGCGACGAGGGCGCCACCGGCCGCGGTGCCAAACCGAAGGCCGGGCTGACCGGTTTCTCGGTGTCCGACCTGCGCATTCCCGGTTCACCGGAACCGTGGGAAGTGAACCGCCCGCTGCCGCCGCGCATGGCCAGCGCGTTCGAGATCATGCGCGACGGCCCGCTCGGCGCCGCCGCCTTCAACAACGAATTCGGTCGCCCCTGTTTGGGCGGCTATTTGCGCACCTATGAGCACGAGACCGGCGAAGCCGGCGTGCGCCGCGGCTACGACAAACCGATCATGCTGGCCGGCGGCCTGGCCAACATCCGCCATGACCACGTGCAGAAGCGCGAGATCCAGCCCGGCCACGCGGTGATCGTGCTGGGCGGGCCGGCGATGCTGATCGGCCTGGGCGGCGGCGCGGCCTCGTCAGTGGCCTCGGGTGCCTCCAGCGCCGAGTTCGACTTCGCCTCGGTGCAGCGCGACAACGCCGAGATGGAACGGCGCTGCCAGCAGGTGATCGACAGCTGCTGGATGCGCGGCGAGCACAACCCGATCGTCAGCATCCACGACGTCGGTGCGGGCGGGCTGTCCAACGCCATCCCCGAACTGCTCAACGATGCCGGCGTGGGCGGCGAGATCGACCTGTCGAAGATCCCGTGCGACGACCCGTCGCTGTCGCCGATGCAGGTGTGGAGCAACGAGTCGCAGGAGCGCTACGTGTTCGGCATCGCGCCGGAGAACCTGCCCGAGTTCGAAGCCTACTGTCAGCGCGAGCGCTGCCCGTACGCCGTGGTCGGGACGGCGACCGCCGAGCGCACGCTGCGCGTCACCGATCCGCGCCGCAACCTGAGCGTGATCGACCTGCCGATGGACGTGCTGTTCGGCAAGGCGCCGCGCATGCACCGCGATGCGCAGCGCATCAAACCGCGCGTCGACCTGCTGCCGGACCTGTCCGGCATCGGCATGGACGAGGCGGTGCAGCGCGTGCTGCGGCTTCCCACGGTGGGCAGCAAAAGCTTCCTGATCACTATCGGCGACCGTACCGTCGGCGGCTTGAACCATCGCGACCCGATGGTCGGCCCGTGGCAGGTGCCGGTGGCCGACTGCGCGGTGACCCTTACCGATTTCGACGGCTACCAGGGCGAGGCGATGGCGATGGCCGAGCGCGCGCCGGTGGCGCTGCTCTCCAGCGCCGATGCCGCACGCCTGGCGGTGGGCGAGGCGATCACCAACCTGGCTGCAGCGCCGATCGAGTCGCTGGGCGAGATCCGCCTGTCCGCCAACTGGATGGCCGCGGTGAACCACCCGGGCGAGGACGCTGCATTGTTCGATGCGGTCAAGGCGGTCGGCATGGAACTGTGCCCGGCGCTGGATATCGCCATCCCGGTCGGCAAGGACTCGCTCTCCATGCAGACCGTGTGGCATGACGGCGAGCAGCCGCAGCGCACGGTCGCGCCGGTGTCGCTGGTGATCACCGGCTTCGCCCGCGTCGGCGACGTACGCCGCACGCTCACGCCGCAGCTGAAATTGGACCGCGGCGACTCGGACCTGTGGCTGCTCGATCTCGGTGCCGGCCGCGACCGCCTGGGCGGCTCCGCGCTGACCCAGGTGTTCAACCGCGCCGGTGGCGTGCCGCCGGACCTGGATGATCCCAAGCGCCTGCGCGCGCTGTTCGAGCTGGTGCAGGAAGCCAATCGCGCCGGGCTGATCCTGGCCTATCACGATCGCTCCGACGGCGGCGTCCTGGTCACGCTGATGGAGATGGCCTTTGCCGGCCATTGCGGGCTGGAAATCCATCTGGATGGCTGGGCCGAAGCGACCCTGCGCGCGCTGTTCAACGAGGAACTCGGCGCCGTGCTGCAGGTGGCCAGCGCCAACCGCGAGGCGTTCGAATCGCTGCTGGTCAAGCACAGCCTGGCCGGCATGAGCCATCGCATCGGTCGCCCGAAAGAAAAGCTAGGCATCAAGCTGTTTCTCGGCAACGAGACGATGTTCAAGTGGAACTGGACGCAGCTGTTCGGCGCCTGGAAC
>Ga0308175_100001477_pt1 | contig 15928 bp, 14 predicted proteins | sample PhyCR1_3_FD_203893 | JGI IMG/M metagenome (GOLD analysis project Ga0308175, IMG submission 203893) | Soil microbial communities from UC Gill Tract Community Farm, Albany, California, United States - DLSLS.C.R1 | ecosystem: Environmental > Terrestrial > Soil > Agricultural land | place: USA...
TTTATTTTTTTTATCTGACCGCACGCAGCTTAAGCGCAGCCCCGCTTTAGTGGTATCATCCCTATAATATACCTCCTGGCACTACGCACTACGCAGTACGCAGTACGCAGTACGCAGTACGCAGTAAAATAGATAATAAAAAAAAAATTACAAATTTTTTATTAATCCCCTGCGCTAGCTGCGCTAGCTACACTATATAAAATTTATTTAATGAAATACATGATAATAATTTAAATATTGAGTTGTTTGTAATGCTAGAATCAAATTTTTATTATATTAGATCTTAAAAAATCCTTAAGGACAAGGTTATTGCCCCTACATATATGTAGCATATACATATATTCGTTATATTAAACAAACAAAATATGTGCTTACTACGAAGTACGAAGTACTGCTAACGTAGTATGCAAGCACAAAAACCAAACAAAGCTTACCCTAGAGTACGCGATATATGGTTACACCATATGACCATGTGGATCTATCCACATCTGACTATATATATTTTCTAAAAAGAGTCTGTACAAACGATTAAGGATGGACTATAAATCTATTGTTCTTCTAGTCATGTAAGGAATTTTTCTAATGAAACAGATTCGATAACTATAGGCATACTTGAATGAAGTATCCCACAAATTTCTGAACATTGACCATAGAAAACCCCCTCTCTATTAATAAAAACAGATACCTGATTTAATCTCCCAGGATATGCATCATTTTTTATACCTAAAGAGGGAACAGCAAAACTATGTATTACATCCCCTGCAGTAATAATGAATCTAACATGTGTTAATTCAGGAAGAATAACTCTATTATCCACTTCCAACATTCTTAGCCCCCCTTCTTCTAAATCGGACTCCGGTACTATATATGAATCAAACTCTATAAATTCATCATTGGAATCTAAAAAGTCAGGATATTGGTAACTTCAGTATCATTGGTGACCCTCTGCTAAAACTGACATTGAAGGATCACTAACTTCATCCATTAAATATAATAACTTAAATGAAGGGAAAGCAATTAATATTAATATTACTGCAGGAGTAATAGTTCATATCAATTCTATAAGTGTCAAAATTTTTTATACTTTCATATAAAATTGGACTATATAATCTACCAGTTAAGATTTTCTAGATACATAACTCGTAGTTTCACGTTTAGTCTCTGGGGATTACCTACTCATAATATAAAGAAATATTATTTTGGTTTCCTGCATGATTACCCATTGTAACATCCTTTGAGTTTTCACTCATAATCTTTTAATATTTTCTTTTATATGATTATTAGTATCAAAAGCTTTAGGAGTTTCCAGCATTCAGTGAAATTATACTCATAGTTATTCTAAAGCTATTCATCATTATTTGGATGAAAATTTATATCTATCTTTAAAGACCATACCCGATTTCATATGTCTTAGAATAGTACTACCGCTAATACCTAAAAATTTACCAGCTCTTCTCGCGGAAACAAAACTACCTATTAATTTATACCCTTCTGATGAACAGTTTTCGTAAATATTCACAGGATTTCCACGTTTCGAACTCATTAATAATTTAGTCTCTTCGGAGTGTTTTCTACCTAACGCTCTTTGTCTCATTAGCTCTTTAGTCTCTTCACTATGAGATTTACCGTATAAAGGATTAAGCTCCCCCTTTCGGTTTGAACTCATAATTTCTTTGGTTGCATCGCTCATAGTACGCCCATATCAGTAGGCTTTTTCCCCTACATAAATTCCTTTTAAAGCTTTACTGATCTTATTTTTGGTTTCCTCAGATAATATTAAACCTTTAGAGCTACCACCAGCTATTTTCTGGATATTGTATTTAGGGTTAAGAGTATCAAAATAATGTTGCTCTCGGATATCTAAGTCACATTTATCACAATACTCTAAAATAGTTACCGAAAATTTTGAATAGCCATATTTTATTATAGCTCTACAAATTATGAGTTCATTACGTCTATTTAAATAACTTAAGTTAAAATAGTTAAGAAATCTTTTACGTAAGTCAATAGATTGTCCTACGTAGATATCTCCAGTGAGTTTATTGGTTAACATATAAATACCAGCTTTACCTGCATTATCTTTTAAGATTGCCTTTTGCATAGAAGAGGCATCTTCATAGATTGCAGCTGGAATAAATTGATCATCACTAGATTCATCTTTATCTTTTAGACTAGAGGTAGAATAAACACGTACTTTTCAAGAATTATATACATCAAATTGGCAAGAATTTAAAAACTGATTATATTTACTAAAATTAGAACACTTTTGAGCAGGCACACTAATTATACCGTGATTTAAATATTTATGTGAGATAGGTGATTTTGTACTAATGTAATTTTTTACTATAGATAATAAAATTCAACCTACACCAAACAGTATTATTACCAAGTAGTACATTATATTATCATGTAATTCTACTAATCCTTCCATTTGCAAAAAAAAAACAAATTTAACATTCAATTAGTTAAATTTTTAATAATAGACAACCACATCTCTAAAGCTAATACATAGTGAGCTAGTATTAAACTCTACCTGTATTCATATTAGCTTTAATTTGATTAATTTGGTCTAATCCCTCTTTATTATAATAAGCTTTACTTTTAATTAATTCTGATATAGAGCAGAAGTCTTTAAAGTCTAAAGCTTTTATTCCTAAGATAGGATATTTAATGAAAAAAGGGATAATTATTTCAGTTAAGTCAGATCTTTTTGATACTCTATACACTACTGCATTTACAGAGTGTTTATAAACTTTACCACATCCTAAATATTCAGCTATGTAAGCTATTAGTTGTTTATCTCGGACATGTTGATTAATTTGGAAGATCAATTCGATAAAAGCTTTAGAGTTACCCTCAGGATTTCTAACTTTAGCTCTAAATGATCCCTCTCCGCTAGTAAATCCTGCCAGTCATTGAGGATTGCAAATAGAAATATATTCTTTTGTAGGTCTTATAGCAAATGTAACATCAGGGAAAGCTTCTTTTAATGGTTCAGATAAACCATTATTTATGGATGCTTTTATTGATATAATTTTACGTAAACCTTCAGGTGTTAAATGTTCTTGGTTAATTAGTAATTGGTAAGCTTGTTTAAATAAAAAGTAATCTCCATATTTTTGTGTAATGAGAGGAAATTTCTCAAAGTGATCTAAAACTACTTTTAACTCTTTGATAGAGAATACTCTGTATTCTACTGAACCTGCATTTGTAATATATATTTTACCAACACCAAGAAAATTTTGAATAGCCTCCAAGACAAATAAATCTTTTTTATGTAAATGTATTTGAAATCTTGGTTTTATTACTCAACCCGATTTAACATTATTACTTTTTGTAATACTTAAAACAAATGAACCTTCTGCATCTGCAAACCCTGTTAAGAAATGTGGATCTATTATTAAATCATGATTATTGTCATCTTTACTCCCGCTAGCGAGTGATGTACAATAACTTCTTTTATTAACTAATTGAGTAGTTAGGATTTTGTTCGGATAATTTCTTTCAAAACCCATTAGAGTACATCTTAAATGTGGTAAGTTAATACCACATCAACTACCGTCTACTCGTTGCTCTTTTACAATAATATTTTCATGTATTATTGACTTAGATCCGCGATTGCCCACTTTCTTTTCAGAAGTCTTCAAGCTTGTTACCATACATGAGTGATTAGCTCATCCACAAATTATTTTTCAATGATTGCTTGGTACTTGAAGCTCTAGGACTTTTCCGGAATTTGGCAGTTTAATCCCCATTAATGATTTCCCAGATCATTTTGGAAGAGGAGTAGCACTATCTTGAAAATATATACCTCAAGGACTTGGAGCATCAAACCCTAAAATAAATTGATTTAAAAAAGAAAGCATAAAAATATGACATCATAATTTTCTATATTGTTGAAGAAGAATTAATACCTATATCTTATAGTTTCCTTTCATGGTATATAGAATATAAAAATAACCAGTGTACTTTCTTTTGCATTATACTGTACACCTCGATTCCCTCCCGCTAACCACCTCATATATAATATATTATATACTAGAATCTAAAGATCGAAAAATTATCTAATAAAAGCAAAAAAGCTTAAAATGATGCTTGCTTGCTTGCTTGCTTGCTTGCTTGCTTGCTTGCATACTTCTGCTGTGCTGAGCTACGCACTACGCACTACGCAGCAGTAGTATGCACAGCAGCAGCAGCAGCTGCTGCTGCACAAAATTAGTTATTTTTTCTTTGAAGGTTCTCCTTCTTCTTTATCAAGTGTATCTAAATCTCTTTTAGTTGCAGTACTATTAGTATCTCCAGGGATGTATTTTTTCATCTCTTCTGCTGAAGCTTGAGTTACCATCTGTATCTGCTCAAGACTCTCATCACGTCTACTACCCAGATCATCTAATTTTTGTGGATCATCTTTAGCCTTTTCCATCTCAAGAGTTAATTTTTTAACATCTTCCATTAAACCCTTAACCATCTTGTCGTATAGTTTTGTATAACGTTCAGCCCTAGATTGGGCAACTGCAGAATATGTCGAGGGACTTTGACCTGCCCCCTGTTTTTGTGTATCTACTCCTGGTGAACTATCGCCTCCACTTTGTGTTTGTGTATTGCTAGCGCCTTCTGGTGAACTTTCACTTTCTAAAGGTTTATTCCCACCTGATGAATTACTGCCTCCTTGTTTATCCTTTTCCGGTAAATCGTAATTTAAGGTATTAGTTCCGCTAACGTCACCCCTTTTTGATGCGAAGCACTAATGAAGAATTACCTCCCTGTGTAGAATTTTCACCGCCCATAGTTGCATAATTATCTACGGGGATCCCTTCAACCATACCTTTTAAAGTTAATCTTGAAACTAAACCAAAAAACCCCGCAATAACATATTCTAATAATTCCACACTTTCTATGTTAAAGATATCTAATATGTGGGTAGGAATATGTAGTATTTTCACTAAACCTATTACAGTTAAACTAATTAATCCTATAATTATGTTAGTGAAACTGAGGTATTTTCTAAAATTTTTTATAGATAAAGTAAAAGGGAATATACTACTTTGTAGTGGCTGCTAAGCAGATGCTATAAAAGGATTAGGTTTAGTAATTTTGGCAGATTTAGCCTTTATATATGATATATGAATTAAAGGTTGAGTTTTTATTGTATATGTATATTGTTTTGAAGGTATTTTTAAAGCTCCCTTTCCGAGTTCAAATACAAAACCTATAGTAATAATAATTATAAACCCTAATGTTATTATTAAACCATAAACATTATTTACATACTCACTAACCGCAAAAGGGAAAGTTAACAATATTTCTAAATCTAATAACAAATAAACTAAAGCATATATAAAAAATGCTATATTAAAAGGCGATCTAGATTGTTGAAAAGAATGAAACCCACATTCAAACATCGAATCTTTTTCTTGATACGTTTTAATCAAATTTCTCATACCTATAAATTAACATTCAGATTTTATTCTTAAACTATTGTTTTCTATTCGTATTCATTCTATTATGGATTATTTTAATTTTATCTAACCCTTCTTTAGTTAAATGTGATTTATTTTCCATTAATGTTACCACCTCACTAAAATCTGAAAAGTCTAAATTTTTATTACCTTGTAAAGGATATTCCTTGAAAAATGGAATAATAGTATCTCTTATACTAGAAAAATTAGTAACTTTAAAATCAATTGTTCCTCTACTATCTAGACTTGTATTACCACATCCTAAATATTCGATTAAGCTTTTAATTAAATATTCATCTCTAATACTTTGAGTTAAAATAAAACTTAATTTAACAGCTTCTCCGAGTTTAGATGTCGGGGATTTAAATCTTATAACACTAAAACAGCCTTCTGCATCCGTAAATCCTGCTAATCATGAAGGATCTAGAATTTTAGGCAACGGTGTTTCAGGTCTTAAAGCGGGAACTGTATCAGGAAAAGCAATGCTTAAATCATCACTTAAACCATTATTTAATACAGCTTTTAAAGCTATAAGTTCCAATAATCCTTTTTCGGTAAGATGACTTTTATTTTTAATTAAACCATAAGCTAATTTAAATAAAGCATAATCTGCTTGTTTTTTAGTTATTAAAGAATATTTATCGAAATGATTAATTATAATGGCTAAACCTTTTAAAGATTCAACACGATACTGAGCAGAATCTTTACCCATGAGGAATACATTACCAACTCCAAAAAATTCTTTAATCTTATTTAATAATTTTAAGTCTTTTTTATTTAAACTTATTACAAATCTACAAGCAGCACGTCAACCTAATTTATATTTATTATCTTTTATTATAGTTAATATAAATGAGCCTTCACCGTCTGTAAATCCAGTAATAAATCAAGGGTTTAGTTTAGAATCTAGTTTAGAATAATTTCTTGTGAAATTTATAGGGTTAGAATGGATTTTGACCCGATAGTTTCTTTCGAAACCCACTAGAGTACACCTTAAGTATGGATAGCTTGTGCTATTTAGACCATACCAACTACCGTCTACTCGTTGCTCTTTTACAGCAATATTATCAGATATTGCTGACTTAGATCCATGATTACCTATTGAACTTTCGTATATCTTCTGACTTGTTACCATACATGAGTAATTAGCTCATCCACAAATTATTTTTCAATAATTGCTTGGTATCAGAAGCTTTAAGGCTTCCCTGGAGTTGGATAGTTTTTCCCTAGTTATTATTGATTTCCATAGTCAATTTTTAGGATTATGAGGAGCAAAAACTAAATTAATAAATAAAAAAAGTAAAGCAATTATACATACAAATAAAATAAATAATGTCATACTACTCATCTAATTACTAAATAAAACTTGTACCAATATGGTCAAATGTGTTAAGAATTAATTAGTTAAAGAAACCTTAACTATAATTAATTTTTCAATATATCACTATATTGTTCAGACTATGTTATTTCCTACTTAGTTTTAAATAGCTGACGATTATTGGAGATCAGATACGATCTTCACTATCAATAATGTCATATTAATTGGTAAGTAGGATTGGATCTTATATAGGATTATTGTGTGTTTTACTCACCTATTAGTCGTTGAACGTTTTTATCTTATACCATTAGAGTACTCTTAGAGATCTCTCTAATAATAAAACTAAGATAAACTTCGATGCAAATTATCAACTAAACATCGGGGTGTTGATCTTCTTGCAATTTATCCAATGTTTTTTTAAAATTTGGCCATTATTAACAAGAGCCAAATTTTACGGGCAACCTATTACATATCGGCTAAGTGCTATAAATAACAAAGTTACCACCAACTACACGAAGTAGAGATAGCTTTCTACCTAAGCAGTCGTTATAAAAATTATCTTAGTGTATTCATACCTGATTTTATCGCCCGGATCTTCTTTACTCCGTCTTCGGTTAGATGAGCCTTAGATTTAATTAATTCGGCTACTCTAGCTCAGTCTTCAAAATCCTCTCTTTTAATACCTCTTATCACATGATTTTTAAAAAATGGAAGTATCTTATCTGAGATATCCGCAAATTTTCTAACAATAAATACCCCTGAACCTGACTCACTCTTTCCGCTATGGTAATTGAATAGGCCACACTCAAAAAAAGAAATAAATGACCTTAACAGTAACTCATCTCTCAAGTGTTGAGATACCTTAAAGCTTAATGAAACCCCATCTAATTTACCTTTACCATATTTAGCCATTTGAACTAAAAAGCAACCCTCACCTGAAACAAACCCTGCCATTCATTCAGGGTGAGGGATAGTAATAGTTTTTATCAGGGGTCTAATGACAGGAATAGTATTAGGGAAAATAGCCTTTAAGGAATCTGATATACCCATATTTATCGAGCTACGAATATTAACAATTTCTTGTAACCCCTTGGCTGATAAATGTTCCCCCTTAACTACTTTATCTATTATTTGCTTAAATAATATGAAATCCGCTTTTTTTTGAGTTATTAAAGGGTAATTCTCAAAGTGTGTAATGATTTTTAAAATATCATCTAAAGATCTTACCGTGAATTTTGACTTCTCACCACTAATATAAATATTACCTATATTTTGAAAATAAGCTTTAATTTGCATTAATAATAAATTATCTTTCGAATGTACATGTATCTGGAACGAGGGTCGTACATAGAATTTCCCATTAGGATTCTTTTGAAGACCAACATTGAAACAACCTTCTGCATCTGAATAACCTGATATAAATCAAGGTGAGATAGACTGAGTCTGATTCTGACTAATAGTTGAGTACCCTAGGGTTTGTTGAGAAAAAATAGAAGATAATCGAAGAGTCGCCATATACCTAACCCGATTAATGGAAGCAATCGAACTATGAATACTTGACAATCTATTGTATGTACTAAAATAACCTTTAAGAGAGCTTGTTAGATATATATTTGATTCAAATCTCTTTTTATTTAATAGCAGTGATAAATCACAAGAAAAATACTCCTTAGCGCATAGTAAGAATAGGAGGTTAATGGTACCCATACTTAATCATTCCTTATTCATAAAAATAAATAATAATATTACATTAGTAATTATAGAAATTGTAATCGAAAAAGGACTAGAGATATATACATTTCTACCTTTAAGAAGTACAGATTTTATTAAACCATTTTTTTCATTAAAAATTCGACTTTTTAAAGTCGAATTTGATTCGTTTAAAATAGGATTTACTTCATGTTCAGGGGAATAGAAAAAGATCTCTTTAATTACATTTAAGTAATAAACTGCTCCAATTACACTAGTGATTATAGCGATTAAAGTTAAGAAAATATAACCATTATCTAATGCAGCGCTTAATACCATTTGTTTTGCAAAAAACCCAACCAGAGGAGGTATACCTACAAAAGAAAAGATAGTAATGGCTAAACTTAAAGATAATAAAGGATTTATATAAAAATATCCTTTTAGTTGACTAATTAATTGTATCGGGGAGTTATTTTTATCTAATAATGATTTATACTCTTTGTTGTTAGTTATATAACCGTATAAAGAGAACCCTATGGTTATTATTATAAAAAATGCGTTTAAATTACTGATGGTATATTGTATTAAATAAAATATAAAAGCTTGTGTGGATTCTATGCTAGAAACACTCAAAGCTAATAGTATAAAACCTACATGAGATATAGTACTATATGCTAGTAATCTTTTAATTCTGAATTGTGTCAACCCTACAACAGTTCCTATTATTAATGAAAGAAGAGAGCTTATTAATAAAGCGTATGTTCAGCTAAATTCTGAGATATAACTATTAGTGTGATAAACTAATTCTAATAAAAAGATGAAAATTGAAATTTTGGCGATAATAGCTACAAATGTTGTAACTATAGTAGGAATAGCATCATAAACGTCCACATGATGATTATTAAATTTATCGTCCAAATTAAAGAAAAAACAATTTTATTCTATATATCTACCTTTATTCATTCCTCTTCTTATTAGACGAATCTGATCAAAACCTTCGTTAGTTAAATGAACTTTTGTTTGTATCATTTTTGCTACTTTAGTTCAATCTTCAAAATCCTGAGATTTAACGCCAATAATGGGGTATTTGTTGAAAAAAGGTAAAATCATTTCATAATTATCTTTGAATGATTGACATCTAAACTCAGTATAATCTTTATAAGAATAAGTTTGACCACACCCAAAGAAATCTACTAAACTTTTCAATAGTAATTCATCTCTAATATGTTGAGTTACTACAAAAAGTAATGTTACACGACTTCCTGTTTTATGTAATTTAGATTCTCTAATACTAATTTTAAAACAACCATCACCACTTGTAAAACCAGCTACCCATTGAGAGTCTAATTTGACACTAAGCGGTGGTAATAATGGTCTTGCTAAAGCAACAGTATTAGGGAAGGTTTCTAAAAGTAAAGGAGTTAATCCTCTATTTAAAGAAGCTCTAATATTAACTATTTTTTGTAAACCTTCAGCAGTTAAATGTTCCTTACGTTGCATTATCATGGCAACTTTTTTAAATAATAAATAATCAGAATATTTATTAGTTTTTAGAGGATATTTATCAAAATGAGGTATTACTTTTGTTATTATTTGATCTAAAGAACCTACTGTAAAATCACAACAACCATTTCTTTCTTTACCTATTCTTCCTACTCCAAAATAGGCTTTAATAAGGTTTAAAAGTTCTAGGTCTCTAACATGAAGGTTAATTGTGAAATTAACCTCTATTTGTCAACCTAGGAGGCTTTTTGGTGATTTACGGATTATAACAAGAAAGCATCCCTCTGCATCAGAGAATCCTGATATAAATCAAGGATCTAGAGGTAATTTGCTATTGTCTAGGTTAGATGTAGTAGAATGAAATTGTTTTTGAATAATTTGGTTAGAAGGGATTTTAACTTGATAACTTCTTTCGAAGCCCAGTAGAGTACATCTTAAATGTGGTATTAATTTACCACATCAACTACCATTTACTCGTTGCTCTTTTACAATAATACTCGACTGCTTGGTCGTATGTATTACTGACTTAGATCCGCGATTGCCCATTTCGTTTTCACTCATCTTCTGGCTTATTACTATACCTGAATAATTAGTTCAGCCACTCAAGCACTTTCGTGCCTGGTTTAGTACCAGAAGTTTTAGGGGTTCCCCGTAATTTGATAGTTTACACCCAACGCTTGTTGATAAGGATTTCCCAAGTCCTATTTTAGGTGATCAAAAATGAAAAGGAGCTGCACTAACTTTGAATAAAAACCCTACACTAAATATAAGTAATGAGAAATTTAGATAATATGATTTATATCAAGAAGTTAAACCGATAACCCCTTCATTTACATCACTTATACTATTAAGTATATACAAACCATCCATATTTGTAGTACCTGAATTTACATATAATAAACTTGTCCCTAATAAAATAAAACAAGAGCTTAATCCACCTAATAAAAAGTAAATTAAACCACCTGTGGTAGATAATTCAGAATTTCTATAAATAGTACTTAGTAGATATAAACCGTAACTTTGTAATTCTATAGAAAGAAAAATAGAAACTAAATCATTTGTTGACATTAAAAATACTGCTCCACTAATTACAAATAATAAAATTAACATTGATAACCAGATCCCGCCAAATTCTAAATAAACTGAGAGAAAATTTAAAGCTACTAATTTAGCTACATATTTACTACTACTTAGCAAGCTATAACGTAAAAATCTATACGACCTCAATGATTTTACATAATTCTACTACCTTGTATACATCTTCTCTTTAATCGTTTTTATTAACTCAATTCCATCTTGAGTTAAGTGCATTTTATTTTCGATTAAAAAAGATACTTGTTTAAATCTCTCAAAATCTAATAATTTTATACCCGAAAGAGGAAATTTTGTTAAAAATTTAATTAGTTTTAAATTAATATCTCCATTCTTAGTTATAATTAATTCAGCTGTATTACGATTAGGATGTTCTCGTACTATACCACACCCTAAGTAATCAACGAGTCTATTTAGTAACTCTAAATCTCTAAGATCTTGACTTAAACTAAATACAAGACTTACAGCATACCCTGCTTTTCTTTTCTCGTTAGAATAGACAGAAATAAAGAAAGACCCCTCTGCAGTTATAAATCCTGATAATCAATGTGGATTTAAGTAATTGGATAACTTAAACTCAGGTTCAACAGCAGGGGTAATATCAGGATATTCAGCCTTTATAAAGCTAGGTAACCCTTTATTTAGAATAGCTCTAAGTGAAAAAATTTTCAATAAACCAGATAAGGATTTATGTTCCCCTTTTTCCATAAGAAGAACAATATTCTTGAATACTAAATAATCTTTTAATTTGAGAGTCGCTAAATTGTATTTGTCGAAATGAGGTAAGATATATTTTATTATATCTTTTGTAGAACCCACAGTATAGTAAACTATACCTCTTGCACTAGTATAGATCTTACCAACTTTAAAGTAAGCTTTAATTTGAACTAATAAATCTAAATCTTTGGAATCTAATCCAAGACTGAGTCTTGGTTGTATTTTTCAACCTAGACCTGACTTTTTTTTAGCAATAGAAACACTAAATGAACCATCACCATCTGTAAATCCTGTTATAAACCAAGGATTTAAACTAAAAATATTCGTGTTTTTATCAGAAGATTTAGGTTCAAGCAGATTTTTAGAATCCGTGTTGCGCACAGCTGTTGAATGTAGTTGTTTATTTAGAATTTGATTTAAACGGAAATTGGAATAAGAAATTCTTTCGAACCTTTTTAGAGTACACCTTAACATTGAATCCCTAATATATAGGTTAATGTAATTACCATCTACTCGTTGCTCTTTTATAAACATTTTAATGTTTAATTTAGATCCGCGATTGTCCATTTTTCGAGTTTGTAGCTCGATAGCATAAGAGTCCAATACCCTTATATCACCTTTAGTCCACTTTAATCAGTAGAAGTGAAGCGCCATCTTTTGACTTGTTACCATACCTGAGTAATTACTTCAGCCACATACATATTTTCATATAATGCTTGGTATCAAAAGCTTTAGGATGTCCCCGGAATTTGGCAATTTTCCCCTTAACAAATTATCGTATTGTAGCCCAGGGTATTCTATTATTTTCATATGTTCTCCCATTTTATTAATAATCTTTGTTCTATAGTACAAAAATTTATTAAATATTAAATCCTTTAAGGATGAATATTCTGGTATTCAAACTTTTCTAGGATAAAAACTTGTTAATTGCAATATTAATATACTAATAAAAAAAACAAATATATGAAATATTTGTGTTATATTAGTTATATGTAATAAACCTCCATGTAAACCTATACCTTTACTTATAAAAGATAAACACATCGTATCATATAATATACAATATATTAAACCTATAATTGTAACCCTATTGAACAGAATAGACATATCTCGTCTTAAAGTAACGGAAGCTGAGAGCAATAAAGATAGTATAGAGATTATTATCATGAGTAAGTTCTAAAATATCGATGTAAAATATAAAACCTGCCAACTCCGCTACGGTACACGCCTGGCTAGAGATATGCGCATAATGTGGGCGCGCACTGCAGAAAAAAAAAAAAGAATGCACATTATGCACTCAGCCTGAGGAGAAAGTCGAATTCTCGTCTTTAATGTATGAAATTAAGGTTTTAACCACTAAACTACTCAAGCATGTAGTAGGAAAACTAGGAAAACTAGGAAAACTAGGAAAACTAGGAAAACTAGGAAAACTAGGAAAACTATTTTCCTTGCAATCTGGCCAGCAGTAAGCCAAGTAACCGTACTTAATTGATTTATTTCCGGCTCGCCTGCTTTCTTCCTTAGCTGACTGCCTTTTAACTATTAAATTCAAAATTTTGCATAAATTAAAGAGTATTAATTGTCTTGTATTATAAATTGTGTTATTTTTCAGTCAGCTGGGACAATACTCTGATTTGAACAGAGAACCTACTGTGCCACATACAGTCGCTCTACCTATTGAGCTATATTATCCTTATAATAAGAATTCTTATTATTATTTTTAATTAATCTTTTATTTAATTATACTATTACCCTTTTCAGCTTTGCTTCGCAGAAGTTATGCTGCTTTGCTTCGCAGAAGTTATGCAATAAAAAAATTCCAACATTTTTTAACAAAAATCCTATAGTTAAGTTAACTATTTTTAAATAAAGTTAGTCAATTTATTAAAAAAGATTATGTTGGAGTGATTCGAACACTCAATTGTAAATACCAAAAATTTATGACTTACCCGATTAGTCTACAACATATGAATAAAAGCAAGCTTTTATTAAAAATAAATATATAGAAGGCGCAAGCTCCCTCTGACAACTTAGTACTACAAATCTGCAAAAAACTAAGGCGAAATCACCATACAATCTAATAAAATAAAACCAAGTCACTAATAAATATTCCTGCGTCTTATAACTCTTATTTGACTAAATAACTAACCCCTACTAGCTATTATTAGATTTAACGAATATTAATCTTGAGTTTCACTCAATGGGTTTTTCATCCCGTAATCTTCTTAGTACGGTTTGATGCGATATACCTAAATAAACAGCACAAGATTTTATAGACTCAAACTCGTTAAGAGTGCTTCCGCATTCATCATTAATTATAACTCTCCTAGGACTACCTTTTTTTAAAAATTTACCTGTAGACTTAATAACTATTTGTCCTTCAGGACTCTGTTCATAGTTTGAACCCCCTTCTAACATTACCTTTAAATCTAATAGCAATAAATCTCTGTCCACAGAAGGACTAGAACTTGTCGATAATCTATTATTATTCATCTGACTTATAATACGATTTATCATTTTCACCCCTTCTTCAGTATGATGTAAACCTAATTCTTTTAGTGCTACGCGCTACGCGCTAAAATATAGACTCAATCGGCGAAGTCCATCTCTTTTTTACTAAACCATATCATATTAAAAAATAAAGGAACAATCACTTGAGAGATTGCATCCGTTTTAGTTATAGTTAAATTCACCATACTAGATAAAGAACCCTCTTGATAAGTACCCAAACTCACTATGTCTTTAAACTGGCTATTTAAATTATTTATATAAAATTTAATAGCATTCATTAACTCTAAATCTTTAGCCGATTGTGCGATTGAGAATATTAGACTATAATTTTTCTTATCTACGATTCATGAGCCATCTCCTTCTACAAAACCTAAAAGTCAATAAGAATTAATATTAATAGGATGATTAGAAGTAAAATCCGTTCTATTGTTATTCATTTCATCTTTTAGATTCTTAATCCTGCTAAAAGTAGACTCCTTAGTATCCTTTCCGTCGATATATAATTTAAAAGCTTTATCTCAAGTTAATAAATTAAGTCTTTTGCTTGAAATAAGAGGGTAGTTAGTGAAAATATCCAATATTTTTTTGATTTCTGATTGTTTCGAAACAATAAACCGACAAGACTTTTCAGACTCGTAAACTTTACCTATTCCTAAAGTATCCTTAATAAAGTGTAACACTTTTATATCATCTATATGAAGTTTTATTTCAAAGCTAAACCTTCAAAAATTATCTCTTAAATATGTTATTTGAAAAGAACCCTCCGCGTCTGTGAACCCTCTAAATCAATCGTAAAAATTCTCTAAAGTAAAATCTTCTTTACCTTGTACAACTTTAGAGTTATTTAAATTAGGAGAAAGAAAGGCTAAACTTCTAATATGATCAGCCCTTATATCTGCCACTATACTTCTTTTTAAAATACCTAAATTGTTCCCTTTATTTCCTGGCGTTAAAAAGGTAATATTCGCACTCATTTTATTATTAAATATTCTTTTCATTAATAGCAATAGGAGTCGAACCTAAATTAAGCTTCCATTTAACTTCACTACTCTTGTGTACTTCAGATATATCTACCGTAATGTATCTATTAAATATATCACTAATATATCTATACACTCATTAGTCTACAACATATCAAATAAATTTAAGACCCCTTAAATTAGTATATACTTTCTAAGTACTATTAGCCTATCTAATTATTTTTAATAAATTTTATTTTTAATTCTTAGAATTTATGGGTGACAAGGCTTGAACTTGCACAGTTGTTTTCCAACCATTCCGGCCTAAACGGAACCTGTCTACCAATTCCAGCACACCCATTTATACTTTTATGCCTAAGTCTCTCGATGAGCTACGGATCAAAACTGAAACTTCGCATTCTTGCTACGCAGAAGTCTTATTTTTATACGGAACATGGAGTACGACGCTAAATATTGGAGTATCCAATAAGTATTGCTTGTCAAAGGCCAGACTTGAACTGACAACCTAAGCAGCTTCAATGCTTCGCTCTACCAATTGAGCTACTTTGACTAAATATAGGAGAATTAAATATCCTATATTTACGGTTTCCCTATGAAATACCGTACAAGCTAGCTAGAACGCATGTTAGCTTTAATATCTCGTATTCTATCTAAACCTT
>Ga0308175_100001479_pt1 | contig 15910 bp, 13 predicted proteins | sample PhyCR1_3_FD_203893 | JGI IMG/M metagenome (GOLD analysis project Ga0308175, IMG submission 203893) | Soil microbial communities from UC Gill Tract Community Farm, Albany, California, United States - DLSLS.C.R1 | ecosystem: Environmental > Terrestrial > Soil > Agricultural land | place: USA...
CGCCATCTCCGGCCATGGCATGGAGGGGGTCAGGGGTTCGAGTCCCCTCAGCTCCACCGAATTCTTCACCGATGCTCCATCACTTCGGCAGGCCGGTTCCCGTGCAGGGGGCCGGCCTTCGTGCTGTGGCGCAGCTGGTAGCGGCTCCGCCATCTCCGGCCATGGCATGGAGGGGGTCAGGGGTTCGAGTCCCCTCAGCTCCACCGATTCGCCACCAGGTTCGACAGGCCGGTTCCCGTGCAGGGGGCCGGCCTTCGTGCTGTGGCGCAGCTGGTAGCGGCTCCGCCATCTCCGGCCATGGCATGGAGGGGGTCAGGGGTTCGAGTCCCCTCAGCTCCACCGAATTCTTCACCGATGCTCCATCACTTCGGCAGGCCGGTTCCCGTGCAGGGGGCCGGCCTTCGTGCTGTCCGGGTGAGACGCGCGCCCCGTGTGCGCACGGGACGATCGGGTAGGGAACGGACATGACGAACGACACCGCGATCACCGTCCAGCGCGAGATCCCCGCCTCGGCCAAGGAGATCTTCGACGTTCTCACGCTTCCGTCCCGCCACAAGGAGCTCGACGGCTCCGGCTTCGTGCGCGGCGACGACCACGCCGACCGGATCACCGGCACCGGGCAGACGTTCCGGATGAACATGACCGGCGACCACATGGGTGGGGAGTACCAGACCGACAACGTGGTCAACGGGTTCGAGCACGACAAGCTCGTGTCCTGGAAGACCGCTCCCGCCGGTGTCGAGCCGCCCGGCTGGGAGTGGGTCTGGGAGCTCGAGCCGCAGGGCGCGGGCGCCACCAACGTCACGCTGACCTACGACTGGGGGAAGGTCACCGACCCGGACATCCTGTCGAAGGTGAGCTTCCCGCTGGTCGACAAGTCGCAGCTCGAGGACTCCCTGAACAACCTGGCCGCCGCCACCAGCGGCAGCTGAGCCCCAGGTACGCGACGGCGCCGCAGGTCAGCGACCTGCGGCGCCGTGCTGCCCGCCTCGAACGGCGGGAAGCGCTCGTCAGAAGTGCTGCTGCGAGGCGGTGTGGCCGGGCAGCTGGGTCAGCAGCTCGCGCCCCCGGGCGGCGTACTTGTGCTCGACGAGCACCTCGTACCGGGTCGCGACGATCTGGCTGACCGAGCTGAAGTCGCGCTGACCCCGGGTCGCGGCGTACCCCACCAGTGCCCAGATGATCCCGAACAGCGCGCCGAAGGCGACCGTCGCGAGGATGATCGGCAGCGCGTTGCCGGTGCCGAAGAACGAGAAGATCAGGCCGATGAACAGGCCCATCCAGACGCCGGAGAGCAAGCCGCCGAGCGCCACCCGGCCCGTGGTGAGCCGACCCGTCACCCGCTCGACCTGCTTGAGCTCGGTGCCGACGATCATGCAGTTCTCGACCGGGAACTCGTTGTCGGAGAGGAAGTCGACCGCCTTCTGCGCCTGCTCGTACTTGTCGTAGACCCCCAGCGACTGCGGGAACTCCAAGGTGAGCCCGGATCGCAGTGCGCGGATGTTCTGCTGGCTGCTCATGGCACCATCCTCCCACCAGATCGCAAGGTCGGGCTGTGCCAGAGCGGTGCCCTCAGGTGATGGTCATCCCGCCGTCGACGGCGAGGGTCTGCCCGGTGACGTACCCGCCGGCGTCGCTGGCCAGGAACACCAGCGCCGCGGCCAGCTCGACCCCCTCGCCCTTGCGACCGACGGGCACCCGGGCCATCGCCTGGTCGAGGTAGCCGTCGGGGTAGGTGTCGGTCATCTCCGAGGCGAAGAAGCCGGGCGCCAGCGCGTTGACGCGGATGCCCTTGCGGCCGGTCCACTGCTGGGCGAGGTCGCGGGTCAGACCGATCAGACCGGCCTTGGTCGCGGAGTACGCCGCCTGGGGGAGACCTCCGGTCGTGAGGCCGAGGACGCTGCTGATGTTGATGATGCTGCTGCCCGGCTGCATCACCCGTCCACAGGCCTGCGCCATCCAGTAGCAGCCGTTCAGGTTGACGTCGACCACCTGCCGGAACTGCTCGGGCGTCTCCCGGGTGGCCGGCACGGCGGTGCCCACGCCCGCGTTGTTGACGAGTACGTCGACCCGGCCGAGCTCCCGCATCGCGGCGTCGACGAGCCGCTGACAGGCCGCGGGGTCGGCGACGTCGGTCTCCACGACGAGGGCGCGTCGCCCCGCGGCCTCGACCAGCGCCTTGGTCTCCTCGAGCCGGTCCACCCGGCGGGCGCCGAGCACCACGTCGGCGCCGGCCTCGGCGAGCGCCTGCGCGAAGGCGACACCGAGCCCGGACGAGGCGCCGGTCACGACGGCGACCTTCCCGTCGAGGCGGAACAGGTCCAGGACGCTCATGGGGTCTCCTCGTGGTGGGCGCGGCGCGCCGACCAGGCGCTGCCGACCATCTCGTCGACGGTGTGCCGCATCTTCCAGTCCAGGTCACGGGCGGCCAGCTCGCCGGAGGCGACGATCCGGGCCGGGTCGCCGGGGCGGCGGGGGTGGACCTCCGGCTCGAAGCCGATCCCGGTGACCCGGGCCATCGCGTCCATGATCTGCCGGACCGACAGCCCGTCGCCGCTGCCCAGGTTGTAGACCGGCGCGAGCGGCGTACCCGCCTCGAGCGCCTGCGCGGCCGCCACGTGCGAGACGGCCAGGTCGGCGACGTGGATGTAGTCGCGCACGCAGGTGCCGTCCGGGGTGGGGTAGTCGTCGCCGTAGATCCGCGGGGTGCGACCCTCGAGGAGCGCCTCGAACACGAGCGGGAACAGGTTGTGCGGGCTCGTGTCGTAGATCTCGTCGGATCCGGAGCCGACGACGTTGAAGTAGCGCAGCGAGGTGTGCGCGAGCCCGGTCGCGGTCGCCTGGTCGCGCAGCAGCCACTCGCCGATCAGCTTGGACTCGCCGTACGGCGACTCGGGCCGGGTCGGCGTCTCCTCGGTGACCGTGTCCACGTCGGGGGTCCCGAAGGTGGCGGCGCTCGAGGAGAAGACCACCTTGTCGACCGCGGCCTCGGCCATCGCCTTCAGCACGCTGACCGTGCCGGTGACGTTCTGCTCGTAGGTGTGCAGCGGCCGCTGGACCGAGACGCCGGCGTACTTGAACCCGGCGACGTGCACCACCCCGGTGACGCCGTGCTCGGACAGGGTGCGCACCAGCAGCGGGGTGTCGAGGATGCTGCCCTGCACGAACGGCACGTCGTCGGGCACGAACCGGCGGTGCCCGCTGGAGAGGTCGTCGAGCACGACGGCCTCGAGGCCCTGCGTGCGGAACGCCCGCACCACGTGCGCGCCGATGTAGCCCGCACCTCCGGTCACCAACCACGCCATGCCGTCGTCTCCGTCCTCGCCGCTCTGGGATCCGGCCGTCGTCCTGTCGTCCGAGCCGACCCTAGGACATGGCCCGGCCACGGCCGGAATCCGTGCGCCGCGGCGTGCATAACGCGACCGGATACGGGGGAGGAGACGGGCTGGACGCCTCGGTCCGGGTCAAAGGAGATTCGATGGTTCTAGCTGCGGGTGCCCCGCTTCGACTCGACGCCAACTGGGTCGACTACATCCTGATAGCTCTCTACTTCGTCTTCGTCCTGGGCATCGGCATCATGGCCAGACGCTCGGTGTCCAGCAGCATCGACTTCTTCCTGTCCGGTCGCGCGCTGCCCGCCTGGGTGACCGGCCTGGCGTTCATCTCCGCGAACCTCGGCGCCGTCGAGATCATCGGCATGTCCGCGAACGGCGCGAACTTCGGCATCCCCACCGTGCACTACTTCTGGATCGGCGCGGTGCCGGCGATGCTGTTCCTCGGCGTCGTGATGATGCCGTTCTACTACGGCTCCAAGGTGCGCTCGGTCCCCGAGTTCATGAACCGGCGCTTCGGGCCGGCCGCCCACCTCGTGAACGCGCTCAGCTTCGCCCTCGCGCAGCTGCTGATCGCGGGCATCAACCTCTACCTGCTCGCCAGCATCGTGAAGGTGCTGCTCGGCTGGCCGCTGTGGGTGTCACTGCTGATCGCCGCGGCCATCGTGCTCACCTACACCGCCCTCGGCGGCCTGTCCGCGGCCATCTACAACGAGGTCCTGCAGTTCTTCGTGATCGTCGCCGCGCTGCTGCCGCTGACCCTGGTCGGGCTGCACAAGGTCGGCGGCTACTCCGGTCTCACCGACCGGATCAGCCGGCTGCCCGACGGCGCCGAACGGCTCTCGTCGTGGCCCGGCACCAACCTGACCGGGATCGAGAACCCGGTCCTGTCGGTGATCGGCATCGTGTTCGGTCTCGGGTTCGTGCTGTCGTTCGGCTACTGGACCACGAACTTCGTCGAGGTGCAGCGGGCGATGGCGTCGAGCTCCATCTCGGCCGCGCAGCGCTCGCCGATCATCGGCTCCTTCCCGAAGATGTTCATCCCGTTCATCGTGATCATCCCCGGCATGATCGCGGGCGTGATCGTGAGCGAGCTCGCCAACCCGCCGGCGGGGACGAAGCCCGACTACAACAACTCGATCCTCTACCTGATGCGCGACCTGCTGCCCAACGGCATGCTCGGCGTCGCGATCGCCGGTCTCCTCGCGTCCTTCATGGCCGGTATGGCGGCCAACATCTCCGCGTTCAACACGGTGTTCAGCTACGACCTGTGGCAGACGTACGTGAAGAAGGACAAGCCCGACGACTACTACACGCGGATCGGCCGGCTCGCGACGGTGGCAGCGACCCTGGTCGCGATCGGGACGGCGTTCTTCGCCTCCAACTACACGAACATCATGAACTACCTGCAGACGCTGTTCGGGTTCTTCAACGCGCCGCTGTTCGCCACCTTCATCCTCGGTATGTTCTGGAAGCGGATGACGCCGACCGCCGGCTGGACGGGTCTGGTCAGCGGCACCCTGGCGGCCGTGCTCGTCGGCGTGCTCAGCAAGGACGCGCTCGGGCCGATGTCGATCGGCGCGGTGGGCCTGACCGGCCAGGGCGCCAGCTTCGTGGCGGCCGGCGCGGCGTTCGCGGTCGACATCCTGGTCAGCGTGGCGGTCAGCACCGTCACCCGGCCCAAGGCGGAGTCCGAGCTGCGCGGCCTCGTCTACTCGCTCACCCCGAGGAACGACTTCCACGACCCCGGAGAGCGTTCGCTCGCGTGGTACCAGAAGCCGACCCACCTCGCCGGGGTGGGCGCCGTCATCGTCATCATCCTCAACATCCTGTTCTGGTAAGGAGCAGCCATGTCCAGCACCGGGAGCAAGACCGGCCGGGGCGGCAAGGTGCCGCACCGCGCGGGCGCCTTCGACATCCGCACCTTCATCGCGTCCCTGATCGGCATCTACGGCCTCGTGCTCGTGGTCGTCGGGCTCGTGGCGACCAGCGCCACCGACCTGAAGAAGTCCGACGGCCTGAACATCAACCTGATGGCCGGGATCGGCATGGTGGTCGTGGCCGCGGCCTTCCTGCTGTGGGCCAGGATGCGCCCCGTGGTGGTCCCCGCGACCCCGCACGGTAAAGGCTCCGGCGAGAAACCGTAAAAACCGGCTTCTATACCGTAAAAAGGGGCACACTTTTTCCTGAGGCCGGGGGGCCTTGCTGAATAACCGTGTCCGGGGGGACGAGATGGCGATCGACTTCGACGACGCTGCGCTGCCGCCGGTGGGGGCGCTGCTGCGCCGGCCCGCCGTGCTGGTGCGCCACGAGGTGATGGCGAGCCTGCACGACGCGGGCTTCGACGACGTGCTGCCGGCGCACCTGGGCGTCTTCCAGCACCCGGGACCGGACGGCCAGCGGCCGGGCATCCTGGCGCTGCGGACGTCGGCCTCCAAGCAGGCGATGAACCACCTCCTCCACCAGCTCGAGGAGGGCGGCTACATCACCCGCGAGTCCCACCCGGACGACCGGCGGACCCGCGTGGTCCGGCTCACCGAGCGCGGCTGGGCCGCCCTCGGGGTGATCGGGGAGACGACCGCAAGGCTCGAGCAGCACTGGGCCGACGCCCTCGGCCCGGAGCTGTACGCCGGCCTGGCCCACGCCCTGCTCCGGCTCGAGCAGCTGCTCGACGACGAGGTCAGCGCGCGCCGCTGAGCGGATATGCCGCTGCGTTCCCGCCCGGCCGTGCGCTAGCCTGGTGCCATGGAGAAGCGACTCCTTCTTGTGCAGCCGCGTTGACCTACGCCCGCACCCGGGCAGGACACGCGGCTACCCCTCGTTGTCGAGGGGTTTTTTTGTGCCCCCGCACGGAACCGCACCGAGACCGCCGAGCAGGACCAGGAACCACGAGGAAGTCGGACAGATGAGCGAGCAGGAGCAGCACTACGACGTCGCCGCCACCCAGGACAAGTGGCGCAAGGTCTGGGAGGACCTGAACCCGTTCCAGGCCGCCGACGACGGCGTGAAGGAGCGCCGGTACGCGCTGACGATGTTCCCGTACCCGAGCGGTGACCTGCACATGGGTCACGCCGAGGTGATGGCGCTGCACGACGTGATGGCCCGCTACTGGTGGCAGCGCGGCTACGACGTGCTGAACCCGATCGGCTGGGACTCCTTCGGGCTGCCGGCGGAGAACGCCGCGATCCGCAACGACGAGCACCCCGCGACGTACACCTACGCGAACATCGACACCCAGGCCGAGTCCTTCCGCCGGTACGCCGTGTCGTTCGACTGGTCCCGCCGGCTGCACACCAGCGACCCGGAGTACTACCGGTGGACGCAGTGGCTGTTCCTGCGCTTCCGTGAGCGCGGGCTGGCCTACCGGAAGTTCTCGCCGGTCAACTGGTGTCCCAACGACCAGACCGTGCTGGCCAACGAGCAGGTCGTGGACGGGCTGTGCGACCGGTGCGGCGCCGTGGTCACCAAGCGCGAGCTGTCGCAGTGGTACTTCAAGGTCACCGAGTACGCCCAGCGGCTGCTGGACGACATGGCGCCGCTGGAGGGCCGCTGGCCGGAGCGGGTGCTGACCGCGCAGCGGAACTGGATCGGCCGCTCCGAGGGAGCGCACGTCCAGTTCGCCGTCGAGGGCCGCGCGGAGCCGGTCACGGTCTTCACGACCCGGCCGGACACCCTGTTCGGCGCCACCTTCTTCGTGGTCGCGGCGGACGCCCGGCTGGCCGCCGAGCTGTGCACCGCTGAGCAGCGCGAAGCGTTCGAGGCCTACCTGGAGCAGGTCCGCACCGAGTCCGACATCGACCGGATGTCGACCGAGCGGCCCAAGACCGGCGTGTTCCTGGGTCGGCACGCCACCAACCCGGTGACCGGCGAGCGGATCCCGGTGTACGCCGCGGACTACGTGCTGGCCGACTACGGCACCGGCGCGATCATGGCCGTGCCCGGCCAGGACCAGCGGGACTGGGACTTCGCGGAGAAGTTCGACCTGCCGATCCGCCGCACCGTGCAGCCGACCGAGGACTTCGAGTCCTCAGGCGGCAAGGCGTTCACCGGCGACGGCCCGGCGATCAACTCCAGCAACGAGTCGATCAGCCTGGACGGCCTGGACGTCGACGCCGCCAAGACCGCGATCATCGACTGGCTGGAGGAGCGGGGCACCGGCACGCGGTCGGTGAACTTCCGGCTGCGCGACTGGCTGCTGTCCCGGCAGCGGTTCTGGGGCTGCCCGATCCCGATCGTGCACTGCCCGACCTGCGGCGAGGTGCCGGTCCCGGACGACCAGCTGCCGGTCGAGCTGCCCGAGCTGAAGGGCGCCGACCTGAAGCCGAAGGGCACCTCGCCGCTGGCCGCGGCCGAGGAGTGGGTCAACGTCGACTGCCCGTCGTGCGGCGGACCCGCCAAGCGGGACAGCGACACGATGGACACGTTCGTCGACTCGTCGTGGTACTTCCTGCGCTACTGCTCCCCGCACGACGACACCGCGCCGTTCGACGTGGAGGCGGTGCGGCGGTGGATGCCGACGTACATCTACGTCGGCGGTGTCGAGCACGCGATCCTGCACCTGCTGTACGCCCGGTTCTTCACCAAGGTGCTGCACGACATGGGCATGGTGGACTTCGTCGAGCCGTTCACGCGGATGATGAACCAGGGCGTCGTGATCAACCAGGGCAAGAAGATGAGCAAGTCGCTGGGCAACGGCGTCAGCTTGGGGGACCAACTAGAGGCCTTCGGCGTGGACGCGGTGCGGCTGACCCTGGTGTTCGCGGGGCCGCCCGAGGACAACATCGACTGGGCCGACCTGTCGCCCGGCGGGTCGCTGAAGTTCCTGCAGCGGGCCTGGCGGCTGAGCGGTGACGTGGCGTCGCCGGCGGGCACCGCACCCGAGGGCGGCGACGTGGCGCTGCGCAAGGCGACCCACAAGACCGTCCACGAGGCCGAGCAGCTGGTCGACACCTACCGGTTCAACGTGCTGGTGGCCCGGGTCATGGAGCTGGTCAACGCCACCCGCAAGGCGATCGACTCCGGCTGCGGCCCGACCGACCCGGCTGTGCGTGAGGCGACCGAGGCCGTCGCGATCCTGCTGAGCCTGGTCGCGCCGTACACCGCCGAGGAGATGTGGGAGCGGCTGGGCCACCGGCCCACGGTCGCGCGCGCCGGCTGGCCCACCGTCGACCCGGCCCTGCTGGTCGAGGACTCGGTGACGGCCATCGTGCAGGTCCAGGGCAAGCTGCGGGCCAAGCTGGAGGTGTCCCCGGACATCGCCGCCGCGGACCTGGAGGCACTGGCGCTGAGCGACGGGACCGTGCAGCGCGCGCTGGACGGTCGGCCGGTCCGCAAGGTCATCGTGCGGGAGCCCAAGCTGGTGAACATCGTCACCGGCTGATCCCGTCGAGCCGGGGCAAAGTTCCCGTCGAGCCGTGTGAAAGTTCCCGGCTCGACGCCCCCGGTCACAGCCCGATGAGCGCCGCCTCGATGGTCTGGTGGCCGGCAAGCAGGTCGAACGTCTTGCCGATCGTGGCGTCCTGGTCGATCACCGCCGCGAGGACCGCGGCGACGTCGGCGCGGGAGATCTCGCCACGCGGGAGCGTGCCGACCTGGATCCGGCCGCTGGGTGGGTCGTCGGTGAGCCGTCCGGGGCGTACGACGGTCCAGTCCAGGTCACGCGAGCGCAGGTCGTCGTCGGCGGCCTTCTTGGCCCGGAGGTACACCTGGAACACGTCGTCGCTGTCCGGGTCGGCCTTGTCGGTGCCCATCGAGGAGATCATCACGTAGCGACGTACCCCGGCCTGCTCCGCGGCCTCGGCCAGCAGCACCGCGGCGCCCCTGTCGACGGTCTCCTTGCGGGCGGCGCCGCTGTTCGGGCCGCCGCCGGCGGCGAACACGACGGCGTCCGCGCCCTTCACGACGTCGGTGAGGTCGGCCACGTCGGCCTGCTCGAGGTCGAGCACGACGGCCTCGGCACCGGCCGCCTCGACGTCGCCGACGTGGTCGGGGTTGCGGACGATGCCGACGGCGGAGTCGCCGCGGTCGGCGAGCACCTTCTCGAGCAGCCGGGCGATCTGTCCGTGTCCTCCGGCGATCACGACACGCATGGGGTTCCTTCCGTTGCGGGCGAGGTCATCGGTCCAACCAGTGGCTCCGGTCGAGGATTCCCGCCGTTCCGGGACGCGGACGCTAGCCTGTGCCGCATGTCTCGGACCGTCGCGCTGGTCACCGACTCCACGGCCATGCTGCCGCGTGAGTTCGTCGAGCGCCACGGCATCCTCGTCGTTCCCCTGCAGGTGGTGATCGGCGCGCGCTCGCACGACGAGGGGGTCGACCCCGAGGTGACGGCGGAGACCATCGCCGCCGCGCTGCGCGAGTGGACCCCGGTGAGCACCTCGCGGCCCACGCCCGCGCGGTTCCTGGAGGCCTACGAGAAGGCGGCCGCGGGGGGCGCCGACGAGGTGCTGTCGGTGCACCTTTCCGGCGAGATGAGCGGCACCTACGAGTCCGCCCAGCTGGCGGCCCGGGACGCGCCGCTGCCGGTGCGGGCGGTCGACACGCGCCAGATCGGCATGGCCACCGGCTTCGCGGTCGTGACCGCCGCCGAGGTGCTCGCCCGCGGCGGGTCGGCCGAGGAGGCCGCCGGCGCGGCGCTGGCCCGGTCCGCCGCCACGACGTCGCTGTTCTACGTCGACACCCTGGAGTACCTTCGGCGCGGCGGACGGATCGGTGCCGCCGCGGCGCTGCTCGGCTCCGCGCTGGCGGTGAAGCCGCTGCTGGAAGTCGTCGACGGCAGGATCGGCACCCGCGAGAAGGTGCGTACGGCGGCCCGGGCGCTGTCCCGGCTCGAGGAGCTGGCCGTCGCGGCCGCGGAGGACCGGCAGGTCGACGTCGCGGTCGCGCACCTGGCCAACCCCGACAAGGCCGCGCAGCTCGCCGAGCACCTCGGCCGCCGGCTCGCCGGCAACCTCGGGGACCGCGCGGTCGTCGTCGGTGAGGTGGGCGCCGTGATCGGCGCACACGTCGGCCCGGGCATGGTCGCGGTGGTCGTCTCGCCGCGCTGACCGGACCGCGTAGGACCGAAACCGTCCCCAGGCGAGCGGGCCCGCCGGTTGTCCACAGTCGCCGACGGTCCCGGTGCCGCCGGGGTGGCCCGGTTCCTAGGTTCATCCCATGCGCTCACGCAGGTCCGCGGACGAACAGGTCGCCGAGGTGGCACGGCGACGGCTCGCGCTGCTGAGCGCCGAGCTCGCCGGTCTCCGTCCCGATTCGGTGGCAACCCCCGTGCCCCGGTCCGGGGACGGGGCCGGCGAGCCTCCGGATGACGCCACGCCCCGGCCGCGCGAGGCACGCGCCGCGGTGGCGGGGCCGCGAGCGGCTGCCTCGACGGTGCGGCAGGCGGTCCCGCGGGCAGTGCCGCAGGAGGTCCCGCAGACGGTGCCGCAGACGGTCCCACAGACAGTGCAGGAGGCGGTCCCGCAGGCGGTGCCGGAGGCGGTCCCGCTCGCGGCCGCGCAGGGTGCCGGCCGGCACGCGCACCGGCCGGTGGCCACCTCGGTCGCCCTCGCCGGCTGGCTCCAGGACCGGCTGCCGCCGACGTTGCAGGGGCGGGCTCGGCTGGGGATGGCCCAGCTCGCCGTGCTGGCCCTGCTGGTCGCCGGGGGTCTCGGGGTCACGGCGTGGTGGGTGGTGCGCGCCGACGGTGGCGGCACGACGCTGCCGCCCGTGTCCGCCGCTCCGGCGGCGCCGTTGCCTACCGAGACGTCGTCGTCGCCCTCCTCGCCGCCCGTCGGCCCCGCCGGGGACCTCGCCGCTGCGGGTGCGGCAACCCCGGGCGCCGCCGCGGCCGCCGCGCCGACGGGGACGATCGTCGTCGACGTGGCCGGCAAGGTCCGGCGACCGGGCATCGCCACCCTGCCGCTGGGCTCCCGGGTCGTGGACGCGCTCGAGGCGGCCGGAGGCGCCCGGCCGGGGGCGCGGCTCGGCACGCTCAACCTGGCGCGGGTGCTCACCGACGGTGAGCAGGTCGTGGTGGGCATCCCGGCGCCGGCAGGCGTCGCGGCCCCGGCAGCGGGGGAGGCGGCCCCTTCGTCCGGCGGGGCGACGCCGATGGTCAACATCAACACCGCGGCGCAGGCCGAGCTCGAGGAGCTGCCCGGCGTCGGCCCGGTGACCGCGCAGTCGATCCTGGCGTTCCGTTCCGAGCACGGCGCCTTCACCGCCGTCGACGAGCTGCTCGAGGTGTCCGGCATCGGTGACGCGACGCTCGCCAAGATCGCGCCCTACGTCACCCTCTGATGCCCGCGCTGCCGCCTGCCGCCCCGGTGCCGCGGCCGCCCCCGGACCTGCGCGGGGTCGTGCTGGCCGTGTCCGGCTGGGCCGGCGCGCTCGTCGTCCTCGGCCTGCCGGGCTGGTCCTGGTGGCTGCTGTGCGCGCTCGCCGCGCTGCTGCTAGTCGCGAGACGGCGTCGCCGGCGCCCCGTCGTGACGCTGGTCGCCTGCCTGCTCGCCGCCTCGGCGGTCGGGGGCGTGACCGAGCTGCGGTCCGAGGCTCTCCGGCACGGCCCGGTGGCGGCGCTGGCGCGGGAGCGTGCCGTCGTGACGGTCACCGGCCGGGTGGCCTCCGACCCGGTGCTCCGGGAGGGGCGCTTCGGCTCGTACACGCTGACCCGGGTCATGGTCAGCGAGGTGGTGGGCCGAGGTCGGCGGATCCGGACGCACGTCCCGGTCCTGGTCATCGGCGCGGAGTCGTGGCGCGGCGCGGGCCTCGGCTCGACCGTCACCACCACCGGGCGGCTGGCCGGTCCGGACTCCCCGGACCTGGCCGCGGTGCTGTCGACGGGTCGGCCACCCCGGGTGCTCGACCGCCCGGACGAGCTGCTGGCGGGCGCGGCCCGGGTCCGGGCCGGCATCCGGCACTCCGTGGCCGGGGCGCCGCCCGACGCCAGGGCGCTCGTCCCGGCGCTCGTCGTGGGCGACGACCAGGGCATGTCCGCCGACCTGGTCGCGGACTTCCGCACGTGCGGGCTCACGCACCTGGCCGCGGTGTCCGGGACGAACCTCACGTTGGTCGTCGGCTTCCTGCTGCTCGTCGCCCGCTGGGTGGGGGTGCGGGCCCGTGGGCTGGTGGTGGTCGGGGCGCTGGGCGTCGCCGGCTTCGTCGTGCTGGCCCGCCCCGAGCCGAGTGTGCTGCGTGCCGCGGCGATGGGTTCGGTGGCGCTGGTCGGGCTGGGGGCGCGGGGTCGCGACACCGGTGTCCGGGCCCTGGGCGTCGCGGTGCTCGTGCTGCTGCTCGTGGACCCGTGGCTGGCCGCGTCGGTCGGGTTCGCGCTGTCCGTGCTGGCCACCGCCGGGATCCTGTTCCTGGCACCGCCGTTCCGGGACGCTCTCGCGGCCTGGCTGCCGCGGTGGGTGGCCGAGGCGCTGGCGGTGCCGTTCGCCGCCCAGCTGGCCTGCACCCCGCTGGTGGCCGCGATCTCCGCGCAGGTCAGCCTCGTCGCGGTCCTGGCCAATCTCGTGGTGGCCCCGGTCGTCGGCCCGGCGACCGTGCTCGGGCTGCTCGGCGGGGTCCTCGACCTCGTGCACCCGGGTCCCGCGGCCGTGGCCGGTCGGCTGGCGGGCCTGTGCGCGTCGTGGGTCATCCTGGTCGCCGTACGCCTGGCGCGGCTGCCCACGGCCGCCGTCGACTGGTCACCGGGGCCGGTGCCGCTCCTGGTGCTGGCGGTGCTGTGCCTGCTCGTCGGGCTCGGCGCCGGCCGCGTGCTGCGCCGGCCGCGCTGGACGGTGCCGATGTGCGTTCTGCTCGTGGTGGTCATGCTGCGGCCGCTGCCCAGTCCCGGCTGGCCGCCCGACGGCTGGGTGCTGGTCGCCTGCGACGTGGGTCAGGGAGACGGCCTGGTGCTGAACGCCGGTGGTGGCGCCGCCGTCGTGGTCGACACCGGGCCCGACCCACCGGCCATGGACGCCTGCCTCGACCGGCTCCACGTGCAGGCGCTGCCGGTCGTCGTGCTGACCCACTTCCACGCGGACCACGTCGACGGTCTGGCCGCGGTGCTGACCGGCCGGCGGGTCGGCGAGGTCGACGTCACCGGCACCGAGGACCCGGCGTACGGCGCGGCGCAGGTGCACCGGTGGGCGGCGGCCGCCCGGGTTCCGGTCCGGGTCCCGGCCTACGGGGAGGTCCGCCGGGTGGGTGCGCTGACCTGGCAGGTCGTCGGGCCGGTCACCGAGGGGACCGGCGCCGGTCACGAGGAGGGGGAGGAGGGCTCGGCCGCGAACAACGCGAGCCTGGTGCTGCTCGTCGTCGTCCGCGGCGTGCGGATCCTGATGGGTGGAGACATGGAGCCCACCGCGCAGGAGCGGCTGCACGCGGCCCTGCCCGGCCTCCGAGCGGACGTGCTGAAGGTGCCGCACCACGGCAGCAGGTACCAGGACCCGGACCTGCTCGACGACCTCGGCGCCCGGCTCGCGGTCGTCTCGGTGGGGCGGGACAACGACTACGGGCATCCCGCGGCCCCCACGCTGGCGCTGCTCCGCCGGGCGGGGATGCGGGTCGAGCGGACCGACGAGGACGGCGACGTGGCCGTGACGGTTCGGCAGGGGGCGTTGGGGGTGGTGGAACGCGGAGCACGTCCCGCGCGCTGACCTGCCGCGCGGGGGCGCCGACACGTCGACCAGGGGTCGGCGTGCGGCGAAGGGCCGGCGTCTCAGTTGTCCCCGTCGATCAGGTAGCCGCCGCCCGACCGGACCAGGGGCAGCTCGTGCTGCTCGGTGGTGGTGCTGCCGTCGGTGCGTGTGTAGGTCAGCGACGCGTCGACGGTGTTCCCGCCCACGGAGGTCACCCGGCCGACGTCGACCGAGCGGATCGTGGACCAGAAGCCGTTGTAGGAGCCGCGGCCGATCTGCTGCTGGTAGCGCGGGGTGAGCATGGCCCAGCCCGCGTCGCTGCCACCGGGGGCCTTGCTGAAGTAGTCGTCCAGGAAGGCCCTCTTGGCTGCGAGACCGGTGCCGGACCCGCCCGGCGACGAGGACCGGCTCGGAGACTGCGGTGATCGCGAGGATGGCGACGACGGGGACTGCTTCGGCGACGGCGAGTCGGTCGCCTGCTTCGAGGGGCCGTCGGACGGCGAGGAGCCGCCCCCGGCGGTGCCGTCGTCGCGGAGGGACGCGACGAAGGCGACACCGCCGAGCACCAGGAGCAGCGCGAGCAGGACCAGCAGCCCGTAGACCGGGCCGCGCCGTCTGGGGCGAGGGCGGCCCGGGGGTGGCGTCGCTGCCGGGCGCGGCCGCGTGGCCGACTGGCCCGGTCCGGACTCGTCCGCATGGTCAGCACGGGCATCGGCAGAAGCAGCGGCAGGGGCATCGGCAGAAGCAGCGGCAGGGACAGTGGCAGCGGCACCGCCGGCGGCAGCGGCGGCCGGGGCCGGGGCCGGGAACCGGGTGGTCGCCGGGTCCTTGCGGGTGTTCTCCCGGGTGCGCTCGGGGGAGTGCGCGTCGGCCAGTCGGCGCAGCCCGTGCGCGGCGTCGGCCATCGACCAGCGCGAGTCCGGGTCGCGGTCGAGCATCCGCAGCAGAGCCGGCTCGAGGAACTCGGCGCGCCGGGGCTTGGGCGGCTGGGTCGAGGTGATGTCGTGCAGCACCGCGACGGGGTTGGCCTTGGCTTCATACGGCGGCCGGCCCTCCACCGCGGCGTACAGGGTCGCGCCGAGCGCCCACACGTCCGTGCCCGCGCCGGGGTCCGCGCCGCGGGCAAGCTCGGGCGAGAAGTAGCTGGGGGTGCCGGTCAGGAAGCCGGACTGGGTCAGCGCCGGGTCGCCGGCGTTGCGGGCGATGCCGAAGTCGCTGATCTTGGCCAGGCCGTCGTCGCGCACCAGCACGTTGCCCGGCTTCACGTCGCGGTGCATCGTGCCGGCCGCGTGCGCGGCCGCCAGCCCGTCGGCCACCTGGGCGCCGATCTCGGCCACCCGAGCCGGTGGCAGCGGGCCGTCGTCGCGGATGATCTGCGACAGCGAGCGACCGGGGACGTGCTCCATCACCAGCCAGATGGCGCCGCCCTCCTCGACGACGTCGAACACGGTCACCACGTTGCGGTGGCTGAGCGCTGCGGTGGAGCGCGCCTCCCGCAGGGCACGGGCCGAGTCCGTGACCGACTCGCCGGGCAGCAGCCCCACCTGCTTGACCGCCACGGACCGGTGCAGGGTCTCATCGCGGCACAGCCAGACGGTCCCCATGCCGCCCTGGCCGATCGCCGACTCCACGCGGTAGCGACCGCCGATCAGGTCAGGCTGCATCGGGTCCTCTCGCTCGTCGTGCGGGCAGTGCTCGGGGGACCGTACCCAGCGGGCGGGGAGGTACGCCCGGGGCTTGTGTGTGGCAGGCTTTCCGCACCATGGCGACCCCGCGAGCATCCGACATCCTCGGGCACGTCACGCTCGTGACCGGCCCGGAGGAGTTCCTCAACCAGCGCGCGGTCACCAGTGCCGTGGCCGCGGTGCGGGCGGCCGACCCCGAGTCCGAGCTCAGCGAGACCACCGCCGACCAGGTGAGCATGGCGGTGCTCGGCGACCTGGCGGCGCCGTCGCTGTTCTCCTCGATCCG